>Ga0137412_10005502_pt1 | contig 10119 bp, 9 predicted proteins | sample CZODoug2_1_16fun_FD_122160 | JGI IMG/M metagenome (GOLD analysis project Ga0137412, IMG submission 122160) | Vadose zone soil fungal communities from Angelo Coast Range Reserve, California, USA - CZODoug2_1_16fungal (Hybrid Assembly) | ecosystem: Environmental > Terrestrial > Soil > Vadose zone... | reverse complement strand
GTCCAGCCGGGCCGCGGCTCGCGGTCGTGCAGCACCCAGTTCTTGTCCTTGCCGACGTAGCCGAGCATCTCCTGCACCTGCGGGGTGGTGCGCGAAAAGACCTCGGCCAGCTCCTCCGGGCCCCCGTAGTCCTGCCGCTCGCCGCGCGCGAACTTGCCGCTCACGACGGTGGCCACGTTGTTCATGACGGTGCCTCCCCGCAGCCGGTATTGCACCAGGTGCAGATTCGGCCCGATCCAGATCACCATGTCGTCGAAGTGCGACCGGTCCTTCACCTGGTCGACCGGAACGACGCCGCGGTAACTGACGTGCCCGACCGGCTGCGGCGGGCCGTCGCCGATCAGGATCTCGCGCACGCGCGAGCGCAGACCGTCCGCGCCTATCAACGCCCGCCCCTCGTACTCCGAGCCGTCCGCGAACTTCGCGACCACGCTTTTTTCCCGGTCGGCGAAGCTCACGAGATCCTTGGAGGTGTGCAGCGCGATCTCCTCGCGCCTGCGGCAGGCTTCCAGCAGCGCGCCGTGCAGGTCGCGGCGATGCACGACGGTATAGGGGGCGCGGAAATGCCCGCGAAACGGCTCGCCGCATGAGATGCGCGTCAGCTCCCTGTCTGTCAGCGCGTCGATAAGGATCAGGCTCTTGGTGAACACGGCCTGCGGCTCCAGGTCCTTCATGACGCCCAGCCAGTCGAGCATGCGGTAGGCGTTCGGACCCTGCTGGATGCCGTAGCCGATCTCGCCGAACTCGGGCGCCTTCTCGAGCACACGCGAGCGCATGCCGCGGCGCGCGAGCGCGAGCGCTGTCGCCACGCCGCCGATGCCGCCGCCGATGATGAGGACTTCCTGGGAGGTCTTGGCGCTCACGGGCTTCGGATTCTACATCCTGAGCCCGGTCTTGCGACGCTCAAGGCCGCGCTACAATGGTTCATGAGCTACGAGCACGCGTCCTCTTCGTTCGCCTGGAAGGCTTCGAGCTTCACAAACCCCGCCGACTACCTGCTCGAGCTGACGAGCGAGGATCGCGGCGAGATGCTTGTGGCGGTCGATGCCCTCGAGCGGAGCGGCCGCCTCTCGCCCGTCCATGCGCTGACGAAGGCCGATTTCCGCTTCGGCGGGCTGCGGCAGAAGCTCGAGCGCGGCTACGCCGATGTGCGCTCGGGAAAGGGCTTCGTCGTGTTGCGTGGGCTGCCCCTCGATGGCCTGTCGCTCGAGCAGTTCACCGCCTGCGCCTGGGGCGTGGGGACCCACTTCGGCCGGGCGCTCTCGCAGAACGCGCAAGGGGAGCTCGTCACCTCGGTGGTCGACGCAACCGCCGAGGACGCGACCCCGCGCATGTACCGCAGCAACCTCGAGCTGCGGCCGCACTCGGACATCACCGCGATGATCGCGCTCGCCTGCTGGCACAAGTCCGCCTCGGGCGGCGCCTCGATCATCGTCAGCGGCGTGACCGTGCACGACGAAATACGCGGCCGCGCGCCGCAGCTGCTCGAGCCGCTCTACCGGGGCTATCACTACCACCGGTTGGGCGAGGAAGGCCCGGGCGAGGAGCCGGCGACGCCCTACCGCACGCCGGTGTTCGCCAACCGCAACGGGCAACTCTCCTGCCGCTACCAGCGCTCGGGCATCGCGGCGGGCCAGCGCGAGCGCGGCGTTCCGCTCGACGAGCGCGACCTCGAAGCCTTGAATCTTTTCGACCAGGTCGCGGCGGCGCCCGAGAACCGCCTCGCGTTCTTCCTCGAGCGCGGCGACATGATCGTCATCAACAATTACACCGTGATGCACGCGCGAACGCGCTTTGCGAACTTCCCCGAGGCCGAGAGGCAGAGGCGCCTGGTGCGGCTGTGGTTCGACTCGGAGAACTTTCGCGACGTGCCGCGCGAGTTCAACCTGTTCGCCGAGAACGGGATCCCCAAGCAGGAAGGCCGGCGCGCGACCTTCGACTTCAAGAAGCTCTACAGCGACGACCCGGTCGCGACCGGCGGCGTTCCCGACCTCAAGATCAGCGACAGCGACGCGGCGCGGACGCGCTAGCCGCCGTGAAGGACATGAAGAACATTCTGCGATGCCTCGCGCTCGCTGCGGCGCTCGCGCCGCTGGCCACGGTCGCCCAGAGTTTTCCGACGCGCCCGGTCAGGCTGATGGTCCCGTTTCCTCCGGGCGGCGCGACCGACATCATCGGGCGCCTGGTCGCGGGGAAAATGCAGGACGTCTGGGGCCAGCCGGTGCTGGTCGAGAACCGGCCGGGCGCGGGCACCGTGGTCGGGACCGACTATGTCGCCAAGTCCCCGCCAGACGGTTACACGCTCGGCACGGTGGTCACCGCTTACGTCATCAATCCGAGCCTGCGCGCCGAGCTTCCCTACAACACGCTGAAGGACCTCGCGGGCGTCACCCAGGTCTCGGTGCAGCACCTGGTGATGGCGGCGCATCCCTCGCTCGAGGCGAACACCATCCCCGAGCTGATTGCGCTCGCGAAGAAGAATCCGGGCAAGCTCGCCTACGCGACGCCGGGCAGCGGCACCGCGATGCACCTGTCGGTGGAGCTCCTGAAGACGAGCACGGGCATCGACCTCGTGCACGTACCCTACAAGGGCGGCGCACCCGCGCAACAGGACGTCATCGCCGGACACGTGCCGATCCTGATGGACGTGCTCTACGCGGTGCAGCCCCTGATCAAATCCGGCAAGATCAAGGTGCTCGCGCTACTTTCCCCCCGGCGCGCGCCCGAGTCCCCCGAATACGCGACCGTCGCCGAGGCGGTGCCGGGAGTGAGCGCGCTTTCCATCGTCGGCATCGTGGTTCCGGCCGCGACGCCGCGCGAGCTCGTGAACCGGACGAGCGCCGACATCGCCCGCGCCGTGAGATCCTCCGATCTGACCGAGCGCATGAAGCAGCAGGGCATGGAGCCGGTGGGCTCCACGCCCGCGCAGTTCGACGCATTGATCAAGAGCGAGATCGACAAGTGGGCGAAGGTCGTGAAGCTTTCGGGAGCCAAGGTCGATTGACCCCCGGGGCCTGACTCGAAAACCCTGAACCAAGGAGATCCCCATGCCTTACGCGATCGCACCCATCGGCTGCAGGCCCTGGCTCCTGAACGGCCTCTCCGACCGTCTCATCGTCAGCCACTACGAGAACAACTACGGCGGCGCCGTGCGGCGGCTGAACGCCATCACCGAGCGGCTCGCCTCGCTCGATTTTGGGACCGTGCCGGAATTCCAGGTCGCGGGCCTGAAGCGCGACGAGCTGGTCGCCCTCAATTCCATGGCGCTGCATGAGCTCTACTTCGCTTCCCTGGGCGGAGACGGCAAGCCCACCGAGCGCATGGCGAGCGCCCTGAAGGAGAGCTTCGGCAGCGTGGAGCGCTGGCGCGACGAATTCACCGCGATGGCGCGCGCGCTCTCGGGCGGCTCGGGCTGGGTGCTGCTCGTCTACCTTCCGCGCGAGCGGCGCCTGGTGAATCAATACGCGCTCGATCACACGCAAAACCTCGCGACCGGAACGCCGATCCTCGCGCTCGACATGTACGAGCACGCCTACCACATCGACTTCGGGGCGAATGCCGCGGCGTACATCGACGCGACCATGCGCAACGTCGACTGGGTCCGGGTCGAGCTGCGTTACCTCTCCGCGACCGGAGAGGGGGAGCGCGGCGCGGGAATGGCGGCGCAGCAGACCGACCTGCCCTTCGTTTCCGTGGAAGCGATCCGCGACCGGATGGCCGGAGGCGAAACGCTGCGGGTGATCGACGTGCGGCCGGCGAAATACCACGAGCTGGAAAAGAGCACGATGGCCGGCGCGACCTGGCGCGACCCTGAACGCGTGGGAGAGTGGTCGCGCGAGCTGTCGAAGTCGGAGCCGGTCCTGGTGTACTGCGTCTACGGCTTTCACGTCGGCTGCGGCGTGACCGCGGCGCTGCGCAAGGAAGGCTTCGACGCGCGTTACGTCGCGGGCGGCCTGTCCGCGTGGAAGGCCATCGGCGGGAAGAGGTCGGCCGGAGACGCTACGGCTTGATCAGCCCGATCCTGCGCAGAATGTCGGTGTGCAGTTTGTATTCGCGCCAGAGATCGGCGCGCAGTTTGTTCCCGGGGCGATAGTCGACGTCCACGCCGCGGCCTGCCATCGTGGTTGCGAACGCGGGATCGTCCACTACCGCTTTCGCCGCGTCGTGCAGGTACTTCACGACGGGCGCCGGCGTGCCCTTGGGCGCGACCAGCAGGTACCACACGCCGTTCGCGACGTCCCAGCCCGCTTCTTTCGCGGTTGGCGTATCCGGGAATGCCGGGTGACGCGACGGCTGGAACATCACCAGCGCACGCATGCGCTTGCCGTCCACCAGCGCCTTCGCCTCGCCGGGCTGGGCCACCACCGCCTCGATGTGCCCACCCAGGAGCGCGGGCGACGATTGCCCCCAGCCCGCGTAAGGCACGTGGGTGAGCTTCACCCCCGTCTGGAACATGAATTCCTCCAGATTGAGGTGGCTCGAAGTGCCTTCGCCGGGAGTCCCGACGCGAAGCTTCCCCGCGTGGGCCTTGCCGTCGGCGACGAACTCCTGGATTGTTTTCCACGGCGCATCCGACCTCACCACCAGCAGCGGGTAGTACGCCACCACGTTGATCACCGGATCGTAATCCTCGGGAGTCTTGTAGCTCAGGTCGCGGTTCAACTGCGGACCGATGACGAGCGACGAGAGCGGCGTCAGCACGATGGTGTAGCCGTCGGGCTTCGCCTGGACCACCTCGGATACCGCCACGGCGCCGCCCGCGCCGGGCTTGTTCACGACGACCACGCCCTTCGGATACTTGGGCTTCATCCCTTCTGCGACGACGCGTGCGACAACGTCCACCAGACCGCCGGCGGGAAAACCCGCGACCATCGTCAGCGGCCGGTCGGGATATTGTGCGAAACACGGCAGGGCTGCGCCGAGCGCGATGAGCGCGGGCAGGGCGATGCGGATCATGAGGTCTCCTTTTTCCGGGCGGGCTAAATGCGCGACTCCTGATAGTCGAGGTCTTCCTCCATCGTGTGCAGTACCTCGTCGCTGACCAGGTTTTCCCGCCACAGCCGGATGAGCTCCTGCCGTTCCGCCTTCACGGCGGCAGCCCTCAGACGCTGCGCGGAGTCCGCGCCCGAGTGACGCAGCACCAGACCCTCGGGCACCGAGAGCGTGATTTTCTCGGCGAATTCGGCGCGGATGCGTTCGGCCAGGTCGTTCGGAATGCCGTCTTTTTCGGCCACGGCGTCGATGGCGGCGATCGCCGCCTTGCCGAGCGCCATCTTGGCGCGCTGTTGCTCCTCCTGCAGGCTCCAGTCCCTGCCGACCTTGAGCCTGCGGATAAGCGGCTTCAGGGTCAGGCCCTGCAACACGAGCGTGACCGCGATAACGACGAAGGTGAGAAAGATGATGAGGTCGCGCTCGGGGAAGGGGCTGCCGTCCAGGAGCGTCTGCGGCAGCGCGAGGGCGGCCGCCAGCGACACGATGCCGCGCATCCCGCACCAGCCCATGATGAACACCTCCCCCTCCCGGGGCGGCGGGACCTGTTCGCCGCGCGAGGCCCTCAGGATGAGCGGCAGATAGATGGCCGGATAGACCCAGGCGAAGCGCACGAAGATCGCGATCGCGCTCACGAACGTGCCGTAGAAAAAGAGCTCCCCCACCGTGTAGTCGGTGAGCCGCGCGACGATCCCCGACAGCTGCACGCCGATGAGGATGAAGACCAGCGTGCTCAGCAGGAACACGAGCAGGTTCCAGACCGAGCGCGCAATGATGCGCATCTCGGCAGAGACGATCTCCGGGGAGTAACGCCCGCGCACCAGGCCCGCCGCGACCACGGCGAGAACGCCCGACACGTGCAGCGATTCGGCGAAGATATAGGCGACATAGGGCACGAGAAGCGTGGTCAGCACCTCGATAAAGGCGTCTCCCAGAAAGCGGTGAATGAAAACGAACAACCGCCCCATCAGGAAGCCGATCGCGACGCCGCCGGCCGCCACGGCGACGAATTCCAGGCTCGCCTGCCACAGCGAGAACGCCCCGGTGAGCACCGTCGCCACCGCGAATTTGTATATCACCAGGCCCGAAGCGTCGTTCACCAGGCTCTCGCCCTCGAGCACGGTGACCACTTTGCGCGGAATGTTGAGCCGCGAGAGGATGGTGGTCGCCGCCACCGCGTCGGGCGGCGAGACGATCGCCCCGAGCACGAAGGCGGCGGCCCAGGGTATGTCGGGAATGAGGAGCTTCAAGGTCGCGCCGACGGCGAGCGTGGTCGCGATCACCAGACCGACCGCGAGCAGCCCGATCGGGCGGATGTTCGCCTTGAACTCGTGCCAGGACGTGAGCAAGGCCGCCTGGTAGAGAATCGGCGGCAATACGAGCACGAGCAGCAGCTGCGGGTCGAACTGAAGCTGCGGCAGCCGCGGCACGAAGCCGAGCAGCCCGCCCCCGATCACCAGCGCGATCGGGTATGGAAATTTGAAGTGCCGCGCCACCCACCCCAGCGCCACGGCGCACATCATCAAGAACAGGACCACTTGCAGCAGGGCCATGGCTGCCTCCCCCTCCGGAGCCGCCATTAAATCATGCCGGACGCCCGTGCACCATGCCACCGGCATGCTCGAGCCTGGGTGCCGGAGTTTGACCGCTTCAGCCTCGCTTGTTAGCCTAGCATCCATGGAATTTCCGCGAGCACTCCCGGCGGCACTGCTCGCTACCGCGGCGGGCGCATGCATGCCGGATTGACCACGCGGAGCACCGCCCTCGGACTGGCCGCGCTGGTGGCCGTCTCGTCCCTGGGATACTGGGGCATCAGCGCCTACCGCAAGGGCCAGCTGCAAAAAGCGGTGACCGCGCTCGTCAAGGATTCCAGCGAGCGGCTGCAAGGGACGCTCGCCGTCGAAATGAAAGCGGCGCCCGAGGACAACGCCGAGATGGTCGGGAAGCTCGACGATCAGGCGCAGGAAGTGGACAAGCACGTGATCGAGCTGCGCGGCATGAGCGCTTCGCCCAACCGGGCCCTGGTCGACGCGGCCGAAGAATACCTGCTCACCGTGAGACAGATCCTGCGCAACCAGGCTGCCAGCCATCGCTATCGCATCCAGCTGGCGGCGAGCGAGCAGGCGCTGCGCGAGCACATGCGCAAGGCGAGCCGGCGCTCGGGAACCTGGATCAAGGAGGCGCTGCGCGCCAAGGATCGCATGGAGAAGGACTATTTCGATTACCGGCTCTCGGTCGAGACGTTCGGCCGTCTGCTGGAGTCCTATCCGGCAACCAGGAAAAAGCTCGCGCTGCAGGTCGGCGCAGGCCTGCTCGTCGAAGAGGCCGCCGCCGCCAACGCGCGCAAACGCGCGCTCGCAAATTCGAGGCGCGTCGCCGACGACGTCGAGCGGGCGAGGCAGCTCGCGGCCGTACGATGAATATCAACAGGAAGGAAGAAAATGGATAGCTCCGGAAAAGTCGCGATCGTCACGGGCGCGGGCAGCGGCATCGGCCGATCCGTCGCGCTTGCCTTCCTGAAGGACGGCTACCGCGTCGCGCTCGCCGGCCGCCGCAAGGACAAGCTCGACGAGACCGCAAAGGAGTCCGGGGCGGGTGCGCGCGCGCTGGTCGTGCCCACCGACGTCACCGACCAGAAATCGGTCCGGGCGTTGTTCGCCGCGACAAAGGAAAAGTTCGGGCGGCTCGACGTGCTCTTCAACAACGCCGGAATCGGCACGCCCGGCAGCATCATGCTCGAGGACCTCACGCTCGAGCAGTGGCAGGCCGTGGTAAACACCAATCTCACCGGCATGTTCCTGTGCACGCAGGAGGCTTTCAAGATCATGAAGAGCCAGACCCCGCGCGGCGGGCGCATCATCAACAACGGCTCGATCTCTGCGCACGCGCCGCGCCCGAACTCGGCGCCCTATACTTCCACCAAGCACGCGGTGACGGGCCTCACCAAGTCGAGCGCGCTCGACGGCAGGAAGTACGACATCGCCTGCGGCCAGATCGACATCGGCAACGCGCGAACGCCGCTCGCCTCGCGAATGGCCGACGGCGTTCCCCAGGCGAACGGCGAGATCAAGCCGGAGCCGCTGATGGACGTGGACCACGTCGGCGCCGCGGTGCTGCACATGGCGAACCTGCCGCTGGAGACCAACGTGCAGTTCATGACCATCATGGCGACGAAAATGCCCTTCATTGGACGCGGATGACGCGCGGGCTGGTGGTGACGGTTCTCCCGGGAGGTCCGCAATGAGCTCCGCCGATCCGCGCGCAATCACCCTTTCGCCGGGCCTCGTGTCCACTTCGAGCGGCGAGGTGGAGCGCGTGCTGAGCGCGCTGGTGGCGCGGCGCGAACCGCTCGCGGCGCGCCTCGCCGGCGGCGCCGACTCGCGCTGGAAGCTGCGCCTGGTCGATCCGATGAGGCAGTACATCGTCGTCGAGCCGCTCTCGGGCGGGAGCGCGATCCCGGCGCTGCTCGAGTGCCAGCAGGTGACCTTCGTCGCCGAGTTCGGCGGGATGTACATCGAGTTCCCCGCGGCCGACCCGGTGCTCGTCACCGAGGAGGGGACGCGCGCGGTCCGCATGAGTTTCCCCAAAGTCACCGTCAGCCGGCAGCAGCGCGCGCATCCGCGCGCGCCGGTGCCGCTGGATATGCCCGTGCACTGTGCGATCCCGGCCGGAGCCGGGGTGGCGCTGGAAGGACAGATCATGGACATCAGCGAGGGCGGCCTGGGGCTCCTCGTGCGCGGCGCCTACCTCGTCCCGGCGCCGGGCACGCTGATCAAGGGTTGGCAGATCGAGCGCCCGGGAAAAGGCAGCGTGAGCGTGGACCTCGAGGTGCGGCATTGCCGGCCCCTGGCGCTCGCCGACGGCGCGAGCGCGCAGCGCTGGGGCTGCCAGTTCGTCGATCCCTCCGCCGAGGTGAAAGAGCTGATGCGGATGTTTGCGAGCGAGTGAAGCGCGCTCCGCGCGTTCTTCCCATGAGTGAAAAGACCATCCGACGCGAAGACGCGCGCCTGCTCACCGGCGGGGGCCGCTACACCGCGGACTGGAACCTGCCCGGACAGCTCTACGCTTTTTTCCTGCGCTCCGACCGGGCGCACGCCGAGATCGTCTCGATCGACGTTGAGGCCACGACCGCGCGCAAAGGCGTCCACCTCGTCCTCACCGGCGCCGACTACGCTGCCTCGGGCTGGAAGTCGCTCCCGGGCGGCGTGTCCTACGAGGGCGTCGGCGGACAGAAGCAGAAGAAGCCCTTCTGGCCGGCGCTCGCGCACGGCAAGGTCCACTACGTCGGGCAGCCCGTCGCGCTCGTCGTCGCCGATTCGGCGGCGCTCGCCCAGGACGCTTCGGAAGACATCGCGCTCGAGTACCGCGATCTGCCCGCGGCGGTCGGTTTCGAAGCGGCGACGGCCGCCTCCGCCTCGGCGTGACGCCCGTGACTCCAGTTCATACAAAGGTGACTCTCATCGGCCCCGAGATTCAGATCGAAGGAGGAGAGATGACTACCGAGAAGACAGAAGAAAGCGAAGAAGATCGAGAAGTCGAGATCGCCCACGAAAGAGGTCCAGAAGTCTAGAGGACAGAGACGACAGGCACAGCAGAAAAGATCGAGACAGGGACAGAAAATATCGTGAAGAGCGCAGATCGCGATCACCCCGTTCTGAACGTTCACCCGAGACATTTCAACGTTCAAAAGGACCTCTTCCCTCACAAGTCGAAGCCTTCAAATCCACCGACAAAGAAAGTCCTTCCCCAGGCCCTGAGAAGCCGAAACCAAACTTCCGCCCGTCTGGTCTGCTGGCCGCAGCCTCAAACACCGTGTCAACCTCCTCCGGCGCCATCATCCTGAAATATCAAGAACCGTCTGAATCTCGAAAGCCTCCCTCCTCCCAACCCTGGAGGTTGTACATCTTCAAAGGCGAATCCATCCTCGAAACTCTTGATTTGTATTCCCAGTCTTGCTGGCTCTTCGGCAGAGAAGTTTCTGTCTGCGATTACGCTCTTGAGCATCCAAGCTGCTCCAAACAGCATGCAGTCATCCAATTTCGGTATATTGAGAAGAGGAACGAGTTCGGAGACAAGATTGGAAAGGTGAAACCGTATGTGATCGATCTGGAGAGTGCGAATGGGACAAAA
>Ga0137412_10005501_pt1 | contig 10124 bp, 11 predicted proteins | sample CZODoug2_1_16fun_FD_122160 | JGI IMG/M metagenome (GOLD analysis project Ga0137412, IMG submission 122160) | Vadose zone soil fungal communities from Angelo Coast Range Reserve, California, USA - CZODoug2_1_16fungal (Hybrid Assembly) | ecosystem: Environmental > Terrestrial > Soil > Vadose zone... | reverse complement strand
GTCCTGACGCTGATCGCCGACGGCCGCTCCAACCGGGAGATCGCCCGCGCGCTGGTGCTGTCGGAGAAGACCGTGAAGACCCATGTCTCCAACATCCTGATGAAGCTGGACCTCGCCGACCGCACCCAGGCCGCGCTGTGGGCGGTACGCAACGGGGTCGGCGGCTGACCGGAAGCCGACCGGCGGCCGGGCGGCAGTCGACCGGCCGCTGATGGACAGCTGATGGGCAGCTGATCGGACCGCCTGCGGCAGGCATCCCGCGCCGGGCGCGCGGCGGACTGAGATTCATACTGTCGGGTGGATGTCGCCCGGATGGCGTATCCCCTCCCGCGGTGATCCGTTCTGCATGGCGTGCCGCGGCGGACGCCGCGGTGCGTCCCGCAAGGAGGAAGTCCCAAGTGAAGAACCTGAAGAAGGCCGTGACCATCACCCTCGTGGCGGGCGGCCTGGCCGTCGCCGGCACCGGTGTCGCCTCCGCCCACGGTGGCGCGGACGCCAACGGCACCGCCGTGAAGTCCCCGGGCGTGGCCTCCGGCAACCTGGTGCAGGTTCCGGTGCACATCCCGGTCAACGTCTCCGGCAACACCATCAATGTGATCGGGCTGCTGAACCCGGCGTTCGGCAACTACGCGGTGAACCGCTGATCCCGGTCACCCGGTGACCGGACGGGCCGTACCCCTCGGCCGGCCCGCCGCACCACGCCCCGGGCCCCGCGACCGGCGACGCACCGTCGCCCGTCGCGGGGCCCGGGGCACACCCGGCAGCCGGCACCCGGCCATAACCCGGCCGGTACCCCCGCTCGTTCAGGGCCTGCCGCGCTCCGCCTCCTCCACATACGCGTTGTACGCCGCCACCTGTGCCCGGCGGGCGGTGCGCTCCACCGGCCGCAGCAACTCGGCCCGCGCCGCGATCTGCGACGCGCTGACCGCCGCACCGTGACCGTCGCCGGCCATGTCGACCAGCGCCGCGACCCGCTGCGCCAGTTCCAACACCCGTACCGCCCGCGGCGGATACCCCGGCGCCAGCACCTCGCGCCCGCGCTCGGCCCGGGCCCGGTACGCCTCCAGCGCCGCCTGCGCGGTCGGCCCCGCGCCCGCCACGTCCAGCTTCGCCAGCCCCTCGGTCGCGTCCCGCAGCGCCTCGGCCAGTTCGCGTTCCGCCTCGCCCAGCGAGGGCACATCGGCCGGCGGCGCGTCCCGTACCGGCAGGCACAGCCACTCCACGTCCACGTGCAGATCGCCCGCCGGGCCCGCCTCGCGCACCTCCGGCACCAGGCCCAGCGCGACACCGCCCACGGTGATCACCGCCTCACCGGCCGCCAGCGCCCGCGCGTTGAACTCCGGCGGACCGCTCAGCCCCAGCGGATGCCCGGCCACCGGCAGCGCCAGCCGCAGACCGGTGGCGCCCAGCGCCCGCAGCCTGCCGAGTCCCAGGGTCAGTCCGACCGGGGCCCGCTCCCCGGGCAGCCCGGCGATCCGGTGTACGGCGTCGTCCGCCGTGATCCGCTGCGCGACGTCATCCGGCGCGGCAAGTCCGGCAAGCAGGGCATTTCCCCATGCGGCGAGCCGTCCTGAGCGAGGTTCATCAAGCATGCTCCCAGCCTATGGACTGGACCCGTGCGGCGGTGGCGTAAGTTTTCCCCGGGGGCTTCTTCCGGCTCGCGCCGAAGCGGGCACTCCGGACTGCCGAGACTGCAATGGGAGACAACGCGCTCATGAGCGATGTGCTGGAGCTGGTGGACGTATCCGTGGTCCGCGATGGACGGGCTCTGGTCGACCATGTCTCGTGGTCGGTCGCCGAGGGCGAGCGATGGGTCATCCTGGGGCCGAACGGCGCCGGCAAGACCACCCTGCTCAACGTGGCCTCCAGCTACCTCTTCCCGACCACCGGCACCGTGCAGATCCTCGGCGACAAGCTCGGCAACGTCGATGTCTTCGACCTGCGCCCGCGGGTCGGCATGGCCGGCGCCGCCATGGCGGACAAGCTGCCGCGCCGGCAGACCGTACTGGAGACGGTGCTCACCGCCGCGTACGGCATGACCGCCACCTGGCAGGAGGGCTACGAGCAGGTCGACGAGGACCGGGCCCGCGCCTTCCTCGACCGGCTCGGCATGAGCGAGTTCCTGGACCGGAAGTTCGGCACCCTGTCCGAGGGCGAGCGCAAGCGCACCCTGATCGCCCGCGCGATGATGTCCGACCCGGAGCTGCTGCTGCTCGACGAGCCCGCGGCCGGGCTTGACCTCGGGGGACGCGAGGACCTGGTACGCCGCCTCGGCCGGCTCGCCCGCGACCCGATCGCCCCCTCCATGATCATGGTCACGCACCACGTCGAGGAGATCGCCCCCGGCTTCACCCACGTCCTGATGATCCGCCAGGGAAAGCTCGTCGCCGCCGGCCCCATCAAGGACACGCTCACCTCCCGCAACCTCTCCCTCTGCTTCGGCCTCCCGCTGGTCGTCGAGGGCAACGGCGACCGCTGGACCGCGACCGGCCTCCCGCTGAAGTAGGAAGACGGCCGCCCCCCGTAGCCCGCCTCCGTACCCCACCGCCCCGGCCCGCCCCCGGCCCGTCCTCGAAGCCGCCGCCAGGCCGCCGCCGGGCCGACCCAGGGCCCGGCAGCCTCCCCACGACCCCTCCCAAGAGGCCTTCTCAGGAAGGGATCGGCCTGCGTACTGCCGCAACAGGGGTGCGCACGCCTACGATTGACCTCGTGGAAGCATGGGTGTGGTGGCTAGTAGCCGCGGTGGGACTGGGTATCCCGCTGGTGATCACGGCAATGCCCGAACTCGGTATGTTCGCTGTCGGGGCGGTGGCCGGCGCGCTGACCGCGGGTCTCGGCGGCGGCATCGTGGCCCAGGTCATCGTCTTCGTGGTGGTGTCGGTCGCGCTGCTGGTCTTCGTCCGGCCGATCGCGTACCGCAACCGCCAGCGGCCGGAGCAGCGCAGCGGCGTCGACGCGCTGCGGGGCAAGCAGGCGGTCGTACTGGAACGGGTCGACGGCGGCGCCGGCGGCCGGATCAAACTGGGCGGGGAGGTCTGGTCGGCCCGCGCCCTGGAGACCGGCCAGGTATTCGACCCCGGCCAGAGCGTGGACGTGGTGGAGATCGAGGGGGCCACCGCGGTCGTCATGTAGCCCGCACAAGACAGCACAACACAGCCGATTCCGTACCCAGGACAGGGAATTGACGATCCCCGCCCGCGGTGCGGCGCCGGTCTGCGAGAATTGATCATGCCGGAGTAACGCCGTTACGTTCCCAGCCAGCGGAGTCGGACATGCAGCCCATCATCATCGTGCTCATCATCCTGGTGGTGCTCGTCTTCATCGCGCTGATCAGGACGGTCCAGGTCATTCCGCAGGCCAGCGCCGCCATCGTGGAACGCTTCGGCCGCTACACCCGGACCCTCAGCGCCGGCCTGAACATCGTCGTCCCGTTCATCGACACCATCCGCAACCGGATCGACCTGCGTGAGCAGGTCGTCCCGTTCCCGCCCCAGCCGGTGATCACCCAGGACAACCTGGTGGTGAACATCGACACGGTCATCTACTACCAGGTGACCGACGCCCGCGCCGCGACCTACGAAGTCGCCAGCTACATCCAGGCGATCGAGCAGCTGACCGTCACCACGCTGCGCAACATCATCGGCGGCATGGACCTGGAGCGGACCCTGACCTCCCGCGAGGAGATCAACGCGGCGCTGCGCGGCGTCCTGGACGAGGCCACCGGCAAGTGGGGGATCCGCGTCAACCGCGTCGAGCTGAAGGCGATCGAACCGCCCACCTCCATCCAGGACTCGATGGAGAAGCAGATGCGCGCCGACCGTGACAAGCGCGCCGCGATCCTCACCGCCGAGGGCATCCGGCAGTCCCAGATCCTCACCGCCGAGGGCGAGAAGCAGTCCTCGATCCTGCGCGCCGAAGGTGACGCCAAGGCCGCCGCGCTGCGCGCCGAGGGCGAGGCGCAGGCGATCCGTACGGTCTTCGAGTCGATCCACGCCGGCGACCCGGACCAGAAGCTGCTGGCCTACCAGTATCTGCAGATGCTGCCGAAGATCGCCGAGGGCGATGCCAACAAGCTCTGGATCATCCCCAGCGAGCTCAACGACGCCCTCAAGGGCCTGGGCGGCATGATGAACCTCCCCGGCTCGTCCGGCGGCGGCAACGGATCGCCCACCGCGCCCGCCCCGCGCCGCGAAGCCGCGCCTTTCGACTACGACAAGGACTGATCGGTACGGGACTGATCGGTACGACAGGGACCGTACGACGGGACCGGTCGGCCGGTGGGCCACCCGTGATCGGCACGGGCTGATCAGGGGCTAACCAGGGGCTGATCAGGGGCGGGTCATCCGCCTGTGGCATGATCACCGTGCCCCCTCGACCTGTACGGCGGGGAGGGACGCGCGGCGATCATGGAGAGCGGATGTCCCCAGCAGAGGCACTGGCCGTCTTCGCGGCCGGGTTGGGTGCGGGCACCATCAACACCATCGTGGGCTCGGGCACGCTGATCACCTTCCCGGTGCTGCTCGCGGTCGGCCTGCCGTCCGTCACCGCCAATGTGTCCAACACCCTCGGCCTGGTCCCCGGTTCCGCCGTCGGCGCGATCGGCTACCGCCGCGAACTCGCCGGCCAGCGCGCCCGGTTGCTCAGGCTCGGCGGCATCTGCCTGCTCGGCGGGGTCATCGGGGCGCTGCTCCTGGTCACCCTGCCGTCCGCGGCGTTCGACGCGATCGTACCCGTACTGATCGGCGTCTCCCTCGTCCTGGTCGTCTTCCAACCGCGGCTGTCCCGCGCCCTGCACGCCCGCCGCGAGCGCGCCGGAACCCCCGCGTCCTCGTACGGCGGCCCCGCGCTCCTGCTCGGGATGCTGCTCGCCAGCATGTACGGCGGCTACTTCGGCGCCGCCCAGGGAGTGCTCTACCTTTCCTTGATGGGCGCGCTCCTCAGCGAGCCGCTGCAACGCGTCAACGGCCTGAAGAACGTCCTCGCCTCCCTGGTCAACGGCGTCGCCGCGCTCTTCTTCGTCATCGTCGCCGACATGGACTGGGCAGCCGTCGCGCTGATCGCCGCCGGCTCCGCCCTCGGAGGCCTGATCGGCGCACGCGTCGGCCGCCGCCTACCGCCCGCCGTGCTGCGCGGCCTCATCGTGGTCGTCGGCATCGTGGCCATCGTCGAGCTGATCCTCAACTAGAACGAGGCCGGGCTCCGCATGGAGCCCGGCCATCTGCCCGCTCAGGGCCCCCAGTTCAGGGTCCCCGCTCGGAGCCCAGATCAGGCTCCGAGACACAGGGTCCCGAGACACAGGACTCCGAGATCAGGGCCGTCGGTCAGGCCGTGGGGGCCAGCCACGCCGGCAGGCCCTCGCGGTCCCTGATGCCCAGTGCCAGCAGCAGCGCGTCCGCAGGTGTGGGCTCGAAGGGCCGTACCAGCAGCCGCATCCCCGCCTGCTCGGGAGTACGGTCCGCCTTGCGCTGGTTGTCCTCCGTACACGCGGCCACCGTGTTCAGCCAGGTGTCACCGCCACCCCGGGACTTCGGCTGCACGTGGTCGATCGTGGTCGCCCGGCGCCCGCAGTACGCGCACCGGTGCCGGTCGCGTACGAGGACGCCTCGCCGGGACCACGGCGCCCGTTGTCGGAACGGGACCCGTACGTACCGGCACAGCCTGATCACCTGCGGCACCGGCACCTCGACCGCCGCGGCACGGATCCGCAGCCCGGGGTGCGCCTGCTCCACGACCGCCTTGTCCTGCATCACGAGCACGACCGCCCGCCGCAGCGACACCGTCGACAGCGGCTCGAAGCTCGCGTTCAGCACCAGCGTCTCGCGCATGCCGCCCACCTCCCGGGTCCCGGTCCGCCCCCCACGGGCGAAGTGGCTCCACTGTGCCCGCGGGTATCCCGGTGGACAACGCAATTTCGCCCCGGGGGGACAGCAGGTGAGCAGCGCCGAAGCGGCCGGGAAAGGTTGGCGGAAGCGCGGGGGCGGCCCCTGGTGGTACGCCGGGGCCGCCGTTCACCGCGGCCTTGTCAGCCGGCGGGCGTCTCGTACTCGCCGATCAGCTGGGCGCGGCCGATCGTGTGGAAGCGCAGGTTGAAGCCGACCACCGCGGGCGAGACGTCCGCGTCGGGGCCCAGCTTCTCCTGGTCCACCGCGTACACCGTGAAGACGTAGCGGTGCGGACCGTCCCCGGGCGGCGGCGCGGCCCCGCCGAAGTCCCGGGTGCCGTAGTCGTTGCGGACGTGGATCGCGCCCGCGGGCAGCCCCGGGAACTCCCCGGAACCCGCTCCCCGGGGCAACTCCGTCACCGACGCCGGCAGGTCGAACAGCGACCAGTGCCAGAACCCGCTGCCGGTCGGCGCGTCCGGGTCGTAGCACGAGACCGCGAAGCTCTTGGTGCCCGCCGGGAAGCCCTCCCACCGCAGTTGCGGTGAGAGGTTCCCGGCGGCGAACACCTGGTCGTCCTTCAGTGTGCCGCCCGGTACCACATCGTCGCTCACCACCGTGAACGCCGGCACCGGCGGGTGGAAGTCATGGGGGAGCGGCCGTCGCGCTTGCTCGGTCACCTGGACACCTCCTGATCGCATCCTGATCTTACGAAATCCATAGCATGCATGAGTACGGGCGGAAGTCCGCGCAACCGAGCCTAGGACGCTAGAACCAGTTCCGCCGACCACCGACCTCAGCGAGCCACTGGTGGAGGTAGCCGGTCCAGTCCGTCTGCTCGTACGCGTGCAGGCTCATCGTGAACGACCGGTACGTGTCGCTGCCCCCGCCGAACATCCCGGCCTTCTTGTCCATCTCCAGTACGACATCCATCTCGTCGCCGTCCGCGACGAACGTCAGCTCGACCTGATTCAGCCCCCGGTACTGGCTCGGCGCGTGGAACTCGATCTCCTGGTAGAACGGCAGCCGCTGCCGGGTGTGCCGGAGCGTGCCCTTCTCCAGATCCGCGCTCTTGAAGGCGAACCCCAGCTGCCCGAACGCGTCCAGCAGCGCCTGCTGCGCCGGCAGCGGATGCACGTTCACCGCGTCGACGTCGCCCGCGTCCACCGCCCGGTCGATCGCCAGCTCGGTGGTCACCCCCAGCTTCATCCCGGTCAGATGCCGCCCCAGGAACATCGTCACCGGGGTCTCCCACGGGACCTCCAGCGTGAACGGGACGTTGTAGACCGCGCCCGGCGCCAGCACGAACTCCCCGCCGATGTGCTGCCGGTGGAACTCGATGTTCTGGTCGTACTCGGTGTCATTGCCCTCGTGGTCCTCGCCCTCCTCCTTGTCCCGGGCCAGCAGCCCCACCGAGAGCCCCTCGATCCGCTGCTCGACCGAGCCGCCCTGGATCCGTACCTCCCCCTGCACCACCCCACCCGGCACCACGTCTGCCTGCGTCAGTTCCGTCTCCACCGACGCCCCGCCGGCCCCCAGACTCGCCAGCAGCTTTCTCAGCCCCATCGTCCGCCCCACTTGTCCGTGTTGTCTGTGCTGTATCTGTGTTCTTCGGTGTTTCCCGCGCCAGTTCACACGGGTTCCTGTGCGAACTCTACGAACACCCAGGACCCCCGTACGGTTCCACTACCCTCGTGCCCTGTGATCACCGCCCCCGAGAGGACCCCGCTGGCCCGCTCGTTCTTCGACCGCCCGGTGCTCGACATCGCGCCCGACCTGCTCGGCCGCACCCTGGTACGCCGCACCGAGGCCGGCCCGATCGAACTGCGGCTGACCGAGGTCGAGGCGTACGACGGCCCCAACGACCCGGCCTCGCACGCCTACCGGGGCCGCACCGACCGCAACGCCGTGATGTTCGGGCCACCCGGGCACGTGTACGTCTACTTCACCTACGGGATGTGGTTCTGTCTCAACCTGGTGTGCGGCCCCGAGGGCAGGGCCAGCGGAGTCCTGCTGCGCGGCGGGCAGATCACCGCCGGCGCCGAACTCGCCCGGGCCCACCGGCCCACCTCGCGCAAGGACAGCGACCTCGCCCAGGGCCCGGCCCGGCTCGCCACCGCGCTGTCCGTCGACCGCGGCCTCAACGGCGCCGACGCCTGCGCCGGGGGCGGCCCCTTCCGGATCCTCACCGGGACTCCGCCGGACCGCGGCGAGATCCGCTCCGGACCCCGTACCGGCGTCGGCGGTGCGGGTGCGGACCACCCGTGGCGCTACTGGATCGACGGCGACCCCACGGTCAGCCCGTACCGGGCGCACGCCCCGCGCAAGCGCGGCTGAGGGCGGATGAGCACGGATAATCGACTGGCCGGGACCACGTACCCTCGGACACGCTGGACCCCAGGTACCAGGCACCAGGCATCAGGCGCAGAACAGACCCAAGGAGACCCGGAACCGTGACGGACATCGTCGACGAGCTGCAGTGGCGCGGACTGATCGCCGTATCCACTGACGAGGACGCACTGCGCAAAGCGTTCGCGGACGGCCCTGTCACGGTCTATTGCGGCTTCGACCCGACCGCGCCCAGCCTGCACCTGGGCAACCTCCTGCAGATCCTCACCATCCGCCGCCTCCAGCTGGCCGGCCACCGCCCCCTGGGTCTGGTGGGTGGGGCCACCGGCCTGATCGGTGACCCCCGGCCGAGCGCCGAGCGGACGCTCAACGACCCGGAGGTCGTCGCCGAGTGGGTGGGGCGGGTACGGGCGCAGATCGAGCCCTACCTCTCCTTCGAGGGGCCCAACGCGGCTGTCATGGTCAACAACCTGGACTGGACCTCGGGCCTGTCCGCGATCGAGTTCCTGCGCGACGTGGGCAAGCACTTCCGCGTGAGCAAGATGATCAGCAAGGAGGCGGTCGCCCGCCGGCTCAACTCCGACCAGGGCATCAGCTACACGGAGTTCAGCTACCAGATCCTCCAGGGCATGGACTACCTGGAGCTGTACCGACGGTACGGCTGCACCCTGCAGACCGGCGGCAGCGACCAGTGGGGCAACCTCACCGCGGGCATCGACCTCATCCACCGCGTCGAGGGTGCCTCCGTACACGCGCTGGCCACCCCGCTGATCACCAAGGCGGACGGCACCAAGTTCGGCAAGACCGAGGGCGGCGCCATCTGGCTCGATCCGGAGATGACCACGCCGTACGCGTTCTACCAGTTCTGGCTGAACGCGGAGGACCGCGACGTCACCACCTTCCTGCGGAGCTTCAGCCTCAAGTCCCGCGCGGAGATCGAGGAGCTGGAACGTGCCACCGAGGAACGCCCGCAGGCCCGCGCCGCGCAGCGCGCCCTCGCGGCAGAGCTGACCACGCTGGTACACGGGGCGGACCAGTGCACCGCCGTGGTGGCCGCCTCACAGGCTCTTTTCGGCCAGGGCGATCTCGCGGACCTCGACGAGCGCACCCTGGCAGCAGCCCTCAGCGAACTGCCGAAGGCACAGGTCAGCGAACTGCGGCCGATCGTCGACCTGTTGACGCTCGTGGGCCTGGCGCCGAGCAAGTCCGCCGCCCGCCGGACCATCAAGGAGGGCGGCGCGTACGTCAACAACGCCAAGGTGACCAGCGAGGACGCGGTACCGGCCGCAACTGACCTGATCCATGGCCGCTGGCTGGTGCTGCGGCGCGGGAAGCGCAACCTCGGAGCGGTCGAACTCGCTTGAGATGGCTGGAAATTCACGTTTGAGCGGCGGCCGAGCTTGACTCGGCCGCCGCCCCTGCGTAACGTAGTCCAAGCCGCTGAAACGGTGGGACCGGTTCTCAACCACTCCCGCCGGCCGAGCGGCCACCCACTACCTACGTCTTCCCGATCTTCGGGTTGTCTTTTGGTGTGCCGAAATTCAATTCGAAGCAGCCGATTATGAATCGGGCGGGGAACAGGGTACGGTGGGAAACACGAAGGGAAAGCCCGGAGGGGCCGGAAACGGTCGCCGATGGAAGCTTCCGTTCCTTGAGAACTCAACAGCGTGCCAAAAGTCAACGCCAGATATGTTGATACCCCGTCTCTCATGGCTTGTGTCATGGTGGATGAGGTTCCTTTGAAATGAAAGTCCTTTCCTTTGGGGAAGGCGATACACAGCGAGGACGCTGTGGATGGTTCGGATTATTCCTCTGGACTGTCCCGCTCTTGCGTGGAGACATTCACGGAGAGTTTGATCCTGGCTCAGGACGAACGCTGGCGGCGTGCTTAACACA
>Ga0137412_10005500_pt1 | contig 10124 bp, 8 predicted proteins | sample CZODoug2_1_16fun_FD_122160 | JGI IMG/M metagenome (GOLD analysis project Ga0137412, IMG submission 122160) | Vadose zone soil fungal communities from Angelo Coast Range Reserve, California, USA - CZODoug2_1_16fungal (Hybrid Assembly) | ecosystem: Environmental > Terrestrial > Soil > Vadose zone... | reverse complement strand
CTCGGGCGTCGTCACGTAGCCGGCGTAGGCGTTGGCGTAGCCGGTGAAGATGACGTGCTCGGCTAGTCCGTCGAGCGCTTCGGTGACGCTGCGGCGGATGCGCAGCCCGGAGTTGATGGTGAATTCTCCTGGGCCGGCAGCGATTACGAGCTCCCCGATTCTCAGGATCTGGATCGGCAGGATCTGTGGGGTCCACGGATGCGGCCGGCAGATGCCGGTGGCGAGCATCGGCGGTTTGGGCGCGTGCCCTGCGACGAGTTCGGCGGGCGGCTCGACGATGAGGTGATCGAAGATGCGGTACAGCCGGCGTCGCTGTAGCTCACCCTGGTGGGCGAACGGCGGGCCCGGCCCGTCGAAGGTGCCAGCGGCCATGCTCTGCCCGATGACGGCGGGCCACGTGCGGGTCGGGCCGTCGGCGGCGAACTCGGGCCGGATCTCGACGTGGGAGAAGTCGACGTACCGCTGCCGGTAGTCGATCGGTCCGGAGATGGTCGCGCCGGTCGCGGTGAACAGCTCGCGAGCCTTGCGAGCTTGGCGCTCACCGATGACACGGGTGTTCTCGAACGGGTCGCCGACGGGACCGTAGTTGCCGCCAGCGCCGAGGTTCGGTGACATGTCGCCGGGGTTGCTCTGCGGGAAGCCGGCGACGAACTTCACCTCACCGAATTCGTCTGGTGCCCAGTCGTTTTCCCAGACGTATGCGGCATATCCCTTGTTGTCGCCGCTGATCAGCCGGTTGGTGTTCGGCATCGACGTGCCGTGCGTGGCGAACCAGGTGAGTGCCCCGACCGGCACGCCGCCCTGCTCGAACCGCAACACGCTCATCTGCGGGTCGATGGCAGCGGGGAAGAGCGCCTTGTCCGCATCCGGGTTGCGCTCGAACGCGGGCAGCGACCGGTTGACCGACGCTCCGTGAAGCTCCCCGGTGGCCAGGGCCAGACCGCCGGGTGCGAGGTCGCCATCGGCTCGGACGATCGCGGTGACGATACCGGCGACGATCGCTTCGAACGTCCGTGGCCGGAACCCGCCGATCGTGAGGTTGTAGAGCGTGTCGTGGGAGTAGCCGCCGGGCCCGGAGTGGGTGTGCGTGGCACACAGCAGGGTGTTCGACGCGGTGTACCTATCGCCGAACTGATCGACGAGGCGACGCAACACCTCCTGGTGCACGCTGGTGAAGATCATGCCGAGGTCGGCGATGACGAACACGATCCGGTGCCCGCTCGGTTGCGGGTCGGCGATGACGAACGCGCGCGCCCACTGCCGCTGATGAATGCCCGCCGTGCGTTGGTAGGGCAGGGCGTAGCCCATCATCGGCACGCCGCCGGCCTCGCCGGTGACGTCGGCGATGCCGACCCCCACCAGGTAGTCGGTCATCCGAGCACCCGCCGAGTGTAGTCGTTGGCGAAGACGCCGTCGGGATCGAATTGCGCTCGGACGCTTTGGAATCGGTCCCACTCGGGGTAGCGCGGCCGCAGCGTTGCCGCTGTCTGATAGTGCCGTTTACCCCAGTGCGGGCGGCCCCCGAAACCGTCCATGATGGCCTCGACGCCACGCATGAAGCCCTCGAACTCCATGCCGGTGTACTGGTGCACCGCGATGTAGCAGGTGTCGCGTTGGTGCGACGGCGAGAGAAGGGCGTCGTCCGCCGCGACGAACCGCACCTCCAACGGGAACAGGATTGGCAGCTGGCGAGAACGCACCAGCTTGATCACTTCTTCGATGGCCGACCGCGCGTGCACGCGGTCGATCGCGTACTCCATCTCGGTGAACCGCACCTCGCGTCGGCTCGGATAGATCCGGTAGGAGTAGTCCTCTTCGTCGCCGTTCGATGCGACCGCCGTGATGAGCCGGTTGAGCCGCGGTGCCTGGCTCGGGAACCGGCGCCCCGTCCGGCACAGGATGTCGAGAGCACGGTCGTCGATCCGTTCGCGCACATCGCGTTTCCACGCCGGTGTGGGATGCGGTTCGGTGGTGCTGCGCCGGGTGGTGCGGGTGATCGCCCGGTCGGCGTAGGGAAAGGCGAAGAACTCGAAGTGGTCATTGGTATCGGCCAATTCGTCGAGCCGGTCCAGGGTTTCGGGCAGTGGCATCGTCTCGTCGCGCCGGTGCAGGGTGTAGAGCGGCACCGTCTGGATCGTGACGGCGCTGATCACGCCGAGCGCCCCCAACGACACTCGCGCTGCGAGGAAGGCCTCTCGGTCGGTGTCCTCGTTGAGCTCGCGCACTTCGCCCGTCGCGGTGACGATCCGCATTCCGACGATCTGCGCGGAGATGTTCTGCAGTCGAGCTCCGGTTCCGTGGGTGGCAGTCGAGATCGCCCCGGTGATCGACTGCAGGTCGATGTCGCCCTGGTTGGCAAGGGCCAGTCCGTGTTCGGCGAGTAGCGGGCCGAGTGTGTGCAGCTTGATTCCGCCCTCGACGGTGACCCGACCGGTGCCGGGATCGACGTCCAAGATGCGCTGCATTGCGCTCGTGTCGAGCATGACGCCGTCGGTGCAGGCGATGTCGGTGAACGAGTGCCCCGACCCGACGGCGCGGACCGTGTCGCCCCGTCCGGCCGCCCGTGCCACACACGCGCTGACCGCGGCCTCGTCGACCGGACGCTTGAAGGAGACCGGCGCACAACGTTGCTCGCCTGCCCAGTTCACCCACGTCGACGCGGAGCGTTTCATGGCAACCGATGCTACGATAAACTCGAAACCAATTCAAGTTTCGACTTTTGGAGGTTCGGTGACAGCACAGTCACCCGTGGCAGCCCCACTGCGTAATCGGCCACAGCAGGCGCGCAGCCGCGCCCGGTTGGAGAACGTGCTGGTGGCCGCCGAGCGGCTGCTCATCCGTGAGGGTGCCGACACGCTCACGACGACGCGCGTCGCGGCCGAGGCAGGGATATCAGTTGGCTCGCTGTATCACTACCTGCCCGACCGCGACGCGATCCTGCACGCGCTGGCCCTTGGCTACCTGGCTGGTTTCGAAGCGCAGATGGAGTCGTTCGTCGAGAGTGCGCCGACCCTTGACTGGGACGGCTTGGTGGAGACCGTGATCGACGCCTACGCCGAGTCGTTCCGGAGTCAGGCCGGCTATCGCGCGCTCTTTCTCGGGCGCCACCTCAGCGAGCAGACGAGGGCCGCCGACCGCGCGCACAACCAGACCATGGCCGCAGGCCTGCGCGAGATCCTGCTCGCCACGGGCGTTCCCGACAGTGACCGGCTGCCGACGATATGCCGTACCGTCCAGCTCACCGCCGACGCGCTGATGGTCGAGGCGTTCCGCGACGACCCTGCAGGCGACGACGCGATGCTCACCGAATGCAAGCGGATGATCCGCAGCTACCTCGACGATGCAGGCCTGCGGCCGTCTTAGAGCTTGCGGGCGCTCGCTGCGGCCTGGTCGAGCTCCCAATAGGCGCGCAGCGCAACGATCTCACCGGCGTCGTTGACCCGGTAGGTGAACACGCCCTCGGCGGTGACCTCGTATCCGGCGGCCCTGATCACGATGTGGCCGACGTTGGCTTCCTCGTTGCCGCACTCATAGGTCTTCTCGAAGTTGAACGTCAGCTCGCTCGGGGCGATCGCCATGTCGAAGAAGGCTGCGATCGCCTCCTTGCCCCGGTGGCCCTTGCCCTCCGGGTCGAAGTGCGACGGTCCGATCGGATCCTCGACGATGGCGTCGTCGGCGAAGACGGCCAGCCACGCCTGCTTGTCACGGGCCACGGCGGCCTCGCGGGAACGCTTGCCCGCCAGATGAACCGGGGAGTCAGACATCAGTCGTTCTTCTTCACGAGGACTTCACCGCTGGTTTGTCTGAGCTGACGACCCACATCGAGTAGTACTGCGAGCCACCGCCATACGCGTGCCCGAGCGCCTTGCGGGCACCCTCGACCTGGTGGTCACCGGCCTTGCCCATCACCTGGATCGCGGCCTCGGCGAACCGGATCATGCCCGATGCACCAATGGGATTGGACGAGAGCACGCCGCCGGATGCGTTCACCGGAATCCGTCCGCCGATCGCGGTCTCGCCGGCCTCGGTCAGTTTCCAGCCCTCTCCCTCGGCCGCGAAGCCGAGGTTCTCCAGCCACATCGGCTCGAACCAGGAGAACGGCACGTAGATCTCGGCGCAATCGATTTCGTCGATCGGACTGGTGATGCCCGCGTCGCGCCACAGCGCGGCGGCGGCATCGCGGCCGGCCTGCGGGTTGACCTGGTCGCGGCCCGAGTAGGCCAGCGGTTCGGTGCGCAGCGCCGTGGCGTGAATCCAGGCCACCGGATTGCCCTCCTGGACACGGCGATCCGCCGTTTCCTCGTCACCGATCACCAGCGCACATGCGCCGTCCGACGATGGGCAGGTCTCGTCGAAACGGATGGGATCCCACAGCATCTGGGAGTCCATCACCTTCTCCAACGTGATGTCGGGCTGGTGGAGGTGGGCCAGCGGATTCTTGGCGCCGTTGAGCCGGTCCTTCACCGCGACCATGGCACCGATGTGACTCGGCGCGCCGGAACGGCGGATGTAGGACCGCACGTGCGGCGCGAAGTAACCGCCGGCACCTGCGCCGACCGGCTTGGTGAACGGCACCGGAATGCTCAACGCCCACATGGCATTCGATTCCGACTGCTTCTCCCACGCCATCGACAGCACGCGGCGGTACTTGCCGGACTGCACCAGGCTGGCGGCGACCACCGCGGTCGAGCCGCCGACCGAACCTGCGGTGTGCACCCGGATGAGGGGCTTGCCCGTCGCGCCGACCGCGTCGGCCATGAACAGCTCGGGCATCATGACGCCCTCGAAGAAGTCGGGCGCCTTGCCGACCACGACGGCGTCGATGTCGTCGAACGTCGAGCCCGAGTCGGCCAGCGCCCTGTCGATGGCCTCGCGCACCAGGCCGTTCATCGAGACGTCCTTGCGCTTGGCGACGTACTTGGTCTGTCCGGTCCCGAGGACGGCGGCCAGGTTCTTCTGCGCTGCGCCTGCCATTAGCTCTTTCCTTCCAGAACGGCGACCAGATTCTGTTGCAGCGCAGGACCGCTGGTGGCGTGCGCCAGAACCCGCCGAGCTGACCCGTCGAAGATGTGGCGGGCGGCGAGCCCGATGCGTTCAAGCCCCGCGGAGAACATCGGGTTGGCGGCGAGCGCGCCACCCGACGGGTTGACCTTCGTCGACGCGGGCAGTCCGATGGCCTCGGTGAGGATCAGGTGCTGATGGGTGAAGGGCGAGTAGATCTCAGCCACGTCGATCGAGCCGGTGTCGCCACCCGTCGCGGCCCGAGCCGACGCTGCGGTGGACGGCGACGTCGTAAGATCGCGCGCGCCGAGCACCGGGGTTTCGATGCGGTGCTCGATGCCGGTGATCCAGGCCGGGTTCTCCCGAAGCTCGCGGGCCTTGTCGCCTGCGGCCAACACGATCGCCGAGGCGCCGTCGGTGATCGGCGCAATGTCGTGGCGGCGCAACGGATCTGCGAAGTACGGCCTGGCGAGCAACTCGTCGATGCTGCTCGCCGGCTTCTCGGAGTCGGTCCTGCCGGATACCGCGAACGAATCCAGCGCCACCTGGGCCATCTGCTCGGCGGTCCACTTGCCGGAGTCGAGCCCGAACCGCGCCTGCAGTCCGGCCATCGACACGGCGTCCGGCCACAGCGGGGCGACCGTGTAGGGATCGGTCTGCATGGCGAGCACCCGGCGAAGCGTGCCCGCCGACGACTTGCCGAACCCGTACACCAGTGCGGTGTCGACCTGGCCGGTCAACAGCTTGATGTAGGCCTCGTACAGCGCCCATGCGGCGTCCATCTCGACGTGTGACTCGTTGATCGGCGGCACCGCGCCGATCGCGTCGATCGCCGAGATGAACGAAAAGGCGCGTCCGGCAAGGTAGTCCGAAGAACCGGAGCACCAGAACCCGATGTCGGTCTGCTTGATGCCGAGGTCGGCGTACACCGAGGCGAAGCACGGCATCAGCATCTCGACGCCGTTGGTCGTACCTTCGGTGCGGCGGACGTGCGGGGAGTGCGCGAAGCCGACGACGGCAACGTCACGAAGAGTCATGGGTGCGCCCTTTACAGGTGGTGCTTGTAGGTGTCGTACTCGGCGTCGGGCTCACCCGTCGGCCGGAAGTACTCGATGTTGTCGATGCCGAGACCCCACTCGTCGCGGGGCCGCCACACCGCCTCGACCCGCATGCCCATCCGCACGTCGGCGGCGTCGATCTCGGTGACCAGATGCAGGAACGGGATGTCGGCGCCGTCGAGCAGAACGTAGGCCGCGACGTACGGCGGCTTGATGCGCTGGCCCGCGAACGGGATGTTGATGATCGCGAACGTCGTCACCGTGCCCTTGTCGGGCAACTCGACGAACTCGGTGAGCTGCCTGCCGGTGGCCGGATCGGCCTCGCGCGCAGGGAAGTACACCTTCCCCTTAGCGCCGCCGTCCAAGATGGCATGGGCCCCGATCAGCTTGCCCTCCTCGAGACCACGCAGGAACGTGCTCTCGGGCAGCGACGCGGTGTGCTGGATCTCGATCGCGCTCGGGACCACCAGCAGGGTGACGGGCTCGCGCTCGTCCGCCTTTTCCCCCGTCGCTTCGCTCGCCCCAGGCGTCGGCTCCGGAACCTCCTCCGCCACGTCGCCGAGCGCGAAGTACGCGATGTCGTTGATCGAGCCCACCGGCTCGTCGGCCCAATGCACGTGCACCCGCGCGCCCGTGCTGATGGCGTCGGAGGAACCAGCGTCTACCGCGTGCAAGAGCGGGGTGTCGGCACCGTCGAGCTTGATCAACGCCCACGCGAACGGGCGGTCGAGCGGCTGCCCCTCCAGCGGTTGCTCCTGCCACGTCCACGACACCACCGTGCCCACGCTCGCGACCGGCACGACCTCGGTCAGTGGCTGGTAGTCGACGGGGTCATACTCGGCTGGCGGCACATGCACCCGTCCGTCCGACCCGCGCACGCCGAGAACGCGTCGCTCGCGCAGGGCGGTGAAGAACTGGCTGAGGAGTGGTCCGACTGAACGGGTGTAGTCGAATGAGAGCCTCAGCGGAGCTGAAAGTGGCGGCTCATGTGTGTCGATCTGCACCGGGCTGCTTTGGCTGGCGGTCACAGCATCGAGTAGAACAGGTTCTAAGAATGGTTTCAACCACGGGTCGAGAGGTGAGCTAAATGAAGTTGGGCCTTCAGCTCGGATACTGGGGCGCGCAGCCGCCGACGAACCACGCCGAATTGGTCGCGACGGCCGAGGAGGCCGGGTTCGACACGGTCTTCACCGCGGAGGCGTGGGGCTCCGACGCCTACACACCCCTGGCCTGGTGGGGTCGTGAGACCACGCGGATGCGACTCGGCACGTCGGTCATCCAGCTGTCCGCACGCACGCCGACCGCGTGCGCGATGGCGGCGCTGACGCTGGATCACCTCTCCGGCGGCAGGCACATCCTCGGCCTCGGCGTATCCGGACCCCAGGTTGTCGAGGGCTGGTACGGCCAGAAGTTCCCGAAGCCGCTGGCCCGCACCCGCGAGTACGTCGACATCCTGCGCCAGGTCTGGGCACGTGAGGCACCCGTGCACAGCGACGGGCCGCACTATCCGTTGCCGCTGACCGGCGAGGGCACCGCGGGCCTCGGCAAGAACCTCAAGCCGATCACCCATCCGTTGCGCGCGGACATTCCGGTCATGCTGGGTGCCGAGGGGCCGAAGAACGTCGCGCTCGCGGCGGAGATCTGCGACGGCTGGCTGCCCATCTTCTACTCGCCGCGGATCGCCGACATGTACAACGAGTGGCTCGACGAGGGATTCGCCAGGCCGGGTGCCCGGCGCACCAGGGAGACCTTCGAGATCTGCGCGACGGCGCAGGTGGTCGTGACCGACGACCGGCCGGGGATCATGGAGCTGATGAAGCCGCACCTCGCGCTGTACATGGGCGGGATGGGCGCCGAGGACACCAACTTCCACGCCGACGTCTACCGCAGGATGGGTTACTCCGACGTGGTCGACGAGGTGACCGCGCTGTTCAGGAACAACCGCAAGGACGAGGCCGCGGCCATCATCCCCGACGAGTTGGTCGACGATTCGGCCATCGTCGGCAACCTGGACTACGTGCGTGAGCAGATCAAGGCGTGGGAGGCGGCAGGCGTCACCATGATGGTGGTCGGTGCCCGCTCCCCTGAGCAGATCAGGGACCTCGCCGGGTTGGTCTAGGCGGGGTGTAGACACTTTCTTGCAGATTGTCTAGAACACGTTCTAGATTTGGCGTGTGACCCCCGTCTCGCAGCACACCATCGCAGGCACCGTCGTGACGATGCCCGTGAAGATCCGCGCCGCGACCCAGCACATGGCGATGTTCTCGGTGAACGCCGACGCCGCGCAGCGCATGATCGACTACAGCGGTCTGCAGGTCTGCCGCCACCGGCCGAACAAGGCCGTTGTCGTGCTGATGCTCGTGCACTACGTCGACGGCGATCTTGGCCAGTACTACGAATACGGCACCAACGTGATGGTCAACCCGCCGGGCAGGAACGCCGCTGGGCTGCGAGCGTTGCAGTCCGCAGCCGCGTTCATCCACCACCTTCCCGTCGATCAGGCGTTCACGCTCGAGGCGGGCCGCTCGATCTGGGGTTATCCGAAGGTGATGGCGGACTTCACGATTCGAGATGGTCATGAGTTCGGATTCGACGTGACCATTGACGGCCAGTTCGCGGTGGGCATGGAATTCCGGCCAGGACTGCGCGTGCCGTCGGCCTTCACGTCCAAGCCACAGGTGCACCCCACGTACTCACATCTGGACGGCGTCACCCGCGAAACCGCAGGGGAGATGCGGCTTTCCGGTGTCCGGTACCGACCGGGCGGGGTGCGCGTCCGGCTTGGCGAACACGCCTACGGCAAGGAACTCGCGTCACTAGGCTTCCCCAAGCGCGCAATGCTCTCGAGTTCGGCCGACAACGTCGAGATGACCTTCGGTGACGCCAAGGAGATCGCATGACCCAGACGCTTGCCGGGACCAAACCCGACGTGGACTTCACCGACGGCACCTTCTACGCCGACGGCGGGGCCCGCGAGGCGTTCCGCTGGATGCGAGCCAATCAGCCCGTGTTCCGCGACCGCAACGGGCTGGCCGCCGCGACGACGTATCAGGCCGTACTCGACGCCGAGCGCAACCCGGAGATGTTCTCCAACACCGGTGGAATCCGGCCCGACACTCCCGGCATGCCGTACATGATCGACATGGACGATCCCTCACATCTGTTGCGGCGCAAGCTGGTCAACGCAGGCTTCACCCGCAAGCGAGTGATGGACAAGGTGCCGTCGATCGGCACCTTGTGCGACACGCTCATCGATTCGGTGTGCGAGCGAGGGGAGTGCGACTTCGTCCGCGACATCGCCGCCCCACTGCCGATGGCGGTGATCGGCGACATGCTTGGAGTGCTGCCCGAGGACCGCGAGTTGCTGCTGAAGTGGTCCGACGACCTGGTGACCGGGCTGAGTTCGCACATCGACGAACTGACGGCTCAGGGGATGGTGGACGCGTTCGCCGGCTATACGGCGTTCACGATGGAGATCATCGCCAAGCGCCGCGCCGAACCCACCGACGACCTGTTCTCCATCCTGGTCAACTCGGAGGTCGAGGGCCAGCGGATGTCCGACGACGAGATCGTCATGGAGACCCTGCTCATCCTGATCGGCGGCGACGAGACCACCCGTCACACCCTGTCCGGTGGCACCGAGCAGTTGTTGCGCCACCGCGACCAGTGGGATGCGCTGGTGGCAAATCCTCAGGGCCTGCCAAGCGCCATCGAGGAGATGCTGCGCTGGACGTCGCCGGTGAAGAACATGTGCCGCACGCTCATGGCCGACACCACCTTCCACGGCACGGACATGCGCGAGGGCGAGAAGATCATGCTGATGTTCGAATCGGCGAACTTCGACGAATCGGTGTTCGAGAACGCCGACGAATTCCACATCGACCGGAATCCCAACAGCCACATGGCCTTCGGGTTCGGCTCGCACTTCTGCCTCGGCAACCAGCTGGCCCGCCTGGAGTTGTCGATGATGACCACCCGGGTGCTCGAGCGGCTGCCCGACCTTCGGCTGGCCGACGGTGCCGACGTGCCGCTGCGGCCCGCCAACTTCGTCAGCGGGCCGGAGGC
>Ga0137412_10005498_pt1 | contig 10125 bp, 9 predicted proteins | sample CZODoug2_1_16fun_FD_122160 | JGI IMG/M metagenome (GOLD analysis project Ga0137412, IMG submission 122160) | Vadose zone soil fungal communities from Angelo Coast Range Reserve, California, USA - CZODoug2_1_16fungal (Hybrid Assembly) | ecosystem: Environmental > Terrestrial > Soil > Vadose zone... | reverse complement strand
GGCCCGGCCTCGTCGCTGGTCACCAGCCAGGGCCCGAGCGGGGTGAAGGTGTCGAACGACTTGCGGGTGGACCGGTCCTCACCGCCGCGCATGGTGATGTCCAGCAACCCGGTGTAGCCCGCGACGTAGTCAAGCGCCTGTTCCGGCCCGACGTTGCGGGCCCGCCGGCCGATCACCACGGCGAGCTCGCCCTCCTGGTCGAAGCGACGGTCGGAGTACGGCAGCCGGACGGTGTCGCCGTGGCCGATGAGCGAGGACGGTGCCTTGAGGAAAACGGCGAGATCGCTGATGTCCACCGTCACGGACATCTCGGACATGTGGTCGCGGTAGTTGACCGGCGCCGCCACGATCTTGGTCGGGTCCGGCACGGGTGGGCCGAGCCGCACCGAGGACAGCGGCACGCTGTTGGCCTCGGTCGCCGGCGGCAGGGGGGTGCCCGGCCCGTCCCACCGGCTCAGCAGCCGGCGCATCGCGCTGAGCGAGCCCGGCTGGTGGTAGCCCCCCACGAGATCGCCCAGATCGACCACCCGGTGGTCGGCGAGGTAGCCCACCCGACCGTCGTCATAACTCAGCAGTCGCATGCGCGTCCGTCCCCGGCTGTCGTGTCCGTGCCGCCGTCTCGCACGGTAACGCGGATGGCCGAGCCGAGCGTGGCAGCCCTGTCGCGCCGGGGCTCCACCGAGGAGCTGCCGTAGCTGCTACCTACGCGGCGCCTGGCAGGGAGAACCGCAGGATCCGCGCCCAGGTGGACAGGTACTGCTTGGTCAGCGGCCCGCTGGTGTAGGGCAGTCCGTACCGCTCGCAGAGCGCGCGCACCCGAGGGGCGATCTCGGCGTACCGGTTGCTGGGCAGGTCGGGGAACAGGTGGTGCTCGATCTGGTGGCTGAGGTTGCCCGACATGATGTGGAACAGCGTGGAGCCCTCGAGGTTGGCCGACCCACGCAGTTGCCGCAGGTACCACTCGGCGCGGGTCTCGCCCTCGATCTGCTCCTCGGTGAAGTCCTCCGCGCCGTCCGGGAAGTGGCCGCAGAAGATGATCGTGTGCGTCCAGATGTTCCTGGCCAGGTTCGCTGTCACATTGCCGAGCAGCGCGGGCAGCGCCGACGGACCGGACAGCAGCGGGAACAGCAGGTAGTCCTTGGCCGCCTGCTGTGCCCATTTCTTCAGCATGCCGCCCGCATCGCTCAGCGCCTTCTTCGGGCTCTTGTTGCCGCGTTGAACCTCGTCGAGTTCCAGGTCGTACAGGGCGATGCCCCACTCGAACAGCGGCGCCAGGCCGAAGTTGTACAGCGGCTGCAGCAGGTGGCGCGGTTTCCACGGCTGGTCCGCGCTCATCCGGAAGATCGTGTAGCCGAGGTCCCGGTCCTTGCCGACCACGTTGGTCCAGGTGTGGTGCACCAGGTTGTGGGTGCGCTTCCAGCCCTCGGCCGGGATCACCGAGTCCCACTCCCAGGTGCTCGAGTGGATCTCCGGGTCACGCATCCAGTCCCACTGGCCGTGCAGGATGTTGTGCCCGAGCTCCATGTTCTCCAGGATCTTGGCGGCGCTCAGCGCGGCGGTGCCGGCGAGCCAGGCGGGCGGCAGGATCGAGATCATCAGCGCCGCTCGACCACCCACCTCGAGGCCTCGCTGGACGGCCACGATCTTGTGGATGTATTGCACGTCCTGTTCGCCCCGGCTGGCCATCACCTCGGCGCGCAGCGCGTCGAGTTCGGCGCCGAACTCCGCTACCTGCTCTGGGCTGAGGGTGGCGCGCTCGCGCACCGCCGGGGTGGATTGGTCGTTAGCCAGCGCGGTTTGGTCGCTGGTCGGGGCAGTCTCGTCGATAACCATGGTGGGCTCGTCGAGGATCTGGGCAGTCACGTCTTCTCGCTCTCGTGGAGGTCAGAGGTCGATCGTGCATGCGCCGGCAGCGGCGGAGACGCAGGTCTGGATGAGGGCGCCGGGCTCGCCGTGTACCTCGCCGGTACGCAGGTCGCGTACCTGCCCGGAGCGCAGTGGGGCCACGCAGCTCAAGCAGATGCCCATTCGGCAGCCACTCGGCATGACCACCCCGGCTTGCTCGCCGACCGCGAGCAGCGGTGTGCCACCCGGCGCGGGGGTGTCCCGGCCGGTCTTGGCGAAGCTGACCGTGCCGCCGTCGGTGTCCGGCGCGGTGAAAGAGATCGGTTGGAACCGCTCGATGAGCAGCCGGTCGGACAGCCCGGCCCGCCGCCAGTGTGCCTCGAGGTCGGCGAGCAGGCCGGCCGGGCCACAGGCCAGGGTGGTCCGGTCCCGCCAGTCCGGGCACAGCGCGTCGAGCTCGGCGAGGGTGAACCGGCCGTGGCGCGCGGTGTGCCGCTCGAGCAGCCGGTAGGTCGGCAGCAGCCCGGCCATCTGGCGCAGCTCAGCGCCGAAGATGACGTCGTCGGCGTGCCGGGCGGAGTGCACGTGCAGCACATCCGGCGTCGCCCCTGTGCCGCGCAGGGTGCGCAGCATGCCCATCACCGGCGTGACGCCGGAGCCGGCGGTGAGGAACAGGATGCGCGGCGGAACCGGGTCGGGCAGTACGAACTCGCCCTCCGGGGGCGCCAATCGCAGCACCGCGCCTGGTCTGATCCCCCGGACGAAGTGTCCGGAGACCCGTCCCTCCGGGACCGCCTTCACCGTGATGCGCAGCAGATCATCCCCGTCACCGGCACCATCGCCGGCCGGCGAGGTGATCGAGTAGGAGCGGGTGTGCCACGTCCCCTCGATCCGGGTGCTGACCGATACCCACTGGCCAGCGCGGTGTGACGGCCAGCCCCAGCCGGGCCGGATCACCAGGGTCGCCGCGTCCTCGGTCTCCTGGACGACCTGTTCCACCCGGCCGCGGGGTTGGCGGGTAGTCCACAGCGGGTTGATCAGGGTCAGGTAGTCGTCGGGCAGCAGCGGTGTGGTGAGCACGGCGGCCGCGTGTAGCACCCGGGCACCGAGCGGCCGGGGGCGTGATGGGGCGGCGGACGTCATGTAATGACTGTTCCCGGTTTTTGGGAATAAGGCTTCATTCTGCCGAGCACGCGGTTGGTGGCAACATTCATACTGGGGGAATGAAACCTCTGGTTTCCGGTGCGGCGCCGTGGACGGATTTGCCGGTGGACATCGGCCATCGGCTGCGCCCCGCGCTGCCCTCCGTGTCGGTGGAGATCATCGACACGATCGCCCGGGAGGTGCCGTCGTACTCCCGGCCGCTGGAGGGGACGTTCGGCGCGGGTGTCCGCCGGGGCGTCGAGGTTGCGCTGAACCGGTTCCTGGACCTGCCCGGTTCGACCCAGCCGGCGCTGCAGCCCAGGGATCGGGACGTGTACCTCGCGCTAGGTCGGGGCGAGCTGCGCCAGGGCCGCACCCTGGAGGTGCTGCTGGCGGCGTACCGGGTCGGGGCGCGGGTCGCGTTCCGCCGGTTCGCCGGGCTGGCGCGGGAATCCGGGATGGACCCGGACGCGGTGGTGGCGCTCGCCGAGGCGATCTTCGCCTACATCGACGAGCTGTCCGCGGCGAGCGTCGAGGGCTTCGCCACTGAACAGTCCCACCGGGCCGGCGAGCGCGACCGGTTGCGCGGCCGACTGCTCGAGCTGCTGATCAGCGGCGTCGCCGACGACACCGCGATCGAGGAGGCGGCCGCCGAGGCGGGTTGGCCGATTCCGGAGAGCGTGGTGCCCATCGTGGTGCCGCGCGAGCAGAGCCACGGTCTTGCCCTGCGCCTCGGGCCGGCCGCGCTGGTGGCCAGGTCCGGGGAGTTCGTCGTCGCGTTGGTGGCCACCCCGACCAGCGAGCAGGCCCGGCGTTCGCTGCACCGACAGCTGCGCGGTCGCCGCTGCATGATCAGCTTGCCCACCCCGTGTCGTGACCTCGCCGCCAGCCTGCGGGTCGGCACACTGGCGACCCGGTTGCTCGACTCGGCGCCCTCGGCCGGCTCCCAACCCGTCCTGGTCGCCGATCGGCTGGTCGACCTGGTGCTGCGTAGGGACCCGGCACTGGTCGCGGCGCTGGCCGAGCGGGAGCTTGCCCCGTTGGCCGGGCTGAGCGCGGGCGCGCGGCAACGCCTCACCGAGACGCTGCTGGCCTGGCTGAGCTACCGGGGCGAGCGGAACCGGGTGGCCGCCGCGCTGCACGTTCACCCGCAGACGATCGCCTACCGGCTCACCAAGCTGCGTCAGCTGTTCGGCGAGGCGCTGGTCGACCCGGACCGACGGTTCGCGCTGGAACTCGCCCTACGCGCCGCCGCCCCCGAGCAGTCGAGCTAGTCCTCGAGGTAGTCGCGCAGCGGTTGGCACCTGGACGGGTGGCGCAGCTTGGACATGGTCTTGGATTCGATCTGCCGGATTCGCTCCCGGGTGACGCCGTAGACCTGGCCGATCTCGTCCAGCGTGCGAGGCTTGCCGTCGGTGAGCCCGTAGCGCAACGAGACGATGCCGGCTTCCCGCTCGGACAGTGTGGCCAGCACCGAGCGCAGTTGGTCGCGCAGCAGCGAAAAGGACACCGCGTCCACGGCCACCACGGCCCCGGCGTCCTCGATGAAGTCGCCGAGGTGGCTGTCGCCCTCGTCGCCGAAGGTCTGGTCCAGCGAGACCGGTTCCCGAGCGAAGTTCTGGATCTCGACGATCTTCTCGGGGGTCATGTCCATTTCCCTGGCCAGCTCTTCCAGGGTCGGCTCGCGGGACAAGCTGCGCTGCAGCTCGCGTTGGATGCTGCCCAGCCGGTTGATGATCTCGATCATGTGCACCGGGATGCGGATGGTGCGGGCCTGGTCGGCCATGGCGCGGCTGATGGCTTGGCGGATCCACCAGGTGGCGTAGGTGGAGAACTTGTAGCCCTTGGTGTAGTCGAACTTCTCCACCGCGCGGATCAGCCCCAGGTTGCCCTCCTGGATGAGATCCAGGTACGGCATGCCGCGTCCGGTGTAGCGCTTGGCCACCGACACCACCAACCGCAGATTGGCCTCCAGCAGGTGGTTCTTGGCCCGGTCGCCGTCGCGGACGATCCAGCGGAGGTCCCGGCTCATCTGCCCGAGGCTCTGCTCGCCGTTGCCGTTGCCGTTGGTGTGGGCGCCGTTGCCGTTGATCTGGTCGAGACGCTCCAGGGCGTACAACCCCGCCTCGATCCGCTTGGCCAGCGCGACCTCGTCCTCGGCCTTGAGCAGGGCAACCTTGCCGATCTTGTTCAGGTATGCCCGCACCGAATCCGCGGAAAGCGTGAGCTCCGCGTCCTTGCGCGCCTGCCGCAGCGCGGCCGACTCCTGCTCATCCCAGTCGAACTCGGCGGACGAGTTGCCGGCGGCTCCAGGTTCGGGAGCGTCCTGCTGGGCTTCCCCGTTCACCAACGTCACGCTCATCTACTCGACGCGCCCGGGGCCGTCACCGGTGACCGCGGCCCGGCAGGGCACTGACGGTCGCGGTGCGCTCGCGGCGGGCAAACAGGCAGTTCAAGAGCGTGTGACATCCGGCTACCGATTCCGTCCTCGGACGCTCACGCTGTCCGATTCAGCCTTCAATCAAGAACGACGCAAGCCTGAACGCTGACGCACGAGTTGCTCTCGACCTGCCCACCCTAGCGGCTGCCGTGGAGCACCGCCGGGAGTCTTCCGCCGGAGGGCAACGGCGATGGCGGGGGCGATGGAGGGAAGAGCGGTCAGTTGTTGGCGGGCCATGGCCCCGAGCAGCTCCAGCTGCTCTCCCCCCGCCGAGCCGGACAGATCCGCGTGGCATCTACGCACCACCGTCGAGATCACCGCCAGGGAGTGCGCCGGCTCGAATTCCCGGAAAAGCTGCTCCGCGAGGTCGGCATAGGAGACCGCCACCGCCCTGTCGCTGGCAAACCCGCCCGATAGCTTCTGGTGAAATTTGAGGCCCACGGCGGCGACCTGACTTCGCCAGGTGCGCCCGGCGACAACATCCATCTCAAGCTCCGGCACGTCGAAGAGGTGCTCTCGGAGCAAGACAGTCGGATCTTACGCTGAGCGCAGCGGATTCGTCGCCGATTCTTCGCCTCCGTGGTGATACCCGGGTCCCCGAAGTGTCGTTACCCTCGCGAGGGACCAGGTTCAGTCCAGCCCCGGCGAGTGAGTCCTCGATCGACGGATGGAGCGCTCCGCCAGCTCGCGCGGTCCGGCGGGAGCGCGTCTCGGTGCCTTCTGGCTGCTATTCCTTGGAGGACCAATGGGCACCCCGGCGATTCCGGAGAACCCGGCCAAAGCGGTGTCACTGGCCGCCCGCGCGCTGACTCGCGCCGCGCACACGCAGGCGACCGCCCCCCACGACCACGCCGACTTCGCGGCCATTGCCAGCCAGATGAGCGAGGTCCTGCAAAGCCTGTACACGCTGAACACCAACCTCGCCGCGCAGATCGCGCACTACAGCGACGACCGCATTCTGCGCAGTGATGACGGCCGTGACGCCGAGGAGGTGATGGCCACCATCGGCTATCACGGCTCGGCCCTGCAGAACGCGTTGACCAGGGCGCAGGCCGCCGCCGACAAGATGCACCTCGAGCTGGCCAGGATTGCCGTCCGGGTCGACCTGAACGCCGAGGGCGCGCGCTAGGCAACTGTCACACCCGGGCCGGCCACGCCGTCCAGGGGGTATGCAGACACGACTCACCCAGGCGATCCTGCTGCTCTACGGCGTGTTGACCGGGCTAGCCATCGGGCTGTGGCCGCTGCTCGATCCGCCGGGGTTCTACGCCGACTTCCCTGGGGGTCCGTGGCACGGCTGGGTGGCCATGGACGGCCCCTACAACGAGCACCTGATCCGCGATTTCGCCGGGCTCAACCTGGCCGTGGCCGCGTTGGCGATCGGCTCGGCGGTCCTCGGCGGCACGGCGCACGCCCGGCTGGTCGGGGTGGCGCTGCTCCTGTTCGGGGTGCCGCACACGCTCTACCACTGGGCGTACGTCGGCCACTTTCCACCGGCCGACCGGGTGCCCGCCGTCGCGAGCGCCGCGGTGACCGTGCTGGTGGGGGCGTTGTTGCTGGTGTTACCCGGGCGGGCAGGAGTGACCGGGAAGGGTCGAACCCGGCTCTGACGGCATGGAAATCGAGCTCCCGATCCGCCGACCTGCTCGGTTAGCCTGCTGGTACTCGGCGCCCGCCCTCCGGGGAGCCGGGGAGGGGGCGTGGGGTGGACCTGTTGGCTGATGCCCAATCGTTGCGGCCCGAGCTGATCGAGCTGCGCCAGGCGCTGCACCGGGAACCCGAGGTGGGCCTGCATCTCCCGGGTACCCAGGAGCGGCTGCTGGAAGCGCTGCGCGGGCTGCCACTGGAGATCACCACCGGCACCGAGACCACCTCGGTCACCGGCGTGCTGCGCGGGGGCGCGACGGCGACCGCGCCCGGTGCCGAGCGGACCACGGTGCTGCTGCGCGGTGACATGGACGCGCTCCCGGTGGACGAGCGCTCCGGCGAAGACTTCGCGGCCACCAACGGCGCGATGCACGCCTGCGGCCACGACCTGCACAGCACGGCCCTGGTCGGCGCGGCTCGGCTGCTCTGCGCGCACCGGGACCGGCTGGCCGGGGACGTGGTGTTCATGTTCCAACCCGGCGAGGAGGGCTGGGACGGCGCCGCCGCGATGATCCGGGAGGGCGTGCTGGACGCCGCCGGTCGGCGCGCTGACCACGCCTACGCGTTGCACGTCTCCGCCGGCGGGTTGCCCCCGGGGGTGGTGGCCGGGCGGCCCGGGGTGCTGCTCTCCGCCGCCTACGAGCTGGACGTCACCGTGCGAGGCGCCGGCGGCCACGGCGCGCTCCCGCACCGGGCCAGGGATCCGATCGTGGCGGCCGCCGAGATGATCGGCGCGCTGCAGACCACGATCACCCGGTCGTTCAGCGTGTTCGAGCCGGTCATCCTCACCGTCGGGATATTGCGTGCCGGTACCGCGCGCAACGTCATCCCGGACACCGCGTCGTTCCAGGCCACCGTGCGCGCCTTCGCCCCGGACGCGGAGGACGTGTTGCGGGACGCCTTCACCCGGCGGCTGCGTGGGGTGGCCGCCTCGCACGGGGTGGAGGTGGACGTCGAGCTGCGGGCCACCTACCCGGTCACCGTCAACGACGCCGACGAGGCGGAATTCACCGCCGGGGTGGTCCGGGAGTTGCTGGGTGAGCAGCGCTACTTCGCCGCGCCGAATCCGATCCCCGCCTCGGAGGACTTCTCCCGGGTGTTGAACGCGGTGCCCGGCGCGATGCTGATGGTCGGCGCCTGCCCGCCGGGCGTCGACCCGGCAACCGCCCCGTACAACCACTCGCCGCTGGCCCGGTTCGACTCCTCGACGCTGGACACCGTGGTCACCCTGCTGGCCGGCTTCGCGGCGGAACGGCTGGCCAAGTGAGCGCGCCGAAGCGCCCTCGGCGCGGGTGGGACCTGGTCGGTCTGGGCGCCGGCAACGCGATGGAGTGGTACGACTGGGGCATCTACGCCACGTTCTCGGCGTTTTTCGCCTCCCAGTTCTTCTCCGGGACCCCCGGTGCGGCGTTCCTCAAGACGCTCGCGGTGTTCGCCGCCGGTTTCGTGGCCCGCCCGTTCGGCGGCTTTCTGCTCGGCTGGCTGGCCGACCGGCGCGGGCGCAAGTCGGCGATGGTCTGGTCGGTCGCGATGGCCTCGGCGGGCAGCCTGGTCATCGCGGTGATCCCGACGGCGGCGACCATCGGGGTGGCGGCGCCGATCGTCCTGGTGCTCGCCCGGCTGCTACAGGGGTTGGCGCACGGCGGTGAGTTGCCGGCCGCGCAGACCTATCTGTCCGAGGTGGCGCCCCGGCAACGGCGTGGGTTGTGGTCCAGCGTGATCTACTTCTCGGGGTCGGTCGGGGTACTTGGCGGCACGCTGCTCGGCGCGGTGCTCGCCGGAACGCTCAGCCATGAGCAGATGGTCAGCTTCGGTTGGCGGATCCCGTTCCTGCTCGGCGGGCTGTTCGGGCTGTACGCGCTGGTACTGCGGGCTCGGATGCGCGAGTCGGAGATCTTCGAGGAGCAGCGGGCCAAGCCACAGCAGCCGATCGGCCGGCAGGTCCTGGCGCATCCGGTGCCGTTGGTGCGGGTCATCGGCTTCACCATGGGCGGCACGGTCATCTATTACGTGTGGGCGATCTCCGCGCCGGCTTTCGCGATCGCCGAGCGCGGCATTGATCCGGCGGGTGCACTGTGGGCGGGCTCGATAGCCACCGTGTTGTACATGGCCGTGTTGCCGCTGTGGGGCGCGCTGTCGGACCGGATCGGCCGCCGCCCGGTGATGCTGATCGCGCTGGGGTCGCTGGCCGTGCTGTACTTCCCGCTGGACTCGCTGATCCGGGGGGAGACCTGGCAGCTGCTGGTTGCGATGAGCATCGCACTGATGATCATCTCGGCGATCTCCGCGATCGGGCCGGCGGTGCTGGCCGAGTTCTTCCCCACTGGGATCCGGGCGGCCGGGGTAGGCGTGCCCTACTCGCTGGCGGTGGCCCTGTTCGGCGGCACCGCTCCCTACCTGCAGACGTTCTTCAACCAGCGGCACATGCCAGCGGCCTTCATCTGGTACGCGATCGGGCTCATCGTGGTCACGATGATCACGGTCTGGTTCATGCCGGAGACCAAGGGGATGGACCTGACCGGCGAGGAAGCTCGGGAGCCGGCCGGCCGGACGTGATGTGGTTACTCGGGGGCGCCGCAGGGAGGATCGTCCGCGCTGATGCGGACCCGGTTCAGCAGTTCCCGGAGCAACTCCAGCTCGCCCGCATCCAGGTCGGCGAACAGCTCCCGCTCGACCGCGCCGACCACATTGTTGATCGAGTCGATGGTGGCCAGGCCGCGCGAGGTGATCTCGACGATGTGCCGGCGCCGATCATCCGGATCCCGGCGGCGCAGGGCCAGCTCGGCACGCTCCAGGTCATTGAGCACCGACACCACCAGGCTCGGGTCGATGCCGAGCGTCTCGACCAGGTACTGCTGGCTGATCGGACCCTGGCCGAGGTGCAACAGCACGGCGCTGTGGCGTTGGCCGAGGCCCAGTTGTGCCATCGCCTGCTGAATCCGCAGGTTGGCGATCGCACCGTGCCGGGCCAGCAGGAAGCCAAGGCGGTCGAGTTGATCAGCCTCCTGAGCTGCCTCTTTCGGCATCATGCCGGTGAGCGTAGCAATTCC
>Ga0137412_10005497_pt1 | contig 10126 bp, 10 predicted proteins | sample CZODoug2_1_16fun_FD_122160 | JGI IMG/M metagenome (GOLD analysis project Ga0137412, IMG submission 122160) | Vadose zone soil fungal communities from Angelo Coast Range Reserve, California, USA - CZODoug2_1_16fungal (Hybrid Assembly) | ecosystem: Environmental > Terrestrial > Soil > Vadose zone... | reverse complement strand
GGGGAGCGGACTGGTGGCTGCCAGGCCGGGGTCGCTGCCTCGGGGGCGGCGGCCCCGGCCGCCGTCCTCACGTCCTCGCGTCCGAACGAGGACCCCGCCTCTACGAAGCTCGCTGCTCGGTGACTCCTTGACCGACGTCGAAGCAGCCCACCGAGCGGGTATCGGGTCCATCGCATTCGCCAATAAGCCGGACGAGCGCAAGGCACTACTCGCCGCTCAGCCAGGCGCCCTGGTCTCATCCGGAGTGGTCATGAGTGGCCGCGGTTGTAACGACAACGACGCCACAGTGGAGACCGTCGGCACCACGACGACGGCCAGAATGAGTGAGGAAAGAGCGTGTTCAATCGGGGACGGCATGCAGCTGAGGGCTTGAGCAAGGTGCCGCCAAGCCATAACTTCCGACGATGCTCGATTAGTTGTTCGCCGCTCCAGGTGGCGGAACCAGGTCGTAGCGGGCGATGAGATCGGGCAGCCACTCCGCGCCGCCGAAGGTCAGGCCGTAGGTGTCGGCCAGTCCGGCGATCGCATCTGGGGCGGGGGGGCCGGCTGCGGTGAGGTCGGTCAAGTCGCGGAAGAAGTTTTCGAACCCGGCTGGACTGATAACTTCGATCATGCGCGCCGGTACCTTTCCGGCGTTCCACATGGTGTGCAGCTCACCGCGCGGTTTGGTGATGTACCCGCCCGCGCCAAGCACGACCTCCCGATCGCCCGACCGAAAGCCGATTTCACCCTCGGTCACGATCGAGTACTCGTCCTCCCGGGTGTGCAGGTGCGGCGGCACGAGCGCGCCCACCGGGAACGGGTGCTCCACGATCGAGAGAGCTCCGTCCGTGTCGCTGCCCCACAACTTGAACACCACGCCGATCGGACCTAGGTCCCCCGCCCGGCCCTCGCCGGGACAGACGATGGTTAGAGGTGGAACTCCGATTCCACTCATGTCGCCCTCCTCTCAGAGCCGCCGCAGTAGACAGCTGTGGGACGCGGCTGTCTAGACCCAGTTGGCCTAAAGCAGGAACGATTTTCAGCTTGCATAGCGGGAACGCTCGCCGGGTCCTCTGGGATCGCAGTCTTGGCGGTTCGTCTACGAGGTCTGAATTACCGAATCCCCCGGCCGGAGAGTCGTTATCGGATCGGCGTGGCGATGGAGGAGCCTCCAGGTGCCCTCTTCTCGATGAAAGATGCTGGTGACACGAAGAGCAACCGGGCTGACCTCGTCTCCTCCGGCGACCTTCGCCTCGAACCGCTCGATTTCGAGGATGTAGCCGAGTTCCTCAGTCACGCACTTCGCGAAGTTCTCGAAGCCGAGGGCTTTGCCGTCTCGGTAATTGGATGCCGCTCGCCGGCCGGCATCCTGGATCTGGTTCCAGCCGCGTGCCGGAGGTCCGTAAGGATTCGCGAGGGTGGCGTCGTCCTGACGACTGTAGAGCTCGAAGAAGGCGCCCGGGTTCCCCCTTGCGATCTCATCCAGAGCCCGGTGGCTCGCCTCGATCGCCTGATCAAAGTCCTCTGCTGGAATCATCGACTGCCTCCTCCTCGCCGTAAGCGTTATAGGTCGATGTGCGTCCCGAGTCCGCGGTTGCGTGCGGCCGCCAGGACATGTCCGATGGCGGCGTCTTCCTCGGCCACGCCGACGGATTTGTAGAGGGTGATCTGTTCGGGCGTAGTTCGGCCCGGCAGTGCGCCGGTGAGCAGCTGGCCGAGCTCGGCGTGGACGTACTCGGCGGTGATGACACCGTCGCGGATCGGCTCGAGGAGGTCGTTGCTACCGGACGGGAAGGGCGCGAGCGTGGCGCTCCGGGAGTCGACGCACACCAGCGCGTCGGCGATTGTGGTGAGCTCAGATCCCAGTTCGGCGGCGAGTTGCCGTGCCCGGCCCAGGTCACGCCCGGCGATGCGGATCTGCCGGATAAGTCGGATCCGGCACATCGCCCAGGCGTGGGATCGCGCCTGGGTGCCGGTGCCGAGGATTGCCAGCACGGCTGCGTCCGGGCGAGCCAGCAGTCGCGCGGACAGCGCCGAGCAGGCGCCGGTGCGGATCGCCGTGATCGCCGTGCCGTCGAGCAGCGCCGCCGGCTCTCCGGTGTCGGGGTCGAACGCGAGGATGATCGCCTGATGGGTGGGCAGCGCGGTGCCCGCGTTTCCAGGAAACAGCGTCACCAGCTTGGCCAGTAGCATTCTGACCGAGGGCACGAAGCCGGGCATCACGAACAGCGTGCTGTCCCGGTTGGGTACCTGAGCGGCGCCGCGGGGCGGCACGGACGTCCTGCCCTCGCTGAGGTCGACCATTGTCCTGGCGAGGGAATCGATCAGCTCGTCAAGATCGAGCAGGTCCGAGATCTGCGTTCGGTCCAGGATCAACATCGCGTCTTCTCCGCCCTCGACCCGGGGAGCAATCGGTGCCGCGTCCCGCGCGCAGGTCAATCACCCGGCGTTGTTGGGCCGAACCGCTGCGCGTCGCTGGGATTGAACTCGCGATGTGCGCGATCAGAGGCGGCCCGCGTCACCGAATGTCGCCAGTATCGCGCCGCGCGAGCGACACCGTAAGCCGCCGAGTGGACTGCACAAATTGATCGCGGCGTGCCCGTCCGCTCCTCCGACTGGACTCGAACCGGTAACCCTGCGATCTTCAGACAAGGTTTCTCGACCCGGCTCGACGCGTTCCACAGGGTCGTCGACCAGCGCTGTCCGCGATGGAGGCCTAGATCAAGCATCTGGAGATCCCAGGTCGCTCTTCGTCATTCCTCATGAGTAAAACATGTGTTGGTCACACTCTTCGGGGCGACCAAGACATCGTGTCGGCCCACGCTTGGCAGCGCGGAGAGCGCGGTCGGAACTACTGGCGTGGTTGGCTGCAGCCCTTGGTGGATGCACCTTCGCGGTGCCCTTCATCCCAGGCACGGGTGGCAATGAGCCGGGCCGGCGGGTCGTCTCCATCTGCGTCATACACATCGCACCGCACTGGGGCGACCGCGAACGGTTCGCTGCTGCGTAATCGGCCGGCCGTCGACACCGGGACCTCCCGGGCCCCCGCTGTCGTCGGTCGGGTGATCGCGCCGCAGCTGCCACCTGTCGGGCCCGTGGTCCGAAGTGCAAGCCACTCTTCCGCGAGTCGGGCTTCCGCGTTCGCGGTCATGTCCTCGCTACGGGTTAGCTGGCTAGGGTCGATGCGGAGGAAGTGGTAGCGGGTGGCGGGCGTCGCGTCAGGGTGAATGGTGTGCGCGTCCCGTCGACCTATTCCGGGGGCATGGTTCTCACGGCCGCTCAGCGGTGTGCCTCAGCCGTGGAAGGCCATGAACTCGAGCTGCACGCCGTCTGGGTCGCAGAACGTCACCAGCGAGAGCGGGAAGCCCTGCATGGGGTACACGCCGGAGTTTGGTACGCCCTGGCTCTCCAGGTGCGTCCCCCAGGCGTGCAGTGCGTCGACCGACTCGACCTGGAAGGACAGGTGGTCCAGGCCGGTCCGCGTCGGGTCGAAGCCGTCCCCCTTGTTCGCCGGGTGGTGATCGATTCCCAGGCTGAACGACCCGTCGGGCGGACCGAGCACGATCGTGTAACCGTTCGCCTCGCTGCGGTAGTGGCGTACCTGAAAGAGGCGGCCGAGCCCGAGCACCCGCTCGTACCAGGCAGCGCTCGCCTCGACGTCGGTGACCGTGATGCCGATGTGATGGATCCCGGTGAGCGTCGGACGCACCGTGGCCTTGGCGGCCGGCGCCGTTTCGGTGGGGGTCATGTCGTCCTCCTCACGGTCGATCAGGCGAGTGGAGTTGGGGCAGCTGCACCGAGCGCGGCGAAGATCGACGCGAAGGCAGCGTGGTCCGGCGGGACGAACGGTGGGCGGGCGGGAACGGACGCGATGACCTCGACGAGCTGCCTGGCCATATGGCCGGACGCGCTGGGCAGGTGGGAACTGAAGATGGCCGTAGGTTGCAGCCGTGCGACCTCATTGGCCGCCGCCCGGAAGCGGTCGTGGTCGACGAGCTGCGTCCACGGGGAGTCGAACGCCGCCCAGCCGGCGATTCCGTCGACGAGGTCCGCTTCGGAAACGTCGTCGCAGCTCTCCGGGACGCTCGGCAGGATCGCACCGAACGTGTCGACCGTGTACATCGCGCCGGTCCGCTCGTCGAGCAGGCCGGTCGTCATCGGATTGTCGAACAGCGGTGGCCGCACACCGCGGAGGTAGCGGTCCCCCACGTCGATCCGGTCCCCGGGCTGCAGAGCGCTCACCCGATCGAGGGGAACGGGCCACCAGGTGGACATGCGCAACGCGCCGAGGCCATGCGTCAGCAGACGGGCCGCCGGAGCCAGCGACATGACCCGCTCGAGGTTGCCGGTGTGGTCTGCGTCGTCATGGGTCAGCCAGATCCAGCGGATGTCTGCCGGGTCCATGATCGAGCGCAGCGCGTGCTCGAACTCCTCGCCGTCCATGGCGAGCCCTGTGTCCACCAGGACCGGCGCCCTGGCCAGAATGACGTACGCGTTCACGACCAATGTGCCGATGCCCGGAATGGGCAAGCTGCTAGGCAGGACGTGGACATCGTTGCCGACGCGGTAGATGGGGTCCATTTTCCTTCGCCTTCTTTCGTGCGCGTCAATGACCTACCGAGAGATGAGGTGCTCCCTTGTCGACGGGATGCATACATGATCGAGACGGCGGTGCCCTCGGGCATCAGGCCGACCCCCATCTTTAGGTCATCTCACCCCTAGAGATGGCGTGCGGCGAGGGAAACGAGCTCCGACCGGCTTTCGACGCCCAGCTTGGTGGCCAGGTTTGCGATGTGACGCTCCACGGTCTTGGGAGACAGGTACAGGCGGGCCGCGATGTCCCTGGTGGAGAGTCCTTCGGCCAGCAATGTCAACACTTCGGCCTCCCTGGGGGTCACCCCGGCGGCGGCCAAGGCGTCGGGCAGGTCTGGTGCCGGCCGGCGGCGGCGGGGCACCGGGGCGCCGGCCTGCCGGAGAAGGGAGCGGCAGGCGGAGGCCACCGCGGGCGGCCCGGTCGCGTCGAAGAAGGCGAGCGCTTCGGCCAACCAACGCTTCGGGTGTCCCCACCGGTCGCGTATCGCCGCCTCAGCCACCAACCGGCGGGCGTGGTGGCGATACCAGTCACAGGGGGCCAGGTCGGCGTCGGCTCTGGCGAAGACCTCCTCCGCCTCTGCAATGCGGCCCCGTCGGCCCAGCTCGACCGCGCGGGCGTGGCCCACCCATCCCCGGGTCAGCCAGTACACGGTCAGGCCCGAGGCCTCCACCTCGGCCACCGCGTCTGGCCCATCGTCGCGGTCGAGGGTATGCAGAAGCGCCCACAGACCCCGGTTGGGTGCCGTGACCGGCGTGTCTCGCAACAGCTCCATACCCGCGTCGAGCTCGGCCAGTGCCCGCCGACGGTCCTCCCGGACCAGCCACAGCAGCGCCCGGGCCATGAGGGCGGCGTCCCCACGGACCTCGCGATGGCCGCCGGAGACGGTGACGGCCTTATCGATGGCCGCTTCCATCTCCGCGCGCTGATCCAAAAGAGCGTGACCGACCGCTTGCAGGACGTACCCCACCCCGGCGACGAGAGGAAGCCGCAGCCGGCCCGCCTCGGTGGCGCACGAACGAGCCGCTTTGATCACGCCCTCGGGTTCGGCATGGTTGGTGGACCAGGCGGCCATCTGCAGGCTGACGGTGGCGGCGGTCGCCAACGCGCCGGCATCTAGCGCGGCTTGGCGGGCCTGGGCGAGCCGGTCGAGCGGACCGCCGCCGATGAGATCGATCGTGCCCAGCTCGTGGAGGGCCCGGATGCGCCACAGGGGAAGACCGTGCTGGTCGGCCAGAACCAGAGCGGCGCTGAAGGCATCTTCGGCGGCGGCGAGGTCGTGCTGGCGTTCGCGTTGCCCGAGTACCTCCAGTGCCTCACAGGCCAGCTCGTAACGTCCGTCCGTCTGTGCGGTGGCCAGTGCCGTGCGGGCCAGCGTGGCGGCGTCGTCAAGCTGGCCTTCCCCGAGGGCCACCCGGGCGGCCAGCACCTCGGAAACGCCGGCAACGCCACCAGATTCGGACAGCTCCTCGCCGAGGTGGAGCTGGTCGCGGGCCCGAGGCCAATCGGCCGAGACGATCGCGGCCCGAGCCAGCAGCAGATGCGCCCGCGCCCGGCGTGCCGGTGGCGCGGCCACGGCACCGAGACTGGACAGCAACCGCTGGCCCACCTCGCTCACCCGTTGCGCGCTACCGGTCGCGACGATTACCTCGCACAGCACCTCGTCGATCTCGGCGGCACGTTGAGCATCGTCACCGACCAGGCCTCTGGCCCGCTCGAGCGTGGCCTCGGCGCTGGCCAGAGCGCCCCGAGCGAAAGCGCGTCGTGCCGACTCGAGGTGTAGTTCGGCTGACCGGGCCGGCTGGTCCGCCGCTTCGGCGAGCTCGGCGGCCAGCTCACACCACTCCCCGGGCAACCCAGGATGTGCCTGCTCGACCGCGCGCAGACCTCTCGATGCGAGGATGACCTGCTCTGGCGGGAAGAGTTCGGCCAAAATCGCCTCGCGGGTCAGGGCATGCCGGAAACGGAAGCGGGAATCTGTACCAGTGGCTTCGACGGACAGCAGCTGGACGTCGGCAGCCCAGCGAAGGTGCTTAGCCACGCTCGCTTCGTCCTGGCCTTTGATCATGTCGGGCAGCAGGCGCCAGTCGAAACTCCGGCCGAGCAGCGCCGCCGCCCCCAAAAGTTCCCGCGTCCCCGGTGTCGCCTCGAGGCGTCGGCGAACGGTTTCGGCGAACGTGACGGGAATGGCAGCACCACGGAAACGATCCAGTATCCAGCCCTCGGCCGTCTGTCGCAGCTCGCCAACCTGGACCATCGCCGCGATCAGCTCCTCGACCAGAAACGGCAGACCATCAGCCCTGATCGCCAGTACCTCGGCCAGCGCGGCGGGAACGGCCACGCTTCGCAGACATCCCGCAGCGACCGCGGTGACCTCCTCGGCGGTCAGCCTTTGAAGCCGCAGAACGGAAGCCGAGCGCCGAGCTGCCATGCTGTGAACACGTGACAAGGCGAGACTGGGTTCCTCGTCGCGAAGCGAGATCAGGCACAGGATTGGCTGGTCGGCTACGTTGTCGGCCAGATATTCCACGACCTCGAGCGTTTCGGTGTCCGCCCAGTGCAGATCTTCCAGCACGAGCACACTGCCAGCGCCTTGGGTTACCGCGGCGAGCACCCTGAGCACGGCCTCGCCCAACACCACAAGCGATGCCTCCCCGGGCGGCTCACCGGCAAGGCGCCACTCCGGAATCAGTCGACCCAGGATCGGGCGAAACGGGGCCAGCTCGGGGACCTGCGGCGGTCCCGACCGACGGAGGTGGGAGAACAGCGCCTCCGCAAGAGGTCGAAAAGCACGCGGGTTGTCGCGCTCAACGGCCCGACCGGTGAGCACCGATACTCGCCGGCTGACGGCATCGGCGGCAGCCTCCCGCACCAGCCGTGACTTGCCGACGCCGGCCTCGCCAACGATCACCAGCGTCGCGCCGTGACCTCTGGCCACGCGATCGAGCGCGGATCGCAGCTCTCCCAACTCCCGGTCGCGACCCACTAGCACCGGGCACAACAGCTCCGGCATGCCATGAGCGTGCCACCAGCGCAGCCGACCCGTCGAGAACTACGGTGCACCCGGAAGAACAGGCCGCCCCGGCGACCTGCTCGCCCACTCCTCGGTGGACGCGCTCAGCCGGTGGTGAACGGGCCGACGGTGAGTGGCCCCTGGAGGGAGACCTCGCAGCCCACGCGCTGACGCAGCTATGAGCGGAGGCGGTAGCCGAGGTGGCGGGGGACGGGAGCCGTCCTCGGCGGTCCGGCTCGCGGCAGTTGGCACCCGTAGTGCCGGGGACCATGCTTGTGTCGTCATGGGCACAAGGGGTCGCCGGGCGGGCCCTGGTTGCATCCAGGGTTGCAGGCCAACGGACGCCAGGCGCTTGTGACCAGCGGCTGGCCGAGATGCAATACCAGTTCGAAGAACCGTTTGTCCTGGATACCAGCAAGTATGAGTCCGCCTTCGGGGTCGCCGGCACCCCGCTGAGCACCGCCATCAGCCAGACGCTGGCGGCAACCGGAGGCCCTCAATGAACGAGTCCACCGCAGAGACCGGCGCGGTCCCGACGAGGACGGGTGTTGGACCAACGGCTGCAGGGGCGAAGGACGCCGTCTCTGCACCGACCCCCTCTGGGGAGTTCGTGGCGCCCGATCCGATCTTCCAGATCGCCAGCGGGTTCATGGCGGCCAAGCACCTGTTCGTCGCCAACGAGGTGGGCGTGTTCGCCGGCCTGGCGAAGGGCCCGCGCAGGCTCGACGAGCTGGCGAAGCACACCGGCGTCGCGCAGCACCGGCTGCGGATCCTCGCCGATGCGATGGTGGCGCTGGGGCTGCTGCAACGCCGGGGCGAGCAGTACCAGAACGGGCCCGTCGCGGCCGCGTTCCTGGGCGGTGACACCGCCACCGACCTACGCCCGTTCCTGCGCTTCTGGGACCGTCTCAGCTACCCGATGTGGACGCGTTTCGCCGAGGCGGTCCGCACCGGCCGTAGCCAGAGCCCACCGCAGCTGAGCGAAGACGAGCAGCACCTCTATTCGGAAGGGGTGGAAGCGATCCAGGCCGGCCCGGCACACGCACTGCCCGCCAGCTACGACTTCAGCCATCACGAGCGTCTGCTGGACCTCGGTGGCGGCACCGGCTCGTGGCTTCTCGCGGTCCTGCTGCACTACGCCCACCTGCGAACCACCCTGTTCGAATTACCCGGGACTGCCGCCCTCGCGCGTCAGCGACTGGCCGACACCGACCCGCTCACCCGGCGCGTCGAGGTCGTGGACGGAGACTTCTTCCACGACCCCCTCCCCACAGGGCACGACGCCGTCCTCATCGCGAACGTGATGCACCTGTTTTCCCCCGACCACAACAAGGACCTCCTACAGCGCGCACGCGCCAGCGTCGCCAACGGTGCCCGCCTGCTGCTCGCCGACTTTTGGACCGACCCCACCCACACAGACCCGGCCTTCGCGGCCCTCATGGCCGGTGAATTCCTCGTCATCACCGGCGAAGGCGATGTCTACAGCGCACACGAAGTTAAAGACTGGCTCGACCAGACCGGCTGGCGGTTCACCGACCGCAAACCCCTCGCCGGACCGATGAGTCTGATCATCGCCGAAGCAGTCGGATAACTCTGATTGCCGATACCTTCCGCCGACGCACACGCAGCAGCCGGCCCCGGCGCCCTGGCAACCAAGCAAGCTCACATCCACCACCTCAAGCCCCACTGCTGACATCCCGCAAACCACACAGACTCCCTCCGCAGCGTGAACAGCCTGACCAGCGGACTACTCGACGCCGGACCCTCCGGCGGCCCGCCCAACCCAACCACTACCGCGCCCACCGGCAGCGCATCCAGCGCAACCACCACCTCCACCCCCAGCAGCACACCCTTGTACGCCCCACTCAGTACAAAATGGATCTGTCGGATCGTCGACGTGGAGAGCGGCCGACACACGTGGACCTGGCACCGCTCGTCGCACTCGTGCTCACGCGGAGTTCGATGGTCGACACCACCTCGTCCATCACAGTGGATCTGGCAGCGGCGCAACTCGGTGTATAGCGAGTCGAGCGCGTCGGCATCCAGTACGCCGGCTTTGAGGTGGCCGACGAATGGGCGCACGTGCTTCCTGAGGTGGCCCACGTACATCCGGCTGGTGTTCCGGCCAACATCGAGCGTCGAAAGGTATCTGTCGAGCAGCTGGTCGACCGTCGCTGCTCGTCGACCTGGTTGAGGAATCGAGTACGGGTTGCCTCGGCGAGGGCCACTGCCTTTTGACCGGGCGGGATCACCTCGACAAGGTCGTGGCGCCGGCCGGAGACGGGGTCCTTGCCGGCGTAGACGCGCACCCGCAGCGCTCCGCTCGGCAGCTCGTCGATCGCGCCGCGCTGCTTCCGGCGGCCCCGGGGTGGCGCCGCGAGAAGGCAGATTGGCCGATTCGTGTCACATGACGTGTCACGTCCGCGATAACGGATCGGAGGACCAGCGATTTCCGCTGGTCAAGCTGGTGGGCGCGGCAGGGTTCGAACCTGCGACCGCTCGGGTGTAAACCGAGTGCTCTCCCGCTGAGCTACGCGCCC
>Ga0137412_10005496_pt1 | contig 10127 bp, 9 predicted proteins | sample CZODoug2_1_16fun_FD_122160 | JGI IMG/M metagenome (GOLD analysis project Ga0137412, IMG submission 122160) | Vadose zone soil fungal communities from Angelo Coast Range Reserve, California, USA - CZODoug2_1_16fungal (Hybrid Assembly) | ecosystem: Environmental > Terrestrial > Soil > Vadose zone... | reverse complement strand
CTCGCCGGCAAGCGAATCAAGCACTGGAAGAAAAGGCGGCAAACGAGCGGCGCGCTCATGACCGGAAATCCTTCGAGATGATGGGCGGAAACCGTTTCGACATTCTTGGTTTCTACGCGGACCCCGTAAGTATTCGCGCGGGGGAAACTGCCGAACTCTGCTATAGCGTTTCAAACGCAAAGTCGGTGAGATTGGAACCCCCATCGGAGCCCGTGTGGCCGGCTTTCAGCCGTTGCGTCCATGTCTCGCCCCACAAGACTACGGCGTACACACTCACAGCCGAGGATGCGACGGGGCACACCAAGAGCGCCACGATCCATGTCGAAGTCCGTTAATCGCAATCGATTCCCGGCTCAACTTTGCTCATCGTTTTGATTCTTACCGTTGAATCTCCCCCAGCGGGCTATTTCCATCCTCCAAAAATGAGCGCGGTGATCGTGCCAAAAAATCGTGCGGCACAAAACCAGCGGCCCCGGTGTCTATAGCAGCAGAGCACGGACTCGCGGCACGAGGAGACAACCATGGACTGGAATCTGATAGGCATGCTGCATGCGATGAGCTGGACGGCTCTGTCGGTGGTCATTATGCTGCTCCTGATGTCGGTGATTTCGATTGTGCTGGCGGTCGAGAGAGGTCTGCGGTACAGCGTAGCCAGGAATCAGTCGCGAGCGTTCGTGCTGCAAGCGGCTGCGGCGCTCGATGATGGGAAGCTCGACGACGTAATTTCCATCGCCGAGCGAAACAAGAAAAGCCATATCGCCGCGATGGTGGCCACGGGACTCGCGGAGTTCCAGTTGGCGCCGTCTCATGTTTCGACCGTAGAAATGATTGATGCCGCCAAGCGCGGCCTGGAGCGGTCGGTGGCGACGATTCACGCGGAGTTGAAGCGCGGATTGAGCGGCTTGGCAACGATCGGGTCCACGGCGCCATTCGTGGGACTGTTCGGCACCGTGGTGGGCATCATGAATGCGTTCCGGGCCTCTGCCCCAGCGCAAGGCGCGGGGATTACCACCGTGGCCTCTGGAATTTCCGAAGCTCTGGTTACGACTGCCCTGGGCCTGCTTGTGGCGGTGCCGGCAGTGTGGTGCTACAACTATTTCACCAGCACTGTGGAGGGCTTCGACGTGGAAATGGAAAACTCGTCGATGGAATTGGTGAGCTACCTCGTGCGTCTGGAACAGCGCAAATAATTTCAGCCTGGATATTAGAGCGGCAATCTGCCTCAACGTACCCGGGTGGATTCAGACTGGAACATTCCAAGCGCAAAAAAAACGTGTAATGATCACGGCAAATAGCAAACCAATCATGAAAATTACCCGGCGATGTTTCCTCCATTGGTCACGATAACTGGACGCACAAACAAAGATGTCCACCGGATATGCTGCGCAATACGCGACGTTTGCCAAAACGACCAATAGAAAGAGGCCGAGGACAGAATAGACCGAAAGAAATGATTTTGACGTGGGGTAGTAGATTCCAAAAAAGATCAGAACAATTGCCGCCAGAACCGCGTTGTAAAGCAAGCGACGGGGCTCCCAATACCGAATTGCGCCGGTGACGGACTCGCGCAAGGTCTGTGAATCCATATGTTGGTAATTCTAGTATGGCTATCTGAGGTGGAAGATATGAACGCCAAATCCCTTGAAGTCGGATTGTCGAAAACTGATGGCTCACCACTGACTGGGTCTTGGCCCAAGCGGCGCGGAAGGCTAGTATTGCTGGCAGTAAGACCCACAGAAAGGTCAGGCGATGGCAACCGTCACTGGGCAGAAAGAGAAAGGGCCGCTGGCCGGTCTGAAGGTGATCGACCTGTCGCACGTCATGGCGGGCCCGGCATGCTCGATGTTGCTCGCCGATATGGGCGCCGATGTCATCAAAGTGGAGAAATTACCAGGTGGCGACGACGCACGCCGCATGGTACCGCCGACAATTTCCGGTGAATCCGCCGCGTTCCTCATCATGAATCGGAATAAGCGGGGCATCGCCTTGGACCTGAAGACGGAGGCAGGACGCAAGGTCCTCTCGCGTCTGCTACAGGGCGCTGATGTACTGATCGAGAACTATCGCCGTGGCACGATGGAACGGATGGGTTTCGGTTATGACGCGCTGCATGCGTTGAATCCGAGACTGATCTATTGTTCGATCTCCGGGTTTGGGCGGACCGGGCCGTATGCCGATCGCGGCGGGTTCGATCTGGTCACACAAGGGATGAGCGGGTTGATGAGTATCACGGGTGAAGGACCGGGATGTCCGCCGGTGAAAATAGGGGCGCCGGTTACCGACATCACTGCCGGCATACTCGGTTGCGTGGGCGTGCTGGCCGCACTGCATTCCCGCGCGTCCACGGGGCAGGGGCAAATGGTGGATACCTCGCTGTTTGAGGCTGGGATCATCCATACCTACTGGCAGTCGGCCATTTGCTTCGCGACCGGCCGGGCGCCGGGGCCAATGGGGACGGCCCATCCGCTGAATGCGCCCTATCAGGCCTTTCCGGTGGCCGACGGCTGGATCACCGTCGGAGCCGCGAACCAGGGCAATTGGCTGCGGCTGCTTGAGGCGCTCGGAGCGCCTGAATTGGGCAATGATCCCCGATTTGTCAACAACGCTGACCGGATGCGCAATCTGCCGGCTCTGCAAGCGGCACTCACCCCGTTGTTCAAAGGCCGAAGCTCAGCCGAATGGCTGCAACGCCTGGAGGAAGCGGGCGTTCCGGCAGGTCCGGTGCTGGATGTCGGCGAAATGCACGCCGATCCGCAGGCGCTGGCGAGAGAGATGATCGTCGAGACCTCGCATCCCACGGCCGGACAAGTGGCGTCCATCGGGCTGCCCATCAAATTTTCGGAAACGCCGGGCTCCGTGCGCCGCGCGGCGCCAGTACTTGGCCAGCACACGCGTGAAGTACTGCGCGAACACGGATTTTCCGACGCCGAGGCCAACCAAATGGCAGCGGAGGGCGCTATCAAGATGCCGGACTCGATTAAGGCGGAAAAGCCGTGAGCGGAGACATTCTGTATGAAATCCAGGATGGCATTGGCCGCATCACCTTCAATCGCCCGCAGGCTCGCAATGCGTTTACCTTCCGAATGTACGAGCAACTTGGAGAGATTTGCGAACAAGCCGAGAAGGATTCGTCCATTAAAGTCCTCCTGCTGACGGGCGCAGGGGAAAAGGCATTTGCCGCGGGCACTGACATTTCTGAGTTCAAGGTTTTCTCCACCGCCCAGGACGCGCTGGATTACGAATCGCGGATCGAGCGCGTGCTCTGCGCTTTGGAGAATTCCCGCCTTCCGACCATCGCGGCGATTGCCGGAGTGTGCACCGGCGGCGGTTTCACGATTGCCGGTTGCTGCGACCTTCGGATAGGCGCCGCGAACGCGCGCTTTGGCGTGCCCATCGGCCGCACTCTCGGCAATTGCCTGTCGATGGCGAACTACGTCAGGCTTGTGGCTCTGCTGGGCCCGGCACGCGTGAAGGACATCATTTTCACCTCACGGCTGATCGAGGCCGAAGAGGCGTGCAAGATCGGCCTGCTGGGCGAGGTCCTGCCCGATTACGAAAGTTTGCAGCGTCGGGCGAACGAGCTGGCGCAAACCGTTGCGTCGCAAGCGCCACTAACGCTGCGCGCCACGAAGGAAGCCTTACGCCGCATCAAAGAGAGGATGAATCCGCAGGAAGATCGCGATCTGATCCTAATGTGTTACATGAGCAGCGATTTTCGTGAAGGCATGGACGCGTTCCTGAACAAGCGCCCGCCGAAATGGACCGGAACTTAGCGCACAGAACTGTCCTTCCAGGCCTTTCGACGGCGGAGCACCTTCACGCGCGGACGGGTTCAGATTGCTTCAGCTTGGGAAGTCCCTTGATGGCTTTTCCGGACTTTTGCCGTGCGAGGCGCAACTCGTAAAGACTCTGCAGGTTCAGCCAAAATTCCGGGCTGGTGCCAAAGAAATGGGCGAGGCGCAGGGCCGTGTCGCCCGTAATGGAGCGCTCGCCGTTGAGAATCTGGGTGACTCTGTTCGTGGGCACTTCGATCTTGCGCGCCAGTTCGGCCGCGCTCATGCCGAGCGTTTTAAGTTCTTCGGCCAGATGTTCGCCGGGATGAATCACGCTTACCGCCATGGTCTTTCTCCTAGTGGTAATCAACAATCTCCACATTCGTGGGACCGGATGATCCTTCCGGCCACGCAAAACAAATCCGCCACTGATCGTTTATGCGAATGCTGTATTGGCCTTTGCGATCCCCTTTGAGGGCTTCAAAGCGGTTGCCGGGCAAGGCTGCAAGGTCCGTCAGTGTAGCGGCCGCCTCGAGCCGGTCCAGTTTCAGGCGGGCGGGGCGTTCAATTCCGGAAAGTGCTTTGACCCGTTCGCCGTTCGCGAAGTCTCTGGTCCGCTTGTCGCGGTAGCTTACAATCATTTGTGAATATAACGCCGATTACGAGTTACGTCAAGCGTAACGACACACCCAGCGGGCTAAATCGGCGAGGCCCAGACAACTGGGAGTCGAAAAAAAGTTCCCAAAACCAGACGTATCCTAATACAGACGCCACTTTAGGGCAGGTTGGCTACCTTCCGCGCATCTCCGGTCAGCTCCAAAATATGCATTCCCGTGTTGGCGCGATCGACGATGTAGATGTAGCCGCGGTCGTCCACTTCCACGTTGTTGGTTTGAATCGCGATCTTGCATTTCTGGTCCGCGCCTGTGCCAACGCAGCGCTTGTCCGTATTGTCGGTGACGGCCGGGATGTAGTAGGCGATTTCCTTGGGGTTGTAAGGGTCGCGGATGTCGATGGCGCGCAAGCCCGCGTTGAAATGCGCGAGGAAGATTACGCGCTTGTAATAGATGGGCGTCATGCTTTCATTTGATGAATGCGTGCCAAAGCGGCCGCCGCGGGTGCAGAAGTTGCCGCTCGCTTCCGGCACGGTCCAGGTCGAAACGCCCAGGATTCTTGATTCGGTCGTGATGTCGAACATTCGCAACAACTGCCTCGGCGCATGACATTCGTTGTCGGTGGTTTCGCCTACGACGGCGAGGAAGTCGTGTTTTCCTTGCGCGCCATTTTTCGCGTACTCGGGCAAGTCCATCCCAATTAGCGGGTAAGTCGTGTGCGCTCCGGCCTCCTCCGGGAGATCGAATCTCCCCACGACTGGATACATCAGATTCGCCTCGGTGGGGTCCTTGGGTCCTTTGAGCAGCTTCTCGCGGTCGATGATCTCGATCACGCCGCCCTTGGACGTTCCGTAGCCGGCATATACGCGGTTGCCCTTCGGTCCGGTGGAAATGGCGCCGTGCATGTCGCTGGGTTGGAAGCCGGTCGAGCCGGGCTGCTGGCCGGGTAGACCGAAGTCACGGATGAACACGGGTTCGGAAGGATCGCTCAAGTCATAGACCTGCATCATGCGCTTGGCGCGCCAGCCGGGCTTGCCGGAGACCAGAAGCGCGATACCGCTGTCGCACTCCCACCAACTCTTGTGCGTATCAACCAGTCCGCTGAGAATGACGTTCAGCCGGTTCGGGTGCGCCGGATCGGTCACGTCCCACATTTCATGCGCGTCGGTCCCCTTGGTGCGCAGCAAATACACCTTGCTCTTGTTGGCATGCGGCAATTCGGCGCCGTCGCAGAGACGCGTCATCTGCGCCCCGCCCGTTTCACCCGGTCCGGGAACGCGCGGATCCCCGGGAATATGGGCCAGATATTTTGGCTGCTTCGGATCGGTGACGTCGACGATCGACGTTCCGTTGTCCTCCATTTTTCCCGTAATCGGATTCATCGCTGAGCCGCCATGGTGGCCGATGTAGGCGATCCAGCGGCTGCCCTGTTTATGGATCGAGGGCTGATAGGAACTCCGGCCCTGCAAGTCGCTGTAGCCGGCGAGATTCATGTTCTTCACTTCCGCTTGTTTCTGAGCTGCTGCAGGCAGAGCGAATCCCGCGATCATCCACCCCAGCACCAGTACGGCGACCCATGCTTTACGCGCGCAACCTTGGCACGACATAAACTCTCCTTCTCCGAATCCGCGGCCAATCGTCGCTGGCGCGGGGCTCGATTGCAGCATCTCAGCCCGAACTCTACGAAGTCTCTTTTCGTTTTTCGTGTGTATGCTGGCTGACGGGCGGATGATACCACCACTGGAAATTACCGTAGAGTGATTCTTTTGCAGTCCCGTGGCCTCCGGCGATTTGGGTCAGAGATATTAGAAGTCATCTCATAAATGGCCGGTCATCAAGACTCGCGTATTCGGATTTACACAACTTTGGTTTCGGCGCTAAAAGCGCCGCCGCGTGCTAGCCCAGGGCAACGCCCTGGGTTTCGGAATCGACCAATTACGGTGCGCCCTGAAAGGGCGCAGGGATCCTCCGTCCTTTCAGGACGGAAGATGTACTCGGCCACGTCCCCGGGGCGTTGCCCCGGGCTGCCCTGCTCCGCGCCGTTGGCGCGTCAATGTGGCTGAATTCTCGAACAGAGAAAACTGCCACAAAGCGATTTATGAGTAAGGCTCTATTAGCTCCAGATTTTTTCCGTACCGTGGGGAATTAATTCATCTCCAAAGCAACGCACCCCACTCGAGTCGAAGTTTGTTACAGTCCTTTCAGCCATCGTGAGTTCCCAGAGCGGCCAGGCCGCCGGTACTCCGGCACAGCACACCCATGAAATTTTTCACCCCACCGCAGCGTAATAACCAATGGATGCGAGGAGACATCCCGAGGGGATGAACCCCGCGGACCAGGCCAGCGAGCAGGAACGGATCGCCCGGGCAAAGGCCGGTGACGCGGAAGCCTGGGGCGAACTGTACCACCAATACGCACCGGCCATCTTCCGCTTTTGCCGCCGGGCGATGCCCACTCGCGAGGACGCGGAAGACGCCACCATGGACATTTTCATCAAAATCCGCCAGAAACTATCGCAATACGATTCCAGCCGTCCGTTCGGCGCCTGGCTGTACACCGTGGCCGCGAACCATTGTTGGGACCTGCTGCGCCGAAGAAAAGGGCGGCAGGACCTGGAATCCGGCGAGATCGAGAATATGCCGCTCGAACATCCCGATCCCGGGCAGCTCGAACAATTGATCGAGCAAAGGACAAGCCAGGAAGTGCGCCGGGCGCTCGACCAGCTTCCCTCACGGGCGCGCATGGCGCTCGTGCTGCGCTATTACGCGGACATGAGTTATGACGAGGTCGCCGCGACTCTCGGGGTGCGCCGCGCGTTTGTGGGCGTCGTCCTGTTGCGCGCGCGTCACCAGTTGCGCGACATCCTGGGTGGCCGCGGAGCAATGGCCGGAGGCGCCACGTGATTCACTTCGATGAAATGGCCTGCCTACTGTATCTCGAAGGGCAGCTCGAACCCCTGCGGGCGCGAGAAATGGCCCTGCACATCGGTGAATGCGCCACGTGCCGCATTTTGCTTCATGCGCTCGAACGCGAGTCCACCGTGCTGACTGCAGCCTTGACCGAAGACAACGAGGCCATGCCCGCGCGGCTGCTCAGCGCGCGCGGTTGGAACGTGCCGTCTTGGGTCTGGACTTTCGCCTTTGGAGCTTTTGCGGCGGGTGCGTACTGGCTGTGGGCGGACACCGTGGATCCATGGCTCCAGCAATTAAGTAACGCGGGCTTCGGCGGGACGGATTTTGTGAGCCTGCTTTTTTTCAGCGGCGCATTCTGGGAAGGATGGAGTTCCATGATTCACGTCTTGCAAATCGCAGCTTTGGTCATCGTAGCAATCATGGCAATCGGCCTGCTTCGGAGGCGGTTTCGGCGTCCCACCGCCATCGCGGCGATGATGTCCGCAATGGCGCTGGCCCTGATGCTCGCGCAGCCCGCGGCCGCGACGGAGATTCGCCGCGATGAGTCCGTCCTGGTCCCGGCCAGTGAGGTGATTCACACGGACCTGATCGTGTCCGGTGCATCGGTACGCGTCGACGGCACGGTGGAGGGTGACCTGATTGCCTTCACCGGCATGCTGATCGTCACAGGACATGTCACTGGAGACGTTATCGCGTTCGCGGGACAGATGAGGATGGAAGGGACAGTGGATGGGAACATCCGCGTCATGTCGCATACGGTTGCCATAGACGGTGCCGTCGGCAAGAACATTACATACATCGGCAATTCACTTGATTTGACGGAAAAGGCGCAAGTGGGGGGCAGCTTGATCACCATCAATGGCGATGCCGATCTCGACGGCCACATTCACCGCGACCTTCTCGGCATGATTCGCCGCACGCATCTCGATGGGGGGATCGGCGGACAGATGTGGCTGCGCGGCAGAAACCTTACGATTGGCCCGACGGGAGAGATCGGCGGACCTGCTACTTTCAGGGGCCCTCGCCGGCCCATTGTCGCTTCAGGAGCCAAACTGGCGAGCCCGCTCCACATCGAGATGCAGGAGGAAACTCGCCGGTTGGTATTTGAAGCGATCCAGGTGACGGTCAACGAAATTGTCGGTTTTGGAGCGGCCCTCCTACTCGGAGTTTTATTAATTACGGTCGTTCCCGGCTTTTTCCATGCGACGCTGCGTGAGACCGGCCGCATCGGCCTCCCGATTGGCGTGGGGGCCGTGGCTCTGCTTACCGGCGTGTTTCTGCTGGTCCTGGGAATCCTGTTGATCTTTGTCGGGGTTGGCGCCGGCGTGGCGGGCGTGCTGGGTTATGCGCCGATTCTGTACGTCGCGCAAGTTTTTGTCGGCACATGGCTGGGGAACAAAATATTGGGTGAGGCATTCAATCCTACGAGCGCAGTCATCGGCCGGATCGCTCTCGGCCTGCTAATCCTGCACGTCGCGGGGCTCATTCCTGTCCTCGGGGGATTGATGTGGTTGACGGTGGGGTTGTGGGGAACGGGTGCGGTCTTGTTGGGGTTCTACCGGATGTCGCGCCCGGAAGCTCTCCCTCTTCCCGCGTAACCTGGACTGAAACCACGGATGGGCATAGACGAACACTGATTAAGACCAAGAAAATTCAAATACTTCAACGCTCAGGACGCAGAGAAAACCAAACACAACGGAGCGGCGCTAATGCTGCACAACCTTGGAAGCAACCAGTGTTTTCGAGCTTGCGAACATAGGGCCGCGGACGGACAAACTGTGCTGGACATTTAACGCGAGCGAGCTGCAATTGGAAACGGTGCCGGTGCAGATTGTGGAGCTGGAGGTTATCACCTGGATCTGCGGCGCCACGTGCGTGGTGAAGATCGACGGCAGACTGCCCAAATTGAAAAGGGTCGTAGCCCCCCCAGACAAAGCTTGACCAGTTACGCGGGAAGATCGCAGGCGGACGCGGTCTGCCGTAATCAAAGTGCCTGACATGGGATTTCGCCTCACCTGCACCTGCTGGCCCACTAGGAGGTCGGCGGGCGCGCTAAAGACGAATCCAGTCGTATCTACTAGCACATTGTCCGCATATACGAGATCCTTTTCAAATTGCGTCGCGGGTGAGGTGGTGGAGTACTGAACTGTTGCTACGTCACCGATCCTCAAACCAGTGATCGCCGCGGATTCAGCCAGCGTGACCATTTTGAACGTCAGCGATCCTGTGCTCGTTATGATTCCCTCGACCTCGATGTCAGTCGAATCAGCATCTTCGAAGAGCACATTCCGCGCCACAGGAGTGCCGTCAGCCCGGATGCTGATGTCCACGCTCAGAATCTGATTCGCCTGCACGCATGCAATAGACGGCGTCGTACAAGTGCCCGAGGGAAAATTCAGGAACGTGGTCGTATTGTCCACAGTCAACGAAAACATTCCCACGGCATTCTGCAGCGAAAACTTACTGTGTGTGGCATCCGTTGTTGTTACATGCCCAACCACATCTTCGGCTCCCACCGGTGGCGCGCCGGAGCTCGCGGGCGTGAATTCCGATACCGTCACGCCATTTTTGAAATCGGCGCCCAGCGTCGCGGAAAGCAGATTGTTCAGGTTGACATCCGCGAGCAACCCTGCGCCGCTCGTTGTGGAAACTGTCATTGTCGGTGACAGCGTGATCGTCGTGGAGAGATTCGTCGCGACAGATTGAATCGTGCAGATGGCGCTCGAGATGCATGCCGGGTTGCTGCCTCCGGTGACGAGTGAGCTGCCCGTGTCATTTTCAATCGTGAGGATCGGATTGGAGAACGTCAGCGCCAGGCTGGTGTAACT
>Ga0137412_10005495_pt1 | contig 10128 bp, 10 predicted proteins | sample CZODoug2_1_16fun_FD_122160 | JGI IMG/M metagenome (GOLD analysis project Ga0137412, IMG submission 122160) | Vadose zone soil fungal communities from Angelo Coast Range Reserve, California, USA - CZODoug2_1_16fungal (Hybrid Assembly) | ecosystem: Environmental > Terrestrial > Soil > Vadose zone... | reverse complement strand
AGGCGCTTCTTGGCTTGCTCCAGCAGTTCGTTGCCGCCGCGCAGCATGCACGCCACGTTGGTGCAAATTTGCACGTGATGCTTGCCCATGGGCTTGCGATGCAGCATGGAGTAATACTGCAGGGTCTCTTCGACTTGCACGGTGCGGAGTTCCAGGCGGCGCGCGATTTCTTCAATCAATTCATCGCTGATGAAGCCGTACTCATCCTGGCCGTACATCAGCATAGGGATGAGGGCGCTGCGCTTCACGGGATAGCGATTTTGCAGCGTTTCAAAGCGAGCGGAGAGCTGTGGCGAAAGTTCCATGATTTCTAGCGGTCGACCTCTCCCAAGACAATGTCGATCGTGCCGATGCAAGCAATGACATCGGAGATTAGCTTGCCCTCGATTAATTTCGGAAGCGCTTGCAAATTAATGAACGACGGGCCGCGGAAGTGCACGCGCAGCGGCTTCGGCGAGCCGTCGCTGGCCACGAAAACACCCAGTTCGCCGCGGGGAGATTCGATAGCCGCGAAGGCTTGCCCTGGCGGCGGCGAAAATCCTTCGGTGAAGATCTTGAAATGGTAGATGAGGGCTTCCATCTCCGTCTTCATTTTTTCGCGGTCGGGAGGGATGATGCCGGCGGCTTCGGTGCGGAAAGGCCCGTCCGGCGTGATTTTGTCGACGGCTTGGCGAACAATTTTCAGGCTTTCGCGCATTTCCGCGACGCGGATCATGTAGCGCGCGAAGCAGTCGGAATCCGTGCGCGTGGGCACGTCGAACTGAAATTCCTCGTAGCTCGAATATGGGAAAACCCGGCGGTTGTCGTAGGTGAGGCCCGCGGCGCGCAGGGTCGGCCCGGTCATGCTCATGGCGACGGCGTCCTCGGCAGAGATGTAGCCGACGTCCTTGGTGCGGCCGATCCAGATGCGGTTGCCGGTCAGCAGCTCTTCGTATTCGTCGATGCGGCCCGGCATCATTTTCAGGAATTTCTCGACGCGCTGGCGCCAACCGGCGGGAAGATCGAGGGCCAACCCGCCGATGCGGATGTAGCTGGTCATCATGCGCTGACCGGCAACGAACTCGAAAATCTTCAGGATTTCTTCGCGCTCGCGGAAGCAATAGAGGAAGACGGACATCGCGCCCAAGTCAATCGCATGCGTTCCGAGCCAAACCAGGTGCGAGGAAATCCGCTGCAGCTCCACCATCATCACGCGGATATATTGCGCGCGCTTCGGTATTTCGAGGCCGAGCAATTTTTCGACGGCCAGGCAGTACGCCAGATTATTGCCCAGTGGATTCAGGTAATCGATGCGATCGGTTAGCGTGATGGCTTGCGAATACGTTTTGTCTTCGCACGATTTCTCGATGCCGGTGTGCAGGTAACCCATGTCCGGAATGGCGCGGACTACGTTTTCGCCGTCGAGTTCCAGCAGAATGCGCAGCACGCCGTGGGTTGAGGGATGCTGCGGCCCCATATTAAGGACCATGGTCTTCGAGCCGCCAGTGGCGGTGTCGATCATGCTGCCGACGATGGAGGGAGAGCTCACGGCCGGTTCCTCGTATAGCGCGTCGCGATGCTGGGAATATCGCGATAACCTTCGACTGGATAATCCTTGCGCAACGGGTAGCCTTCCCAGTCCTCCGGCATCAAGATGCGGCGCAAATCCGGGTGGCCATTAAAGCGAATTCCCATCAGGTCGAAAATTTCGCGCTCTTGCCAATTGGCGCCCGGCCAGACTGTGACCACGGAGTCTACGGTGGGGTCGTCGGAAGAAAGACGGACTTGCAGGCGCAGGCGGTTGCGGCGGGGAATCGAAACCAGATGATAGTTCACTTCAAAGCGCGGCTCGAGAGGATAGCGGTCGACACAGGTGGCGTCGCTTAGCAAATTGAACTGCAGGTCCTTGTCCGCGCGACAGCGCTCGGCGACTTCGCGCAGGACTTTGCGAGGGACGACGATGGTGGTCTCGCCGCGAAATTCGATTACTTCGCTGATTGCGTTGGGGCTCCATCCGCGAAGCCGCTCGACCACAACATTAGTATTTTGGTTGCTGTTCTCCGCCACAGTTTCCGAAATCCTCGATTGCCTCGACTATTTAAGCCAGTCGAACGCGCCCTTTTTCCAGAGATAAATGTACCCGACCAACAGGATGGCAATGTAAACCAGCATCTCTACGAAGCCATAGACACCAAAGCTGTACGAAATCTTGAACATGTCTTTGTAAATGTAAGCCCAGGGGTACAGGAAGATGGCCTCGACGTCGAACAAGATGAAGACCATCGCCACCAGGTAGAACTTCACGGAAAAAGGCTCGCGCGCGTCGCCCGTGGGTTCCATGCCGCATTCGTAAGCTTGTAATTTGGCGCGATTTGGGCGCCGCCATCCTATCAAAACGGATACGGCGGTGAGCGCGCCCGCCAGCCCAATGGCTAACAGCAGGTGTAAGAGAAGCGGTGCGTAGGCATGTAGGCCGGAACCACTCATGGGCGAAGGGTTATAATAACGATTCGGCTGCGAGCGGTCAAATGCCGCGCGTGATGCCGCGAAAACGAGAGAGCGCATATTCCAGCATGCTGTTCGGTCACAATTCGAATGTAAAAGTGGGCGAGATGCTTTATCACGTGCAGACCGAAGATCGCGGCGCTTCGCACGCGGTCATCGATACCATGGTTTATCACAGCGGGCGGGTGCTGCACCGGCGCGCGAACAGCTATGCGGATTTGCTTCCGCTGGATGCCGCGCGCGAGCAAGCTTTGAAGGACCGGGTGAGCACTCAGCACCAATCGATTCTGGATGAATTGCGTTCCGGCGTGTTGAAGTTGGCGCAGCAAGCTCCGCCGGCCACCGCTCCGGCAGTGATTGATTCTTTAGCTCTTGAATTGCTGAATGCGAAAAGCTGGTTGGCTGGGAAGCGCGCCACGCTGCAGGTTCTGGTTTTCAGGAAGAGCGACGGCGCGGGAGTTTCCGGAGCGCGCGTAACGGCGCGCATCGATGGCGCTTCGGAGCCTTCCGAGTACTCCACGGCGACAGGCACGGACGGAAAGGCGCAGCTTGCATTCGACATGCCGCGGCTTGCCGGAGCGGAATGCGCGCTGGTGATAGAGGGATATAATGGTAAGTCGCAGGCGCGCTTGCAGTTTCAATTGCGGGCCAAGCCTAAAATTCCGGCCGCAGGATGACGAGTTTGGAAACGGCAATTACGATTTCAGTGAACGGCGAGAATCGCATCGCTAAACCCGGGGCTAGCGTCTTCGATCTTTTACGAGAGCTAGGCCTCGATGGCGGGCGTGTGGCGATCGAGCGAAATCTGGAGATTCTGCCGCGGCCGCAATGGGCGGAAACGCTGGTGGCGGCCGGCGACCGCTACGAAATTGTGCAATTTGTCGGCGGCGGCTAGCTCAACGCGATTTGATGACTGAGTCGAGCCCTACCTCAAATTCCATCCAGCAAATGTCCCATCTTGGCCTTTTTCGTTTGCAGATAGAGCCGCGAACTTTTGGACATTCGCGGTTGGCAGGGAACTCGCTGCACTACGCGGATGCCGGCGCGTTCGAGTTGGCGCACTTTCTCGGGGTTGTTGGAGAGCAAGCGGATTTTGGTAGCGCCGAGTTGCTTCAGGATTTGGGCTGAAAATTCGTAGTCTCGCGCGTCGGCGGCAAAGCCCAACGACTCGTTGGCTTCTACGGTGTCCATCCCGCCATCTTGCAGTTCGTAGGCGCGCAGCTTGTTCATCAATCCGATGCCGCGGCCTTCTTGCGGCAGGTATAGCAGGACGCCTGAGGGCGCTCGTCCGATTTTTTGAAGGGAAAGCTCCAGTTGCGCGCGGCAGTCGCAGCGCAGCGAGGTCAGCACGTCTCCGGTCAGGCATTGCGAATGCACGCGCACCAGCGGCGCGGATTTGCCCCGCAGATTTCCGCGCACGAGTGCTACAGCCTCTTGGGCTGGGCCGTCGCCCTCAAATCCGTAAATCGTAAATCGTCCATACCGCGTGGGCAGTTCGGCGTGCGCAACGGCGCGCAGCGGCGCTGATTTGATTTTGGAGTGATTACTGGACTGGGTCTTCGCGGGCATGGTAATCGAGCAGTATAGCAGGTCGAAATTGGAGGCAAAAATCCGCGCGCAGGAGTGAGTGAGCCTTCCCAATAAGTTAGACCTATCCGACAATGGCGATCAGGTCGAGAACCTTTTCCCCGAGATCGCGGTTCCCTTCGACTGCGATCTGCCTTCGAGCGACATCACGATCGATGCCCTTTGTAAAGACACGCCACGCAAGCTCCTGCGGTATGGTCACTCGCGACGCGACTTCTTTGGTTTGTGGGCTGACGAAATCCCATCGCGTCGTCCCTTTGGACAGGAACCATTTCCCGCCGCATTCGCCGGAGATCTCCAGCAAGAGTGCGGTCCCGACAGGCGCATCAACGTCCCGATAGACATGCGGCAATCCCCGCACGAAGCAATCCAGGACCGGGTGATACAGATCCGGCGTCATAATGCCGGGGTGATTTGTGGCCAGGCGGATCTGCTGTTGATGATGCCAGCGCTCCGTCAATTCGCGAGCGGTATCAAACCAGTTCAAGGATCTTTCTTCTCCTGCCCAACTGACGTTAAACGTGGCGGGAGCAAACGGATCGAGCGATTCATGAAAGCGGGCGCTCTGTTCGCAGGCGGACTTCATCATCTCGATCAGAATGGGTGGACTAAGGCGCCGATAGACGGTCACGCCTTCCGCATTCAGGCGATTCACTAGCGCAACGACATCTTGTGGCGAACGGATCGTAACGGCTTCCACATAACAAGAGTCACGAACCATGGAAAGCTTGCGAAGCACGGTGTCGAGCAAGTGAGCAGCGACATCGCGGACCTTCCACAATGGCGCAATGGTCTGCAGGTCCCATTCACGGGGTGCGAGCGAACCCAACAGGTCCACCAGTTTTTCGTCCACCGTGCGCAGCAGGTGAGCGCAGAGAATGGGGTTCGTCCCGTTGGGTTGTCCATTCATGCGAGTCCTTCAAGTTAGCACAGGACGTGGACGTCATTGGCGAGGGCCCAGCGGCGTTAATGAGGCTCACTCGCTTGACGGCCCCACACTTTGCGAGGTAGAGTCCTTTGCATTGTAGGGACGCGGAGGTTCGCATGGATGCACCGACTAAACAGCGGGGCCTGGCCCGTCGGATATTTAGGGGCTTCGCGATATTAGTAATGTTGGGGGTGCTCGGAATTGCGGCGTTATTGTTTTCTCTTTGGGTGGAGCACCGGTCAGCAATCACGCTGCCCGCGCCTACAGGGGCATTCGCGGTTGGCCGCGCGATCTATGATTGGACCGACGATGCGAACGTGGACGCGCTGGCGCCCGTCGCGGGAACCAAGCGCGAACTCCTTGTATGGATCTGGTATCCAGCGGCGGCTGGGCAATCAGCTGCCACGGACGAGTACCTGCCCGCTCCTTTGCGAGAAGAGGTCGAACGCGATCTTGGCGCAGTGCTGGGCGGATTGCTGACCCGCGATCTCTCCAAAGTTCATTCACATAGTGTTCGTAACGCCGATGTATCGCCGCAGGAGCGAACGTACCCGGTGGTAATCATGCGAGCGGGCGCGTCCAGCGAGGTGTGGAATTACTCGACACTGGCCGAGGACTTAGCAAGTCATGGGTACATCGTTGTGGGCTTTGATGCTCCCTATCGCACGAGTGTCGTTGTTTTCCCCGACGGCCGGGTAATGAGACGGACGCCGGAGAATAATGCGGAACTCTGTGAGGGTCAGGAGCAAACCCAGCGAGAGCGTTGTGTAAGCAGAGTGCTGACTGCGTGGATCGCTGATATTGCCTTCGTGCTCGATCGCTTGGAAGGGCTGAATACCTCAGACCCGTTAGGCAAGTTCAAGGCGCGCCTGGACATGACGAGGGTCGGAGTATTCGGTCATTCTCTTGGTGGAGCGACAGCCCTACAATTCTGCCACGACGATTCTAGGTGTAAGGCCGGGATCGATCTGGACGGCCAGCCGTTCGGCAGCGTGATTCAGGAAGGTCTCCATCAGCCGTTCATGTTCGTCCTCAGCGACCACACCCGCGAAGCCGACGCGGAGACCCGTCAGATCAAGGCCAACATCCAATCGATTTACGATCACCTGCCACCGGACGGGCGGCTGCAAATCGCGATCCGCGGCGCAAATCATTTTCTCTTCAGCGACGACGGAGCCTTGTTGAAGAGCCATATCCTGATGCGGACGCTGCATGCGCTAGGCGTTGTCGGAATTGACGGCCGCCGTCAGCTTGCTGTGACGGTGTATTCCCTGCACAGCTTTTTCGACACGTACCTCAAAGGCACAGGCGTATCGCCGCTCAAGATTTCCTCGCCGCTTTATCCCGAGATCCAAGTTCTCGAGTGAAGGGCGCCCGATCGTTGTCTGCGCGTCGCGACTCGTACGGGTACTTCCAAATACATTGTTTCCTTGATATGCGGGCCTTTGAAATGAGGATACGCTCCCTCGCGCTTTTCTAAGTCCAAAAGGAAAATTTACGTCGAATGTTCGAGGGGTGTGATTATGCGGACGTATTATCGTGCAACGCTACTTGTCGCGCGGGACTTTGCAGCGATCGCTGTTCTCTTAGTGGCATTCTTTTTGCTACCCCTATCCTCCACAGCCGCCAAGCGGTTACCGGCGGCTCCGTCAGCGTCATCCGGCCAACCCAATTTCGGCCCAAACGTCTACATCTTCAATACCAGCATGCCGCAGAGTGAGATTCAGGCGACGGTGGACTCGATAGCAAGCCAACAGGTGTCCAACCAATTCGGAACTCAGCGCTATGCGTTGCTGTTCGAGCCTGGCACCTATGGGTCCAGCACCAAACCGCTCAATTTTCAGGTCGGTTACTACACCGCGGTAGCGGGGCTCGGCCTCTCGCCAGGCGACGTGGTCATCAACGGGTCCGTCTACGTACGTAATCAATGCTTCGGACCCAGAAACTGCATCGCGCTGGTGAACTTCTGGCGGTCGTTGTCGAACCTGACCATCAATGTGAACACGCCGGGCTTTGGCTGCCACAGCGGCGAATTCTGGGCCGTGTCGCAAGCCGCGCCAATGCGCCGGGTCCGCGTGAACGGATTCGCCACCCTCATGGATTACTGCACCGGTCCGTCATACGCCAGCGGAGGCTTCATGGCCGATGTTGAGTTCGACGGCAGCACCATCGTCAACGGCTCACAGCAGCAATGGATTGTGAGGAATAGCAAGCTCGATGGGTGGACGAACGGCGTCTGGAACCAGGTGTTCTCAGGCGTGGTGGGTGCGCCCGCGCAATGTTTCCCGAGCCACTCGCCGTGCGGCGGCCCATACACCACGCTGGCGACCAGCCCGGTGACACGAGAAGCGCCCTACCTTTACATTGACGCTGACGGAAATTACAACGTCTTCGTGCCATCCGTACAGTTCAACTCCGTGGGAACGACTTGGGCCGGCGGTGCCACGCCCGGCACGTCCATCCCAATCGAGTCATTTTTCATCGCCAGTCCCGGCGACAGCGCGGCATCCATCACCGCCGCCTTGGCGTCTGGCAAGAATCTAATCCTTACGCCGGGGATCTATCCACTCGATCAGACCATCGAGATCACGCATCCTGACACCGTGGTTCTCGGCCTGGGGTTCCCAACTTTGATTCCGCAAAAGGGAAAGATAGCGATGAGGAGTGTCGCGGGTGCCAAGGGCGTCATGATCTCGGGGATTCTCTTCGATGCAGGTCCAACGACGTCGCCGGCGTTGCTACAAATCGGAACCGGCCATGCAGGGAGCAAAAGTGACGCTTCTGATCCGTCAGTTCTTTCCGACGTTTTCTTCCGTATCGGGGGCGCTGCGGCGGGCAGCGCGACGACCAGCCTGATAGTGAACAGCGACAACGTCATCCTCGACGATATTTGGGCCTGGCGCGCCGACCACGGTAATGGGGTCGGTTGGACCACCAACACCGCCGACACCGGCGTTGTGGTCAACGGCGACAACGTGACCGCGTACGGGCTTTTTGTCGAGCACTACCAGAAGTACGAGGTGATCTGGAACGGTAATGGCGGCACGACCATCTTTTTTCAGAACGAAATGCCCTATGACCCGCCGAGCCAAGCGGCCTGGATGGAGGCTCCGGGTGTCAACGGCTGGGCCGCCCTCAAGGTAGCCGACAATGTGACCAGCTTCAGCGGCTACGGGATGGGCAGCTACAGCTTCTTCAATCAGGGCGTCAATATCTACGCCGCAAACGCGTTTGAGGTTCCTACCACTCTGCCGCCGGGAAGCCTCCACGACCTGCTGACCATCTTCCTGTCCACGGCCGGCTCCGGAGGCATTCTGAACGTGGTGAACGACACAGGTGGGTCCTCGACCATCGCCAACCCAGACGTCCCGGTCACTGTGGTGAGCTACCCATAACGACTTGGCAGTGCGTCCGAACGCCTGTTGACAATCCCTGGACACGCGAGCTTAACGCGTGCCCAGGGATTTCTTCCGCAGCCATCTCGAAATCAATCAGTGCGTTCAGCGTCTACTTGCGCCTGCTAAACGTGGCAGTCCCAGCTAGCTGGGGCCCCAGCGCCGACGAGCAACCCGGCTTTCAACCGAAGAGGCAATCGGCCTAGAGCCACAAACGCAAAGCACGCTGGGCGTTCGGGTGGCATAACTCGTGATAAAATCGTCCAGCGCAGAAGGGCGCACCCGGTCCGCGGAAAGGACAGAAGTCCACCTGTTGTCACAACTCCGTTTTTTAACGAACTAACTTTCTGCCCATAAATGCGGACCTCGGGCGTACGAAAGGAAGTTCGTCATGCCGGTAAGACCCCTCCCATCGAATCCGAGTCTCGATCATCTCAAGTATCAAGCGAAGGACTTGCTAAAAGAACATGCCGCTCACACGCCAGGAGTAGCCCAGCGGATCAGGGAATTTCACCCGCGTTTCGGTCAGGCCACGGACGCCGAAATCTTCGGCGCCCACCTGAGCCTTAGCGATGCGCAGCTCGCAATCGCTCGCGAGCATGGATTTCCGAGTTGGGCGAGATTAAAAGCCCATATTGAGAGACCAGCGCTCTCGGACCAACTCAATTTGCCTCATCACGAGCGAATTGAAGACCCTACGTTCCGGCGCGCCGTGGAACTCCTCGACGCAGGTGACGTGGCGAATTTGCGGGCCCATCTGAATCAACATCCGAATCTCGTGCATCAGCACGTCATTTTCGAAGGTGGGAACTATTTTCGGCGGCCCACACTTTTGGAATTCATCGCGGAGAATCCGGTTCGCCATGGCACTATGCCGGACAATATTGTTCAAGTAGCCCAGGTCATCCTCGATGCTGGCGTTGAACAATCAGCGCTGAATGAGGCGCTCATACTGGTCTCGACCGGCAGTGTGCCGCGAGAGTGTGGTAAGCAACTTCCGTTGATGGATCTCCTTTGCGATCGCGGAGCAGATCCCAAGATCGCCCTTCATGCAGCAGCCTTGCACCACGAATTGGAAGCGTTGAACGCTTTGATCAAGCGCGGCGCCCAGATCGATTTGCCGGTAGCAGCGGCCTTAGGACGATTTGAGGAGGCCCGCCGGTTGCTTCCGGATACCGCCAGTGAGGATCGCCATTTGGCACTGACTTTGGCAGCGGATTTTGGTCATGTCGAAATCGTCCGATTGTTGCTTGATGCGGGAGAAGATCCAAATCGCTACAACCCACTCGGCGGCCATTCCCACACCACGCCCCTGCACCAAGCTGCCGGGCGCGGCCATGTTGAAGTGGTCCGGCTCCTTGTCGAACGCGGTGCACGATTAGATTTGAAAGATGTTCTTTGGCGAGCAATACCGGCCGACTGGGCGCGACACGCAGGCAAAACAGGAATCGAGTCGTATCTTCGTGGCGAGGTGGAGGACGAGGAAAAAGAATAGAACGACCTTTGTCGGACACTCACTTTTGCCGCGAGCCCGCCGCGCAAGACTCAGAAAGTGTCGCGGCTAGTGCTCGGGTGTGGCCTCGATGGATGCCCTCAGCGCTTTCGTTACTTCGCTGGCGATGTCGTCCTGAACCATCAAGATGTCGTCGAATGGCCGGTCGTACGTTTCAGACCAGACAACGTACCCGTTGTTGGCGCGGATCAACCGTGCGTCGACCCGCAACCTGGCGCCTG
>Ga0137412_10005494_pt1 | contig 10130 bp, 10 predicted proteins | sample CZODoug2_1_16fun_FD_122160 | JGI IMG/M metagenome (GOLD analysis project Ga0137412, IMG submission 122160) | Vadose zone soil fungal communities from Angelo Coast Range Reserve, California, USA - CZODoug2_1_16fungal (Hybrid Assembly) | ecosystem: Environmental > Terrestrial > Soil > Vadose zone... | reverse complement strand
TTGAGATCGGTGGCGCAGGTCCCGCACATCGCCACCCGGACCAGCACCTGGTGCCGCTCCGGTTGGGGTACCGGGCGGTCGACCACCCTCAGGTCGCCCGGGCCGAACAGCACGGCGGCCCGCATGACGTCCGGGATCGCGGCGTCCCTCGCGGCGGCCAAGGTCTGGGTGTCGGTCATCTGGTAACCACCTTCCGGTGCGGCGGGTGCGGAGGTAGGTCAGCGCCAGCGGGGATCGCCGGTCTCCTGGCCCAGTTGGGACACGGCGGCCGACACCGGGGCGGGGTCGACCAGCTGGTCGAACGGGGGCGGGTCACGGTCGAGGATCCCGAGCCCGCGCATCTGCCGGATGGTCGCATCGATCCGGCCGCGATCCAGCCCGGTGTTGACCGGAAAGACGCCCTGCCTAGCCAGCAGCTCGTCGTAGGCCTGCCCGGTGACCGCCTCGTCGAACCCGGTGGCCGCCGAGACGATGCGCACTGTCTCCGGCTTGTCCTGGTACATGAACCGGTGCGCCCTGGTGAGCGCGGTGAGCAGCCGGGTGGCCGTGTCACGGTTGCGCTCCAGCCAGGTGCGGGACACGAAGTAGGTGCCGTAGTGGTACTCGGGGACGATGTCGGCCAGGTTCGCCAGCACGCGCAGGTTCGGGTGATCACGCACCGCGGCGATGCTCTGCTCGGTCTGCAGGATGGCGGACTGGATGCGGCCGTCGACCAGCGCGGCGGTGTAGGACTGCGCGTCCACCGGCACGTACTGGACGTCCCGCTGGGTCAGCCCGCCGGACCGGAGCACCAGCCTGGTCATCACCTCCCGGAACGCGCCGACCTCCTGCACGCCGACCCGGCGCCCGCGCAGGTCGGCGGCCGTTCGGATGTCGGACGGGGTGACCGCGGATACCGTCAACTTGTCGGTGTAGGCGCCGATGATCACTACGTTGCCACCGGCCGCGGCGGCGTTGACCACCGGCTCGATGCTGGCCGCCCCGACGTCCAGGGCACCGCCGACCACGCCCTGCACCACGGAGACGCCCGAGCGCAGGTTCTGCGGCTCGACGGTGAGGCCCGCCTCGGCCAGGAAACCCTTCTGCTGGGCCACCGCGAGGTCGGCGTTGGCGAAGCTGGTGACCCCGGTCGGCAGCCCCAGCCGGATCACCGCCGGGCCACTCGCCGAGGCGCCTGGGGCGGCCGGGCGATCCCCGAACGCGCCGCACCCGGCAAGCGCCAGGCAGCACACCGACAGCAGTGCGGCGAGCGCTCGCCTCGGTGGAAGTCTCATCCCGCGCCTCCTCAGTCCTTGGCCGACCAGCGCGCCACCCGGCGCTCGGCGAACTCCAGCAGCGCGGTGAGCAGCACGCCGAGCACCGCGATGACCAGGATCGGCACGAACGTCCGGTCGGTCCGGAAGCTGTTGGCATTGGTGACGATCAGGTGGCCGAGGCCGGAGAAGGCGGTGAAGAACTCGGCCACGATCACCCCGATCAGCGCCCGGCCGATGGCCAGCCGCAGCCCGGTCACCATGTAGGGCAACGCCGAGGGAATGATCAGGTCGAACCACATCCGGCGCTCGCCGCTGCAGAATGACCTGGCCACCTCGACCAGCTCCCGATCCACCTCCTGGACCCCGCGCATCGTGTTGATCAGCACGGGGAACAGCACAAACAGGATCACCTCCACGGTCTTGGCGGTCGGCCCGAAGCCGAACCACACGACGATGATCGGGATCAGTGCCACGCTGGGGGTCGCGTACAGCGCATTGAGCGGCACCTCGATCAGCGTCGCGAACACTTGGTTACGACCGGCGGCGAGCCCCACCGCCAGCCCGATCGCGATGCCGATGACCGAACCCGCGCCCAGCACCACCAGACTCTCCGCCAGCGCCTGGGACAGCGTGCCGTCCATGATCATCTCGATGAACGCCCGGGAGATCGCGCTGGGCGAGGACAACAGCACCGGGTTGATCGCGCGCCCGTAAATCTCCCAGGCCGCCACGATCACCAGCACCGACGTCAGGCGCAGCGCCCAGCGGGTGGCCGGGGTGAGCGGGGTGTTGGGGCTCCGGGCCGGGCGACGAAACCTGCGTGGTGACTGCCCGGTGCCGAGCTGCGCAGTGGTGGCCATGGCTGTCACGTCCGCTCCAGGTCGTGAGTGGCCATGTCCCGCAACGCGGTCCACAGCTGGTCGCGCAGCTCGGGATAGGACTCATGGGTCCGCACCTCTCTGGGCGTGCGGGGCCGAGGGATGCGCACCGGGACCTGCATGGCGATCTGCCCCGGCGGGCCGGCGATCACCACGATCCGATCGGCCATCAGGATCGCCTCATCGATGTCGTGGGTGATCAACATGCCGGTCATCTCGGAGTTGCGGTCCCACAGCTGCAACACCTCGTTCTGCAGCAGCTCGCGGGTGATCGCGTCCACCGCGCTGAACGGCTCGTCCAGCAACAGCAACTCGGGCTCCACCGACAGCGCGCGGGCGATGCCCACCCGCTGCTTCATCCCGCCGGAGAGCTGATGCGGATACCGACCCGCCACATGGGCCAGGTTCATGATCTCCAGCAGCCGGTCCACCCGGCCGCTCTCGTCGGTCCGCCGCTGCACGCGCAGGCCGTACTCCACATTCGCCCGCACCGTTTTCCACGGGAACAGCCCGAACTGCTGGAACACCATGGCGATGCGCGGGGTCGGCGCGACGATCTCCTCGCCGTCCAACCGGACGCACCCGGCGCTGGCCGGGAGCAGCCCGGCGACCGCCCGCAGCAGCGTGGTCTTGCCGCCCCCGGAGGTACCGATGATGCAGACAAACTCATGCGGACCGACGGTGAGTGAAATGTCTTTCAAGATCTGATTGCCGGTCAGCCGCACAGACAGGCCATCCACCGTGACCTTGGGGGACGCGTCCGACACCTGGCCTCCCGAGGCTCCGCTGCCCGGCGGCACGAGGGCTGCCTACCCGAGATCAATTGCATGAAAGCGGTTCTGCAACGTGTTACGAAAACTAGGCAGTGTCCCCTTACCGCGTCAAGGCGATTGACGGTGCTCAGGGGCCGACCGCATCCTCGGCGCCATCGTGCGGTCCGACCAGCCACGACCGGCTTCGGTGCCACCCGAGGGTGATCGCGCACCGGCGAACACCCCACCATGGGCCGCCCCCCTCGGTCGCCACCCGCGCTAGCCTGGGCCCGGTGATGCGGCGCGGACTTCCACCCAAGCTCTCGGCAGTGTCGAAAAGGCAGTGGTTAGCCGCCGCCGTGGTCCTCCTGGTCGTGGCTGGCGGCCTGTGGATCGGTCTCGGCACCGGAGGCCACCCGCCGCTGCCGCCAGGGCCGAGTGCACCGCCCGCCGGGACCGCGGCACCGCCGCCACCCAGCGCCGGGATCAACCTGGCCGGCTGGAAGCTGAGCATTCCTGAGGAGAACAGCGACGGGAACGCGTCCACAGTCGAACCGGCGGCGATCACCGCGCCATGGCTGACCCCGGGCCCCGACGGCGGATTGATGTTCTGGGCACCCTCGCAGGGCGCGACAACCAAGAACTCCGACCACCCTCGCACCGAACTGAACAGCCTGACCAACTTCACCGCTGGCAAGGGCACCCACACGCTGAACGCCTCGGTGACATTGCTGCAGGTACCCCAGGACGGCCAGGGCATCATCCTGGGCCAGATCCACGGGGCCGACGACATCAGTTCGGTGCCCTACGTGATGGTGCGCTTCCAGGCCGGCCAGCTCAAGGTCGTCATCAAGCAGGTCCAGGACGGGAACGACCACATCAACTACCCGCTGCTGGACAATGTGCCGCTCAACAACCCCTTCGACTTCACCATCACCGACCCGGGCAACGGCAGCCTGGCCTTCTCCGCGACCATCAACGGCACCACCCGCCAGCTGACCGCGCCCATTCCGGGTGAGTTCAAGGGCCAGACCGTGCGCTTCCAGGCCGGGGACTACCAACAGGCCGACGACCCCGCCGGTGCCAAGGACGGTGGGCGGGTCATCTTCCACCGACTCGACAAGCAACCCACGACCTCCTGACTCGAGCTGATTCGTCGGCGTCGGGTACGCGGAAGCGGGTAGTCGGGCAGCAGCGCTCGGGCGGCGCACGAGCGCGCCAGCTCGCCGCTTGCCGACGTCCTTCCAGGTCAGCGAGGTGTCGCGGGACATCCTGAGCCCGGCGCGACCAGGCCGAGGTCTGGGTCTTCCGGCATACGTCGGAGAAGTCGGCGGAAACCTGCGACGGGGCGACGAGGAACCAGTTGTCCCGAGCGGCTGTACTGGGTTGCGGTATCCGGGCGACGCTGTGTGCCGAGGGTGGGCGCTGGGTGGGAGGAGAAGCGAGCCATGAGCCTTGAGGACGGGATTCGTCCGCTCGAGCCCGGTGTCCGGACGGATCTGGGCACGGGTATGAGCTACGGGCGCTACCTGGAACTGGACGCGGTGCTGGACGCGCAGCATCCGAAGAGCGACCCGCCGCACCCCGACGAGATGCTGTTCATCATCCAGCACCAGGTCACCGAGTTGTGGCTGAAGCTGACGTTGCACGAGCTGCGCCGGGCGCGCGAGTTCCTGGACGCGGACGCGCTGCACCCGGCGTTGAAGTGCCTGGCCAGGGTGAAACACGTGCAGCGCACGCTGACCGAGCAGTGGTCCGTGCTGGCCACCCTGACCCCCACCGAGTACGCGCAGTTCCGAGGCACGCTGGGTAGCTCCTCGGGGTTTCAGTCCGTCCAGTACCGGGCGGTGGAATTCATCCTGGGCAACAAGAACGCCGCCATGCTGCCGGTGTTCCACAGCGAGCCGGCGGCACAGCGGATGCTGGCCGACATCCTGGCCGAGCCGACGTTGTACGACGCATTCCTCCGGTTCCTGGCCAGGGCCGGACACCCGGTACCAGCGGAGATACTCGACCGCGACGTCACCCAGCCCTGGGTGCCTCGGCCCGAGCTGATCCCGCTGTTCCGGAAGATCTACGAGCAGGGCCAGCGACCGGGCGAGGAGACCTGGGGGGTCTACGAGGCATGCGAGGACCTGGTCGACCTGGAGGACAACTTCCAGGCCTGGCGGTTTCGCCACCTGCGGACCGTGCAGCGGGTGATCGGCTTCAAGAGCGGCACCGGCGGCTCGTCCGGCGTCGCTTTCCTGCGCCGCGCCATGGACCTGAGCTTCTTCCCTGAGCTGTTCGCGGTACGAACCGAGATCGGAGCCTGAGTTGACCTGCGCCGACGTGTTGTCCCAGGCCGCCGAGCTGGACGCGGCGGACCCGCTCGCCCGGTTCCGCGAGCGCTTCGTGCCCTCGGCGCAGGTGCGCGCCTACCTGGACGGCAACTCGCTGGGCCGGCCGTTGCGGGTCACCCGGGAGCGGCTCGGCACCTTCGTTGACCAGGACTGGGGCGGTCGGCTGATCCGTGGCTGGGACGAGCGCTGGATGGACGAGCCGACGCGGGTGGGCGATGCACTCGGGCGGATCGCCTTGGGCGCCGCGCCCGGGCAGACCACGATCGCCGACTCGACCACGGTGCTGCTCTACAAGCTGATCCGGGCGGCGGTGGACGCCCAACCCGGGCGCCGCGAGCTGGTGTGCGACCGGGACAACTTTCCGACCGACCGGTTCGTCCTGCAGGGCATCGCCGCCGAGCGTGGGCTGCGGCTGCGCTGGATCGACGTGGATCCGGCCGCTGGGGTCACCCCGGAGCAGGTGCGCGAGGTGGTCACCGAGGACACCGCGCTGGTGCTGCTCAGCCACGTGGCGTACCGGTCCGGCTGGCTCGCCGACCTGCCGGAGATCACCGAGCTGGCACACCAACGGGGCGCGCTGGTGCTGTGGGACCTGTGCCACTCGGTCGGCGTGATCCCCACCGAGCTGGACAACTGGGCGGTCGACCTGGCCGTCGGCTGCACCTACAAGTACCTCAACGGCGGGCCCGGCTCGCCGGCCTTCGGCTACGTCCGCGCCGAGCTGCAGGATCGACTGCAGCAGCCGATCTGGGGCTGGATGGGCGCCGACGACCCGTTCCAGATGGGCGAGACCTACCAGCCAGCCGCAGGCATCCGCCGGTTCCTCAGCGGGACACCAGCGATCGTGGCCATGCAGCCGATGATCGACATGATGGAGCTGGTGGAGGAGGCGGGGCTGCCGGCGATCCGGGAGAAGTCCGTCGCGCTCACCGAATACGCGATCACGGTCGCGGAAAACCTGCTCACCCCGCTCGGCGCCACGCTGGCCAGCCCGGTACCCAGCACCCGCCGGGGCAGCCACATCACGCTGAACCACCCGAACGCGCGCGCGGCGACCGCGCTGCTGTGGGCGCGCGGCGTGATCCCCGACTTCCGCACGCCGGACGGCCTGCGCATCGGGCTGTCCCCGCTGAGCACCGGCTTCGCCGAACTCGCGCACGGGCTATCCACGCTCGAGCAGGTGCTGACCGAGCTGGCGAACGGCTGACGCGGCCTCAGCGACCCGAGCTGCCGGCGGGAGTTCGCCGGCTGACCGTGGGCCGAACCCGGAACCACAGGTGCAGCAGCAGCCGGATCCGCCCGTCGTCCAGGTCGAACCCGGTGCTCTCCTGGAACTTGCCCAGGTGGTAGTAGATCGTCGAGCGGTGTGCGTGCAGCCGCTCGGCGGTGGCGACAACGTTGCCGGCCAGGTCGAGGAAGGTCTCCAGCACCTCGAGGGTGGCGCTGGACTGGTTGTCCGACAGGGTGCGTAGCACGTCCGGGATGGACTGCTCGTCCCAGTCCGCCACGACCACGACGTCCAGCAGCGCCTCCAACGGGTCCTCGCCCCACACACCGGTCGGCTGGCCGAGTTTGGCGGCGACCCGGGCGGCGGTGAGCGCCTGGCGGAACGAGACCAGGGCGTCGGTCGGCTCGTCGCGGGCGGAGCCGACACCCACGGTGGTCCGTTCGCCCAGGTCGGCGCTGCCCCGCTGGATCTCCCGGTGCAGGGCGTGCGCCAGCTCGCGCAGGTCGGCGAGGGCCAGCTGTTGCTGGCCTCCGAGCAGGACCAGCGCCTGGGCGCCGCGCACTCCGGACGCGACCGCGGCCCGGCCCCGGGTGGCTGAGCGGATCGCCCGGCGCAGGACCACCTCGGGAGGATCCTCCGACGTGCACCTGACGTTCCGGTCCGGCGGCCTGGTCGACAAGGCAAGCACCACCACCTCCCGGACCCGGTCGAAGCCGTTGCGCTCGCGCAGCCGGGCCGCCGCCGCCGTGCGGGCGGCCGGGTCGGCGTCGAGCAGCTCGAGCACCGCTTCCTCCTGCCGCGCGTCGGACTCGGCCTGGTCCTGCTCCCGCCTGGCCAGGATCGACTGGACCCGCTCGGCGGTCTCGGTGGCCACCCGCATCTGCGGCTCGGACATCGTGCCGTCGTCGAGCACCCACATGACCCCGAGCAGCTGGTACTTCGTCCGCAGCGGGAACCCGACCCGGTCGCGCTCGGTGCCCAGTTCGGGCTGCGCCGCGATCCGCTGGGGCTGCCGCCACTGCTGGTATCCAGAGGCCACCAGGTAGCGGCGGGTCCGATCGTCCACGGTCCGCCCGAGCAGCGCGTCCAGCCGGGGCTGGTCGGCGTCCCCGAAGTGCGTACTGCAGGCCACCAGGCGCAGGTCAGCGTCGTCCACCGACACCGACCGGCGCAGCCGTTGCGCGAGGTCCTCGATGGAGTCCTGCAAGGGATCGATCACGGCCGCGCCTCCCCTCCGACCGGCGGCGTCGCGATCCTATGTCGAACGATCGCCGTCTCGGGGCGGAGAACTACGTGGTGGCGAGGCCGCGCATGAGCGGGAGAAGGATGTCGTCGACGATCTCCGTGATCGCTTCATCCGGCACTGGGGTGCCGTTGGCCAGGGCGTGCTGGCGGAGCAGGTCGGTGCCGATGCTGGCATACCTCGGCGTCAACGCGCTGACCGGTATCTCACCGCGCACGGCGGCCCGGCGCAGCACTTCCAACGTCGGGGCCATCACGGAGTCGACCAGGAAGGGACGGACGGCTCGAGCGAGCGCCGGCGATCGGACCAGCTCGGCTATCAGGCCGCGGGCCGCCTCGCCGGAGGGGCTCCCGATCTCCTCGGCCAACTGGTGCAGCACGTCCAGTAGCTCGCCACGCAGGTCGCCCCGGTCGGCCGGGACCCGGACCTTCGGCATCGCGAAGTCCAGGGCGGCGACAACCAGTTCAACCTTGCTCGGCCAGCGCCGGTACAGCGTCGCCTTGCCGGTCTGCGCGCGAGCCGCCACTCCGTCCATGGTCAGCCCGGCGAAGCCCTGCTCCCGTAGCTCCACCAGAACGGCGTCGAAGATGGCCTGGTGCAGCTCCTCGCCGCGCCTGCGGCGCCGCACGCCGCCCGCTTCGCCTGGAGTGGTCGCCGGGCCGACGCTGGGCTCCTGTTGCTGAAGCACGCCCTCCACCCTAGCCGACCGTGGCGGTTTAGCGACCAGAGCGCCTCTTATCGGGGCTCGTTCCGTCTCTCATTGCGAACCAGTTGTCTCTTAAGCCAAGATCGGCCGCATGGAGGCCATCCCGCCCGCGCCCGCAAACGCCGGCACGCGTGAGCACGCCGCGTCCGGCCCCTGGTTGCTGCCGTTGGCGGTTCTGGTTGCGGGAATGTTCATGTCCCTGCTCGACACCACCATCGTCAACGTGGCGATCCCCCGAATGCAGCAGAACTTCGGGGTCGCTACCGACGACATCCAGTGGGTCAACACCGCCTACACCCTGGCGTTGGGCGTGATCGTGCCCATCAGCGGCTGGCTGGGGGAACGGCTCGGGTTGTCCCGGCTCTACCTGTGGAGCATGCTGGCCTTCGCCGCCGCCTCGGTCCTGTGTGGGCTCGCCTGGGGCCTGAACAGCATGATCTTCTTTCGGGTCCTGCAAGCAATTCCCGGGGGCATCCTGCCGGTGGCGGCGATGTCGATGCTCTACCAGATCGTGCCGCGCGAGCAGATCGGCACCGCGATGGGGATCTACGGCATCGGGGTCGGCTTCGCCCCCGCCGTCGGCCCCACCCTGGGCGGTTACCCTCCTCGCCTTCTCCAAGGGGCACGACTGGCACTGGGGCTCGTACCGCATCCTCATGCTCTTGACGGCGGGAGTGCTCTCCCTGGCACTGTTTGTGGTCATCGAGCTTGAACTCGACGAGCCGCTCATCCAGCTACGAGTCTTGAAACACTGGTCCTTCGTCAACTCATTGATGCTGATCGGCATACTCTCCGTGGGACTGCAAACCATCCTGTTCTACATTCCGGAATTCATGCAGACCAGCCAGGGAATCCAACCGCTCAAGACCGGCCTGGTCATGCTCCCGGAAGCATTGGTCATGGTTGTTCTCATGCCGTTCGCCGGGCGCATCTACGACAAGTGGGGTCCGCGTTGGCCCGCCGTCATCGGACTGGCCGTGGCGGCATACGGCACGTACCTGCTGTGCGGAATCAACTCCGACATGACCGAGCGGGACGTTGTCATCTGGACCTGCGTACGGGCGATCGGCAACGGGCTCGGGCTCATGCCGATCATGACCGCTGGCTTGGCCGTCATCCCGAGGGAGTACTCCAGCTCCGGCTCCACCTTGAACAACATCGTGCAGCGGGTCGCCGGCGCGCTCGGACTGGCCGTGATGAGCGTCATCGCCACGTCCCAACAGAATCAGCTGATGGTCGACCGCGCCGCCCTGGTGCCGTCCAGCTCCAGCCTGCCGCAGGTCCAGCAGGCCATCGGCCAGGGCACCACGGCCCTGTACGCCATCTACCAACAGCTGGTGGTCAAGGTCACCGCCGGCGCCTACAGCGACGTATTTTATGTCACCGCAATCATCACCGGGATCGGCGTCATCTTCGCCTTCATGATGAGTAAGCCCACGCCGAGAGCGACGGAGCAGCCGATAGCGCACGATTCCGACACCCAGCAACACGCACCCAGCCACACGGTAGGCACCAAACCGGACGTCCCGGAGCACGAGGCCGCCGAGTTGCAAACGGTGGACCAGAAACTATTGGCATGAGCGACGCGGCCCGACGAGCTCGGGAAATGCCCGAGGCTTATACGAGCATGGGTTGTCGGCGGGGTACCTGTCGCGGGTCCACCCAGCGGGGCGGAATGAATTCCGGCCGGCCGAGATGCATGCGGACCTCCCATCCGGATTGGTG
>Ga0137412_10005493_pt1 | contig 10131 bp, 10 predicted proteins | sample CZODoug2_1_16fun_FD_122160 | JGI IMG/M metagenome (GOLD analysis project Ga0137412, IMG submission 122160) | Vadose zone soil fungal communities from Angelo Coast Range Reserve, California, USA - CZODoug2_1_16fungal (Hybrid Assembly) | ecosystem: Environmental > Terrestrial > Soil > Vadose zone... | reverse complement strand
CGCAGATGGAGTTTCTTGGTGGTGACCAGCGGAAACCCCTTGTCCAAATCGAAGCGCATTTGATAGCCGAAGACGCTCAAGGTGCCCGTGCCCGTGCGGTCCGCCTTGCGTGCGCCCGAGTCGCGGATGTGGCGCAGAAACTCAAGATACTGGCGCATTGTCAGGCCTCGGCGGCGTGGAGATTGCCGCTGGTTTGATTGCGGCGATACGCGTAGATCATCACCATCGCTCCGATGAAGATCATGGGAGTAGTGAGCAGCATGCCCATCGTCAGCCAATCTCCGGCGAGGTATCCGATGTTGGCATCGGGAAGTCGAACCCACTCCACCGCGAAGCGCCCGCAACCGTACAATATGAAGAACAAGCCGATCGGTGCCAATCGCGGCCGCGGTTTGCTCGTGTACCACCAGAGAACCGCGAAAAGCAGCAAGCCTTCGAGACTTGCCTCATAGAGCTGCGAGGGATGCCGTGCCACCAATACGCCCTGGGCGTCGGCCACGCCGAAAGCCCACGGCAGATCGGTCGGTTTACCCCACAGTTCGCCGTTGATGAAGTTGCCGATCCGGCCCGCCATCAGGCCGATGCCCGGCAGAGGTGCGAGAAAATCGAACACGTCGGGGATTTCTTTGCGCTTGACGCGGGCAAACACGATGGCCGCCACCCCAACTCCCGTCAGGCCGCCGTGAAACGACATCCCACCGTCCCATATATGAAAGACGTTCAGCCAACTCTCGGCAATCACGTCATGCCCGTAAAAAATGCACCAGCCCACCCGGCCGCCGACGATCACGCCGATGGAGCAGTAGAAGATGAGATCGTCGATGTCGAGGGTGGTCCATGTCGATCCCGGCTGCCGCGCCCGATAACGCGCCAGCCACCACGCGGCGACGAAGCCGATGAGGTACATGATGCCGTACCAATGCACGCGCAACGGCCCGATGGAGATCGCAATGGGATTGATGTTGGGGTATGTCAGCATGCGTTCTACTTTAAACCGTCGGTCGCGCGACAGAAATAGGCTTTCAGATACCGCGTTTCCGGAATCGCCGGGTGCACCGGGTGATCGGGCGCCTGACCGCCGAACTCGAGCAGCTGTAGGTGCTTGTCCGTTGCGCGCGCCGCCTTGGCAATCGCATCCTGAAGATCCTCGGCGCTCACATGATACGAACATGAACACGAAACCAGGATGCCATCGCCGGAGAGCAGCGTCATGGCGAGCTGATTCAGGCGTTTATAGGCGGCCAGCGCCTTGGGTAGGTCCTTGCGCCGCTTGGCGAAAGCCGGGGGATCCACGATCACGACATCGAACCGGGTACCTTCCTTGGCCAGCGCCTCGAGCACATCGAAGGCGTCGCCCTTGCGCGTCGATACCGTAAAGCCATTGCGCTCGCCATTCTGGACGGCCAATTCCAGTGCGGGCTGGGAGCTATCCACACAGAGCACCTCGGACGCCCCGGACCTTGCAGCGCGCACGGCCCACGCGCCCGCGTAGCTGAACACGTCCAGTACGCGCGCGCCCTTCCGCACGTACTTCGATAGCGCGCGCCGATTGGCGGCCTGATCGAAAAACCAGCCCGTCTTCTGCCCCTCCGCCAACGGTACGCTGAACTTCAAGCCATCCTCGACCACGAGCCCCAGTCCGTCGAACGTTCCCTTGGCGGCCTCGATGTAGCTCGGCAGTCCCTCCATCTCGCGTGCCCCGCCATCGTTCTTGAACAGCAGTCCATCGCACGTCAGAACCTCGAGAATGGCCTCTTGAATGGCGGGTTTCAGCAACTCCATGCCGGCGGTGCCGATCTGCGCCACGCACTGCTTGCCGAAGCGGTCCACGACCAGGCCGGGCAATCCGTCAGACTCGCCATAGATCAACCGATAGTATGGCTCGGGATAGAGCCGCTCACGCAGCGCAAGCGCCACGCGCATGCGCGCGGCAAACCACGCCGCATCGGGCGCCCTCCACGTGCCCAGCATGCGTGCGCTGATCAGCGAATTCGGGTTGACGTACGCCAGGCCCAAAGCGCGGTCATTATGTGCCAACACGCGTACCAATTCCCCCGCCTTGAATTTGGTCAGGGGCGTCTGCTGCGTGTCGACCTCGTTGCTGAAGACCCAGAGGTGGCCGGCGTGCAGACGACGATCTTCATTGCGTTTCAAGCGCAGGACGGGCAGCTGCGCCGCAATACCGGATTCAGACATGGGAAGTACTTCAGTTATATTGGGACGCATTCTAACCGACTTGGGACAGGCAAGATGCAGCGCAATCGCCTTAGGCTGGAAACGAGCCCATATTTGCTGCAGCATGCGGACAACCCCGTTGACTGGTATCCATGGGGTGAAGAAGCGCTTGGGTTGGCGGAACGCGAGCACAAGCCGATCTTGTTGTCGGTGGGCTATTCGGCCTGCCACTGGTGCCATGTCATGGCGCACGAGTCCTTTGAAGATCCGGAAATCGCCGCGCTGATGAATCAATGGTTCGTCAACATCAAGGTCGACCGGGAAGAACGGCCGGACCTGGACAAGATCTATCAGGTGGCTCAGCAACTCATCACGCGGCAGAACGGCGGATGGCCCTTGACCATGTTCCTCACGCCCCATGATCAGCAGCCCTTTTTCGGCGGGACCTATTTCCCCAAGCACCCGCGGCAAGGCATGCCGGGCTTCGGCGATATCCTGGCGCGCGTCGCCGACTACTTCAGAGACCACGAGGACGATATTCGACGACAAAGCGCGCAGCTCGCGCTGGCATTCGAGCGGCTCATGCCGGGCCCTCCGCACGGGGATGTGGCACTGGGCACGGCACCCCTCGAGGCGGCGCGGCGCGCGCTGGAGGACTCCTTCGATTCCCGATACGGCGGATTCGGGCGGGCACCGAAATTCCCGCACCCGGCCGGCATCGAACGCTGCCTGCGGCATTGGCGCGCCACGTCGGGCGCCACCGGCCCCGACCTCAAAGCGCTGTACCTGGCGACGCTCACACTGACGCGGATGGCGGAGGGCGGGCTGTACGATCAACTGGGCGGGGGTTTCTCGCGCTATTCGGTCGACGATTTTTGGATGATTCCCCACTTCGAGAAGATGCTGTACGACAACGCACAGCTGCTGCACACCTATGCGTGCGCCGCCTTGGCGACCGGAGAGGCCCTGTTTGCGCGCATTGCGGGCGAGACCGCGGATTGGGTCATCCGGGACATGCGCGGGGCGTTGGGAGGGTTCTACTCGAGCTTGGACGCGGATTCCGAGGGTCACGAGGGAAAATTCTACGTGTGGACCCGCGCCGAAGTACAAGGCTTGTTGACGCCGGCAGAATACGCGGTCTTCGCGCCCCGGTTCGGCCTCGACCGGGATGCGAATTTCGAGGGTCAATGGCACTTGCGCGTGTGCGAACCCCCGTCCGACGAGTCGACGTCCGCCATGATCGATGCGGCGCGCGCGAAATTGCTCGCGGCTCGAAATCACCGTGTCTGGCCCGCCCGGGATGAAAAGGTCCTCACGTCCTGGAATGCGTTGACGATCAAGGGCCTTGCCGTGGCCGGTCGCGTGTTGCAGAGACCCGATCTCATCGATGCCGCCTCGGCGGCCGTCGATTTCATTCGTCACACGCTGTGGCGGGATGGGCGGTTGCTCGCGACGTACAAGGACGGCCGCGCGCATCTGCCTGCCTATCTCGATGACTACGTCTTTCTCGCCGATGCGCTGCTGGAATTATTGCAAAGCCGCTGGCGCAGCAGCGACCTCGATTTCGCCCGGGAGCTGCTCGATGTGTTGCTGGCGAAGTTCCAGGATGTGAAAAATGGCGGGTTTTATTTCACCGCCTCGGATCACGATCGGCTCATCCATCGCAGCAAGACCTTCAGCGACGACTCGGTTCCTTCGGGAAACGGCGTGGCGGCTTCGGTGCTCTGCAAACTGGGGTATCTGTTGGCCGAAACGCGCTATTTGGATGCGGCGGAGCGAACGCTCAAAGCCGCGGCGGCCCTGACGCTCGAGTACCCCCAAGCGCACATGAGCTTGTTGAACGCCTTGGAGGACTTCCTGGCATCGATGCAGATCGTCATCATCCGCGGTACTGCCGCGGACGGCGAGCGCTGGGCGCGAGAGCTCTCGGCCGTGTACGCGCCGACGCGCATGGTATTCGCGGTTCCCGAGGACGCTCCGGGGCTTCCCCCGGCTCTCGCCGCCAAACCTGCCTCAGGCGCCGTCACCGCCTATGTGTGCAGGGGGATGACGTGTGGAGCGCCGCTGACCGATCTGCGCGAGCTTGCGCGGCGTCTTGCCGTAGATGTCGTCCGACCACCGGGCGTCTGACAACCGGGCATCAACCCCGGACCGCGCTACGCAGATACTCGCCGATGCGCCGCTTGAGATCGCCATACAAGGCATCCGAGTATTCCGGCGCCAAACTCCAATCGAGCGCCCAAGGTTGAGCGGTTCGCGTCGCCGGCGGCTCATCGGCGTGGCGAGGGAAAAGGTGCGCGTGCAGCGCCGGATCGAGGTTGCCGTATATCGCATAATTGATGCGCAGTGCGGCAGTGACTGCCATCAGCGCATCGCCCAGCAGGGCCATATCGGATAAGAATTGCCCGCGGCCGGCAGCCGCCAAGGCGTTGAGGTGGGGAACCACCGGGTCGGGTATCAGCAGGCAGTACCCTGCAAAGACCTGCCGTTCACCCATGACCACCCAACCCGAGGGCACCTTCGCGACCATCGCGGGGCATTGAGCCGCGCGGCAAAGATCGACCATGCGGTGGATGGCGGTCGCGGGCGCGGGCGTGCTCACGGCGCGGTATCCAGCGCATGCGCAACCAAGGAGGCGTCGACGGACGGCGCCGCATTGCCATGGCTTGAACGCAGATACGTGAGCAGCGCTGCCGCATCCTGCGCGTTCATCCATCCGAATTGCATCATCGTGGTCGGGTAGCGGCCGGCGGGCATGGACGACGGGCGGCGGCCCCGGACCACCCAGAGCGCCAGCACGCTCGGATCTCCCAGCACCACTGGCGATCCGACCAAGCTCGGATAAACTCCCGGAATGCCGCGCGCGTCCTGTTGATGGCACGCGATGCAGTTTCCGTTGTAAATCCTCGCGCCCGTGTCCGCCGTCGTGGATGTGCCGGCAGAACAGCCGGCCAATGCGCCGCAGGTCACCATTGAGAGCATTGCGATATGGTCATACATTGGGGAAATCGTAGCAAATGCTGAATGGAAGTACCTTGGTGTCGCGGGCCGCGGCCGCAGAGCCTTAGGTACTCAGGAAAGCTCCTAAATGCGCGTCACGCTCGATCATTTACGCCGCTACGCCGTCGCGCGTTCCTTGTTCAAGCCCACCACCCTTGGCAAGGCGATCGGCAAGCTCGGATTTGTCCAGGCGGACCCGATCCGCGCGCCCGCCCGGGCGCAGGATTTGACGCTGCGCCACCGAGTGGTCGATTACGCCGCCGGGGATCTCGAGCGGCGCTATCCGAAGCTGCCCATCGAAGAAGACTTCTTCGTCAACTACGGGTTTCTGCCGCGCGCCCATCAAGGCCTGATGCATCCACGCGTGCCGAGAACGGCATGGTCGGCGGCGCGCAAACGAAAAGCGCAGACCGTACTCGAATTCATCCGCGAACAGGGTCCGGTGCACCCTCGCATCGTCGACGCTCACTTCGCGCACGGCAAGATTACCAACTGGTTCGGCGGCTCATCGAACGCGACCACCCACCTCCTCGATGATATGCACTACAGGGGAATGCTGCGGATCGCCCGCAGGGAGAGCGGCACACGCATCTACGCCGTCCGCGAGCCCGTTGAGGCCCTACCGGACGCGGCGACGGCCAGCGCTCGCTTCGACGCGCTGGTGAACGCGGTCATGCACAAGTACGCACCGCTGCCCGCGGCGAGCCTGGGCCAACTCCTGAGCTTGTTGTGCGTCGGGGCACCGCAGTGGAGGACCGAGCGCGCAGCCGCGCTGGCCAGGGCGAAACAGCGTTTCACCCGCGTCCGGCTGGACGGCATCGACTGGTACTGGCCGGCGGGCGAATCGCCGCGCTCGGCGCGCTGGCGGCTCGACGACGAGGTGCGCCTGCTGACCCCTTTCGATCCGGTGGTCTGGGATCGTCGCCGCTTCACGATTTTCTGGGATTGGACTTATCGATTCGAGGCCTACACGCCGGCGCCCAAACGCAAGCTCGGGTACTACGCCCTGCCGGTGCTCTGGCGCGACCGCGTCGTCGGCTGGGGAAATCTATCCGTGGTCGAGGGGAAGCTCCAAAGCACATTCGGGTATGCCGACCACGACGCACCGCGGGACCCCGCCTTTCATGCCGGCCTCGAAGCGGAATTGGCACGTATGAATTTGTTCCTGGGGCTCGGTTAGGCCGCGCCTTTCATTGCCTGCGGACAAGTTATGCGCATATAATGCGCATATGGAGGCACCGTGAAGTCAAGTTATAACTTGGAAGCGCGAAAACGCCCGGTCAACTTAACGCTGAATGAGGACTTGGTTGAACAAGCCAAGGGAATGACCGACAACCTGTCCGGCGTCGTCGAATCGCTGCTGTCGGATTTCGTCGCGCAAGAGCATAGATCTCGCGCGGCCAGGGCAAGGTCGATCGAAGCCACCATCGCAGTGTGGAACGATTTCAACGTAAAGGTGGGTTCATTTTCTGACGAGTACTCCTCGCTTTAATGGCTCAATTCGATGTGCACCGGAACACCGGGAAACAGAAAGAGGCGATTCCTTTCATCGTCGTGGTGCAATCCTCTCAGTTTGACGAATACCGACGCCGAGTTGTCGTTCCATTGGTGCGAAAATCGGCAATTGGAAAGATAAGTCATTCCAGCTTCAACCCCACTTTCAAGATACGGGGAACGCCGGTCGTGTTACATCCTCTCGAGATAGTCTCCGTGCCGGTGAGCCAACTCGGCGATTTTGTAGAATCGCTGAACGATGAAAGTCAGCAGATCATTGCGGCATTGGATGAGCTCTTGTCGCGAGCGTGGAAGTAGCAGCGCAGAATCCATCTCATCGCCATCCTAATCCATACCGACTGTTTCCGCCGACCCGGGAGAAATGCATGAACAATGGACTCGATACTTTGGCGCAGGTCAAAAGCACGCTGATCGACCTCGCCATCCGCTTCGGACCGAAACTGCTGGTGGCGATACTGATTCTCACGGTAGGTGCCTTCGTGGCGGGTTGGATTGCGCGCGGCACCGCCCGCGGATTGCATCGGATGGGCCTCGAACCTCCCGTGCGCCAGTTATTGACGCGCGTGGCACGAGTGCTGGTACTCGGTCTGTTCGCCATTGTTGCGCTCCAAAATCTGGGCGTCGAGTTCCTGCCGCTGATTGCCGGACTGGGCGTGGCCGGAGCGGGCGTCGCCCTCGCTACGCAAGGCGTATTGAGCAACGTGGTCGCGGGGCTCACCATCATCTTCACGAAACCTTACAAAGTGGGCGAATACATCGCCGTGGTCGGTGTGGAGGGCGAAGTGGAAGCCATCACACTGTTCAGCACGACGTTGCGGCACGCGGATCGCTCAAGGATCGTCGTTCCGAACCGCAAGGTAGTGGGCGAGATCCTGCAGAACTTCGGCAGCATTCGTCAGTGCGAGATCCACGTGGGCATTGCGTACGAGTCCGACCTCTCCGCCGCTCTCGGGATTATTCGTGACCTGGTGCAGGCAAACGACCGGGTCCTTCAGGATCCAAAGCCGGTGATCCAGGTTCTCAAGTTGGCGGACTCCGCAATTCTGATTGCGGTGAAACCATGGGTTGCCGTGTCGAACTTTGCACCGGTCGCCGGTGAAATCAATCTGTCACTGGTGGAAGAACTGCGGAAGCGTAAAATCAGCATTCCCTACCCGCAGCGGGAGGTGCGGGTGCTCAAGGATGCCGCGTAAACGCCGCGCCGCTGGGCGATACCTTTGTACCGGTGCCCCGCGCCCTCACCCCTTCCATGTACGGAACGCGCCGGTTTCCAAGTGCACGAAATCCGATTTGCGGTAGTACCCGACCCCGCCTTGCGTCAACTCCAGCGCGCGGCCGGCGAGTACGTCGCAGGCGACGCCGGCCATCCGCACATCGATGGCGCGCCCTTCCAAATGCAGGCTATGGCGCGCGACGCCATCGCTCCGTTCGCGTAATCGTTCGTTGGTTTGCGGCGACCGGTAACCCGAAATCACGCTGAACGCCGGGTCGACCCCGAGGTGCTGCGCGACGTCGAATAGATAGTCCATCAATTTCGGGTCGATGGCATGCTGCTCGTCGTTGCGAAAGTCGCGCAGCAACACCTGGATGGCATTCAACGAGTCGCTCACATACGCCTGGCCACGGAAGAACTCCGTGTCGAGTTCCTCGCCCGTATGCAGATTCTTCAAGGAGATGCGCTTCCCCGAGCCGCCGGTGGCGGCCCGTATGGGCTCGCGCGCGCCGGCCGGCCTCACCCACCCTCCGAACGCGGTCATCCCCGCCATTGCGCCGCCTGTGCCCAGCAGCCGTCGTCTCGTCCAGATCATGGCGACCTCCGGTCGGTGGACACACGACCCTGATCGAGCGCCAGTACGGTGGCGCGCGGGAAAAAATTGAAATCCGACGCGGACGCCCAGGTGTACGCCCCCATCTCGCGGCCTACGATGAGATTGCCGGCGGCGAGCTTGGGAAGGTCCACCGCCTCGCTGATAATGTCGATACTGTCGCAGGTGGGGCCGGCAAGTACCGAGGGATGGGTCTCGCCCAACGCCCCCAGGGCCTCGACCGGATATTTCGCGTGGTCGTACATTTGCCCGCTATAGCTGCCGTACATGCCATCGTCGAGGTAGTACCACCAGCGGCCGTCGCGCATGGCGCGCCCCATCACTGTGGATACCGCAATGGCGGCGGGGGCCGCAATGTACCGGCCCGGCTCGGCGATGACGCGCAGGCCCGGCGCGAGCTTCCCCAAGGCACGGCGAATCGGTGCGCAGTACTCCTCGATGGGCACGGGTTTCTCGGCGTAGCCCACCGGAAAACCTCCGCCGATATCGAGAAGCCCCAAGCGATGACCATTTTGCAATGCCATGCTCATCAATTCGCGGCACACATTGATGGCGTGGACGTACATATCGGGATCCCGGGCCTGGGATCCGACGTGAAATGACAGTCCCTGGATCTGGATGCGCAGTTCGGCCGCCAGCTTGAGCAGATCCGACACCGCATCCGGGGAGCATCCGAACTTTTTCGACAGATCGCAAACCGCGTTCGGGCTGCGAAACGAAACGCGGATCAGCAGGGATACGCGACCACGATACTTGACGAATTTGCGCAGTTCGTCCGGATTGTCGACCACGAAGGTATCGACCCCGTACGCCAGCGCGGTGCGGATGTCGCTGTCGCGCTTGATCGGATGAGTGTGAACGCAGCGCTTGGGGGGCACCCCGGACCGGCGCACCAAATCGACCTCGCCATTGGTGGCGAGATCGAAGAAGGCCCCCTCCTCCAGCAGGGCCTGAATGACCGCGGCATGGGGCAGGGGTTTGAGGGCGTAGTGCAAATCCACTTGAGGCAGTGCGGCGGCGAGCCGCCGGTACTGTGCCCGAATGCGCGCCGCGTCGATGACGAAAAGCGGCGATCCATATTTTTTAACGAGGTGTTCGATCGATTCCCGGGCGAACGGATCGTGGGATGGATCGAGTTCCAAAGTTTGCTTCGAAGAAGCGTTGGCCGTACAAGAACTGTCGAACTAAGGATTCCCCGCCTGGGAGGTTGGTGTCATGTTCGATCCAGCATCCTCCGATCGGGTGGAATTGCCCAGATTTGATTTTCGACTTTACTCGTTCCCAGGCATAGGGATAATCTTCTTTGAGCCATTTGAACTATTCAGTAACATGTGTCTAGGGGTTGGGAAATGCACCTGAGAAGATGTACATGCCTGTTGGGCTTGCGAACAAGCAAAGTTCAGCTCTGGGTATCTATCCATCAGGTCACACTGGTTTGACCATGACCGAACGACTTTTCGTCTTGTTTCTGCCCAGGGCCACAGCCAACAGGTATCGATATGACAATGGCCGACTGCGTAAACAGTAGGCGTCTTAGCATTGACGCTCCCATAGACTTTCTCCGAGTTAATTTCCTTCCCAAGGTATTCCTCTGCAATCTTCCGACACCTCAAGA
>Ga0137412_10005489_pt1 | contig 10134 bp, 8 predicted proteins | sample CZODoug2_1_16fun_FD_122160 | JGI IMG/M metagenome (GOLD analysis project Ga0137412, IMG submission 122160) | Vadose zone soil fungal communities from Angelo Coast Range Reserve, California, USA - CZODoug2_1_16fungal (Hybrid Assembly) | ecosystem: Environmental > Terrestrial > Soil > Vadose zone... | reverse complement strand
CTTAAGCGCTTCGACATTCGCCTACGACGTGAACTTGGTTCCGCCTGCGGCGAGAACCAAGTTCATCAACCTTAGGCCAGGTGGAAGTACACGGCGTGCAGCAGTTCCACGGCGGGGTTCGACGTGTGCACGGTGACATCGCTCGGCACGTCGCAGCAATACAGCGCCAAAGCTGCGCGGTAGCAATACAACGCCGAAACAACGGGGTGGCGTACAAACTGGCGCAGTAATACTGCGCCAATACTGCGCCAAAGCTGCCCAGTAATACTGGCGAAAAACAAGCGAAGAGCGACGGGTGTTGCAACATTGCGCCGCGTGCCTGGGAAAATCCAGTGAATCGTTGACTCTAGCACGAAGCGTCGCTCGTGATTCGTTAGATCGTCAAATCGTTGAAGTGTTGAAGCGGGAGAGCTTCAACGCGCACCATCCGCGACGCACTGGAGAGATCACGCGAAAGACAAAGAATGCCCAACTATCCTCAAGAAATCAGCTTGTCTGTATCGTAGAACAGGAATATACCCGTGCTGTCGGGGGAAATTATTACGATAGGTGATAAGACGCATTCGGGCCCGCCGCCGAAATCGCTTGCTGATATTCTGGCTGAGGAACTCGATGGAAAGCTCGGAGACGAGCACACACAGGAACTTCCCGTCGCCGAAAAACAGGAGCGCTTGAAAGCCGTTTACGAGCGCATCCATAGGAAGCAGCCGACGCGCTCTGCACTCTGCCTCTCAGGCGGCGGCATTCGTAGCGCAACGTTCGGGCTTGGGATTCTGCAAGGCCTCGCGCGCTGCGGGTTGCTCGACCAATTTCACTATCTTTCCACCGTTTCGGGCGGCGGATACATCGGCAGCTGGCTGAGCGCATGGATTAAGAATCATCCGGAGGGAGTCAGCGGAGTCGTAGAGGAATTAAAGGAATCGGCCCGGACGAACGAATCGCCGACGAACACTCCGCAGGGCAACGGCAGAGTTGTAGCGGAATCACCGGAATTGAAACGCCTGCATGATTCCGTTTTGAATCCCGATCCCCAACCGATAAGGCATCTTAGGAAGTTCAGCAATTATCTGACGCCGAAAACTGGTCTGATGTCGGTGGATTTTTGGACGCTGATTACCACCTTCATCCGCAACATATTCTTGAACTGGTTGGTCCTGATCTCGTTGCTGGGAGCTTTCTTGATGATCCCCAGGTTCTATCTTGTGACCCTCGCCTTGGCGCCAGACTGGGGAGAACTGGCAAAACCGTATGTAGAGAACCCACCGCCGGAAGGCTGGGCCGCGTGGGCGAATTCCGTGAAGCAGCACTGGGACATAGGCCTAACGATCTTCCTCGCAGTCGGATTCGCACTGCTCGCTATCGCGATGGCCTACGCGATTATCGACGTTCCTTCGACCGGCAACGCGCAGTTACCGCAACGCCGTTTTTTGATATTTCGCCAACTTCCGTTGCTTCTTGCGTCTCTGATTCTGGCGGCATGGTGGGCTGTGTTCCGCAACGTTCATGGTAGCGAGCCGCTTCAATCCAAGGAGTTGCTCCAATGGTTTATCGGTTTTACCGTTACGAGCTACTTGTCCGGTGGCGTTCTCGCGTGGGTCAGTCTTTTAGTCCTCAATCGTCGACATAAGGCGGGGACCAGTCGCTTAACAGACGAAGTAGAAGAAATGCGGGAAAGCAGTGCTTCGCTGCTGCGACTCGGTACGATCGTGCTCACGGCTGTGTTCGCCGGCTTTTGCCTTTGGGGAATGGCGACGAAGATGTTTTTGGAACCCCCAATTGCATTCACATTGAGGCGTGATTGCGAGGCGACCCAGGTTTCGAGCGGACAGAAAATGACGATCCCGGATGGGACCCAAGGCCTCATTACGCAATTCCGAAAGGGAAAGTACACCGCTGAGATCCCTCAGGGCCGCGTGCGCATTGGGCACAAGCATCTTGATGCACTGGAGCTGCAACCAACACCTCGCGATGGTTTTCCTGCGCCCGCCCCCGCGCAACATGCTCTCAATTACGTTTGCTTCGCACCCCCACTGATCCTTGGGGTGCTGATGCTGGTGAATTTCCTCTTCACCGGTCTGGCAAGCAAGGTCACCAAAGATGAAGATCGCGAATGGTGGGGGAGATCGGCAGCTTGGATCTTAATCACGATTGTCGGCTGGATTGTGTTTAACGTAATCGTTCTTTGGGGTGCTCAGGCAATCACGGCAACGACGACAGGAAACCAGCTCCAAGTTTTCTTCGGCCAAGTAAAGACAAATCCAGTGGCCAAGGCCGTCCTCGGTGCCTTCGGGGGAGTGAGCGGCATCGCGGGCGGGTTGCTGGCTCTTCGATCCAAGCTAGGCAAAAAGCTTGACCAAAAAAGGGGCTTCCAGTGGGTTCTGGTTCTGGTGGGGGTGGTTTTCTTTCTGCTCCTGTCAGTAGTAATTTCCTGGGCTTTATTGGTAATAAGCTCGCGGCCTTGGGTTCAAGGCCACCTACACTGGAATGTGGGGCGGACATGGCACGGCGAACGACTCTTCGTTACCTCTTTTCTGACGGGCATCACGCTGATTTTCGGGATCGTGATGGGTTTTTTCATTAACGCGAACACATTTTCCCTCCACGCGATATATCGCAACCGGTTGATCCGTGCGTACCTCGCCGCGTCACGCAAGACGGGTGATCCTAAGTACGCGTCGCCCAAGGCGCGCAAGCACGATTTATTTACCGGGTTTGATCCCGAGGATAATTTTGAGTTGCACAGGTTGTCGCCCGAGTGGCCTCTACATGTGCTCAACGGAACGCTGAATCTCGTGAAAGGCGAGGAGTTGGCGTGGCAGGAGCGGAAGGGTGAATCGTTTACCATGAGCCGTCTGCACTGCGGCTCGTGGCACGTTGGTTACCGGCCCTCGACCGAATACGGCAACGATGGCAAGGGCATTACGCTCGGTACGGCGCTCGCTATCTCAGGCGCGGCCGCAAATCCCAATATGGGCTACCATTCCTCGCCAGTGGTCGGTTTCTTGATGACCCTGTTTAACGTGCGCTTGGGCTGGTGGCTCGGGAATCCAGGGTCCGCGGGCGCCAAAACGTGGCACCGGTCTGGTCCGCATTATTCAGTTGGATCGCTATTTTCTGAGGCGATGGGCAATACGACCGATCGCTACGAATACGTGAATCTTTCCGATGGCGGGCATTTCGAAAACCTTGGGCTGTACGAGATGGTGTTACGCCGCTGTCATTACATCGTGGTGAGCGATGCCGGTGAAGATCCGGAGTGTTCCTTTGCCGACCTCGGTGAAGCAATCCGTAAGATTCGCGTCGATTTTGGAGTTCCGATCGAATTCGATCGGATGAGCATCTATCCGCGCAGCCAAATCGACGCGCTAAAAAGTGCCGGCCAGAAAGGCCACACCTGTGCCATTGGTCACATCCGCTATTCGGCAGTGGACCCGGACGTGAACGGAAAGAAGGCGCCGGACGGCATCATCGTTTACATCAAACCTGCATGTTACGGCGATGAACCGCGCGACATCTACGAATATTTTACAAGGAGCAAAACATTTCCGCACGAGAGCACGGCTGACCAGTTTTTCTCGGAATCGCAGTTCGAGAGTTACCGCATGCTCGGCCTCTATACAATACAGAATCTTTGCAAGAACCCGGTTAAAGACTTTCCGGAGTTCATAGACGAAATTCAAAAGCATGTTGTCGAAGCTCCGGCGCTTCCGCAGCAGCGAGATGCATCAGTTGCCGAAGAAAACGCGGAGCAAAAAGCCAGCTGACTTTCACGGTCGTTTTCTACGGTCTGAAATGTTTTTTGTGTAAAACCGCGCAATCCTGCGCAACGCGGCGCGAATCCGAAATGGCTGAAACCCCTAGCGTCCGCAACAGTGTGCAACGCAGCGAAAACCAGCGCAAAAACTCTTTCTTGAATTACAAATCAGCTGCTCCACCGCTTCACCGCGAATTCCGCTGCGGTTGGCGCGCCAAGCTTCTCGGACAAATTCGGACACTCGAACTGCGTTAATCTGCGCGATTCGTGCAAAGCGCCCATTTTCACAGAGCCCAGTTAACACGCTGATGAACGCAAGTTTGCGCTGTAATCGCACAGATTGGCGCAATCTTGAAAGTGGGTTCGATTCCCGTTGCCCGCTCATTTTACCTCTGAAAATGAGCTTTGACCGTTGTTAAGGGCGTGGGGGGCCCAGCGACGAAAGGTGGCAACTGAAATCTCAGCAGATGCGAATCCTCTTATCTGTTTTGGGCCGCGTCTTTTTCGAACAAGGCGACAAAGATTCTTCGCGCAGCAAAACTTCGAGCCCAAGCAACAGGGAACCCAACGGCTCACGCAGTAGGTGCGTAATACGCTCAACAAATTCTGCATTGCTAGCTACCGTCGGGCGAGTAAAACCGCGGACGTGATATGGGTCGATACTTACGGCGTAAGGAAAATTTTGCCTGTGTAAGGATCTTCTACCGGGGTTCCCGGCGGAAAACCGATGACTTGAACGTAACCGGCATCCGGCGCGAACGGACTTGTAACTAAACCTGGTTTTCCCTGCACCGGAGTTCCGTACGGCAGGTTGGCTTTTTCGTCACTCGCGATCGAGCCTGCCTTCGCCCAACGGACGTCGGGCTGGCCCGGTGCCGCAGGGGTTGGCGTTTGCGAAGTCTGACTGTTCGAAGCATCGCTTGGCGGAGTCTTTTTACGCTTATGCGTGCTCCGGTGCGCCCGCGGCGTCTCTTTCGGGTGAGCGATTGCGCTACGTACCGTCCTGAAAAAATCTTGGAAGGGCCCCGCTTTCGCCGCATCAGTCGCAGTGAATATCGCGGAGATCGACAACCAGACTAGGATCGTGTGGCGTCGTCGTTTCACCCATCCTGCTTCGTGCCACCCGCCTGCTATGCGTGTGTTGTGATTGAGTAAACCATTGGAATGGCCGCGGTTCTGAGCTGGAGCCTACCGCCGCGCGGAGCCAAGAAAAGCCGCAGGATTTATTAAATCCCGCGGCTTTTTATCGGTGATATTCCGGGACGTGCGTCAATCGACGACGACGCGATCAACCATACGTGAATCGCCTACATTTGCGTAATAAATATGCACCTTAGTGCCGGGTTTGATCGCGGTTTGGATCACTTCGCCCTTCTTGTTCACGATATGACCGCGCCCGCTAAGGACGTAGGTGCCTGGAGTATTCGAACGATCCTCGAGAACAACGAGGGTCTTGGTCGGCTGGTAATTGGCCGCCGAGCCTTCCTCGCTTGTAATTTTGATGATCGCTCCCGTCACCGTTACTTCTTCGGTGGTACTTGCCCCTTGCCCTTTGCCCTTCGACTCTGGTTGCGCGAACGCCAGCGGCGCCAGCAGTGCGCAGCAGATGAGGATGGTAATTGGTTTCTTCATGTTATCCCTCCATTGTTGTTGATTGTTGTACGTGACGGTTGGTTACCCTTTACAAAGGGATTCCGGAGCGCGTGCTGCACGAAATTTAGATTTCTGTCGTCTCTGGCTTATCTTCTGCAATCTTGAAAGAAGCCGTTAATCTGGATACCCGCGCGGCAAACGGGCAGAGTGGCAGCGATGTATTTCCTTCCACTCACTGGAGCGTGGTGCTGGCGGCCGGGAGAAGCGAAGCCGAACCGGAGATAGCGGGGGCCGCGCTAACAGAGCTTTGCCAAGTCTATTGGGCGCCGCTTTACGGCTTCGTCCGCAGTCGCGGGCGCACCGTGCACGACGCACAGGATCTCACGCAGAGTTTTTTCGCCTACGTGCTCGAACATAAAGTTTACGCCCGCGTGGATCGACGGAAGGGCAGGTTCCGGTCATTTCTACTCGCCTCCCTGAAAAATTTTCTCGCGGACGCTGCTGACAGGGAACGGACCCTTAAACGCGGTGGTGCACAGATTTTTCTGCCGCTGCATGAAGAGCAGGCGCAAGAGGCAGAGTCGCTTTTCCAGACCCATAGCGGCATGAGTAACGAGGATCGGCTCTTCGATCGCAGTTGGGCCGAGGCATTGGTTGCCGCTGCATTGGAACGCCTCTCGACAGATTACAGACGTGAAGCCAAGGGGCAGCTCTTCAAGGCATTGAGAATATTTATCGCTGGTGGCGCCGAGCCGCCGCCAACTTATGCCGAGCTGACGGATCGGTTGGGGATAACTGAGTCAACGCTGCGCAGTCATGTCACCCGTCTTAGGGCGCGCTATCGGGAAGCATTGCGCACCGAGGTGCGCCGAACGGTGGGCAGCGAAAAACAGGTCGATCAAGAGTTGCGCGAGTTGCTCCACGTGTTAACGGAAATGTAAGGAACGCGCCCCATGGGAAAACCGCTGGCATCTGGCGTCGGGGTCTGCTCGATGTGCGGCAAGCCGTTGAACGCAAAAGGCGACTGCCTGGCTTGTCTGCTGCGGACGGGTTTAGATGAAACAGTCGTCGAACCTAAACCGGCTGTCCTGGCGTTCGGCGATTTCGACGTCGAGCAACACGCAGATGGTTCTTGCTGGGAACTCGGTCACGGTGCAATTGGCGTGACATACCTTGCTGCGGACAAGGTGTTACGCCGGCGCGTCGCGCTTAAAGTGATCGAGGTGCCTCCGGCAGCACGCGGCTCCCAAGCTATCCGCGACCGTTTCCTTCGTGAAGCGCGCGCGGCGGCTGCCCTACGGCACCCGAACGTAGCTCTCGTCTTCCAGTTTGGTACTTCGCCGAATGCTACTCACTGCTATTACGCGATGGAACTGATCGAAGGCGAAACGTTAGCGGCGCGCGTGCGCAGGGATGGTCCGCTTAACGCAAAGGAGGCTCTGAAAATTGCGATTCAAATTGCGCGGGCGTTAGTGGCTGCGGCGGCCCACAATTTGATCCATCGCGATCTGAAGCCGAGCAATATCATGCTTACGGGCGACTCCGAGGTGAAAGTCATCGATTTCGGCCTGGCCAAGGCGATTACCGATGCCGGAGGGGAAATGGATCTGACCCATGGAGAATTCGTCGGCACACCATCTTTCGCCAGCCCTGAGCAATTTGGAGGCGGCTCGGTAGATGCGCGCTCGGACATCTATGCGCTGGGCGGCACGCTCTGGTTTGCGCTCACCGGTTTGGCACCACACCCTGGCAAGACCTTGGACGAGATTCGCGATCATAAAACGCGCGATCGCCTGCCGGTCTCGCAATTGATCGCCCGAAAAGTTCCTGAACCGCTGGTAAAATTGCTGCGTTCTACGCTTGCCATTGATCCTGGGAAGCGGCCCGGGTCGGCTCGCGAATTGGTGGAAACCTTGGAACTGTGTCGACGGAACCTTACTCATCGCACCGGCATCCGCTCTGAGGAAGCTGCTCTGCGTATCGAAGCGTTTTCGAGAGCGCTAACGAATGCCAAAGCGTGCGCTAGCGATCCCGAAAGCTTACAGGCGCTTTTCGACAGTGCGGCGAAGAAAGCGGCGGCCATCTCTAAGAAACCGTTTAAACAGAACTGGGCTTACCTTCAAACGATGTTGCGTTTAATTCGTGCATACCATCGGGGGGAATACGATCAAGTTTCCAATGACGCGCTCGTGTGGATCATTGCAGCCTTGAACTATCTGGTGGACCCATTCGATTTGATTCCGGACAGCACTCCGTTTCTCGGCTTGGTTGATGATGCACATGTAGTCGAACTTGTGACCGACAAGACTCGAAGAACACTCGATGCTTTCATGACGTGGGAAACAGCGGCGCGCTAGAGATTTTGAGGGGGACACAATGCGAGCTTCACGCGCGTGAAAATGCGGCTTCGACTCGCGTTGCCGTTTCCTAATGCAACCGGGTTTACGTTAAGAATTTCAGGACGGCGCCAGCTTTGGCGGGAAGGGCAAAATCCTGGCCGACAACGAAGTCACGTAGTACAACCGTTACCCATTCGCGCGACGAGGTTGCCTCTTCAATGGTGATGTAAGTCGTCTCGCCTTTTTCTTTTAAACTGTAGCGCAAAATCTCGACCTCGATCGGTTCCTTTTCCCCCAGCAATTCGAGGCGGACGCGAACCCGTTTGTTTTTCGTGTCGATCGAAAGTTCAGTCATTTGCCCGATCGAGCGCAGCTTTGTGTTGATCGCGACCCGCGCCGTGAAAGCCAAGGTCGCGTCTTTAGAACGATGAAGAACATCTCGCAGGCCTTTCGTAACAGGAGCTCCCAGCCGGTTTATGATTCTCGTGAGCCGCTACTGATCTGGCGCGAGCAACTCGCGATTTCGCCACGCATAGCCAAGCCCCGAATAGAGGGTCAGAGCAACGGTAATCCAGATCAATACGGGACCGGCTTCGCCCCACGCCCGCAACCACCAAGTGGGCGTCCCATTCGCATGATGTAGTTCCGCAATCGACAGGAGGGCGAGGAAAAAAATGATGGTGACGATTTGCCACGACGTTTTTTGTTTGCCGAGACTTTCCGCTGGCAGAATTCGCCCCTTGGCGCTCGCCATTAGCCGCAGACCTGTGATCAGAAAATCCCGCGCCACAATGGTTGTTGCTGCCCATGCTGGCACCGCTTTCAGAGGAACGAGTGAAATGAATGCCGCGGCCACCATGATTTTATCCACTAGTGGATCCATTAATTTGCCGAAGTTCGTGATGTCCCCGTAGCGCCGTGCGATCTCGCCATCGATGAAATCAGTGAGACCGGCGATCAGAAAAATCACGAGCGCGGCGGTGCGCGCATAATGCCAGGATGAACTGAGCAACCCTACAAAAAGCACCGTCAACGCCAGCCGGCTCAGAGTAAGTCGATTCGCCCAATTCATAATGTAGTCCCGACACGGTCGGCATGCGAGGCGTGGCGATGACTCTCGACCTTAAACCGCGGCCGTTTCCAAATCGGTACTTTCTTCTTCAACTCATCCACGATCCATTGACTTGCCCGGAAGCCTTCGCTCCGATGCGGACTCGCCACTCGCAAAAAAAGAGATGGTTCTCCAACTGCGATAAAACCAATCCGGTGATGAACGATGACGAGCTTAAGCTCAAATCGCTCTGCGGCCTGTTCGGCAATTCGTTTCAACTGGTGCTCGGCCATTTCACAATGCGCGTCATAATCGATTCCCTGAATTTCGCGGCCATCCTCGATTGGTCGGACTACGCCCCAGAAATCAACAACTGCGCCCGCGCCGGCGATGTCGCTCATACACGCCGCAAGCGGCGCCTGTGTCACCGAAATTTCGCAAACGACATTTGCCATGCGCTTAAACTACTCGCTACAGTAACTCCTTCTGCGTTGAGCAGCCACAAAAGGAGATACAAAAATGAACACGAATCAATGTGATATTGGCCTGATTGGCCTCGGTGTCATGGGCGAAAATCTCGTCCTGAACATGGAATCCAAGGGTTTTTCGGTCGCGGTGTTCAATCGCACCACTGAGGTCACGGAAAAATTCGCCGCAGGACGCGCCCAAGGCAAAAACATCCGGCCCACCCTTACACTGGAGGAATTTGTTGGGGCGCTCAAAAAGCCACGGATAGCCATGATGATGGTGAAAGCGGGCCAGCCCGTCGATTCCGTAATCGGACAGTTGACGCCGCTGCTTGAGAAAGGTGATGTGATCATCGACGGCGGAAATTCTCTCTTCACCGACACGCAGCGGCGTGGACAAGAATTGGAGAGCACAGGGATTCATTTTGTAGGCATGGGGGTATCCGGCGGCGAGGAAGGCGCGCTTAAGGGCCCGTCGCTCATGCCGGGTGGCCCGCGCGAGTCGTGGGAAATCATCGCGCCAATTTTCCGCAAGATCGCTGCGCAAGTGGATGGCGAACCATGCTGTCGATACATGGGACCCGACGGCGCCGGTCACTACGTCAAGATGGTGCACAACGGTATCGAGTACGGCGATATCCAACTGATCTGTGAAGCGTACGCAATTCTGAAGGACATCCTGGGAATGGATGCGGCGCAACTTGCAGACACTTTCGAAGAGTGGAACAAAGGCGAGCTCGAGAGTTATCTGATCGAAATCACATCGAAGATTTTTCGAAAAATCGATCCCGAAACCGGCAAGCCGCTGGTGGACGTGATCCTCGACAAAGCGGGCCAAAAAGGCACCGGTATCTGGACGCTTCAAGCTGCCATCAAGCAATACGTCGTCATTTCCACAATCAACGCCGCAGTCGAAGCTCGCGTGATTTC
>Ga0137412_10005488_pt1 | contig 10135 bp, 10 predicted proteins | sample CZODoug2_1_16fun_FD_122160 | JGI IMG/M metagenome (GOLD analysis project Ga0137412, IMG submission 122160) | Vadose zone soil fungal communities from Angelo Coast Range Reserve, California, USA - CZODoug2_1_16fungal (Hybrid Assembly) | ecosystem: Environmental > Terrestrial > Soil > Vadose zone... | reverse complement strand
GCGTGGCGCAGCCCGGTTAGCGCACTAGTCTGGGAGACTAGGGGTCGGAGGTTCAAATCCTCTCGCTCCGACCAAAACTGCAAGCAATTTCAATATGTTGCATAGCTACTCTCTCGGTCGAAATTTTTGAAATGCATCGTATCGGCACCATGTCGGCACGCAGCGACCCGAGGTATCGGTGGGGGTCAAACCGGGGAAAACCAAAAAGTCGCGAGACCTCGAAGCGCCGGTCGGAAATCGTCCCGAAGACTTTCTCAACCGCGGCATTAAAGCGGCTGTTGGCGCACTGCCGGTTCTGGGTGGACCGCTGAACGAATTCATTGCGTTCGCGATTGGCGATCCCGCTCAAGAGCGTCGTGATGACTTCATGCAGGCGGTCTACGATCGCATCTTGGATCTTGAGAAGGAGTTCGATCAACTCGAACGCGCAAACCTTCGTTCGAACGAGCAGTTTCAAGCGACATTCATTCAAGCCTCGCGCCTCGCAGTCTCGACCGCTTCGGACGAGAAAAGAAAAATATTGCAGAATGCGATCTTGAACTCCGCTCTAGGGTCAATTGACGAGAATGTCCGTCAGATTTTTATGACGTTTGTCGAACGGTTCACACCGCTGCACGCAGCAATCCTACAAGTGTTCAACAACCCGGCAGCGAATGAGGCCGCCAAAACGAGGGCAGCGCATTTGAGCATGGGTGGTCTGGGGCTCATCATTCAGGCCGCTATTCCGGACCTTCAAGGACAGGATGCGCTCGCAAATCGACTTGTCTCAGACCTTGAAAGCTCTGGACTGCTGAACGGCGCCAGCCTCAACGTCACGATGACGGGGCAGGGACTAATGGCTAGCCGAACGACTGAACTCGGTCGCGCGTTCCTGCAATTTATCAGCGACCCTCAAACCGGCACCGTTCCTTGAGCGGGCGTATACGTTCACCGGAAGTTGAGTTTTCAAAATCCTGGCGGCGGGCGTGACCCCTTTGGCGATGCTGTAGAAGAGTTTATCCTTAGTCATGAGCAGTTGTTCGACCAACTGTCGGCCGCGGCAAACGCACGACTGTTTCGCGACGAAGCCGCACAGAAACCGAAGCCCTTCAGATACCGCTGATCTGCGGGCTCACACATGGATCGACGATGACGATCCATTCTGGCGGGACCCCCGGGGTACGTTACCAGTCTCGACTAGTCATCTGGCTTTCCACACTGTCACCGAAGAACGCGAAGCATCTACAGGTGGGAAGCTTTTCCGACGAGCTTACGCGTTGATCAACATAGAAGGACAGTTGCAACCTGGACCCTTGCCTCACCTAAATCAGAAATACCCTTTATTGAGGCTGGTTTTTCGGCCGTCGCGCGGGCGGCGCTTCCGAGTTTTTTCCCGGCAGTATTTCGATGGGAACTCCAGCCCATTCCTTGGATTCTGAAATGGTCCTCAATTCAATAGTTTACGGAATCCGATGAGCAAGCGCCAGCAAGACGAAAAGCCCGGCGATTAAGCCGGGCCTTTATCTTTGGAGTTGGTAGCTTTTAGGCTGCCTCAAGCATCGCCTTTTTTGCAGCCTGAGCTAGGAAGCCTGATCTGGAAAGACCGTGCGCTTCGGCATATTTGTCGATTTGCTCCAAGATATCGCTGGGCAGAGTGACATTTACCCGGATAACTTTGGGCGCCTCGGTTTTTACAGCAACTAGGATTGCAACGCCCGATCTGTTGTCTGGATCGGCCATGACGTCCTCAAGGCTGGAGGCTTCGGGGATGGCTTCTCCATCCTCGACCAAGCCCTCAATATGAAAGGCGAGGACTTCTTCAGCCTCAGCTCGGGCGTCATCCAGAGTAGTGCCGGCTGTGGCAACACCCGGAAAATCTGGAAATGACACGCCGAAGTGGCTGTCCGCTTCCTTATGGATAAGACCAATATACTGACCCATGGCTCTTACCTCAGTTTTATACCCGATTGCTTTTCGATACTTTTCAGTGTCCCGACCGGGATATCCCGTTCAGGGTGCGGAACCGTTACACGGCCCTTTTTATAGGGGTGTTTGAATTGGACATGGCTTCCTTTTCGGGCCACCTCGAACCATCCATCCCTTTGAAGGGCCGAGATAATTTCCCGACTTTTCATGGTGTGTATTTATACACACGGCGTGTACTTGTCAACATATAATTGAACCACCGGTTCCTATTGAGCTCGCCAATATTGACGCGCGCGTCAAGCTCCGCCGTGCCGCGGATATAGTCGGAAAGCCCGGCCTTGCGCGCCAGCGGCTCATGCGCCCACCATTCATATTGCGCATCCCAGATCCGCGCCTCCAGCAGGATCGCCATTTCATTCAGCCGGCGCGGCAGCGAGGTCTTCTGGCGCAGATATTCGGTCATCAACAGGTAACGCTTGAGCAGCTCGGGACTGTTGATCAGCATCGCGTAGGGGCCGCCGAGCCCAGCGCTCGACTGTTTCAGGACCTCGGCCGCCACCACCTTCTGCTCGGGATTGAGCTGTTCGATCGTGCGCGTCGGAAAGCGTGGCCCATCATCCGCACGCGCTGGAAGCGGCCCTGTCTGCAACAGCATCGCGCTGGCGATTGTCACTGTGATCGCGGATCGTCCCATCATGTGTATCCTTCCTGCAAGGTTTGATTGCCGGCTCAGCGAACGGCGGGCTCCATGCCGCTCTTTCTGATGAGCGGCGCGGCTTCCGGTGCGGACATGAACTTCACCATCGCGGTCGCCGCCTCCGGCTGCTTCGATACCGCCAACACGCCGGCGGAGAACACGACGTAATCCTGCAGCTCGGGCGGCAGCGGCCCGACGTAGTCGATGCCGGCGATGGGCAGAATGACGTTGATCTGCTGCATTCCGATCTCGGCTTCGCCTTTGGCCACGAGTTCGGCGACCGGCACGCCGTCCACCAGCTTGGTCCTGGACTTCATCTCGTCGGCGATGCCCAGCCGCTCCATCAGCTTGGCGGCGTAGAGGCCGCTCGCGCCGGCACGTGAATAGGCGACGGACTTGGCGGCCAGCATCGAACGCTTGAATGCATCGGCCGAGCTGATGTCGGGTTTCGGTGCGCCTGCCCGTACCGCGACACCGATGCCAGCGCGGGCGATGACGACACCAGAGCCGGCCAGCACTTTTCCCTTCTTGACGAGATCATCGATCATGTCTGGGTAGTGGGTGACCACGTCCGCGGGCGCATCGGAATTGACCTTGTTCATCAGTCCAGGCCCGACCTCGAAGCTGACGACGACCTTGTGCCCGCTCACGCGTTCGAACGCGGGCGCGAGGTCGCGCACCGCCGACACCACGCCCTGGCTGGTGAGCACCGTCAGCTCGGCCGCCTGCGCCGCCCCCAGACTTGCCATGCCCAATACTCCCAGCATGCATGCCGCTATTACATCAGCCTTTGTCCTCATGACGTCCTCCCGATCGTTTCAGTCTCATTATCATTGCCGCAGCAGCGGACTGAGGCCGCTGCGGGTCACCCGTCCGTAGAGTTCACGGCCGAGCGTCTGCTCGCAAAGCTGCGCGGTCTCGATCAGCCCGTCGAGCGCAATGCCGGTGTCGATACCGAGCGACTCGAACAGGTTGACCAGATCCTCGGTGCAGACATTGCCGGTATAGCCGCCGCCGTATTTCACCTGGGCGGGATGGCCGCCGACGCCGCCGAACGAGCAGTCGAAGTAACGCACGCCAGCCTCGTAAGCCGCAAGCGCGTTGACGAGGCCGGTGCCGCGGGTGTCATGCAGATGCGCAATGAGCGTGACGCCAGGCGCTTCCTGACGCAGGCGCGCGACCAGGTTCTTCATCGCCGTGGGGGTTGCCATCCCCGTGGTGTCGCCGAGCGCCACATGATCGACGCCGGCCTCCTTGAAGCGGATCGCGTCGGCGACCACGACGTCGGGAGCGACCGCGCCCTCCAACGGGCAGCCAAATGCGACCGAGATCGTGCCGATGAGCCTGAAGCGGCCCTGCGCTGCCGCGGCCATCTGCTTGACGTTGTCCCACTGCTCGGCACGCGCGCGCCGCAGGTTCTTTTCAGAATGGGCCTCGCTCGCCGACACCAGCAGGCTGATCTCGGTCACGCCGAAGCCCGATTCGCGATCCGCGAGTGCGCGCGCGACCGCGCGCACATTGGCGCAGGTTGCCTTGTAGTGCACGCCGTCGCGGCGCGCGAGCGACGCCAACAGCTCGCTCGCGTCGGCGAACTGCGGCACCACCTTGGGATTGGAATAGGACGTGGCCTCGACGCGCTGGAAGCCGATCGCAGCGAAACGCTCGATCAGCGCCCGCTTGGTCGGCGTCGGTACGAACGCGCTCTCGTGCTGCAGTCCATCACGCGCGAAGCATTCGCAGAGAACGACGTCGGTCATCAGGCTGCTCCCCGCTTGAACCGCGCGATCGCATGCTCGCGCAACCGGTTCTTCTGCACCTTGCCGCTCGCGGTCATGCCGATGGCGTCGAAGCTCTCGACGATCGCGAGATGGCGCGGCACCCGAAAATTGGCGCAGCGCCCCTTCACGAACGCGATGAGATCGACCTCTGCCGTCTGCGCGCCGCCCCTGAGCGTGACGAAGGCGGCGCCGACCTCGCCCAGCCGGGCATCGGGCACCCCCACCACCTGTGCGGTGGCGACCGCCGGATGCGCCAGCAGCACCTCTTCGACCTCGGCCGGGGCGACATTCTCGCCACCGACGCGGAAGACATCCTTGGTACGGCCGACCATGCGCAGGCGGCCGTCCGCCGTCAGCACGCCGATATCGCCGGTGCGCAGCCAGCCGTCGGGCGTGAATGCCTTCGCAGTCGCTTCCGGGTTCTTGTAGTAGCCGCACATCACGTTCCAGCCGCGTACCTGGATCTCACCGTTGGCACCCGCGGGCAGCGCGGCGTTGGTCTCGTCGGCGACGCGCACCTCGACGCCGTCGTGCGGCTTGGCGAGCCCGGCGATGCGTAGCTCGACCGGATCGCGATAGTCGTTGAGCACCACGTTGGGCGAGGCTTCCGACAGGCCATAGGCCACGCAGACATCGCCGGCGCCCATCACCTCGATGATGTTGCGGATGGTTTCCGGGCCGGCGGCGGCCCAGCCGCCGCGCAGGCACAGCGCCTTGGGATCAAAACCCGGATGCCCGAGCATGAGCTGGAACAGCGTGTCGTTGCCCGACGTGAGCGTGCAGCGTTCGTCCGCCATCATGCGCAGCGCAGCGCCGGCCTCGAACGTCGGCAACGTCACCAGGCAGGCACCGGCGACGAGCGACACGAGCAGCGAGAGCGTGGTGCCGGCGACATGGAAGAACGGCCGGCAATTGAAGTAACGATCGTCGGCGCGAATGCCGAGCCGTAGGCTCAACGTAAAAGCGTCGCGCAGCATGTTGTCGTGGGTGAGCATGACCGCTTTGGGATAAGCAGTGGTGCCAGAGGTGAACTGGATGAGCAGGAGGTCGCCCGGCTGAACCTCTGCGGCGAGCGCATCGAGCTCCGCGTCCGTCACGCTGCTGCCGAGCGCCAGGAAATCGGCGAAGCTTCGTCCGGTTCGTGGGATCTCGCTGCCGACGACGATGACGTGATGCAGGAGCGGCAGCGCGGTGCCGGGAAGCGTCGCGTCAATCGCCGGCTCGGCCTCACGCAGGAAAGCGAGGAAATCGATGTTGAGGAAGCGATCGGCGGTGAACAGCGCCTTCACGTCGGCCTGCTTGAGACAAAAGCCGAGCTCCGACGACTTGAAGCGCGTGTTCACCGGCACCGTGACCGCGCCCAGCATGGCGGCGGCGTAGAACAGCGTGACCCAGATCTCGTCGTTGCCGAGCAGGATCCCGACGAAATCCCCGCGCCGCACACCGAGCGCGTGCATGGCCTTGGCGGCGCGGCGCACAGCCCCATATTGCGCGCGGTAGCTCAGGCGCGCCGTCGCGGTGACCAGCGCCTCGGCGTCAGCACGCGCGTGGGCGCGTTCCGCCGCGATCTGATGGAGTGTCTTCGGCGTCCAGCTCATGTGTCGGCAGAACCCTTGAAGGAGCCCATGCGGTCGCGCCAGCCGTCGCCGCCGGTGTTGCGCGCCAGGTTTTCCTCGACCGCGGCGAGCTCCACCGCGAGCGCGCCGCGCGGATCGAGCTCGATGCCCTGGTCGATGGCACGCTTTGCCAAACGCAATCCTACGGCCGAGGCTTTGCCGATGGTCTGCGCGAGCTCCGCGAGCGCGGCGTCGAGATTGCCGGCCTCGACGATGCGCGCCACCAGCCCGGCGGTCCTCGCCTCTTCTGACGTGAGTTTACGGCCGGTGAACATCATGTCCTTGGCCAAGCGCTTGCCGAGCACGCGCGGGAGCCGCTGCGTCGCGCCGACCGTTCCCCACAGCGCCTCGGGCGTCGCGAAAGTCGCCTGCGGCGTCGCCACGATGAAATCGCAGGCCGCCGCGATCTCGACGCCCGACCCGATCGCCGGCCCCTGTACCACCGCGACCGTGGGCATCGGCAGCGCCTCGAGCGCGTTATAGGCGGCGTAGCCGCGCAGCCGCCGATTGCGCACGTCACCCATGCTCATGTCCTTGCGTTCCTTGAGGTCGGCGCCGGCGCAGAACACCTGGCCTGCGCTACGCACGAACACGAGGCGGATGTTTTCATCAGCCGCCGCCGCGGCCGTCGCCGCCACCAGCTCCTCGCACATGGCGAGGTTGAGCGCGTTGCGGCTGTCCGGACGGTTGAGCGTGATGGTCGCGACGTCCTCGGTGACGCTGTAGAGGATGGTGGAGAAGGTCATATCGCCTTGGCCTCTTTGAGCGCTGCAATGCGTTCCGGCGTGAACTTCAGCCGCTGCGCCAGCACGCGTTCGGTATGCTCGCCGAGCAGCGGTGGGCGGTGCACGGACGGATCGTCGAAGCCGCCGAACTTGAACGGCAGTTGCAGGGCGGGGAATTCGCCCACGGTCGGGTGCGAGAATTTTTCGACCAGGCCACGCGCGGCAACATGCTCGTCGGCCAGGATCTCGTCGACCGCGCGGATCGGTCCTTGCGGCACGCCCACGGCATCGAGCGCGGCGCTCACCTCGGCGCGCGGGCGCGCCGCGATCGCCGCCGTGAGCCGTTGCATGACCTCGTCGCGCCGCTTCAGGCGTCCGGCATTGCTTTGCAGCTCGGCCTCACCACCCCAGGCTTCGAGCCCGAGCGCGCGGCAAAGCGGCTGCCAATGCTGGTCGCTCGCGGTGATGTGCAGATAGCCGCCATCGGCGCAGCGGAAGCTTGCCGAAGGCACGCGGCCGGGATGCTCGGTGCCGAGCCGCGGCGGCACCTCTCCGAGCGCGAAATAGCGCGCAGCAGCCAGCGTCAGCAGAGCAATTTGTCCGTCGAGCATGGAAAAATCGATGTGGCAGCCATTGCCGGTCGCCGAGCGGCCCTGCAGCCCCGACAGGATCGCGATCGCCACCCACAGTCCCGAGGTGAGGTCGGCGACGGGAAGCCCGGGCTTCACCGGCGGACCGCCACGCTCGCCGGTGAGGCTCATGATGCCGCCCATGGCCTGAAAGATGGTGTCGTAGCCTTTGCGCTGCGCGTAAGGCCCGCTCTGTCCGAAGCCGGTGCAGGAGACGTAGACGATGCCGTCGTTGACAGCCCGGATCGCGGGATAGTCGAGGCCATAGCGCTCGAGCGTGCCGACCGGGAAGTTCTCCACGAAGACGTCGGCCTGGCGGGCGAGATCGCGAATGATCGCCTGGCCTTCGGCTGAGCGCAGATTGACGGTGACGGACTGCTTGCCGCGATTGCAGGCGAAGTAATAGGCGCTCTCGGATGCACCGTTTTTCTCGACGAAGGGCTCGAAGCTCCTGGTCTCGTCGCCGCGATTGCGCTCCTCGATCTTGATCACGGTGGCGCCAAGCTCGGCGAGAATCATGCTGGCGAAGGGGCACGCCAGCACCCGGGAGAGATCGAGGATGGTGACATGCTCGAGCGGCTTCATCGCACTTCTCACGCCTTGTCCCGCACCTTGGTAAATGCGCGCATGCGCTTGTTGGCGTCGCGGCCCTCTGCGAGCGCTGCGTCGAACGGCAGGTCGACCACGCGGTAGAACAGCTGTTTGGTGGCGGCCATGGCGAGCGGCTCGACGGTGGCGAATTTCTGCGCCAGGCTTATGGCCGCCGGCAACAGCTCCTCGAGTGGCGTGACCCGATTGACGAGGCCGAGCGCGCAGGCGCGCGCCGCGTCGACCGGCTCGCCGCCCGCGACCAGCTCGAACGCCGCCTTGCGCCCGACATTGCGCACCAGATTGGCCATCACGATCGCGGCGACGATGCCGTGCTTGACTTCCGGATAGCCGAGCATCGCCGTCTCCGACATGATCGCGACATCGCCGGCGAGCGCGAGGCCGGCGCCGCCGCCCATCGCCGCGCCGTTGATGGCGGTGACGACGGGCTTCGACAGTTGCGAGAACACGCGATGCAGGTTCATCGTCAGCTCGGAGCGGCGCTCGACCAACGCCGCGTTGTCGGGCGTGAGGTCCTTGAACTCGCCGAGGTCGGCGCCGGCGCAGAAGGCGCGGCCGGCGCCGATCAGCACGAGGCTACGCACGCCGGCGTCGGCATCGGCGGCGCGCAGGCCGTCGAGCAGCGCCTCGCTCAACGTCATGTTGAGTGCGTTGCGCTTCTCAGGCCGGTTCATCGTCAGGATGCGCACCGCGCCGTCATTCTCGATCAGCAATTCGGACATGCATTCCCTCGTGTCAAACGCTCTCGTCGTCCCCGCGAAAGCGGGACCCATCGTGCCACACACGCTGGACACTGGAATATGGGTCCCCGCTTTCGCGGGGACGACAGGGGAGAGATCCCAGGCCAATTGCGGGATCGTCCATCAATCGAGCTTGGCGCCGGTCGCGATCACCACCGGCTCCCATTTGGCCTGCTCGGATTTCACGAACGTCGCGAATTCCATAGGCGACGTCGGCGACGGCAAGCCGTCCTGGCCGTCGAATTGCTTTTTGAGCTCGGCCGAGTGCAGCGCCGCGGTCGCGGCCTTGTGCAGCTTTTCCAGGATCTCCGCCGGCATGCCACCGGGCGCAGAAAGACCATACCAGTTGTCCGAGAGGACGTTCTTGAAACCGGCCTCGGCCGTGGTCGGAACCTCGGGTAGCGCATGGCTGCGGGTCGCCGAGGTCACGGCGAGCGCCTTGATCGCGCCGGAGCGGATGTGCGGCAGCAGGACCGGCGTATCGAGCGCAACCAGCTTGACGTGGCCGCCGAGCAGGTCGTTCACCGCCGGCGCCGCACCGCGATAAGGCACGTGCACGAGATCGATCTTGGCCTCGGCCTTGAGCAGCTCCACCGCCAGATGCGTGACGCTGCCGGTGCCGGCCGAGCCGAAATTGATCTTGCCCGGGTTGGCGCGGGCATAGCCGACGAGCTCCGCGAGCGTATTCACGCCGAGGGACGGATGAACGGCGATGACCTCCGGCACCCGCACCACCAAGGTGAGCAGCGAAAGGTCCTTCTGCCAATCGAACGGCATTTTCGCCACCATGAACGGGATGGCGGAGAGCGCCGCCGCCCCGTTCAGGCCGACCGTGTAGCCGTCGGGCGCGCTCTTCGCGAGCGCATCGACGCCCGACAGCCCGCCGACGCCGGCGCGGTTCTCGATCACCACCTGCTGGCCGATCTCCGTGGTCATCTCGTTGCCCAGCACCCGCGCGAACAGATCGGCGGGGCCGCCGGCGGGGAACGGCACGATGAGCCGGATCGGCCGCGACGGAAACGCGTCCGCGCAAGCCGCAGCCGGCCACAGGGCGCCGGCAAGCAACGTAAAGACCAGCGCGCGTCGGTTCATGTCGATCCCTCCCGTTGTTTCTTGCTAGCGCTTGTTTCTTGTAACACTTAGGGAACTATGCCCGCACGGCGGAAAATCCGCCAGAGCGCGCCTACCGTGCGACGCGACGTCTTACGGCTGGTACACCCACATGTCGGCGACGATGTTGCAGCCGGGGATCGGCATCGGCGCGGGTGTGCGCACGGCACCGAACGGAATCGGCGCGCCACGCCGCTGCTCCTGCCACGCGCGCAAAGCCGGATAGACGAGGTTGAGATCGCCGACGAAATGGTTGACCCGCAGCAGGTTGTCGAGCGAGCCGCCGGCGGCACTGCAGATGCCGTCGGCGGCCGCCAGGATCGCGC
>Ga0137412_10005487_pt1 | contig 10136 bp, 5 predicted proteins | sample CZODoug2_1_16fun_FD_122160 | JGI IMG/M metagenome (GOLD analysis project Ga0137412, IMG submission 122160) | Vadose zone soil fungal communities from Angelo Coast Range Reserve, California, USA - CZODoug2_1_16fungal (Hybrid Assembly) | ecosystem: Environmental > Terrestrial > Soil > Vadose zone... | reverse complement strand
AATGATGATTTTGGCGAGCGCGCTGCTCGCCGGCAGCCTGCTGGCTACTGATGCCCAAGCCCGCGGCGGTGGCGGTGGCGGTGGCCATGGCGGCGGTGGCGGCTTTGGTGGAGGCGGCCACATGGGCGGCGTCGGCGGCGGTATGGGCGGCTTCGGCGGAGCGCACATCGGTGGCTTTGGTGGGGGCATGGGCGGCCTCGGCGGAGCCCGCATCGGTGGCATTGGCGCAGGCCGTAGCTTTGGCGCAGGCCGAATGGCGCACGTCGGCCACGAGCACTTTGGCGCTGGAAGGCACCGTTTCGTTCGCGGCGGCTACGGCTACGGTCTCGATTGCCCGTACGATCCATATTACACGTACGACTATCCGTATAGCTGCGCCTACTGAATCGTAGACCGATCGAAAGCCGCGAACACACGGCATTCGATTCCCCAATGGGCTCACCTGGAAGAATTGGCGAAAGCAGAACGCCAGCTCTACCGGGTGAGCGCAACCGAAAGCACTCTCGAAAAGTCGCGTCCACGCACCATCGCCGTTGAAGCGAATTGAAGCGGCGCTACGACAGCAAGCAGCCGAGCCGCCGCTTTCATCATACCTTGCATTTGAATTCGAATTTAGTGTCCTAAACCCCAATTTAGTAGCTCGCCCGCGCGCCGGCCCTATCATCTGGTGATCCGCTCGAGCTTCGAACGGCACAAGATATCCAGCATTTCACGACGGAGCGACTGATATGGGCATTGAGGGACAATTCGCGGGCCTCGCGGTTCCAACACGGCGCGAACCAGCGTTCGTTAGAAACGGACGCGGTAAGGGTTATCTCTCCGACATCCGGCGTTTCGCGATGCTTGAAAGAAACCAGGAATATCAGCTCGCCAAACGTTGGCGCGAGCACGGCGACCGTGATGCCGCGAACCAGCTCGTCACAAGTCATCTGCGTCTCGCCGTCAAAATCGCCATGGGCTACCGCGGCTACGGTCTGCCGGTTTCGGAAATCATCGCCGAAGGGAACGTCGGCCTGATGCAGGCATTGAACCGCTTTGAGCCTGAAAAAGGCTTTCGCTTTGCCACCTACGCGATGTGGTGGATCAGGGCTTGCATACAGGATTACATCCTGCGTTCGTGGTCACTTGTGAAGATCGGCACGACCACGAACCAGAAGAAGCTTTTCTTCAAACTGCGCTCCGCGAAAAGCAAGATCGCTGCATTGGAAAGCGGCGACCTGCACCCCGATCAGGTGGCTTTGATCGCAAAGAACCTTGATGTCACGAACCAGGATGTCGTCGACATGAATCGACGGCTTGGCGGTGATAAATCGATCAATGCGCCGATGCATAATGACGGCGAAACCGGCGAATGGCAGGATCGTCTCGTTGATCAGTCTCCTTCGCCGGAAGCCATCGTGGTCGAACAAGACGAGAAGGACCGCCGGCTCAAGGCGCTGGTCGCCGCAATCGATGTACTGAACGACCGCGAACGTCGCATCTTCGAGGCGCGACGTTTGGTCGACGAACCCCTGACGCTTGAAGACCTCGCGGCGAAATTCAACGTATCGCGTGAACGCATACGGCAAATCGAGGCGCGCGCGTTCGAAAAGGTCCGAAGAGCGGCCAAGAACCTTGCCCTGCAAGCGCCGACGGCCTTGGGCGCCTGAACTCAAATCCGACCCTGAACTTAAATCCGATATGCGGGTGCGTTTGAGGGCCCAGGGGTTGAATCGCGGATCCCAACGGCTCGTTCACGCGTCGTGGGCCCGCTCTATAGTTCAGCGGCCTCCACCAATCGCCGCAGCACCTCATGGGTGGGCGATGCGCGCAGCAGAACCGGGGTCGATTTGTAGGAAGGCGTTCCGCATTTGGCGTCGTAATGATCAAGCGCCACCAGGACATTCGCCTCCGGATAATAGGTTGCGATCGAACCCTGCGCGATATTGTAGGCGACCGCCGTCAGGTTGCACATGACCCGCTCGCCCGCGCTTGATCCCGCATCGGACACGACGCTGACATCGACGAGATCGCCGTGCTTCAGGCCGCGGCTGGCGAGGTCGCGTTCATTGACGAACACGACGTCGCGACGCCCCGTGATCCCTCGATAGCGATCATTCTTGCCGTAGATAGTCGTGTTGTACTGGTCATGACTTCTGATCGTGGTAAGCGTGAGGGCTTCGCGATTTGGCACGCGCGGATCCTCGTCTATTCCTGGACAGACGATAAAGTTGGCCTTGTTCGTCGGCGTCCGCCACTCCCGCTCCGATGCGGCAACATAGAGCCGAAATCCGCCTGGCTCCTTGATGCGGGCATTGAAATCCGCGAATTCCGGAAAGATCGCCTCGATGCAATCGCGGATCTTTCCGTAATCGGAAACCAGCTCCGCCCATTTGACGCGTGTGTTCGGTAATGTGGCCAGGGCCATTTCCGCGATAATTGCCGGTTCTGACTTGAGATGCTCGGACGCCGGTTTCAGGCCGCCGCGCGAAGCATGAACCATCGACATCGAATCTTCCACCGTGACCGACTGGGGACCCGCCGCCTGAATATCGCTCTCGGTGCGTCCCAGACAGGGAAGAATGAAGGATTGCTTCGCGAGCAGCAAATGGGAGCGATTGAGCTTGGTGGCGATATGCACCGCGAGATCGAGCTTCCGCATCGCCTTGAATGTGACTTCCGGATCGGACATCGCAACGGCAAGATTGCCGCCAAGACAGACCAGCGCCTTCGATCGCCCATCCCGGATCGCTTCGACGGCTTCGATCGCGTTGTGGCCCTTGTGGCGCGGCGGTTCGATTCCGAACACGCGGGCCAGTCCGTCCAGAAGCGCATCGCTCGGAATCTCGGTAATGCCGACCGTGCGATCTCCCTGCACATTCGAGTGGCCGCGCAACGGAGAGATGCCCGCGCCCTTGCGCCCGATATTGCCGCGGAGCATCAACAGATTGGCGATCTGCTGCACATTGCCCGTGCCGTGGCGATGCTGGGTGATCCCCATGCCGTAATTGATGATGACGCGCTCCGCCTTGGCGTAGATATTGCCGGCGGCCTCGATATCGGATCGTGACAGGCCCGAGGCCTCCTCGATCGAGTCCCAGGAGGTCGCATCGAGATCAGCCAGCAGCTCATCGATTCCGGTCGTATGATCTCTGATGAAATCGCGGTCGAGAACGCCGGAGCCGCCTTCGGCAAGGCTTTTGGCATCGAGCGCGACGAGGTGCTTCATGATTCCCTTCAGCACCGCGATATCGCCGCCGACCTTCACCAGATAGTAGGTCGAGGCGATCGGCGTCGAGCTCAGCGTCAACATTTCGACAGGGTGCTGCGGCGACGTGAACCGTTCCAGTCCGCGCTCGCGCAGCGGGTTGAGGACGATAATCGGCACGCCCCGCTTCGATACCTCGCGTAGCGTCGTCAGCATGCGAGGATGATTAGTCCCGGGATTGTGACCGATACAGAAAAGCGCGTCGCAATGATCAAAATCCTCGAGGGTCACGGTTCCCTTGCCAACACCGATCGATTCTGGCAGGCCGACGCTGGTCGCCTCGTGGCACATATTCGAGCAGTCGGGAAAATTATTGGTTCCGTATTCCCGCGCGAACAGCTGATAGAGAAAAGCCGCCTCATTGGATGCGCGGCCAGACGTATAAAACTCCGCCATGTCGGGGTGCGGCAGCTCGCGGAGCGCGGCGCCGATCCTCGCCAGCGCCTCGTCCCACGAAATCGGCAGGTATTTGTCAGTTGCCTGGTCGTAGACCATCGGGTGGGTCAAACGACCCTCGTTCTCGAGGTCGAAATCCGGCCAATTCCAGAGTTCGCTGACCGTGTGGGCCGCGAAGAATTCCGGGGTCGTCCGTTTGGCGGTCGCCTCCCAGGCGACAGCCTTGGCGCCGTTCTCGCAAAACTCGAACGAGGAGGTATGTTTTGGATCGGGCCAGGCGCAGCCCGGGCAATCGAACCCATGCGGCTGGTTCATGCTGAGGAGACCGCGAGTCTCCTTTACAATGGCCATCTGACCGCGAACCGCGTCTGCTACGGCTTTCAGAGCGCCCCACCCCGCCGCAGCTCCTTCGTATTCGCCGACGCCTAGGACATCGTCTTCGCTCATCGTGCTCTCCATACTCGCGGATGATGTGTGGCCGAAAGATAATTTTCGGTGTCGGAACGACGTTTCCGCCTGAGATCATGGACGTCGGCACCGAGCGCGACATGCTCAATTAAAAAAAGGTTTAGCGTTGGGAGAACTGGCTCGAGCGGGTCATTCATCGGCGCCAAGCGAAGCGGATCTGCGTCAGAATAAACGCGTATTTAATTGAACCGATTGGGACGCCCGGCCACTTTGTTTGTGGTCGAGGCCTAAGACCGGCGGCGGCATGCAGAAAAGTGCTCGCTCCGGAATCGACAGTTCTGGCCGCGATGTCGCGGGTTTCAAGAGGGGAATGACAATGAGATTCGCGTTGATTGCTGCAGTGCTTCCGGCGCTCTTCGCCTGCAACGGCGCCATCGCGCAAGTTGGCACACTGCCGACGACGCCCACCCTTGGTGCGACCTCGCCGCTTGGGGCGGGCCCCGGTACGTCAGTCGGACCGGCCGGAATCCCGCTTGGGTCCACCGAGATCACCTCAGGAGGACTTAGTCCGGCGCCCACCGGCGTAACCGGCACGATTACGATTCCGAGCACGACCAGCGGTACGGCATGTTCGACGGTGGGAACTTCGCCATCGACAATGTTCGGGTCCACCACGAGCTTCGATGGTGGCGGAATGGGAACCGGAGCGCCCGCCACCGCGGCAACAGCCGGCAGCACGGCGATGTCAGGGACGTCAACGTCCCAGGGGATATCCACCTCGTCGAATATCGCGGGCACGTCGGGAGTGTCGACCACCTCGGGAACGCTGGAAACGGCGGGAATGTCGGGAATGTGCGGCTCCGGCTCAAGCAGCGTTATGTCGTCGACGACACCGACTTCGACGGCGCCCATTGCGCCCGGTGGTGTCAATCGAACCGGAATTCCATTGGGTTCGATGGAGATCAGCAATCTTGGTGTCAGTGCCCTGCCCGCGGTGCCGACGCCAACCGTATCGCCCACTGTAAGCTTCGTGGGACCGGCCCCCATGGCACCAACCGTACCAACTGTTTCACCCCTGCCTTCAGCCACCGCAAGCACAACGCCCACGACCACCATCGGGAGCACCAGGATTCTTCCAACGACGGTCACTCCCGGCGGCTTTTGAAATAGCGCGTTCAACTCCGAGCAAGAATGGGCCATGAGAAAGAAAATCGCTATTCCCGCCGCCTTGCTGATTGCCGCGCTTGTGGCCGGTGGTTTGTACTTCATGCACACTCACCCTTTGGAAAAAGCGGCGGCCGCACCCACTCCACCGACGGTGCCGATCGTCGCTGCGACCGTCGCCCAGCATGACGTGCCGATCTACCTTACCGGCGTCGGTACAGTGATTGCGTACAACACCGATGTCGTGCGCGCCCAGATCCAGGGGCAACTCGACAGCATTAACTTCACCGAAGGCCAGACCGTGCGTGCCGGCGATCTGCTCGCGCAGATCGATCCGCGCCCCTACCAGGCCTTGATCGATCAGTACACGGGCAATCTTGAGCGCGATCAGGCCCAACTCATCAATGCCCAGGCCAATCTCACCCGTTACACGACATTGGGGGAGAAGGGCTGGGCCACGCCGCAATTGCTCGAGACCCAGAAGGCCCAGGTGGGGGAGCTGCAGGCGGCCATCAAGGCCGACCAGGCGCTGATCGATGCCGCGAAAGTTCAGCTCAGCTTCACGCGCCTGACGTCGCCGATCGATGGCGTGGTCGGGATTCGCCAGATCGACGTCGGCAACATCATCAGCCCGTCAACCGCGAACGGCCTCGTCGTTGTCACACAGCTCGACCCGATTTCGCTGATCTTCACTCTGCCGGAGACAGTCCTGCCGCAAATCCAGCAGCGACAACAGCAAACCAAAACCCCGCTCGCGGTTTTCGCCTACAGCCAGGATAATACGGTCAAATTGGATCAAGGCGTGCTCGGCCTCGTCAACAACGAGATCCTGCAGACCACCGGATCGATCCAGCTCAAGGCGAATTTTGACAACAAGTCTGGCCGGCTCTGGCCGGGCCAGCTCGTCAACGCGCGGCTGCTCGTTGATACGCGGCACAACGGCTTGACCATTCCCGCAGGGGTCGTGCAGCAAGGTCCGACCGGACCTTACGCCTACATTGTCAATCCCGACAACACCGTCGCGATCCGGCAAATCAAGGTCGCGCAAATCAGTGACGGACAGGCGCTGATCGATTCAGGCCTCGAGGCCAACGAACAGGTCGTGGTCGACGGACAATACAAGCTGCAGCCAGGCGTGCATATCGTGATGCTGCACGGCAAGGCGGCACAGGAAGAAGCCGCACAGGACGCCCTGCAGGCGCCGATCCCATGAACATTTCCGCACCGTTTATCTACCGGCCGATCGCGACCGCGCTGCTGATGGTCGCCTTGTTGGTGGGCGGTGTGATCGCCTATCCATTGTTGCCGGTGGCGGCGCTTCCGAACGTCAACTATCCGACGCTTACGGTCACAGCGCAGCTGCCCGGAGCCGACCCGCAGACCATGGCGTCCACGGTGGCTTCGCCGCTCGAACTGCAATTCGGAGAGATTCCGGGCGTCACTCAGATGACCTCCGCGAGCGCGCTCGGCTATACACAGATCACCCTGCAGTTCGAGCTGAGTCGCCAAATTGATGGAGCGGTCAGCGACACGCTGTCGGCCATCAACGCTGCGAACGCGTACCTGCCGGCAGGCTTGCCTTATCCGCCGTTGATCCGAAAAGTTAACCCGGCCGACACGCCGATTTTGGTGCTTGGCATTACCTCGGACAGCCTGCCGCTGACCGTTGTCGACGCTTACGCGCAAAATATTCTGCTGCAGAAGATCTCACAGGTTTCCGGCGTCGGCCTCGTCGGTATCGGCGGTACGCAGCAGCCGACCGTCCGCGTCCAGGTCGATCCGGAGGCGCTGGCGGCTCGTGGCATCAACCTTGAGGATGTGCGCACGGTGCTCGGCCAGGCGAATGTCGACCTTCCGAAGGGTACGCTCAACAGTCCGCGCCAGACCTATACGCTCAACACCAACGATCAGCTGTTCAAACCCGATCAGTATGCCGACCTCGTCATCGCCTATCGCAACGGATCGCCAGTCCGTATCCGCGATATCGGTCGGGCGATCAGCGCGGGAGAGAATGAGCTGATCGCCGGCTGGTTCAACAGTAATCGGGCGATCATTCTGGCCGTGCAACGCCAGCCCGGGGCCAACGTCATCGAAACCGTGAACCGGATCAAGGCGATGATGCCGGTGCTTCAGGCTTCGATCCCGGCCGCGGTTAAGATCAATGTCATTTCCGATCGTACCCAGACCATTCGCGCGTCGGTAGCCGACGTGCAATTCACCTTGCTGCTGACGATTGCACTCGTCGTCATGGTTATCTTCATATTCCTGCGCAATTTCTGGGCGACCATTATTCCGGCCGTCACGGTGCCGCTGTCGCTGGTCGGCACCTTCGCGGTGCTCTACGAAATGGGCTATAGCCTGGATAATCTCTCGCTGATGGCGCTGTCGATTGCCGTCGGATTCGTTGTCGACGACGCCGTCGTCGAGATTGAGAATATTACACGCCATATAGAAGATGGCATGTCGCCGTATGACGCGGCGCTCAAAGGATCGGGCGAGATTGGCTTCACCGTCATGGCGATCACGTTCTCGCTGATCGCCGTGTTCATTCCGCTGTTCCTGATGAGTGGCTATGTCGGATTACTGTTCCGCGAGTTCGCGATGACAGTGAGCGTGGCGCTCGTCCTCTCACTGATAATCTCGCGGACGCTCACGCCGATGATGTGTGCATACCTGCTCAAGCCGGAGAGAGAAGACCACGGGTGGCTGTACCGGATCTCCGAGCGCGGCTTCGATGGCCTGCTCTACGCGTATGAGGCAGGCCTCAAGATCGTGCTGCGGCACCGCTTCACCACGCTGATGGTGATGCTCGGCACCATCGCGCTGACCGGCTATCTCTACGTTATCATTCCCAAGGGCTTCTTTCCCCAGCAGGATACTGGATTGATCATCGGCCAGTCGGAAGCGGCGCAGGATATCTCCTTCGAGGCGATGAAAGAGCGCCAGCAAGCCTTGCTCGACGCCCTTATGCGGGATCCGGCCGTCGCGACAGTCGGTTCGGCCGTGGGTGCCGGCGGTGGCAGCTACACGCTTAACGATGGCCGTGTATTCATCCAGCTCAAGCCCGCAGAGCAACGCGACGCGATCGACAAAGTGATCGAGCGACTACGAACCAATCTCGCCAAGCTCCAGGGTATCACGCTCTATATGCAGGCCGCCCAGGACATTACGGTCGGTGCGCGGCTGAACAAGACGCAGTTTCAGTACACCATGAATGATGCGGACCCTGGCGAACTGAGCCATTGGGCGGCGTTGTTCCTCGACAAATTCAAGGCCGTTCCCGGCATCACCGACGTCGCCACCGATCAGCTCAATTCGGGTCCGCTTCTCGACGTAACCATCAAGCGCGAAGTCGCATCGAGCTACGGCATCCTGCCCTACACAATCGACAATACCCTGGATGACGCTTTCGGCCAGCGTATCGTCTCGACCATGTATACCACCCTGCAGCAGTATCACGTCATTCTGGAGGTGAACCCCAAATTCCAGTACGGACCCGAAGCGCTCAACGGCATCTATGTGAAATCATCGAGCGGGCAGCAGGTGCCGTTATCCACGCTGGTGGATTCGGTCGTCAAGGTGGCGCCGCTCGTGATCAACCACACCGGCCAGTTCCCGTCGGTGACGATCTCGTTCAATCTCGCGCCGGGCACCGCGATAGGTCAGGCGGTAAGCGCGATTAACGCGGTCGAAAAGGAGCTGCATCCGCCGCTCTCCGTGCAGACCAGTTTCCAGGGTAATGCCCAGGCATTCGGGGCATCCTTGTCGAGCACGCCGATCCTCATCCTCGCGTCGCTTTTCGTCATCTATATTATTCTCGGCGTGCTCTACGAGAGCGTCATCCACCCGATCACCATCATATCGACCCTGCCGTCGGCCGGCGTCGGCGCGCTGCTGCTGCTGATGGCTGCTCACTATGATTTGAGCGTGATTGCAATCGTCGGCATCATACTGCTCATCGGCATCGTCAAGAAAAACGGCATCATGCTGGTGGATTTTGCCTTGCATGCCGAACAGAACGAAGGCCTATCGACAGAGGAATCGATCTATCAGGCTTGCATCAAGCGCTTTCGCCCCATTCTCATGACCACGTTGGCAGCGATGCTCGGCGCCGTTCCGATGATGCTCGGCACCGGGGTCGGCTCGGAGATACGCCAGCCGCTCGGCTACGCCATCGTCGGCGGTCTGGCCCTGTCGCAGATTCTCACCCTCTATACGACGCCGGTTGTCTACATCTACCTGGACCGGCTGCAAACCAGGCTGTTCGGCGAAAAGAAGCACGCGGCCTCCGGCCATGCGGAGGCGGCGCCTGCCGAATAGTCTCGGTTCGCGGTCGTCCCAAATGCCTCCGCAGAATTCGTTACCGATATACGGATGCAGAGGAGCGCACAATCGCGCCGCGACGGCATACGCGTCGATCATCGTCTTAAACCTTAATTTAGTCGCTCACGAAGGAGTCCCTGACCATCTCCGGACTACTGAAAATTTCATTCTAGCGCGAGGAGCGACAAGCCATGTTTTCGAGGCGTGAGATGTTAGCGGCGACAGCCGTAGGTGGGGCGATGACGGCTGCAACAATGACCACCGCAGATGCTACCCCAATAAAGAGTGATATCACCTTCGGCAATCCGAACGATCCGCCGCAGGGTGCGATCAACGCGAAGAATCCAAGGAGCGTCAACGACCCCGGACCGCAGAATCCGGCGATAAGGGACCAGTTTCCGGCAGCATTTTCCCCGCCTGCGACCGACGTCGGCAGCATGCCGCTGAGCTGGGCGTCCTTCAACAACGCCCCGCGGCGTATTCAGAATGGCGGCTGGGCCCGTCAGGTAACGCAAGACTCGTTCGCGGTTGCGGACACCATCTCCGGCGTCAACATGCGGCTGACGTCCGGCGGCATCCGCGAGATGCACTGGCACCA
>Ga0137412_10005485_pt1 | contig 10138 bp, 8 predicted proteins | sample CZODoug2_1_16fun_FD_122160 | JGI IMG/M metagenome (GOLD analysis project Ga0137412, IMG submission 122160) | Vadose zone soil fungal communities from Angelo Coast Range Reserve, California, USA - CZODoug2_1_16fungal (Hybrid Assembly) | ecosystem: Environmental > Terrestrial > Soil > Vadose zone... | reverse complement strand
TCGCTCCGCTGGTGATTGTGCCTATTCAAGTGCGTTTTGGCTGGCGGGCATCGTTCTATGTTTTCGGGATTCTCGGCGTCATATGGGCCGCCGGCTGGTGGCGCTGGTATCGCAATCGTCCGCAGGAAAGGGCCGGCATTACTGACCAGGAGCTTGCGGAGATCGGACCACCGCCTGAGGCGGCCCCGCACGCTTTCCCCTGGAAAGCGATCGGAGCTAACAAAAGTGTGTGGGCAATCATGGGCGCTACTTTTGCCTACCTCTATGCGTACTACTTCTTTCTGTTCTGGCTTCCAACCTACATGATGCGGGCGCGCGACTTTACCGAGGGGGAGACAAAACTGTCTGCGCTGCCGTTTGTGCTCGGCGCACTGGCAAATTTGGCTGGAGGATACGCCCGCGACGCGGCGGTGCGACGCTGGGGCCCGAAGTGGGGGCCGCGAGTCGTCGGTATTGCGGGACTCGCAACCGCGTCCGCCTCTGCTTTCGGGGCACTGATCAGTGTTAACAAATACGTCGCGCTCGGCTGGCTGGCGCTCTGCTACGGGGGAATTACAGTTCAGCAGCCGACCGTCTGGGCCACTTGTGTGGACATCGGGAAGCGGTACGCCGGCGCCGTCGCCGGCTGCATGAATACCGCAGGCGCAGTGGGCGGCCTCGTTTCATCTGTGATATTCGGATATTTAGTCCAGAGCACCGGAAGCTATGACGCGGTGCTTCTGTCGATGGCGGGAATACTCATCCTGGGAGCCGGACTGTGGCTCCGGGCTGACGCAACGGAGACGCTGGCATCACCGGGCACTCAGACCAAACAGCCCGCGCTTGCCCGAGGGTCCTGATTGCAGGGGTCATCGCGGCGATCCAGCGGTTCGAGAGCCAGTCTCGCCCGCTCAGCTGCGGGAATAGTACGTTACAGGTACCCGATCTTCAGTGCAGCCGCCGTCTCCGCGCGAACCCGGTTACATGTCTCCTCATCGTCGATCAGCGAAATCCCGTAGGACGGGATGATCTGCTTGATACGTGTCAGCCAACCGGCGCTATTGAGCTCCTCCGGGAAACACTTCTGCACCACGCTGATCGCAATATAGGCTGCGGTAGAAGCACCGGGGGACGCACCGAGAAGCGCGACCAGTGAACGGTCATGCGCCGCGACGAGCTCGGTGCCGAACTCCAGTCGCCCGCCCGCTTCGGGGTCGGGCTTGATGATCTGAACACGTTGGCCGGCAACTTGCAGCTTCCAGTCGCCCTCTTTCGCCTCCGGAAAATACGTCTGCAGCGCTGCAAAGCGGTGCTTCTGCGACTGCAGGACCTGTGCGAGCAGGTACTCGGTCAGAGCGAAATTGTCGCGCGCGACGGCGAGCATGGGTTCCACGTTGCTTGGCTCAACCGTCTCGAACAGGTCGAGAAGCGAGCCGTGCTTGAGAAACTTGCTGGAAAAGCCGGCGTAGGGACCGAACAGCAGGGACGTCTTGCCGTCAATGATACGGGTGTCGAGATGTGGCACTGACATAGGTGGCGATCCTACCGATGCTTTGCCGTAGACCTTTGCATGGTGATGAAGCGTGATGTCGGGATTATCGCAGCGAAGCCAGATGCCGCTGACGGGAAAACCGCCGTACCCCCTTCCTTCCGGAATCCGGGACTTCTGCAACAAGGGAAGCGCAGCGCCACCCGCACCAATGAATACGAACCTGGTCGTGACTGACAGTGTGTTCCCGCTCTTGATGTCCTTCACGTCCACGCGCCACCGACCGTTGTCCACACGTTCGATGCCTGTCACATGATGAAGGTAGTGCGCGTTGAAGCTCTGTAGTTTGACGAGATGGCCCACCAACAGACGCGTGAGAGCCCCGTAGTCCACGTCCGTGCCGGTGATGATTCGGGTCGCTGCCAAGGGCTGGCTATTGGCGCGTCCCTCCATGACGAGAGGCGCCCAATCGCCGATTTTTCTGGGGTCTTCGGTATATTCCATGCCGCGGTAGCAATGGCTGGAAGTCATGGCTGCAAAGCGCTTGCTCAGGAAAGCGACGTTCTCCCGACCCCATACGAAACTCATGTGGGGAACCGGATGTATGAAGGCCCGCGGGTCGGGAATTGAGCCGCTCTTTACGAGGAAGGACCACAGTTGACGAGACAGATCAAACTCGACGTTGACCTGCAGCGCCTTGGAAATATCAATGCTGCCGTCCGGTCGTTCGGGCGTGTAGTTCAACTCGCAGTTGGCGGCGTGGCCGGTACCCGCGTTGTTCCAGGCCTGTGAGCTCTCGAGACCGGGGCCCTCGAGGATCTCAAACATTTCCATCGTCAGCGACGGCTCGAGCTGTTTGAGCAACACCCCGAGGGTTGAGCTCATGACACCCGCACCGATCAAAACGACATCCGGTTCGGACTTCGCAGCGTTTGGCATCGGAGTTCTCCTGTTCCCCTATTGTGTGCTCCCGACAAACGGTACCGTTACCCCGGGTTGCAGTACCACGTACGCACGGCGCCATGGCTGGTGATCGACCAGGTGCCACTTGTGCCCACCTCCGGCCGTATCCTCAGCCAACAGAATATCGCCAGGCCTGATCTGGAATGTTTCACCCGCACGTGTCTCGAAGCTGAGCGTGCCACTCAAAGTGATCACGAGCTGACGAGCAGGCGCGGTGTGCCAGGCGAACGAGCCTCCAGCAGCCGTCTCCTGGAACGAGATGGTCGCTGCCGATACGAGGCTGCTGAGCTCATCCCCTCGCTGCTTCCCGCCGAGGTTGATGTGTCCTTCCTCGAAGTGTGAGTTCTGATCATCACCGGTCCATAAGCGTACGCAACGGATCATTGGTGTCCTCCCCTCGGATTCGTGGAGGGCTTCGCCGCTGCAACATACGGCCTGACCATCTTCACTGGATCGACCACGCGATCGAATTCCGCTTCATCTACGAAACCCAACTTGAGCGCCGCCTCCTTCAACGTCAGATCATTGTCCAGCGCGTAATGCGCGATCTTGGAAGACTTGTCGTAGCCGATGACCGGTGAGAGCGCCGTGACCAGCATCAACGAGCGTTCGACGTACTCCTGGATCTTCTTGCGATTCGGGCGCGTGCCTTCTATGAGGAATTTGCGAAAGTTCGTACAACCATCCGTAAGCAGGGTGATGGACTCGGTGACGTTGAAGATGATCAACGGCTTGTACACATTCATCTCCAGATATCCACCGGCGCCCCCAAATCCGACGGCCACGTCGTTGGCCATCACCTGGACGGCAATCATCGTCAGCGCCTCCGCCTGCGTCGGATTTACCTTGCCAGGCATGATGGACGAGCCTGGCTCGTTTTCCGGAATCTGCAGTTCCGCGAAACCGGCGCGCGGGCCGCACGACATCAGGCGAATGTCATTGGCGATCTTATAAAGCGACGCAGCGAGCGTTCGAAGCGTACCGGAGAGATGCACGAGCGCATCGTGCGCTCCCTGGACGGTGTACTTGTTGGGGGCGCTGATGAACGGTAGCTCGGTCAATTTCGCTATCTGGGCCGCCGCTGCCGCGGCGAACCCGGGAGCCGCATTGATTCCGGTGCCCACTGCGGTGCCACCCAACGCCAGGCGGTACACACCCTTCAGGGCATCCTGGATTCGCTCCAGGTCATCCGTCAACATACCCGAGTAGCCCGACCACTCCTGACCGAGTGTGATCGGCGTGGCGTCCTGCATGTGCGTGCGTCCGATCTTCACAATATCGTCCCATTCAGCGGCTTTGGTGGCGATGGCATCGCGCAGAGCCGTGACGGCTGGAACCAGGCGTTGACTCGAGCTCAGGGCGGCGGCGATGTACATCGCCGAAGGAAAGGAATCGTTCGACGATTGCGACATGTTGACGTGATCGTTCGGATGTACCGGCGTCTTGCTCCCCAACGGCGTGCCGGCTAGCTGGCAACAGCGGTTTGAGATAACTTCATTCACGTTCATGTTGAATTGCGTGCCACTTCCAGTCATCCATACGTGCAGCGGGAACATGTCGTGATGCTCGCCCGCGAGAATCTCATCGCACACCCGCACGATCAGATCGTGCACAGGCTGCTCGAGACGATTTTCCGCGTGGTTCGCGATGGCTGCGGCCTTCTTCAAGATCGCGTACGCGGTGATCATCTCCCGCGGAATGAGATTCTTCCCAATACTGAAGTGCTCCAGCGATCGCTGGGTCTGTGCACCCCACAGCTTGTCGGCGGGAACCTCGACACTGCCGAGGCTATCGGTTTCCTTACGCATGCTCACCATGATGCGACCTCCCTTTGCGAAGAGTTGGAACCCAATCTCGCCCGCCCGGATTCGAGAACATAATCCGGCGAGGTACTATGCCGCTTGGCCAAATATGCCTTTCGACGACGGGTTGTCAACGGCGATTCCAATACCGGTTGTCAAGCTCAGGGTCGCCAACGCGAAGCCGCAGCAGGAGTTGCATTCGATGACCCGGAAATTGGAAACACACCCAGTCATACCTGCCAAAGAGGATGAAATCTCGCCGCAGGCTTCGCCCAAAGCGGCTCTCGCCTTCTTGAGCCATGTGGCTCAGTTGCTTTTCCTGAACGGACAAACTACGCAGCGGACGGTAGTAGCTACCTGTCGGCTTGCCAAAGCACTCAACTTTGGAATAGAGGTCTTCCCTCGTTGGGGCGAGCTCACGGTACGCCTTTGGGATCAAGACGGAACACACGATATCGCCGCTCCCGTCGCGCCGACCAACGTGGACATGGGAAAAGTGTCGGCGATAATGAAGATGATCGATGGCCTGGACCCGCGCGGATTCAAGCCGGCTACGGCGCAAGTGATGTTGCAAGAAGCCCTCAACAGGGTCGCGACAGTGTCGATGGCACGTTTCATCATTATGACGGCCGCTGGCGCCGCAGCGCTGGGAGTTATTTTCGGGGCCTCCGACCCGTTGGGCATGATCCTGATAGCCGGTAGTGCTGGCCTCGGCGCCGCGTTGCGCCGCCGGCTGATGCGCGTCAGCCAAAGCCCTCTGCTCCCGCCCTTCGCGGCCGCATTGTTAGCGGGCATCATCGGTGCAGTCGCAACCGACCTTCACGTGAGCTCTCCACAGCGTCTGATTGCGGTATGCCCGTGTATGGTGTTGGTACCGGGCCCGCATCTCCTCAACGGTGCACTTGACCTGGCCCGTACCCAGATCTCTTTGGGACTCGCGCGCGTCACTTACGCGAGCGTCATTATCCTCATGATTTGTGCCGGACTGCTCCTGGGCCTGGCGATGGGTGGCGACAGTTTGACAGTGTCGGGGGATTCCTCTTACGTACCTTTGTTATACGACGTCATTGCTGCGGGCGTCGCCGTGGCGGCGTATGGAACGTTCTTCTCGATGGCGTGGCGCATGCTGCCTGCTCCCGTGGCGATAGGGATGCTCGCCCATGCCGTGCGTTGGTTCATCGTCGTGGGGGCCGGCTACAGCGTGGAAGTGGGCGCTTTCATGGCGTGCTTTATCGTAAGTGTCCTCGTAACGCCGATCGCGGATCGACTGCGCCTACCCTTCGCTGGCATCGCATTTGCCTCAGTTGTTTCTCTGATTCCAGGGGTTTTCCTATTCCGCATGGGTGGGGGACTGTTGGCATTGGTGACGCTCGGGGCGAAGGCGCCGTCAGGCTTGCTTCAGGCTGTCGTTGCCGATGGAGCGACGGCGTTCGTCGTGGTGCTGGCTATGGCGTTCGGATTGATTATCCCGAAACTGTGTATCGACCATTTTCGTCACGGTCACGGCGCTTGAGACGGGTGGAATTGCGACCCCCCGCCGCTTTGGGGGCTGCAACGCGCTCATATCCTGTGAGTGGCACGCAGCATCTCGCCCGCGCGCTCGCCTATCACCATGCAGGGAGCCATGGTGTTGCCCGTGGTCACGCGCGGCAGGATGGATCCATCCGCGATGCGAAGACTCTGGATGCCATAGACCCGCAGCTGCGCATCGACCACTGACATCGGGTCGCGGCCCATCTTTGCGGTACAGGTCTGATGGTGGTAAGTGGACGCTGCCTCCCGGATGAAGGCTTCCAGTTCAACTCCTTTCAGGTTGCCAGGCATGACTTCACGCTTGGCGTACGGCCGCAGCGGCAGGGAATTGCCCACGTCCCGACAAACTTCCACACACGCTATCGCAGCCTTCATGTCATCCGGGTGGGCCAATGTGTTGGCCTCGATCTCGATCGGGGACTGAGGATTGGCACTCGTCAGGCGGATGCGGCCCCGGCTCTTTGGCCGCACGACGCCTGCAAGCAATGCCCAGGAACCCGCCGGTGGGCTGAATTGGGCTGCTGTCTCTGCACTGCAGAACGGCACCTCACCCTGGCAGGTTTGCAGATCTGGAGTATCGAGATCAGGATCGCTCTTCCAGAAGTACGTCGCTTCACACATGTTGTTGCGGGGAGGGAGTGCTTGCGGATACTCCCAAACACACCCAAAACCAACGTGGTCCTGAAAGTTTTCGCCAACGCCTGGAAGGTGCTGCACGCAAGGTATTCCCAGCCGTTGCAGTTCGGTTTGGTCACCAATTCCCGACAGCATCAGCACCTTTGGCGTGTGGATCGCGCCCAACGATAGTACGACCTCCGCTCCGGCGGCGATGCGTTGAACCTTTCCGCCATGAACGATCTCGACGCCGTTGGCTTGCTTACCGCTCATGACAAGTCGAGTGACCAGTGCGTGACAGAGCACCGTCAGGTTCGGCCTGTCCATGTAGGGGAAAGCATAGGAACGGAATACCGATTGCCGCATTCCGTCGCGGACTCGCAAGTCCATGATAGAGGCACCGCCATTGCCTTCCATCATCAGCCCGTTCTGGTTTTGGAAGGTCGGAATGCCAACCGAGCGTGCGCCTTCGAGCATGGCAGGAGCCACCGGGTTCGGGTCTGGCGCGGGCTGAACAAAAACCGGTCCTCCCGTCCCACGATATTTTCGGTCCGGCGCGCCATGCCAATCTTCAATGCGGCGATAGATGTTCAGTACCGATTCGTAACTCCAAGCGGCGTCCCGAGCCTCGGCCGCGAAGAAATCCCAGTCATTCTTGTGCCCGCGCGCCCAGCACATGACGTTGATGCTGGATCCACCGCCAAGTACCTTGCCCATATTCAGCGGAATAGAGCGTCCGTTGAGGTGTGGATTCGGCTGGCCCATAAAAGTCCAGTCGCGTTCGCTGCCAAGGTTCAGAGGCCATTGGCCTGCTTCCATAATGCTTGGCACATCGTCGCTGCCGCCGGCCTCCAGCAGGAGGACGCTGACCTGCGCGTTCTCGGCTAAGCGGCGCGCCACCACCGAACCAGATGAGCCAGATCCGCAGACAATGAAGTCATAATGAGGCTTTAGTTCAGCTGTGAGCTTTTGTTGGTTGGCACGTACCCGTTCGGCAAACCCTGCCGTGTGAGTGTCCCGCTCGGGATCAGATTCAAACTTGGTATTGCTCATTACATCTGTCCTTTACCATTGCTACGTTAAGGCACCTGAACCGACCCCATCAGGCTGTTTCACCCGAAAGCTGGAGGGAATGCTGAAGAAGACAAAAATCCGAATTCGTTCCCAAATCTCCGATGGGCGAACCGGAAATGCTGGGTCGCGTGCCGCTCCTGCAACTCAGCGACGTAGCCGATCATCGACAGCCAGCCGCACGACATCTGCGTCAGTCCCCGATCTCGGGTTACACACAGCTTGTCTCGTTCGTGATCAGGACGGCAAACGGTGCGTCGGTTCGACAGCGCTGGCGTATTGGTGGTGCGTCGTTCGCGACGGCCCTCCGGTTTTCGGAGCGAACTAGGCATCATCGGCCGCCACACATGAACGGGAGGCCGAACAGTGCAGCCAGCGTTGCGTGCGTATAGATGGCACAGTTGGATACGCCTGTTGTTCCCGAGGTTGCACACAGCACAGCCGGCGAATGAACATCAGCTGCAACTGGAAGCGGGGCAGAACCATCGCTCAATAAACTTGCCCATGGCTGCACGCCCCAGTGCTCTCTCATGTCGCCGGCGACGAACCGCTTCTCTCGCGGGAGAATTGAGCCATCGATCGCATCCACCTTGCTGTACAGATTCGCGTCGCCGATGTAGAGAGCGGGCCGCAAACGCTCCAGGAGCGGCTTCAGGTCGGCGGCTTCTAATCTGTTATTCAGTGGGACCGCGACGGCTCCAATGTGAAAGCACGCATAAACCGCAACGACAAACTCGGGCCGGTTTGGCATGTGCAGGGCGATACGATTGCCTTTTCGAATGCCTCGTCCGGCCAATCCGCGCGCAACGCGTTCGGCTTGCGCCGCAAGCCACCCATATTTCCATTTGTCATCACCGACGATGAAGGCTACGCCGTTTGGACTAGTTCTGGCACGTTGATACAACGCCTCTATCGGTGTCATTGAGTTTTCTCCGATCCGCATGTTGCTTTTCCTTCCGCTCCCGCCGCAGCGCGGGCATCGGCTCCAAAGCCGCTGTCCTTTGTTCTACGGACCGTGGAGATCGATGGATTGAAAGAATCAGACACGATCGACGGCGGCAGCTTTTCCGCAAGTGCCGGACCATATCAGAGCGACCCAGAAGGCGAACCCGCCGAGAGCCCCGAACAAGCCGCAATAGATTACGGGCTTGACGTAGCTGACCCATCCAGCGGCTGTGATGACCCCGTCGATGATCGTCGGCACACCATCGACCGACCTGCTCGCATAAAGCACGGCATGCTGCATCGGCCAGGTCAGGGCGCCGTCTGGCACGGCACCGACGGCAAACCCAAAGACGACACATGTCATGATGTTGATCCACCCCTTTGACCGAAACGCCAAGAAGATCGGCAGGCCGAAGAGAACGGCGTGAGCGAGCGCGATGGCGAATGTGAAGACGAATGCGAGGGGCGCGATCTCCGCCGTGTGCCAAAGCGTAGCCATCACTAAAGCGGGAACGAGGCCGGCGAACAGAAAGGCCGTTGCGGCACCTGCGATTTGCTCCATTCGAAACTTATCCCACCACGCGCTGGATCGCGGTTCCGTAGCCGACTTGCTTGCGAGCACGCCGATCCCAAGCGAGCGCTGTTCGGCATTGGTCGTCTGTGGCCCGTCCCCGCCGGTCCGCTTGCCCTTCGCTGTGCTCGCTTTTGTTCCGGGTTCCAATGTTTGGGGCATGGCCTGCCGTTCCTGCAACTCATTGACGGTTCGTGATGGAGCCCAAGGTCCGCCACTCGTTGTGAATGGCTCGACGCGAACAGCGGCGCCAAAGCCGCCGTCCTTATTTCTACGGACCCGGGGATGGACGGATTGAAAAAATCAGACTCGCGGTTCGGGACGACCGAGACCGGCTTGAAAACCGACGATCAGGGGAACGGGCGCAAGAGTCGTTCTCTCACAATTCTAAGTGAGGACTGATCACCGATGCTCCCGTGATTGATTGCGGCTGCCCATGTGATCAAAGGACACCGAATTGAATCTTCATCGTCGCCTGCGCAGCCTGCGTTGGCTGCTCGGGAACACCTGGGAGAGTTGCATGGCATTGTCGACGCAACGGCAGGAGCAGCCCGGATCGTCACCAATGGGTCGCCTGCAACAAGCGGAGAAGGCCGGCGGCGCGGCCGGTGGGCGTCCGGGGATGCCTGGACCTACCAGGCTCGTCCAGGTACATCCCTTGTTGGCGGAAATTGTCGACCAGATCGCGGATTGGGATTTTCCTGATGGCGGCGTGGCGCGGGCCCTCAGGACCAAAGCATTACCGAGCACCGCCCCCTACCTTATCGCGCAATATCGCGTCCCGATGGGGACGGATCATCATTTCGGTTCTAGCGGTTATCGGCGGCGGTACGTGCACGTGGCGACTATGGTCCGGACAGGCGTCGTGACGCTACGGGCAAGCGGCCCACTCGGCGTCCTCATCGTTCACCTCAAGCCGGAGGCCGCCGCCCGCCTGATGGGCGAGCGGATGCAGGACTTCGCGGATGAGAAGATCGAGCTGGGTAATCTTTTCAAAGCGAGCGACCTGTCCTTGCTGGAAGAAATGCTAATGGAAGCTCCGGACAGCGCCGCGCGGTTCGCGCGCATCCAGAGTTTTCTGCTTCGCAACTTGCACACGCGCCAGCCGGACCCAGTCGTGTGCCGTGCTGCCCAAAGTTTGCGACGAAATCCCGCGCTGCGCGTGCGACG
>Ga0137412_10005483_pt1 | contig 10140 bp, 13 predicted proteins | sample CZODoug2_1_16fun_FD_122160 | JGI IMG/M metagenome (GOLD analysis project Ga0137412, IMG submission 122160) | Vadose zone soil fungal communities from Angelo Coast Range Reserve, California, USA - CZODoug2_1_16fungal (Hybrid Assembly) | ecosystem: Environmental > Terrestrial > Soil > Vadose zone... | reverse complement strand
GTTTGCTGAGAATTGCGACCCAGGTAACAGAAGCGGTAATGGCATATATATATACTAACCCCCGATTTCAATTGCACCTGCATCCGTATCAGTCGCATCAAGTGATGAAATGATACCAAAGACGGTGTAATAATGTTTCAATCCTTCGGAGATGCAGTGGGGGCCAGATTCGTACATGACACGTGTCGCCGTAGGGGGGGGGTGGTAGTGGCTGTAATCAAATGGTAAGTAGGAAAAATGTAATAACCGCTGTTGGTGACGACTGATAGGGAGGGGAAAGGGGGGAGCTGAGACTCCTTCCTTTACATGAATGGTTCTCGTTCTCGCCAGTAGACATGCAAACGAGCATTTAGACCTCCGTCTCTGATTTATCCTTGGTTTAGGTTTAGTTGATAACGTTCGACTTGTTGTTTAGTAGATGATGATGCAATAAAAGAATATAAAATAAAAGATATAGGACCGTATGGGAGAGTGTGAAGCGCGTCCAAGGTAGATGTGTGCCTTTCAGAGCTATACTTCCGTGAAGATGCTGATGGATATTGGTTTTTGTGAGTTAGAATATTCTGTACATGCTGTTAAAACGAATGCGATACGATTTCAGTTTAACAATGTGGTCTAGATGTACTTTTACATGCCTTGGATCCGGTGGAGAAGTCACCATGCAAGCCTGGTGTTTTGTGAAGTAAAAGCGAGATATAACTCGTCCAGAACCTTGGATATTTTGGTGTAAGATGTCTATATGTGGAGTAAAAGGTAAGTTAAGAAGGCGCAATGTTGAAGGTCCACAACAACAAACGTCGTCCAATTCCGGGAACATGCATACTTCCAGTTCTTCGCTTGACAAGTATTCCATCTCTGTAAACATTGATAAGGTGTAGATGAATAAAGGGTTGAACAATCCACTGACTTTGTCTCTCGTCCTCTGAACGATTGCAGAAGATCATCGTGAAGATTATAGAATGCCGACTAACTGGGCTCATGGTTTAGGTTGATGCCGCGTTTTATTTGACAATGACATCCGCCTTCATAGTAGTTCATACCTCCACGTTATGACGCACTGTTGAAATTGAGGAACGGGATCGATGAAAGAGGTAAAGGGATCGAGCTGCAGGAGTTTGTTAAAAGCTAGATAACAGCTAGATACCGACGTCGTTGACGTTGGGGAAGTAGACTGACCATTGAAGGCGCGGTTCTACCTTTGGCTTGCTCAGCTTGATTGGCAATCAAGCAGGGCATTAATGGCACTTGGTCAAATATCGTCGTCGTCAAGTTAAACTGCAGAGACCAACATAAACCAAACCAAACAAACACTCAGCGTCCCACTCTTTGGTTTCCGTCTTCACCACCATCTCTCTTGTGCACTCATCGACGAGCTTCTGTGTCTTGTCTAGTTTTGTTTTACACCTGGTTGTCTCCGTGCTCATGGCTATCCCGTCTAGGATCAAAATATTGCCAGGAACAGACATTGGAGTACAACGTTCAACAGTTACTTCCACTCGTAAGTTATTATTTCTTTTTTGCGTAGAAATTGACGGAACATTTCTTAGATTCTCGAAACATTATTGATTGACGCCTTTGGCTTCCTCTTCTGTATCTTCTTACCCACAACGTACCAATTTTACATCATGAATCCTCTCATTCGACATGTCAACTCCGTTTTTCTGGGGTACTAGCAAGAATAATAACAACTCCACTACCACCTATCCGAACACAAGCACAAGAAAGATGGAATACGAACACCGGAATAACGAGCCGGAGTCCATCCACAAGACAGAGAGGGTGTACGTTCCTTCATGGGTAATCCGATTTGGCATTTTTTTGTTGTGGTTGGGAGGCAAAGCGAGTGATAATGGTGTTATTGATGGTTCTATTGTGCGTATCCCTCCTGTGCAACTTTTTTTATCTTGACTTGAGGTCTTAAGGATCTCTTCTTTTACCACCTACGACGACGAACAGGCTCCCATATCTCACCAGCTGGACTTTGAAGTCCGGTTTTTCATCTTCTAGCTTCTAGTCATCATTCCGGCCATCCTACTACTTCCTCTGTCACTTTTTTTCTACTGGTAGATCTGATTCAAACTCTCGTCATTCACTGGCATGTCTCCATCCTCATCCAAAAACCAACCAAACCTTATCAACCTAAACGGTCTTTCGTGCAAAGAACTTGAAAGAGACTTTAACACCCTGCCCCAATTAGCTTGTTCAACAGCCAGCGTCAGCGGCTGCATCTCTCTGGCCTCATGATGAATTACCGTCTCCATCAGCAGTCCATACCGGTGGCGCAAGACATGTACAAAGACGATCCAGAGTGTCTGTTGAGTTTGTTTTGAAAGTGGTGGTCGTCGGCGTAGACATCGACAATCATGGTGCATAGTCTCGACACAAGAACGCACCCAAGGAACCGACTGCTTGGATTTTTTGCGCGCCGCCTGCGATAAGATGGGATTGAGTCAGGGGTTCATATCAGAATTCATGGTCGCACAATTATGTACGAAGTCTTGTAAGCCGGTCGCCAGTGATGAATAAAGAATGACCTCCGCAGCAGCCTTTCACCTTCTAAGAACTAACAAATCGCTTTATTTTGGAAGCCTACTTCTCCAGACAAATGCCCATAAGCACTGACCAGTCGTCTCGTCTCGAACTCGTCGGTACTAGTGCGATGCTTCTTTTGCCTCATGACATACCCCCAGCTCACTATGACACGCACAGACTCAGTGAAAGAAGATATTGCTCGTCCCATGGTTGGGTAATGTATTGATCCTTGAATTAGCTCATGGAGAACTGATTAATACCACTTCAATCATAAAATACCAATCACCTTGGAGTGGATATCGGGCTGTTGATTGGACGATAATGAATATCGAGAGGAGCTTAAAACAAGCGCTTATTTCTCACTTCTTCAGATCTTATAAAGTTCACTTTCTCGCCATGCGCTTTTTGGTCTCTCAAGTTTACAATCATAATGACCACCATTACCTCTTTATACAATAGTCTTCCCGCCCTCGAAGAAGCCACCGCCAAGTTTATGAACCGTGCTCGCATATTCTCCGAACTCGCTTTACTTCTCACCACATATGAACACAAATTTGATGTTTGCTTTGTCCATGCACACTGCAAACTTGAAGAAGGCGAGATCATGGTTGCTTCAGGACATGTTTCGCAACGCAAGCTTGAGCGCGATGTGAAATACTATCCAGAGTGCTGGCTTGCCTCTGGAGAACCGTACGAGTTCACAGATGAGCTTACCTTAACCCCACCTCCGGAATTGTTCAGCCAGTTCAGTGATATTGTCGATGGCATTAACGTTCTTGGCCTTTACGCTGTTTCCGCACCTCCGTCTTCAGGTATACTGCTAGAGTGGACAGACGGGAGGAAAAACATAACGGAGATCGTAGCTTCCGCTGGTTGCCAGGACATCGAGACGGCTTGGCTACCTGGAACCGACAATCCACTCGTTATGGCCTGCACGCGTCAATGCCTTTTTGACGCAAGGTATGGTGGACATCAGAAGGTTCATGGGAGGTGATAAATCCTAATCGCCATATGGTATTTATCCAGCCCTTGTGCAGTCGAAGAGAGTGCCCACACCACGACAACAACAGAAAACCTAGCCTGCAGGTCGACGTTGGACAACATCTCGCCCCCAAGTGAGCTGTGGACGCATACAGCAAGGAAGATGGTAGCAAGAACTCATCTCTAACCTCGAGAGGCTGCACAGCCATGTCAATCGACGTAGGCCCTGCCCTCGCGAGGTTTATGATATGATGCCCACAACTAATCTGCGCTACAGCTTGACATGCATGCGTATCGGCACTTTCAAAACTTTTCATATTATTACTTATTAATTCCTTATTCGTCCGTTGTAGAATGCGGCTCGTTCATGCCATGCTTTAGCACTGGCCTACACCTGCCAAGTCCATACAGACCGAGGTTGGAAATCGAGTGAGGGACCGCAAGAGCAACGTCAACCAGTAGCAATCATGTTTTCTAGAGTTTGGACAAACACGTATGAAATAAGTGTGTATCGCCTGTCCTTATATAGAATGCCGAGTAGTCAGGTAAAGCTATGCTAGAATGCTTGGAATACCTAATCCCAACAGCTCCAAGGGCAGCCTCAATGAACCAGTACAGATCGAATAATCTAAAGAGTGGTTGAAGCATTTCAAAGGCGCGCATAACAATTTTTGTTATTTCAGAGAAATTATGGGGCAACTACGCCACCAGGCTATGGTATTTTCGTCCCCCTCACTCGGTGCCTGTTGCCTTCCTACAGATAACTGTAATTAAATGTTAGTGCTTCGAGTATCTCTTTCGATATCCTCAATAAGGTGACTCACCAGCATCCCCAGTTCGTCCACCAGATTCCCCTCCCTCACCCAACGTAGGATTCTGGCCGTGAGGATGACCAAGAGGAGGGTGCGCCGCCATTGTGTCGTTGGCACCATGGGAGTTGGACTTGAATGAGGTATCTGAGGCTGCCAGAGCTTCAAGTGCCTGATTGATGTCAACCCATGCAACCTCGTCAGCGTTCACTGCTTTCCGTAACGGTGACTTCAGATAGTTCAGATCTTTCTTAAGGTGATCCTCACGATAGCATTTCACAGCACAAAGAAAATTTCCACAAAACTGTGACGAGCGCATTGCTGGAGAGGGGGAAATTTTGCCGGCATAGATCGATGCGGTGTAGAAGAGGTAGTTACCTTTTTGCAGTTTACCCAGGCGAGCAGCAATTATGCTCAGAATATATGAATGCCTTGCCTGCAATTCCTCGGAGAGCGAACGCTCAGTGAGGATCTTGGCAGATAGAACCAAGAACCAATAGGTGTAGGGTGACGTATGCGTCGTCTGGCCGATAATTTGACTGTTTGGCCGGAAATCTGCAGCGAAACTAAAGAAACGTGAGAGGGTGTCGATCAGTGCCTCGAGGGCGTCGGGAGAGAGTTGGTCTAGGTCCAATGAGAACTTGCCATGCTGGGAAAGGAGGTAAGACGTACCATGCTTGGAGATGAGATGGAGGGGCTGCTTTTTTGGAACTGGATCCAAGGTGCGGGGCCGTTCGAACAGCCAACGTGTGGCGCGGACACAGGCCTTGACGAGTTCGGTGCTCCGAAGAGGGTGGCCCTTGCAGGTAGCAATTTTCAAGAGAGCTACCGCACTGAGATCTTCCCGGGTTGCCGAGTCTTTAGGCAGGAAGACTGGAGAAGGCACATATTCGGAAGGTGGGAGGTATGGAATAAGGTCTGCGAGATCTCCTGTCGGGAAGACGTCCAAGTGGATGGGAAGAACCTCAGCGAGGCACTTTGCCAGTGCCATTCTTTCCTTTTCACTTTCCGCAGACCGACTTTCCTGCACTGAAAGAAGGGCTTTAATAGTGTCATATGCGAATGGGTTCACCTCGGTGTCCTTGCGGATAGACTCCAGATGGCCCAGCGGTCTCTTCCCATCAACCAAGTACTTTCTGCGGTGTTGGAGCCAGATTGTGCTTCTTGATCCCCAATCTGTCCGGCGAAGGCAGAGACTCGACTGTGGGGATCGGTACGGGGATGGGAAACACTTTTGATCCTCGCTTGGCGGTTCTACAAGTTCTTCCTCGTCATTTGGCGGCTGAAAAGGGTGTGGTTGCACAGCAGGAAAAAAAGTTGTGATAAGGAGGAACGCGAACGTGCACGCAATGGCAAAGGTAACGGGAATTGCGACAGGCCAACTGAGCTCGAAAAGGAAGATAACAAGGCCAATAAGAAAGAAGGTGAGGCCGAAAATGAGAATAACCGAAAGGGAAGTAAATATGAGCGGGATATATGATTGATGGAGACCGCGAGAGTGCATGTAACTGAGGCCGAGGGAATCGGCTCCGTCACTCAGACTTCGCATATGAGATCGTATCCATTGGAGGGAGACGATCCCCACGAGTGCGGTTGTGAGACTGAATACCAAGCTGAGGAACCAGAAGACATTCACCGAGATGCTGATAGGGTCAATTCCCGGCTCAACTTCAGCGACCCAATTTTTGCCCGCCAACTGAGCGGCAATTTGCCTCAAGAGCTGAACGCTTTCCTGAGCTGGATCCGGTCGGAGGTCTGTTTGCGATTGGATAAGGAAAGCGGTCACGATGGCAGAGAACAAACCAGACTGTTGCGCATGTACTGTCGGTTTACGACCAGCTGATTCGAAAGGCGACTCACGAAGATCAGAACATTCTGGACCTCATCCTTCCAACTCTCGCACTGCTCTTTATCTTTCCGCATCCATAGTTCTCGCACTGTCGTCCAGTGTTGTCCATCCACTTTGTCCCTTGTGGGCTCAGTCTAGATACCCCGTTCGTGTCAAGGATCGATATGTAAGTAATCCTAGAATACTAACTGGTGTGTTGTGATAAACCATAAGCAAGGTGTGGATGTGAGAGGGGTGGTCGTCGTAGGTGAACGTTTGAACTCTTGGTGAGAGTCAGGTGAGGACGGGCAAGAAAGTGTGCACGAAAACAACGAGGCCCGGCGGTGCACTCGTCCATTTTTGCATAGATGAATCGTGGGAGAACTGTTCGGCAACCATGACGCGTGACGCAAGACCGTCATCAGCAGTGTCCACGGCGATGACTTCCTTTCTCAGACTCTGCGCTCCTGTGTTCATCTCTACCACAGTATCTTTTCTTCGCGCATACTATTGACTGCCGGAGCTCTGCTCTCACCTTGTTCTCTGTGGGAGACTGCTGAGTGCGACTCTCCGTGACAGCACTTTCCTTGTCCATCATGTACGGCAACTCCAGCATTCAAGACTGTGTTTGCGGGAGGAATACTCGCTGTCAACTATGAGCTTTGGTAAGTACAACCTTCTACTTTCTGATCACAGTATATCGCCCCTAACGTTCGCCTCACAGATCCCTGCCCACCAACAATTCCCACTTCCATGGGGCACAGGTGGACGAAAGACTTTGCTGCTGTAGGACTATTGACCAAGTTCGTACCACGGTGATACCACTTTTTCTCGAATACGCTCATGCTAACTACCAACCAGCGGCACATGAAATGACTTAAACTACCCGAACTGCCCAATAGCTCTTGTTAAAGCTATGGCGCTATGTAGCACTCCATAGCACTCCGTAGCATCCCCCAACATTGCTGATGTTTTGCGATACCAAGTCGGATGGAACTACTCATTCAGATAAGAAAATTATACGTGAAGTGGCATATCGGGAAAGAATCGATTACGATAAGACTAGATCCCTGCTCCCGCTCCTGCCAAGTCTGGGGGAAGTCGCTTTCCAATCTCACTTTCGATGACCTGTTCTGGGTGAGTGGCGAATCCCGGGACCGAATCAATGTCGTCAAGGGTCTCTCTTTCAAGAACAGTTTTATGATGTTCGACAACCTTGAAAACAACATCGTTCGACAACTCTCTTGGAGGGTCGGAAGGCAAGGTATCGGTGAAGATACCATGCAAGACCAAAACGAGATTGACAATGTAGGTCGCCAAAAGTTTTGCGGTTGACGGACTATTTTATGAGAGGCATAAACAAGTGAATTTTGGTGGGATAGAGATATACATACTATTGTTGATACCTGTCGTAAAGGTAGTGGATAGCACCGGAGCTGAGCCCGAAGCGCTGCAGCAGTGACACTAATTCTTTGGCGCCGCCGGTGCCAAAAGCCGGCACGTATGCTGGGCGAAATCTAAAAAAAGAAGTCAGACAGCGTCTTTCATGGGTCCTATTCACTCCGAAGGCAACGCACAATGTCTCGTCGCCCTTATTCTCAATAAGAGGCTTGACAAGGCCAATAATTTCAGTGAAAAAGTTGATCCCCGACAGGATCTAAAATGCGCATCAACGACAACAGAAGAAATTGACAGAAACTCGATAGCTAACGCGGGTTGGGTCATTGAAGTTCCAAACCTTTAAAACGTCGTCGTGAAGGCGATGGATGCAGTCCATTAGAATCTGGCCTTCGAAGGCGCTGCTTTGGCCGAGATCCCGCCAGTACTCTGCATCAGGCTTGTGAGCTCGACGTTCAGACGAGTAGAAAGGAATAAAATCACTCTTAAAACCTTCGCTAAGGGCACTAATGAGCGCATATTCCGGAATACTGGATGTGGATAGACAGTACCTGATAGAGACCTCGACCTTCTGGCGAGCATTGACCTGCTGAGCTGTGACCCAAAGAACCTGCAGTTTAAGCTCAACGTCTTTTAGCGTGTCACGGGTAAACTCGGTTAGGTCGATGAGCGTCTCTGTGATATGATTAGCGTTAATAGGTAACAACTGAAGTAAAGAAACGTACAAACGTTTCGCGCTGGTATCCTCCGTCGATACTTTCACACAAGGTATCGAGAGATCTATCGACTGCTGCAGGTCCTTAACAGAACGATCAAAGGAAGCTGACGCCATTTGTTCCGCAGTTTCTGGGTCTTCTTGGAAGAACTGGTTTATAAGTAGATCGTACTTAGTGAAGACTGCAATGATCGGAATTTGGACTACGCGATGATAAGCTGACGATCAGGCAACGAAGGGTTACTTTCACATTCTTTGGCCAGTTGCAGGAGCTTCTCGTCACCCGCTTGTAGTAGTCTTGCCCCGGTTCGGGGGGTCACGACACAGAACCTAGCAAATAAAGAGGAATAAGCGAACATGAAATGGTGCGCGACTCGGACCTCACCATATAGCGTGAATTTTTCCAGGGAGTTTATATCCCTGACGGTTTTCTAAGCATTTTTTCACCTTCTCCCAGTTGCCGTTGGAGCCGGGCTCAAAACCCATGCTGTCGTGCAGAATAAAGCGAGGGTTCTCTAGTGACGTGTATTCATGCTCGATGTCGGCGTCTCCGGCTTGATGATGCGCGATATCAATCTATAGACTTGGATCTGAATCTCCGCTAGAGAGTGCTACATGAAGCAAACCTTGTCTTTGTCGATGTTGAAAATATTTGCTATGAGAGAGGACTTCCCTATACCAGACTACACCTAAATTTGAGTGTGATGACATGGGTGGACTGAATCAAAGCCCTCACCTTTCCAACGAGAACGATCCGAAACCTCACACATATGTCAGGGTGTGGTTTGTTGCCTTCAGTGATGTGCTCACCTTGGGCATTCCCCTAGCGTGTCATCCACTTGAGAGGGCAAGCTTTTCGGGACGGCAGGTATCTGGAGCTCTTTCTTGGCGCCTTCTCGTGTCCGATGTTAATCCCATCAAATGGAAGGGCTCAGTGTATCGGATCTCACCTCGACCGACGGTGGAACCCAGCAGATGTGGATCGCTTGATAAAGGAGGTCTAGCCGACCAGGACAGGGAAGTATGATCTGGAGAGTGGGTTGAGTCTGCTAGATCTCCGAGAAAGGAATCCAGGACAGTAGAGAGCACATACCCTGATGGGAAGCAGCATTGCCGCCTGGAGAGCGGTTGATTCGTCGTCAGTAACATTGAGATGTAGCCAATAAACTCACGTGCTGTTGGCTCTGCGTCGTTGACTGGGACATGATCGTGAACGCCAGACGCAGAGGAGGCAGAACCCGGATTCAAATTCGACGGGTTAGCCGCGGCGTTGGCTGATTTGCGTCGCTTAATCAGATCCCAAACAGGTTTTAGAAAGTTGGCTCCGCCTTTCTTCGTCGATTTCTTTTTTGCAGTCGACGAGTGTTGGTCGGCCATGGAGATGAGAGCGAAAGGCAAGATGGAGGGAAGACACGAGGTAGCTGTAAGGCATCTGTCATTGTGGTCTGACAAACAGCGTAACGCCTTGAGGCAGGTTGGCCAGACCCCGTCAAGATCTGAGATCTAATCACGGAGGAGATTACCTGCTCGGCCTTTTATAGATCGGACTCTCAGCTCTCTGCCCCTGGGATTATCGTGGCAGATACTGACATTGCATAAATGAGGGAGATTCTCGCTAGGGTGGTTCCTATCCCAGAGAGAAAAAAGGGTCTGACTGGACAGAATTCGGAGATGGCGAGATAACGTAGTCGTGGAAGGCGATGTGATCCAGAGCAAAGAACAGAAATTGGCCTGTTGAAAGGAATTATTGCGTCTTCCACGCCGGTTCTAGGGAAAGACTATAAACCATATATCAATCAGCACAATTTTAGTGGCGTACCTAAACCCTTCTAGACCCTTCCTGACCTTGCTCAGACTCATCGTAATAATTAGCGGCA
>Ga0137412_10005482_pt1 | contig 10141 bp, 7 predicted proteins | sample CZODoug2_1_16fun_FD_122160 | JGI IMG/M metagenome (GOLD analysis project Ga0137412, IMG submission 122160) | Vadose zone soil fungal communities from Angelo Coast Range Reserve, California, USA - CZODoug2_1_16fungal (Hybrid Assembly) | ecosystem: Environmental > Terrestrial > Soil > Vadose zone... | reverse complement strand
CACGGACAGGTCCTGAGCGCCGGAGCGGTTGAGCATGATGCTGCCCGAGCCGACCAGCACCCGGTTGCCCACCGTGCAGCCCTCCAGGTGCACCAGGTGCCCGACGACGCATTCGTCGCCGACGATCGTGGGCCAGTGCTCGGTGGTGTGCAGCACCGAGCCGTCCTGGATGGAGGTGCGGGCACCGATCTGGATGTAGCCGTGGTCAGCGCGCAGCACCGCACTCGGCCAGATCGAGGCCTCGGGCCCGATCCGCACATCGCCGACCACCACGGCATCGGGGTGCACGTAGGCGGTCGGGTCAATGGTCGGGACAAGGTCGCCCAGGGCGTAGACGGCCACTAGTTCTCCTCCGAATTTCTGAGATCGTCCAGGCCGCGATAGACGCGCATGGCATTACCCGCCCATACATCGGCCAGCGTGCTTTCGTCCCAGCCCAGCGCAGCCAGCGCCCGGGCGTTGCGGGCCACGCCGGGCATGCCGGGCCAGTCGGTGCCGAAGATGAATCGGCGGGCCAACCGGGGCAGGTCGTAGCGCGCGTAGTACTGCGCCAGCCGGGACGGCGGCAGCCCGGACAACTCGATCCACACGTTGTCCCGGGACAGCGCGAGGAACGCGGCCGCGTCGTACCACCAGCCGCGCCCGCCGTGCGCGAGCACGAACTGCACGTCGGGAAACAGGTTCAACACCCCGTCCAGCAGCACCGGGTCGGCGTACTTGCTCTGCGAGCCGGGGAAGGTGCTGGTGCCGCAGTGCAGCACCACGGGCAGGCCCAATTCACGGCAGGCCGCATACGCCGGGAACAACATGGGATCGGACACCGCGAAACCGCCGTGCACGGGGTGCAGCTTCAACGCCACGGCGCCGAGTTCGGCCTGGCGGGCCACCTCGGCGTCGATCGGGAAATGCAGGTGTGGGTTGACGTTGGCGACCAGTCGGAACCGGCGTGGGTTCTGCTTCACCAACGGCAGGTAGTCCTCGATCGGCTGGATCCCGGTCGCCTTCGGGCTGTACTCGGCGAACAGCAGCACCGCGTCGGCGCCCTGCTCGGCGAAGTGCGCGTCCATCCGGTCGGGGATGGGTGTGCCGTCCGCGTCGAACAGATCCGGCCATGGATTGGCGCGGCCGAACTCCTCCGCCCAGGTCCGCCAGGCCGGGGTCAGCGTGGGAATCCGCGGTGCATGCACATGGGCATCGACCAGCAGCCGACCATCAAGCATTGCCGGCGTGCTCCGAGACGAGTTCGGTGTCCACGCCCAGCTTGCCGACGCTGTGCGCGCCACCCGGGTTGCCGATCGGCGCGTCCCGGCCGGGCAACAGCTCGGCGAAGAACCGCAGGTTGTCCTCCACGTGCAGCTCCGACTCCGGTTTCACGTGCCGGTCCTGGGTGATCGCCTCCACCGGGCACACCGGCTCACACGCCCCGCAGTCGATGCACTCCTTGGGGTTGATGTAGAGCTTGCGGGCACCCTCGTAGATGCAGTCAACCGGACACTCCTCGGTGCAGGCGGTGTCCATGACATCGATGCAGGGTTCGCCGATGACGTAGGGCATGGGATCAGGTCCTTTGGTCGAGGAGCTGCCGGGCAAGTTCGCGGACCTGGAAGCGGCGAATCTTGCCGGTCGCGGTCAGCGGCAGCTCGTCGACGACGAGCACGTGCCGGGGACGTTTGAACGAGGCGAGTGAGGCCCGACAGGCCACGATCAGTGCCTCCGGGTCGAGCACCGCGCCCTTGACGGCCACCACGCAGGCCACCGGCTTATCCAGGCCGTCGGCGTCCGGCACGGCGACCACGGCCGCCTGGGCCACGCCGGGCTGGGCGAGCAAACAGGCCTCCACCTCACCGGGCGAGACCCAGATGCCGCCGGCCTTGATCATGTCGTTGGACCGACCCAGGCAGCTGTAGTAACCCTCGTCGTCCACCACGTAGGTGTCGCCGGTGCGCAGCCACTCCCCCAGGAACGCGGCTCGCGTCGTCTCGGTGCGACACCAGTAACCGGTGGTCAGCGAGCCGCCGCGCAACTGCAGGTTGCCCGGGGTGCCGATCGGGACCGGTTGGTCGTCGTCGTCGACCAGTCGCAGGTCATACCCCGGCACCGGGCGCCCGGTGGTGCCCGGCCGGACCTCGCCGGGCGCGTTGGACAGGAAGATGTGCAATGCCTCGGTGGAGCCGATGCCGTCGATGATGTCCACGCCGAAGCGCGAGGTGAACCGCTTGTACAACTCGGCGGGCAACGGTTCGCCCGCCGAGGCGCACAACCGGACCGACGCGAACGTGTCCGTGGGTAGGTCCGCGGCGAGCACCGCGGCGTAGAACGTGGGCACGCCGAAGAACAGCGTGGGCTGGTGCTTTGCCAGCGCCTCAGCGACGACCTCCGGCGTGGGCCGCGCGGGCTCGAGGATGGTGGTGGCACCGGCCGAGAGCGGGAACAGCGCGGAATTGCCCAACCCGTAGGCGAAGAACAGCTTGGCGACGGAGAAGCAGCGGTCCTCCGGCCGGATGCCGAGCACCTGCTTGCCGTAGTGCTCGGCGACATAGGCAACACTGCCGTGCCGGTGCATCGCCGCCTTGGGGACACCGGTGGTCCCCGAGGTGTAGAGCCAGAACGCTGTCGACTCTGCCCAGGTCGGGTACAGCTCGGTGGACTCCGCCGCGCCCGCCTCGGCCAACCGGGTCCAGGAGATCTCGGTGTCCGCGCCGCCCGGGGTGTCGTCGGTGCGGATCAACGGCACCGCGCCACCGGTCAGGGTGACCGCGGCCCGGGCGGTCTCGGCGAACTCCGGGGAGGTCAGCAGCATTCGGGCGCGGGAGTCGACCAACAGTTCAGCAAGCTCGGTGTCCCGGTACATGGTGGACACCGGCACCGGCACCGCCCCCATGCGCAGCGCGCCCAGGTACCCGGCCAGGAGTTCGATGCGGTCGGCGCAGAACAGCACGATGCGTTCCTCTGGCCGCACGCCCAGCGCCCGCAGGCCCGCGGCGCAGGCCGCCACTTCGGCGGCGAGCTGAGCGTAGGTCCACGTCCCGGTAGGACCTATGACGGCCGGTCGATCACCGTGGCCCGCCTCCACCTGACGATCGACCAGGTACCAGCTGGCATTGAAGAGGTCCCGATTCGACATTCATCCCTCCTGACGGGATGCATCGCAAGGCGGAGGAGGAGGCCATAGCGGAGCTATTGCCGACGACGACAACGTAGCGAGGCGCCCGTCAGCTCAGGTGGACATACTCGTACTCGAAGGGCTGACCATTGATGCCAGTCCTCGGCGGTGCGACCCAGCCCGCAATCTTGCCGGGCTCATAGACCGGCTGCATCAGCGAGATCACGTGCGCCTTGTCGTCGGAGGACGGCAAGTAGGAGTCGACGCCTCTGTCCCAGGTGGCCTGGTCCACGACGGTCCCATCCGGCAGGATCCGATGGCCGGAGAAGGTGCCCACCTGGCGGTTGAACCCGACGTGCGGCAGGCTCACCCGGGTCGCAATGCCGTGCTCGTCCAGGATGCTGTTCCACCGCTTGACGCCGTTGGCGCAGTCCTGGGCGTACTCGTTGCGCAGGTCCACGTTCAGCGCGGTCAGCGCCGCTACCTGACGCTCAATCAGGTTGTCGCCGTCCATCAATGGGATGGACACCACGTCCTCGATGAGCTTGTGGTCGTCCGGGCGGCGGTCCTCCTGCCAGCGGCCCTTGAGCCCGGCGGTGTAGTAGTTCGCCACGTTGGTGGAGGTGTCCCCGCCGAACAGGTCGAGGCTGACGCTGTAGTGGAAGTTGATGTACTTCTGGATCACGTCCAGCGGCACCCCGCCGTGCTTGGCGATGTCCTCGGTGTCGTACTGCTTCATCAACTCCGCGGTGCGGGTGACCACCCGGTCCACGCCGGTGGTGCCCACCATCATGTGGTGGGCCTCCTCCTTGAGCATGAACTCGCACGTCCGCGACAGCGGGTCGAACGCCGACTCCTTCAAGGTGCCGAGCTGGTACTTGCCGTCCCGGTCGGTGAAGTAGGTGAACATGTAGAAGCTCAGCCAGTCCGGGGTCTCCTCGTTGAAGGCACCCAGGATGCGCGGCGCGTCCTCCGAGCCGGAGTTGCGCAGCAACAGCGACTCCGCCTCGTCCCGGCCCTCCCTGCCGAAGTAGGCGTGCAGCAGATAGACCATCGCCCACAGGTGGCGGCCCTCCTCGACGTTGACCTGGAAGAGGTTGCGCAGGTCGTAGAGGCTCGGCGCGGTCATGCCGAGGCGACGCTGCTGCTCGACCGAAGCCGGCTCGGTGTCGCCCTGCACCACGATCAGCCGCTGCAGTTCGGACCGGTACTCACCCGGCACTTGCTGCCACACCGGCTTGCCCATGTGCTCGCCGAAACCGATGGTGCGCGCGTTGTCCCGTTCGGACAGGAAAATGCCCCAGCGGTACTCCGGCAGCGCGACGTGGCCGAAGTGCGCCCAACCCTCGCGGCCGACGTCGACCGCGGTGCGCAGATAGACGTCCTGGGTCGGCAGCGTCGGACCCATGTCCCGCCACCAGTCCAGGAACTTGGGCTGCCAGGACTCCAGCGCGCGTTGCAGCTTGCGGTCCGAGGCCAGATCGACGTTGTTCGGGATGCGCTCGGTGTAGTCGATCGTCGTCATCCTTCAGACTCCCAATATCTCAAACACGCCGTCGGTCGAAAATTGCCTTCTGGCCCGTACCGAACCTGCGCAGCGCCCCGTCCGGGCCGACGGCGTTGGGTCGGATGAAGATCCAGTTCTGCCAGGCCGTGAGCCGAGCGAAGATCTTGCTCTCCATGGTCTCGGGGCCGACGAAGCGGTGGTTCGCCTCCATGCCGGTCAACGCGTCCGGGCTCATCGCCGCGCGCTCCTCGAGCACGATGCGCACGTCGTCCTCCCAGTCGAGGTCGTCCAGCGCGTAGGTGACCAGGCCCAGCTCCTCGGCCGCGGCGGCGTCCAGCGGCTTGCCGATCACGTTGCGCACGGCCTCCAGGCTTTCCTCGTCACCGTAGAAGCGGGACTGCAGCCGGGTCAGGCCGTTGCTCATCGGCAGCGGGCCGAAGTTGATCTCGCTGACGATCAGCGTGGCGGGTTCCTGGCCCTCGGGCCCGTCCTCGAACCTACCGTCGAGCATGTATTGCCGGTCGCTGGCCAGCACGAGTTCCAGGAACGGACCGGCGAAGCATGAGCCCGGCTCGACCAGGGTGATCAGGCTGCGGCTGGTCACGTCCAGGCGCTTGAGCGTGCGCTTCCAGAAGTGGCGCACCTCGTTCACGAACCAGTCATCGAGGTGGTCGCCGGTGGCCTGCGAGTAGGAGAGCAACAGCTGCGCGTCCCCGGTCGTGCGGATCACCCAGGTGCCGGCCTCGAGTTCGTTGGTGCGCAACCGCAGGATCGCGTCGTCGAGTTCCCGGGTCACGGCCAACGGGTAGAAGTCCACGCCCTGGGCGTGAATCTCCTCGATCGAACTCGGAGCGGGCTGCTCGGGGGCACGCACGGTCAGGTCCACCCGGCCGGCGTCGCGGTCGATGGCCACGTCCACGTGGCGGTAGGACAGGCCGTTCTCGGTGATCTCTCGGTGCAGCGGGGTCAGGGCGATCCCATTGCCCTCGGCCGGCCGGTGCGAGCGCCGGCCGGCAGTCAGCGCGCGCTCGCGGACGGCGTCGGCGAATTTGCTGCGCGGCACCGAGGCGTCGACCAGCTTCCAGTCCACCGCCGTCTTGCCACGCAAGCCTTCGGTCTTGGTGGCGAACACGTCGGCACGGTCCTTGCGGACCTTGCGCTTGTCCACCACCCGGGTCAGCCCGCCGGTGCCCGGCAGCACCGCGAGCAGCGGCACCTCGGGCAGCGAGACCGCGGAGGACCCGTCGTCGATCAGCAAGATCTGGTCGCAGGCCAGGGCGAGTTCGTAGCCGCCGCCGGCCGCGGTGCCGTTGACCGCCGCGATGTAGGTCTGCCCCGAGTTCTCGGTGGCGTCCTCGATGCCATTGCGGGTCTCATTGGTGAACTTGCAGAAGTTGACCTTCCACGGGTGGCCGGACTGAGCCAGCATCCGAATGTTCGCGCCCGCGCAGAACACCTTCTCCAGCCCGCCGGTGATGACCACCGCGTGCACCTCGGGATGCTCGAAGCGCAGCCGCTGCACGGCGTCATGCAGTTCGATGTCCACGCCCAGGTCGTAGGAGTTCAGCTTCAGCTCGTAGCCGGGCACCAGGCCGCCGTCCTCAGCCGTGCGCAGCTCGATGGTGGCCACCGGCCCGTCGAATTTAAGCGCAAGATGGCGGTAGGAGTCCGGGGAGGCGTCGAAGGACACCACCGGAACAGTGGTTGTGCTGTCGTCTGCCACAGGATCACCTCGGCTGAGGGCGGTTGCGTCTTTCTATTGTTGACATGCTTTCGTCGGAACGTCAAGCCGTTGTAGCATATTTACGCGTGACAGACTTGATCAGACACCCTGCGACACCCCGGGAGCGAGCATGCGGCAGTACTCCGACCTGTACATCGACGGCCAGTGGCAGCCGCCGGCGGTCGCCGCCCCGCTCACCGACGTGCATGGGGCCGCCGATGGCACAGTGGTCGCCCGGGTACCGGCCGGCTCCGCCGCCGACGTGGACCGCGCCGTGGACGCCGCCCGCACGGCCTTCGCCACCTGGTCGCTGACCTCCGGTGCCGAGCGCGGCGCGCTGTTGACGGCACTGGGCGCAGAGCTGGAGGCCCGTGCCGACGAACTGGCCGAACTGCTGGCCGAGGAGGTCGGCATGCCGCGCAAGATGGCGCGGCGGGTGCAGGTCGCGGGCCCGCTGATGATCCTCGGCTCCTACGCCAAGCTGGCCGCGGAGTACGAGTTCAGTAAGGAGGTCGGCAACTCCCTGGTGGTGCGCGAACCCGCCGGCGTGGTGGGCGCGATCCTGCCGTGGAACTACCCGCTGTTCCTGCTGGTCTGCAAGGTGGCCCCGGCGTTGGCCGCCGGCTGCACGGTGGTGCTCAAGCCGGCCGACGTGGCACCCGGCGCCTCGTTCGTGTTCGCCGAGGCGTGCGCTGCCGCCGGCCTGCCCGCGGGTGTGTTCAACCTGGTCGCCGGTGGCGACGAGGTCGGCGAGGCACTGGCCAAGCACCCCGGCCTGGACGTGGTCTCGTTCACCGGCTCCACCCCGGTGGGGGCGTTGGTGGCCGCCGCCGCCTCGGCGAACATCAACCGGGTGGCCCTGGAACTGGGCGGCAAGTCGGCGAATATCATTCTGGACGACGCGGACCTGGAAAAGGCCGTCACCGCAGGGGTGAACAACGCGTTCCTCAACTCCGGTCAGACCTGTTCGGCGTGGACCCGCATGCTGGTGCCCGCCGCGTTGCAGGACGAGGCATGTGCGCTGGCCGAGAAGGCAGTGGCCCGCCTGACGGTGGGTCACCCGATGGACGATGCCAGCCGGCTGGGCCCGTTGGCCTCCGCCGAGCAGCGGGACCGGGTGGCGTCCTACATCGACATCGGCGTGGCCGAGGGCGCCCGGCTTGTCACCGGCGGGCCGGGCGTGCCGGACGGCGTGGACCCGGGCGGCTACTACGTGAAGCCCACGGTCTTCGCCGACGTGACACCCACCATGCGCATCGCCCGCGAGGAAATCTTCGGCCCGGTGCTCTCGATCATGCCGTACACCGACGAGGACGACGCCGTGCGGATCGCCAACGACACCGAGTACGGCCTGCACGGCGGGGTGTTCTCCGCCGACCCGGACCGCGCCCTGGCGGTGGCCCGTCGGCTGCGTACCGGCCAGGTGGACATCAACGGTGGCGCGTGGAATCCGCTGGCGCCGTTCGGTGGCTACAAGAAGTCCGGCCTGGGTCGCGAGCTCGGCGAGTTCGGTATCGAGGAATTCCTGGAGACCAAATCCATCCAGCGATGAGCCCGACACTCTCTGGTTGGTGCGCTAGTTTGCCGAGGTGACCGCGGCGCCCGTACTTTCCCGCCGGCACAGCGTGAGTCCGCCCAGCGCACGTTCGCTCCTGCTCACCGTGCTCGGTGAACTTGTGCTGCCCAACCCCGATCCGGTGTGGACCTCCGCCCTGCTCGAAGTGTTGGCCGGCCTGGACGTGGAGGAGAAATCCGCCCGCCAAGCCATCGCGCGCACCGCCGCGGACGGCTGGATCGTGTCCACCCGGGACGGCCGCCGGGTGCGCTGGGAACTGGCCCCGCCCGGCCGCGAACTGCTCACCGAGGGCGCGGCCCGGATCTACTCCGCGGGCGGCGTCAAGCCGGCCTGGGACGGCCGCTGGCTGGTCGTGCTGGCCTCGGTACCGGAGACCCAGCGCAAGCTGCGCCATCGCCTGCAGACCCGACTGGCCTGGGCCGGACTCGGCAACCCGGCGCCGGGCCTGTGGGTCAGCCCGCACCCGGAGCGCGCCGCCGAGGTGGGCCGGATCATCGACGAACTGGAGCTGAACGGCACGGCGCTGTCCTTCGTCGGACCGTTCGCGGGCATCGGCTCGGAGCCGTCCCTGGTCAACCGCGCCTGGGACCTGGCCGAGGTCAGTGCGCATTATGCGGAGTTCCTGGACGCCTTCACCGACGTCCGTCCGAATCCGGGGCCGGCCACCTTGCTGGCCCAGGTGCAGTTGGTGCACGCCTGGCGGCGCTTCCCGTTCCTGGACCCCGCACTGCCGGCCTCGCTGCTGCCCGAGGGCTGGATCGGGCATCGCGCCCGCGCGCTGTTCGACGCCAAGCACCAGGCCTGGGCGCCGGAGACGCGTCGGCACTGGTCGCGCCTGACGGCCTGACGCATCGGTCACCTCAGGCCGCCCCGCCGTCCGCCTCGGTCTGTTCGACGAGCTCTCGGACGGCGAGTTGGAAGTAGCCGGATGGGTCGGCCCAGAAATTCGAGTGCCGCTCCGCGCGGGAATAGGTGGTGTCACCGGGGTTACGGTCGAACGCCGGGGGGTCGGGGGCGTGCCACTCCCAGTCCAATGGGCCTTGCGTGGGTGGGTTGGTGGGGGCGACCGTCGGGTCCCCGAGGGTGACCGGCGGGGCGAGTTGTTGCGGCGGCCCGGTGGTCACCTGGCCGCCCAGGTAGTCGGTGTAGCGCCACAGGTTGATCCACCGCGGCGCCGGCGTCGCTCCATCGGGTGCGTCGATGTCCGGCTCGGTGGTCAGGATTGTTTGCAGGTCGTTCAGCCGGGCGGGCCCGAAGTACACCGGGAAATAGCGCCCGTACAACCGGCGTAGCACGCAGCCGAAGGACAGAAAGGCCAACCGCGGCACAACTGTCACCGCGAGGTCGCCCGCCTTCGGGTCACGCATGGGTTCCCGGTCGTAGGTGCGCAACTGGAGAATGGTCGCGGCGCTGATCACGGAGCCCTGGCTGTGCCCGGCCAGCACGATCACGCCGTCCCCGTGCGTCATGCGCCGGTTGGTGATGTAGGTGACCAGGTCCGGCACCGTGCGCTCGGCGTAGCACGGCGCCGCGAGGGGATGGCAGGTGCGCGGCCAGAACGACGCCACGTCCCAGAGAATGCCCACGCTGCGGCGGGTGGCCGGCACCCGGAAGGCGATCGTGCCCAACGAGACCAGCAACAGCACGGTGGCCACCACCAGGTACGCGCCCAGGCCCGACTGCCAGTTCCTCGACCACAACCCCTGGCCGGTACCGAACACGCTATCGGCCGCCGCCGGCGCCGACGTGTGGAGGCCCAACCAGGTCCCCCAACCGAGCACGATCAGCAAGCCAACGCCCACCAGGGGCCCGACCAGCCAGGGCAGCCGGTCGACCAGGGCGCCGAAGAACATGGCCCGGTGGATCTGCCGCGACCGCTTCTCGTCGTCCGGGCCGGGTGGCGAGGGCCGGGGATAGTCGGCCTGCAGTTGCTCCCGGGTCCTCGGGCAATTCCAGAGGCGCCGGGCCACGGGCGCACCCACCACGACCACCACCGCGAGCAGGGCGAGCACCGCGTAGGCGTAGGCGAGCGTTGCGACCGCCACCGTGTTCGGCACCCGGACGAACTGGTAGATCGTGCTGATCTCGCGGAACGACGGCTTCGGTCCTCCGTTGTGCAACACCGTCGCCGCGTAGAGGTAGATCCCGGAGGTGAACGCTGCGGCCAGAAAGAGCCCCAGTGCCGCCAAGCCGCCGGCAGCCAACCCGAACAGCCCCGGCGCTAGCTCGGCA
>Ga0137412_10005481_pt1 | contig 10142 bp, 12 predicted proteins | sample CZODoug2_1_16fun_FD_122160 | JGI IMG/M metagenome (GOLD analysis project Ga0137412, IMG submission 122160) | Vadose zone soil fungal communities from Angelo Coast Range Reserve, California, USA - CZODoug2_1_16fungal (Hybrid Assembly) | ecosystem: Environmental > Terrestrial > Soil > Vadose zone... | reverse complement strand
ATCCCACGAGCGCTTTGCTCGACGCTCACCAACAAGCACTCAATGTTGAAGCCTCCGCACGCGCCTTCTCGATTGCGGATAAAACGCTCGGCACCCTTCTCGATATAAAGGCCTGACGCCTCAAGGGCCGTGGTTCCACCACCAGGCCGCGCCGAACAGCGCCACCATCATGATCGATACGACCAGCTTGATGATCGTACCGAAGATCAAACCAACCCAGGCATTCACACCCACGTGAGCCGAGCGCAACACGCTGTTGCCAGCGGCAAGCTCGCCTAGCAACGCGCCGAGAAAGGGCCCGAGCAACAAACCCGGTAACCCGAAGAACAGCCCGACCACCGTCCCCAGCAAAGCACCCCACACCGCCCGCGGGCTGGCTCCTGAGCGCTTCGCACCGAAAGCGCCCGCGAGCAGATCCATCAGCAGGCCGATTCCGCCCACCACGCCAATGCCGAGCAACCACCCCAGCCCCAGGTGGCGGTAGTGATCCACGGCTGCAATCAGCCAGATGCCGCCGAAGATCAGTGGAATTCCCGGCAGCAACGGCAGTACTGCGCCGACCAGGCCCACTGCGATCAGCACTCCACCAATGACATACAACAGGGTGTCCATGGGGCAATTGTGGCACCCCGTGGACATCATTCCCAATTGTCCGCATTCACGGCGTCTGATTTGGCTGTAGGATCTGCATCCGATCGAAGGCGTGGAAAACACAATGAGAATCAAAGCTGCCGCCGTTCTAGCCTGTGCAATCACTGCCGCATTCGCCGTCCAGGCGGAAGATGGCGCACTGCCGCCCGCGATGGTGAAAAACTGTCGCGTGTTGACAGGCGACATCTACGCGAACGGTGCGAGCCTGGAGTTATTGGGGCACATCGCGGATGACTTCGGGCCGCGTCTGTCAGGCTCCCAGAATTACGAGCGGGCCGTGGCGTGGGCCGCTTATCGCTTTCACGCGATGGGTATCAAAGATGTCCGATTGGAGCCCGTCGTTCTGCATCACGGTTGGCAACGAGGTCACGCGGAAGCAACGCTGATCGGGCCCCAGCCACGGTCGCTGCATGTTGCCGCGTTTGGTTGGTCACCGCCAACTGCGGCAGGCGGCCTGCGAGCGCCTGTAACTTTCCTCACCGACAGCACTGACGCTGCCATCGAGCAGGCTCACGTCAAGGGAACCATTGTGCTGGTCGATCGCCTCGCCTTCACCGGTCCGGTCGCATTTCGCAACAGCACCGTCGAAGACTTTGAGCGCCAACGTCGCTACGACACCATTGATAAACGGCTGCAAGAGGCCGGCGCGCTCGCATTGCTGATTTACACCAAAACCGTCAACCAGGTTCTGCGCACCAGCGATCCCGTCCCCGAAGGAGAGGCTTTAGCGCTCCCCATGGGCTCAATAGGCCGTGAGGATGCCCTCCTCCTCCAGCGCCAAACGCAACACGGCCCAGTCGAAATGGACCTACACCTCGACACGACGCTAACCGGCCCCGTAACACTGAACAACGTGATTGCCGAGCTGCGCGGCGCATCCAAATCCCCGGAAGTGGTGATGATGGGCGCACACCTCGACTCCTGGGACCTGGGCACTGGCGCCCAGGATAACGGCAGCGGCGTGGCGCAAGTCATGGACGCCGCTCGCGCGTTGGCCGCACTGCCAACTCCACCGAAGCGCACGCTGCGATTTGCATTGTGGGCATCGGAGGAACAGGGACTCAACGGTTCCATGGCCTACGTGCGCGCCCACGGCGCGGAGATGAAAAACGTCGTCGCGTATTTAAACACTGACAGCGGCGCGGGACGGCCGCTGGGCTGGAACGTGAGTGGACGCTCCGACACGGAGCATGCGCTGCAACCACTTACGGCAACACTGGCGCGGCTCGGTGGCAGCGGTGTCACCCAGGACCTGCAGTTCGACACGGACTCCGGTTCGTTTCTGATCGCAGGTGTCCCAGCGCTCAATCTGAACGTGGTCGATGATCAGTACGACACGGTGCTGCATCACAAGCCCGCCGACACCCTGGATAAAGTTGACGCCCATGACCTGGCCGCCGGTGCCGCCATGCTCGCAGTCACAGCCTACGTTTTCGCCGATGTCGAAACGCGACCCGCGCCACGGCTCTCCTGGCCCGCTGTTCAGGAGTTGCTGAAGAAGGGTGGCGCGCTCGAATATGTGACTAGCTCAAACATGAAGGACCTTTGGCAACCCTAGCGACCTGAAGGCTGCCGGCTCAGCGCCGGCGAGGCAGCAACAGAAGAAATCCAACACGTTGTTTGTAAGTACCGTAGTCGGATCCGAGAGCACTCCCCTCCAAGGTCCGCTCATCGTCCCGCGCCATGTAGGTGAACAGCGCCAGGTTGAACATGAATACCACGGCAGCAACGAGCGTTGCTGTAGCGACCAGCATCCCGAGGAACGCGATGACGTAGCTCAGATAGAAAGGATGCCGGATGTATCTGTAGGGACCCGCTTCGCAAACGGCATCCGGTACCTCGCCAGCGAGGGCGATATTGAACCTGCGGCCCGCAACCGTACTTCGCGCCCACTCATATAGGGCAAGCGACAGCACCGACAGCGTCGCGCCCAGGGCCCCCAAAGTAAGGTCGAGTCCCTCGAAGAGCCCTTTCCAAAGCACCACCGCCGTCCCGGACACGAACGCCGTCCCGCCCAGGGCGGCGCCCGAATCGCTGAAGCGCGGAATCCGGAAGGTTTTCGCTCCGGCCACCGTAAACCATTGAAAGGGCGAGGTGATCAGGAGGGTCAACGCAAGGGATGTCGGGGTCGGCAGAACCATGGTCCCCTTCGCTCAGTCAGGTTGATGGCGGCGCATCATCCTTCGGTGACCGGCGGCGAACAATAGAGGGAGGTTGCCCCTCAGCGGTTCCCAGGGGCATGGATCGCACGCGAGCGAGCATCATCACCCCAAAAAACGCGGACGACCCCTTCATCGCCGGGTTCATGCCAAGCTCTCGGGCGGCGGCCAGTATTTCCTCGTCCGTGGCATCGAGCAGGTCGCGTTCCAGTGCAGCCAGCAAGCGTTCGAGCCCTCGCTCCGGATGTATCCCGTTCATGGCTGCGGCCACCTCAAACCCTCTCTAAACAGGATTCGGCGCATGCGCCTACGTGTCGAATCATAGGCCGTCTTCGACATGTCGTGCCGAGCACAGATCTCGTCGGGTGACCTCCCCTCGTGCAGTCCTGCAATGACCCGTTGGGCCTGATCATCATCCGCGAACAACTCGTTGATCGCGGCCAACTCCTGGATCGCAATGACACTGCGCTCGGGGTTGGATGTCGGGTCATAGGGCTCCTTCCCCGGATCGTCGGTTACATCCATATCTGCCAGTAACTTAGGCAGCTGCCGAGCTTGCCGTTGAGCGCGCTTCCAATACTCCGCCTTGATGCTGCGCATGACGCCGGCCAGGAAGGCCACCTTCGGCACGCCTTCAGGCGGCGGTCGCGACCCATCGAGCACGCGCGCGAAGGCCTCCTGGAGCAGATCGGTCCAATCGAATTCCGGCGGCAAACCGCGGGCGTGAAGGCGGGCAATTACTTTGAGGCGCAACAGATCGATCTCCGTAACCAGTGCGAGAGCGAGCGCTCGCGCTGCCGGTGTTTTTTCGAGTACGACATCCAAAACGCGGGGTTGGTGCATACGGCTTCGCGGCTCCCTTGCGATAGATATGCGCAGGATTGCGGCGGCCGCGGACAGTCCGCAAAAAAATATCCTTTCACGGTCCGCGAGCCAACGCAGACGGCGCATCCTCCGGGTGAACCCCGAGCCGTTAAAGGACTCCCAATGGACAGACAGACTGAGCTGGCGATCGTGCGTCGGGCCTATGCGAAACAGACCTTGGCCGCAGCGCGGATAGCCGATCCCCGGATCGAGGCGGCATTTGCCGACGTGCCGCGTGAGGACTTCCTCGGGCCCGGCCCCTGGCACATATTCCACATACCCGGCCTCTATGCGCCGACACTCGATACCGATCCGGTCCTGCTGTACGTCAATCAGGTTGTAGGGATCATTCCGGAGCGCGGCATCAACAATGGACAGCCCTCGCTCCACGCAATGCTTCTCGCAGCCGCCGCTATTGAGGAAGGTGATCACGTCGTCCACGTCGGCGCCGGAACCGGATACTACACAGCAATGATGGCGTTTCTAGCCGGCCCAACCGGTCGAGTGACCGCGATCGAATATGACACTGCACTCGCAGCGCGCGCCCGAGCCAATCTGGCGGGCCGTGCAAATGTCAGTGTATTCGAGGGCAATGGCGCCACCCTGGCGTTTGATCCGGCGGATGTTATCTATGTGAATGCCGGGGTAACACATCCAGCGGACACCTGGCTCGATGGCCTTACCGACGGCGGCCGCCTGATCCTGCCGTTAACCACGGATGCGAACGCCCGCCCCGCGAGTCCCGGCAACTTCGATCCCATGAAAACCATGCGCTCCGGCCTGTTCTTCAAAATCCAACGCCGGGGCGCCGAATTCGATGCTCGCGGATTGCTGCCCACCGCCATCATCCCCGCCGAGGGTATACGTGACAAAGCCGCAGAAATCGCGCTCGAGGCCGCCTTCGAGAAACGGAATTGGAATACCGTCACCCGCCTGGTCCGTGGTGAAGAGGTACCGGAAGATCGCTGTTGGCTGCGAGGTCAGGGTTGGTGCCTGACCTGAGACATGAGAGCCAGCGTCCGCCCTTCCAGATCCTTGAAAAAAGTCATCCATTCCTCAGTCCCATCCGGGTGCCGATGAATCATGTGCGGCTGGTCGATGAATTCCACGCCGCGCGACTGCAGTTCCGCGAACGCCTGCTGAATGTCGGCGACTTTCAGGTAGAGAACGGATTCAGCGTGCGAGGAACCCTCTTCCTGCGACAGGAAGAGCCGCACCCCGCCGCAGTCGAAGAACGCGAGCTTGCCGTATGTGAACAGGTGCGGCAGGCCCAACACCGTTTTGTACCACGCTTCAGACTGTGCGATGTCTTTGACCGATCGGGAGATCTGGCCGAGGGGACCTAGATTGAGATTCATTGGGTGCGCCTCCACGCTCACGCGCCAGGGTGATGATAACGGTACTCCTGCGTTTTGCCACCATATCCATACGAGCCCGCCCGCACGTCCTGGACGTAGATATAACTTTCCTCATGCAGATTGCCGAGCAGGCGCTCAAACGCCGCAAACACTTCGGCAATGTATTGGGCCTTCTCGGCCTTGGTATTCGTCTCGTCCGTGATCTTGATGTCGAAGTAAAAGCTACTCTTGCCCTGCTCACGCAACGAACGGCCACCAACAATCCAATCATCCGGATCGACGTAGTCGATCGCTATTGCGGTGACGTCGGGCTTTTTACCGAGAATTCGGGTTGTCAGCTCGAGCAGAATGCCGGCAATCTCCCTGGACATCTGCGCAGATCGGGCGGCACTGACTTTCACATTGAGGATGGGCACGATGAACTCCAGTTAGTTAGCTATACAACTAGTTACTCAAAAAAGGGGCTCATTCGATGGCGGAACGGATTGTCCGCAGCTTGGTGACGACGTCGGAGAACTCTCCAGCACCGAGCAATCGCTTGAATTTGCGAGTGATCACACCGCTCGCCTCGTTCAAGGCGGACTTCAGGGCGATGGCTTCGCCGGTGGGCTGAATGGCCTGCTCCCGGCCATCGCGTTCCAGGCTGACTCGCTTGATCAGTCCCTTGGCCTCGAGCGTGTCCAGTGCCCGCGTGGCGGTGGGTCGCGCGATCGCAAGACCTTCCGCGAGCTCGCCTTGCAACAGGCCCGGGTGATCCAGTACGGCACGCAGCGTGAAAGCCTGGGGCGGCGTCAGCCCGAAGGGCTCGAACGCAACAGTCCACTCGCGCTCCAATCGCCGCGCGAGCGCTGACGTATTGAAGTAAAGGCATTCATCGAACATGGCGCCACGTTAGCGCATTTTATTTAGCTATGCAACTACATGGCCGGCAGGCAGCCCGGCGGCGCGCAGCATGGTGTAAAATCCCCCCTCCCCGAGCCAACCAAGAAATTCGCAATGACCATCAAAAGACTGCAGAAATCCCCCCGCATGTCACAGGCCGTGATCCACGGCGGAATCGTCTACCTGGCCGGACAGGTCGGCACCGAAGGGGCCACCATCACCGAGCAGACCCGCCAAGCCCTGGAATCGATCGACCGGCTGCTCGCCGGCGCGGGCAGCGATAAATCCCATCTGCTGCAGGCGACGATCTGGCTCGCGGATATGGCGGACTTCGGCGCAATGAACGCCGTATGGGAAGCGTGGATCGACCGTGAGAACCCACCTGCCCGTTCCACAGGACAGACTCCCATGGTCTCACCTGGCTACAAGGTTGAAATCACGGTCGTTGCGGCCGTGCGCTCCTAGCGCTTCACCGCCACAATGTAGACCCTGAGGGGCGTCGTGGACGTGTTCTCGATTCCATGCGCCACTCCATTCGGCATGAAAACATGGTCGCCGGCTTTGACGGCAAGCGTTTCGGCGGCGACCTGCATCTCGCCCGCCCCTTCGAGGATGTAGTAAAACTCATCGAATGAGCCCACCTGCGTGTCGCCAGGACGGTGGGTATGCACACCTTCGCTGGCACCCGGCGGGATGTTGTAGATCATCAACAGCGCGGGCTGTGGATGACCCGCCGCGCGGAAGAAAAACCGGATGTCGATGGCGCCCTTGCCACCGTAAACATGCTCGTGGCGCACGAGACCCTCGCCGCCCTTTTCAATTTCGATGTTGTTATCCATATGCAGTTACTATACACCGGTGTCCATACACACCCGTAAACCACCCGACCGCGACCGCTGGTACGTCCTTGCAGTCATGACGGTCGTCTACGCTCTGAGTATTGCCGACCGCTTTTCGATAGCGACACTGCTCGAGCCGATTCGCCTCGAGCTGCATTTATCGGACAGTGGTATCGCCTTCCTGACGGGCGTAGCGCTTGCGTTGTTCTACGTCACCATCGGCATACCGATCGCATTGCTTGCCGACAGGGCCAATCGCCGCAACATCCTGGCGATTGCACTCGCGTTGTGGTCCGCCATGACAGCGCTTTGCGGCGTGGCACAAAACTACTGGCAGTTGTTGCTCGCGCGATTCGGTGTGGGTATTGGGGAAGCCGGCGGCACTCCGCCCGCCACCTCCATACTCGCAGACAAATTCCCGCCAGCGAAGCGGCCCATGGCACTGACTATCTTTGCGCTGGGCGCCTGTCTGGGTGCGTGGCTCGGGTCTTCGGTCGCCGGCGACGTAGCCGAGCGTGGCGGATGGCGAGCCGCGTTTCTGGTCCTGGGGATCCCGGGACTCATCGTCGCTGCGATAGTCCGTTTGACTGTACGGGAGCCCCGGCGCGGGCAGTTGGATGAAACCCAGGAGAAGCTGCCCCCAACGACACTGCTCGCTACGGTGACCTACGTTGCTCGCCACAAAAGCGCCTTTCATCTGTTGATGGGAGGCTCGGTGGCCACACTCTGGAGTTGGGGACTCATGTGGTGGATGCCGACCTTCCTCGTGCGGTCCCACCACATGACTGTCGGCCAAGCCGGGGATTTGCTGGGACCGATGCATTTGATCGCCGGTACGGCCGGAACACTGCTCGCGAGTTGGCTGATGAGCCGTCCGGCAGCAGCCAATCCACGCTACATCACAAACCTGCTGGCCTGGGTAACGGCGTTGACGACGATCCCCTCCATTCTCCTGTTTGTGGTCCACTCCGAATCGGTCACCCGGATTCTGCTGTGGATATTCGTGCCGTCCGTCTATTTCTACATCGGGCCGATTCTGGGCCTGTTGCAGAACGCAGTCCCGCCCGCCATGCGGGCCACGACCTGTGCGTTGTTATTGTTCATGGCCAACGTGGCCAATCTCGTCCTTGCGCCACAGGTGATCGGCTGGCTCAGCGACTGGTTTGCCGCAGGATTCGGGGCCGGGATCGAATCACTGCGCTGGGCGCTGTTGGTACTGGCCCCGACCGGCTTCTGGGCCGCGTGGCATCTGGGTGCCACGCGCCGCACGATTATTGCGGACACCCACCAATAGTGTCGCCTTCCGACAAATGCAGCGGGACGGCGGCCTTTGGCACAAACACTGTGTTATGGGTGATCCGAACGATGTGTCCCTTGTTGCGCACGACCGTCGTGTGACACATGTTGACCTGATCGGGAATGCGGATACTGACCTCCTCATCGTGGCTGGGCAGCTTGCCGTCACCCACCATCAGGGTTAACCGGTAGGCCGAGCGCCTGTGGAAGTCGATCCTGTGAGGCTGTTTGATCGTGAGCTCACCGCTATCGGCGGCAAGCGCGAAAACGCCTGCACCGTCGCCACCCTTGATCTGCCAACTCCCCAGCGCATCACCTGAGTCCTCATCGGTTGCGTTGACCGTCCCCACGACGCCCGCCGGCCCTTCGCCTAAAACGAATGTCTGACCCGGCGCCACGACGGGCCGGCTGTCATTCAAATAGCGCGCCGCAAACTGTGCGAACGTCGGCCAGTTGGGCACCGGTGTATGACCTTCGATCTGGCGCCGCCAGCCAACAGTACCGTCGATGAAAGCCACGTTGAATGGGGGCGTGCCGCCAATGGACTCGTCGGGGCCGGATGTGAATACGGTTCCCGCCGGTATGATCTGTCCCTTCCACCCCAACAGGTCCCACACGGGCGACGCCAGTTTTCCCGACAGGAACGTGCCGCGCGGATCGGCCCAGGCATCGCCGAAACCCGGCGGCGTATCCGTTCCGTTGGTCACGAAGATGGCGCGCGGTGCAATCAGCGCTGTCGTGGACTGAGCGTCTACTGGCAGGGACTGCAATTTCCTCGGAATGTAGCCGCCGGTGTGCAGCGGGCCGGCAAAATGCAGGATATTCCCGGCAACCCAGTGGTACTCACCGGTGGTGGAGCCGACAAACTCCAACGTCTCGCCGTAATGCCGACGGGCGACAGCGGTTCCGAGGGCGCCAGCGTCACTCGGCCACGTAACCACGACTCTCGGATCGTACGCACCGGTCACCAGTGTGGCTTTACCAAAACGGGAGTGACCTTCCACGGCGACCTTGTCAGCATCCAGGTCGGGATCGTTGGCAAGCTCGTCGATGAGTCTGCTCACTCCCCAACCCCATGCAACCAGCGACCCGGGATCCTGCGGTTTGCGCCAGTTTCCACGAGTGACCAGGCCGATGAGATAGCTCGACAGGTTGGCTCCGCCGCTGTCAGGTTGCACGGCCGTTGGATTGTAGCTGCACGTGCCGATCCCATACGGCGCCGTGTATTGAAAGCGACCGGCCCCTTCGGAAAAAGTGACCACCACCGGATATTTACGGCCGGTGGGCGCAGGATACCGACACAGCGCGGTAATCACCGGCGTGTTGCGCAACTCCGGATAGCTGCTGATGTCAACGGTACCCGTTAGAGTCTTTTGCCGGTATGAATAAGTTGTAGTGCCGACGACCTGTGAGCCGGTTGTTTCAGCGCTGACGACCCAGTTGACCGGGATGTGGGGATCAATCGCCGTGCCGTACAGATCCTGCTGTATGAGCCGGAAAATCTCCGGTCGCCGGCGCAACCACCAGTCTTGCGACGTTTTGATCCGCCGGCCGTCCTGGGCTTTCAACAGATCGAGGTCGGTATAGCGGGGTTGAGAGAAGGGTCCGTAGTCGCCGAATCCGCTGAGCGCCCCGCCATTCACACCGGAGTCGCTGTCATAGGTATGCCAGAGACCGAAATCCGTGCGGATCACAACGTGCCCGCGAGGATCGGTCCAATTGCCTTCCGTGTTGTTGGGATCCACGGGCGAGGCGTTGACGGGCCGATTCGGGTCGCTCGCCCGCGGCGGGAGGGTCGGCAAGGTGATCCCCAGCTGACACAGCAGGTGATCACGATCCTGAGTGGTCGTGATGGTGGCATCCGGCAGAGCCGGCAGGCTGCAGACCTGAGCTGCAACCCGATGCGGCACCGAAAGTGCCAGGCACACAACAACGCACAGCGCCATAGAAAGCCTGATGTTGAACGATTCCATGTTCACCCCTCTCCACCGTCCCATTTCAAGACGACGGGTTATTGTAACCGCAGTTCAAAAGGCCCCGCCGGCAGGCCTGAAGCATCAAACAGTGTGCAGATCGGACTCTCGGCCCAGCAA
>Ga0137412_10005480_pt1 | contig 10142 bp, 7 predicted proteins | sample CZODoug2_1_16fun_FD_122160 | JGI IMG/M metagenome (GOLD analysis project Ga0137412, IMG submission 122160) | Vadose zone soil fungal communities from Angelo Coast Range Reserve, California, USA - CZODoug2_1_16fungal (Hybrid Assembly) | ecosystem: Environmental > Terrestrial > Soil > Vadose zone... | reverse complement strand
TGCGACATCCACAGCAACAGGCCGGTGGCGTCGCGCCACAGGTTGGCGTTCCACGCCTCGAACATCGCCCGCGTGCTCTCGTAGTTGACGAACTGGGCCCGTCGGCAGAACTCGTCGAGGCTGGTAGAGGCGCCGAGCCGCGCGTCGATCGCCGCCCGGTAGCCACCGGTCTGCTGGTTACCGATCTCGGACCAGTCGTGGTAGTTCCACACCTCGCTGATCGGCCAGCCGGGCTCGTCCCCGACGAGGTTCTGCATGCTGTCGGTGACCGGGATGACGGGCATACCGATCTCGGTGTGGAACCCGAACGAGTTCGTGTCGTAGCTGCCCTTGTCGAAGTACGACGCCGGATCCACCCAGTGATACGGGCCGTGGCCGCTGACGATGCCGCCCGCGGAATTGCTGATGTAGATGACCTCGCCGTCCTCGTCGGCAACGGCCTGCCGCATGCCGGTGTCGAGATGCGCGGGCGGCACCTCCTCGTTGGCGCCGCACCACACGACGATGCACGGATGGGTGCGATACCGGCGGATCGTGTCGGCCGCCGTGTCGACGTATCCGGGGATGTTGTCGTTGAACGCCCCGGCCTCCCAGAAGTCGTTCCAGACGAGGATGCCGTTCTCGTCGCACAGCCGGTACAGCTCGTCGCGGTTGCTGCTGCCCAGCCAGTTGCGAATCATCGTGAAGTTCATGTCCCGGTGCATCTGCACGGCGGTCTCGAGTCGACCTTCGGTTCGGCGCAGCAACTCGTCCCAGCCCCAGTTGCCGCCGCGGCAGAACACCGGGACGCCGTTGACGCTGATCTTCAATTGCGTCACTGCGTTGTTGACGGCCTTGACGTCCGTCCACTTCGCGCCGTCGTCGGACACCTGGATGACGTAGTCACGGGCGTACGCCTGCTCCCACGCGATGGCGATCTGGTCGAACGTCGCGGGCGCCCCGAAGTCGACCTGGATCCACTGGCCGTCCTGGTAGGCGGACGACCAGCGGGTGCGCGGGTTGCCGTCGACGGCGTTGGGCGCGGCGTCGTTGTCGCCGTCGTTCGAGGATGCGGTGGCGGTCTTGTGCAGGGCGAGGTCCACGGACGGTGCCGCGCTGCTCGATGCCGACAGCGTCCACATCGACACGCCCCACTGGGTCGCCCGGCCGCCGCACTGGATGCGCAGGTACCGCGCGGTCTGCGCGGCGAACGTCTCGGTCTGCGTGTAGGAATCGCCGAGCGCCGCCGCGTTGTCGACCGACTTCGCGTCGGTCCACTGCGCACCGTCGTCGGAGATCTGCACGACGTAGTCGAGCGCGTACGCCTGCTCCCACGCGATCTGGATCTGGTCGAACGCGGCGACCGCGCCGAGGTCGACCTGGATCCACTGATCGTCCTGGTACGCCGAGGACCAGCGCGTCGTGTTGTTGCCGTCGACGGCGTTGGCGGCCGGGCTGCCGTCGTCCGACGAGGCGGTGGCGGTCCGGTGCAGGGCCAGGTCGACGGCCGGCGCGGAGCTGTCGACGACGGCCAGCCGCCACATCGACACGCCCCACTGGGTGGCGCGCTGGCCGCACTGGATGCGGACGTAGCGAGCCTGCTGCGCGCCGATGTCGACGATCTGCCCGGGGGCGTCGCTGCCGGACGCCACGACGAACGTGGGCGTCGAGGACGGCGGCACGACGATCGGCTCGTCGTAGTCGTAGCGGAACTCGCGGATGCCGAAGCGGGTGGTGCGCGTGTCGCTGGTTCGGCCTCCGGTCGCCGCGGTGATGCGCAGCTCGTGCAGCGCCGGCTCGCCGTACCCGTTCGGCCACCACAGTTTCGGGTTGCGGACGGTCTGCGGCGCGAGGTCGACGTCGACCTGCTGACCGGCGGGGACAGAGACCGTGCGGTGGACAGCGACCTTGTCGAACGACGCGGTGATCGTGACGTCGCGGGCGCGGCTGTCGGCATTGCGCGCCGGCACGGTGAGGCGCACCTCGGCGGTGCCGGCGGCGGGCAACGTCGTGACCACCCGCGGGTCGCCGATGACGACCGGCCCCGTGCTGCGCAGCCGGGCGTGATCCCAGATGCCGGCGCCGCGGTCACGCACGGCGGGCATCCAGTCCCATCCGGACGCGGCGAGGTAGGTCGGCGAGTCGAGGTAGAGCTGGCCGGACTGGACGAACGTGTTGCCGTTGCTGCTCTTGTCGCCCGGCGTACCGGGATGCGGCATCGGCTGAATCTGTACAGCCAGGCTGTGTTGCCCACGGGAGGCGGCGAGCGCACTCGTGACGTCGAACGCGGCGCGGGCGAACGGATGGGTGAGCGTGCCGATGCTCTTGCCGTTGAGCCACACGTCGGCCTGGTGGTTGATCCCGTCCAACTCGAGCCAGATGCGGCGGCCCGCGCTCGTGTCGAGCCGGCTGGGCAGGGCGAACACCCGCCGGTACCACCAGGCGTGCCGGGAGAGCGCCTCCGGGATCTGCAGGTTGTTGAACCCGGCGACCGGGTCCGGCAGGTGCTCGGCCGCGACGAGGCTGGCCAGCACCGTGCCGGGAACCACCGCCGGCAGCCACGTCTCGACCGGGACCGTCGGTTGCGACAGCGCGGCGCCGTCCAGGGTCCCGACGAAGTCGTCGAGGGTGAGCTCCCACCCGGACTCGATCGGCACGGTGCCGTCCGGCGACACGGTCAGCGCCGGAGCGGGCCGCCGATCGCCACCCCAACTGGTCCAGCCGGTGGCCGGCGGACGCGGCACCTGGCTGGTGCCGTACACCTGGAAGCCGTTGAGCCCGACCGGGTTGGCGTTGGCGCGCCGGGTCGAGGTGAATCGGATCCATCGCGCCGTCACCGGCTCGGGCAGCGCGATGTCCATCGTGGCGCCCGTCCCGGAATCCGTGGCGTAGGCCTGCGTCCAGGTGTTGCCGTCGGCGGAGACGTCGAGGCGGAACGACACCGCCGCGCTCGAGAGGATCTCGGTGCCCGTCGTCTGGCCGTAGTCGCCGTTGAACGCCGGGTCGTCGAGCGTCGCCTCGAAGACGAGCGTCACCGCCTCGATCGAACACGGCGCCTGCAGGTCGACCGCGATCCACTGCGGGTCGCCGGGCGCCGCCCGCCACCCCGTCCCGCGAACCCCGGTGGTCGCGAGGCCGTCGACGGCGAACTGCCCCGGCGTCGGCGCGTAATCGACCGAGGAGACCCGCACCGGGCGGTACTGCGCCAGGTCGGCGCCTCGGGCTGCCGGGGCGCTCACCCCGCGCGCTCGCGCCTGGCCCGGTAGCGCCGTGCCGATCCCGAAGGTTGCGAGGACGGTGGCTCCGGCGGAGAGGAAGGTACGACGCGAGAGCGCATCGTGATTCGCAGGCATCGGCAATTTGTCCGATCTGAACGGGGATTCGAGTCGCTCTGACAACGCTGTCATACTGCAGGTCGCGGAACGGTGTCAAGGTGCGCCCAGTCTGGTTCGGGACGAGCCGTACTCGCATCCGCCGGCGGCCAGCGGGTCGATGTCGCGCCGCTACGGGGATACGGCGATGCCGAGGGACTCGGCGGCCAGCGCCTTGGGAGCGCCCTTCTCGTAGAACACGTCGACCTCGGCGATCGTGAAGCCCGCGCCCGTGAGCAGATCGACGATCGGACGGGTGAGGTGGCAGCCGGCGAAGAGCCGTTTCTGCACGGGTTCGAGGCGATGCTGCCAGCGTTGCACCCGCTCGTCGGGCGCCAATCCGTGCTCGACGAAGTGCAACGTCGCGCCCGGTTTGAGCACGCGCCGCAGTTCGCCCAGCGCGCCGGAGACGTCCGGGATCGTGCACAGCGTCCAGGTGGACACGGCGGCGTCGTAGCTGTCGTCGGGGAAGGGCAGCGACTGGCCGTCGAGGCCAGAGCGTTCGACCGGGACGGTGGCCGCGCGCAGGCGCTGGCCGGCGAGTTTCCAACCGACGTCGGACGGTTCGACCGCGGACACCCGGGTGACCGCGGGCGGGTAGAACGGAATGTTGAGTCCCGAGCCGAACCCGATCTCGACGACGTCGCCGGCCAGGTCCTCGCAGACACGGCGCCGCAGGGGCCGCATCGTCTTCATGCCGCAGGCCCGGTTGATGATCCGCGGGACGACTCGTTCGCTGTAGAGCCCCATGAATGCCTCCCCACCTGCGGGAAGCGTGGCACTGCGCGCAGTGCCCGTCTAGTGTCGCGGTTCCTCGTGGCCGCTGGTTCTGGTCGGATCCAGTCGTAGTCTCAGCTCGCGTAGGCGCTCACCGGTGTACGCGCGGACGACGCGCGAGAGATGGCTCTGGTCGACGAACCCGAGGTCGGTCGAGAGCGCGGCGAGGTTCTCGTACCCGTCAGCCATACGGTCGAACGCGATCGTGACCCGAACGCGGTTCCGGAACTGCGAGAGCGTCATCCCGGTCACCTGGGAGAACACGCGGCTGACGTGAAAGCGCGTGTGTCCGAGCGCCCGGGCCAGATCGCCGAAGTCGGCGTCCGCCGGGTCGGCGACGATTGCCTCGCTGGTCTGCGCAACGAGTTGGCGGTGGTTGGCTCGGGTTGTCGGGCGGCGCGCGGTGAACCGTCCGGGCACAGCGCGTTCGGTCAGGCCGCCCACGAGTTCTGCGAGCCGCTCGTCGACTTCGAACCGATCGGTCCCACGGCGCAGCGCCACGATCAACTCGCGGTGCCGAAGGTCGATGGCGGGCGTGGTCGTGAACGCCACGTCGGGCACCGCCCCATCGGCCGCCAACGAATAGACCGCGCTCGGCGACAACCACAGCGATGTGCACCGATCGCCGGCCGGGCGATGGTGCGCCAGGCGCTGCTCGACGAACGGCCGCTCGAAGAACGCATTCGTTGGGCCCAGGTACGCGCCCTCGCCGTTGACCTCACGCCAGTACCCGCCCCGACGAATGAGGACGAGGCCGTAGTCGCGGCTGTACTCATAAGATCCGAGGGCTCCGGCCGGCTTGCGGCAGTCATGGTCGACGATGCGCACTCCCGGCGCCTCACCGAGAACGGTGAGCACAGCGTCGGGCACCGGGATGTCCCCGTGGACCTTCGCCTTCGACATCGCGCCCTGAGCCCCCAGCCAACCGAACACAAATCTACAAGAGGAGTACGGCCGCGGACCGCTAGCGTCGTCGCCATGAACCCTTTGCCCGCTGAGATGAGATGTCCGTGCGCAAGCTGATCGCCGGGATGCAGACGTCGGTCGACGGCAAGATCGAGGGGCCGGACGGATACGCGGACTGGGTCGAGGGCTGGGGGGACAACTACCAGCTGATGCCGCAGATCGACGCGTGCCTGCTCGGCGGCGGGATGTACCCCAGCCACGAGCAGTACTGGACCGCGCTCGAGGAGATCGAGCCGGGCAAACCGCACCCGCTCACCGGAACGGTGCCGACGGCGGCTGAGGTCGAATGGGCCCGATTCGCCGCGCGGATCCCGCACTACGTCCTGTCGAACACCCTGACGTCGGCGAACTGGCCAAGGACCAGTTTCCTCCGCAGCCTGGACGATGTTGCCGCGATCAAGGAGGAATCGGGCCAGGACATCTACTTGATCGGTGGCGCCCGAACCACGGTGAGTCTCATCGACGCCGGACTCGTCGATGAACTCCGGCTGCAGGTCCACCCGCTGATCGCAGGCGTTGGAAAGGCACTCTTCGAGACAACCGGACCCCGTCGTGGACTCGAGCTCCAGAGCTGCGAGCAGCTCGACGACGGGCGGGTCAGCCTGATCTACGGAGTCAGTTGAGCGATCTCGCGCATTGACCTTGCGCGCGGAGCGGCGCTCGAGACAGTCAGCGCGTACCGAAGGTCGCGGGCGTCGGTCAGCTTCAGGCCCCGACGTCGCATCTGCTGCAGCATGGCGCGGCCCGGGAGTGGGCAGTAAGGCAGCGGCGGGACCTTGCTGCCCCCCGGAACGCTGCCGGTGTAGGCGATCTCGTCGAGCACCTTGTCCAGCATCGGGCGACCGCTCTCGTGCAGGAGCAACGCGGCCCGCGTCGCCGTGACATCGGCCGGAAGCCGAACCGATTCCTGGGCCAGGATTGCGCCGGCGTCGATCCTCGCCTCGAGCCGGTGCAGTGTCATGCCGAAGGTGTCGGGTCCATCGCACAGCGCGTGGATAGTAGGCACCGCTCCGCGGTGGCGTGGCAGCAGGGCCGGGTGGAAGTTGATGCCGCCAAGGGGAACGGAATCGATCGTCTCAGGGGTGAGGATCTGATCGAAGTGGTAGGTGAGGATCAGATCGGGCGCATGGCTACGCAGTGCTCGCGCTACCTCGGCGCCATTCACGTCGTCGACCTTGAGCGTCGGGATACCCAACTGGGCGCAGAGCTTCTTCAGCGGCGTCGCCTCGGGCACGCCCCTTGTTCCGGCGATGGCCTGAGTCAGTGGGGCGACCGGCTTGAGCCAGTCAGGTAATCCGAAGTTCACGACGAGATAGGGCACGATGGCCGGACCCGAGCGCCGAAGGTGCTGACGGACCTGCGTGATGACGCCGCCCGCGGAAGGACGTTCAGCGTTCGAGAGGCCGACGAACGCGATGTCGCGGGCATTGTCAGCGACGAAGCGACGCATAGTTCGGGCATTGGGTAGCGCCTCGAGGACGAACAAGGCGATGCGTACGCGGGCCACGGCAACCTCGGCTTCTCCAACACGTGCATGAGCGCACAAACGGGGGATGAGCCTGGCCTGCCCAGCAGCAGGCTAACGAGCATCCCGCGCGGACACCGGTGGAGAGGAATCCCCATCCCACTCAGCGGTCCGCGGTTGTTGATCCGATGAAAACCGGCCGGATCCAGGTACTCGTTTGTGAGGACCAACCAGCCTCCGACGGCGGCGCACCGATCCCCGAGCTCGATCGGGCCGACCGTCTCTTTGGCGCTTGGGGTCGCGTGCTCCGTGGATATGATCAAGCCCGTCCGACGAGCTGATCACCCGCCATTTCGCGACGTGAGGACGGCAGGTCATGGAGATCAACGCAGGAAACGTGACGCCAACTGTTTCGCGCCGGGGCTGGCGAATGCGGCTGGGCGTGGCGGCCGCTGGATTTGTCGTCGCCGCCGGTGTGGCGATCGCCCTTCCGGTATCCGCAGGTGCGGGCGCGATTGCCGCCTGCGGTAATACCGCGGCGCCGCACGGGCTGGACGCGGCGATCACCGCGGCGAACGCGGCCGGTGGCCCCCGGACGATCTTCCTGTTGCCGTGCACCTACGTCATCACCACCCCGGCCGATCCCGGCGACCCGACCGGGCCGACCGGCCTGCCGGAGATCACCGGGCACCTGACGATCATCGGCGCCGGCGCCGTGATCACTCGCGCGGCGTCGGCGCCGGACCTGCGGATCATGCACGTCGACGCGGACGCATCGCTCACCCTGAAGTACCTGACCGTCGCCAACGGCTCCTTCGCCGCCGGCCACCTCGGCGCGGGAATCCTCGTCCTCGGCACGCTGACCCTGCAGCACAGCGCGCTGGTGCACAACGTGTCCGGTGGGGGCGGCGGCGGGCTCGGGGTGCCCCCCGGTGGCGCCGCCACGATCGTGGACAGCCTGCTCGTCGACAATGCCGCACCCGGCGCGAACGACGGTGGTGCCATCGCGTCCGGCGGGGAACTCGCCATCAGCGGTAGCTCGCTGATCGGCAACAGTGCCGGCGGCCTCGGTGGCGCGATCGAGAATTTCGGCACGTTGACTATCACCGGCTCGCACATCGACGGCAATACCGGCTGGGGCGCCGCCGGGTTGTACGACCAGAGTTCGATGACCATCCAGAACACGACCTTCAGGGCCAACAAGGCCACGAGCAGCGATGGTGGCGCTGTCTATATCGATCCGGGGGCGCGCGGCTCGATGACCGGTGTGACGATTACCGCGAACAGCGCGGCCGCTCACGGCGGCGGGCTCTACCTCGGCCAGGGCTCGACCCTCGAACTCGCCCGCAGCACCGTCGGCGGCAACTCGGCCGCGAAGACGGGCGGCGGCATCTACCAGTCCACGGGCGCGACGGCGACGTTGCTGCACGCGAGGGTCACCGGCAACACGCCCGACAATTGCCAGCCCGCGAACGGCATCCCGGGCTGCACGAACTGAGTGAGCCCCGTGGCCCGGAACCTACGGAAAAGCTGATCCGGGTGTCGCCCGCGTATTTGCCGAGACTATCCACAGTGGACGGCCGAGGCCGGCATTAACCGAACGGTGTTGGCTTATCGCTGTGGTCGGGCCAGCTAAGCGGGTCAAGGAGAACGACCGAACGTGGCCGCCTTCGGGCACCACGCGGCAACAGTTCTTCCACACCGTCGTCATGTCCGCCGAGGATCACCCTGACCGCGTGAAACCGCCCCCTCGGGCGCACCCTTAGCAGTTAATGCCATCTTGACAGTCACTTTCAACATGGCCACACTTTCCACATGAGAGGCCCATACCGAGTGGTGATCTGGGGTCCGGGAATGGTGGGCAGCGCGCTGCTGCGGCGCGTGATTCGCAAGCCGGAGTTCGAACTCGCCGGTGTGCTGGCCTGGAGCGAGAGCAAGGTGGGCAAGGACGCCGGCGACCTCGTCGGCCTCGGGCCTACCGGCATCACCGTCACCGGCGATCCCGAGGAGATCTACGCCCTCGATGTCGACTGCGTGCTCCACACTCCGAAGGACCCGGGCGACTTCCGCAGCGACGGCGAGATCATCCGGCTGCTCGAGTCGGGCAAGAACGTCATCACGGCCCTGCCGTACCAGTGGCCCGAGCTGCGGGGCGAGGAGATCGTCAAGAAGCTCGAAGCGGCCTGCGCGGCCGGCGGTTCGAGCTTCCACGCCACTGGCTCCGACCCCGGGTTCATGGGCGAACGGCTCGCGCTCACCGTCACCGGTGTCTGCGACGACATCGAGTACGTGACCCTGGAGGAGGTCTACAACAGCGGGCCGCTGAGCGCCGACCTGTTGTCGGTTGCCGGATTCGGGGCCGACCCCGAGGACAGCGCGGGGCGCGAGGCCCTCGCGGCCTGGGCCGACAACTACCTGCGCCAGGTCGTCGCCCATGGTGGCGCGGCGCTGGGCGTGACCTTCGACGAGATCAAGCAGACCACCGAGGTCGGCATCGCGCCGCACGACATCCCCCTGCCCGACCTGGTGGTCAAGAAGGGGACCGTCGCGGCCGTGACCAACTCGTGGACCGGCCTGATCGGCGGCAAGCCGTTCTACACCCTCACCACCTACTGGTACGTGGGCCAGGAGATGCGGCCCTTCGAGGTGCCCTCCGACGACCACTGGATCATCACCGTCGAAGGCAACCCGTCGGCGCGGATGACGCTCGACCTCAAGGCCTCGGTCGCCCGGGACATCTACATGACCGAGGAGGAGAACTCCCCGGCCGGCATGATCGCGACTGGACTACCGCTGCTCCAAGCCGTTCCGGTGGTCTGCGCCAGCCCGCAGGGCATCGTGCGTCCATCCGTCTTCGCGCACTGGATGAAGGATCTCCGCGGGCTCGAGCGTCCTACGGCGACGTGAGTCCAACCGGGACGTGAGCCCTACCGGGACGTGAGCCCACGGGCGGCGAAGCCGACCTCGAGGGCGTCGAAAGCTCGCTCGACGTGGTCGGCGAAATGGGTCTCGGCGTCGGTGAGTTGCGCACTGAACGCGGCTCGGTAGGCGGCCACTGCCATCGAGGCGACCAGCCAGCACTCGAAGTCGCCGGAGTCGACCCCGCGCTCGCGCGCGACCATCGCCGCGACGGCTGCTTCCCACTCGGCCAGGTTCTCCAGGTAGCGCGACCTGAGGACCGGCTCGGTCTGGAAGAGCCGAATGCGGGCGAGGGCGAATTCCGGGTCGGACGTTTCCCACTCACGTGCGTTGTCGATGAACGTCCTACGCACCGTGGCCCACGCCGACTCGTGATCGTCGCGGGCGAAGTCGTCAAGCATCGCCCCGAGCCGCTCCCGCAAGTCGAAGAAGATCACGTCTTCCTTGCGGGGAAAGAGGCGGAAGAAGGTGCTCACCGAGTAGTCGGCGGCGTTCGCGATCTCCTCCACGGTCGTGTTGGTGAATCCGTTCTCCTGCGCCAGGGCGACGGCGGCCTCCGCGAGTTCGCGCTGCTGCTTGACCCGTCGCCGCGCGCGGCGATGCTCCATAGGTGTCCGTGCGGAGACATCCGGCCTCATAGAGGGAAAGTATCGCAGCCCGACAGG
>Ga0137412_10005479_pt1 | contig 10143 bp, 10 predicted proteins | sample CZODoug2_1_16fun_FD_122160 | JGI IMG/M metagenome (GOLD analysis project Ga0137412, IMG submission 122160) | Vadose zone soil fungal communities from Angelo Coast Range Reserve, California, USA - CZODoug2_1_16fungal (Hybrid Assembly) | ecosystem: Environmental > Terrestrial > Soil > Vadose zone... | reverse complement strand
TCGGTTCCCACACGGGCACGTAGCGCGCCTCGGTGGGAGCCTCGACACCGGCTGCCGCGATATAGGCGTCGATGCTGTCCTTGATGGATTCGCTGACCGCGTCAGCGGCGTCCAGGTTGGCCTTCAGGTCGGTGCCGAAGCTGACGAAGCCGTTGCTGATGCCCAGGAGTCGGCCATAGAGCCGCATGCCGTCCCGTGCGAAGGCCCGCAGATCGATGTCCCGCCCGCCGTCCCGGCCGGTCACGTAGTGATTTACCCGGAAGCGGACGGCATCCGCGTCGTCGAAGTCCTCGATGGTCTTGCGGTAGTAGCCCATGTCCTCCAGCCACGCGACGACGTCGCGGCCGCGGTAGCGGCGCGCAACCCGGGGCGCGCTTCCGGTGGCCAGGTGCACCGTGCGGCCGGCCAGATACAGGTCCTCGGCGATCTGGCAGCCGGACTGGCCGGTGCCGACCACCAGCACGGCGCCCTCCGGTAGGACGTCGGCGTTGCGGTACTGCGAGGAGTGCAGCGAGACGATGTGGTCGGGCAGGCGCTCCGCCGCTCGCGGGATGCGCGGCACCTGGTACGGACCGGTGGCCAGCACCACCTGGCCGGCGGTCAACGTGCCGGCGTTGGTGCGGAGCTCGAACCCGCGGGAGTGGGGCCGCAACAGACTCGCCTCGACGCCCTCATGGACGGGGACGTTGAGGTGTTCGCGGTAGGACTCGAGGTAGCCGACGATGTCGTCGCGCACCATGAACCCGTCCGCATCCGCACCCTGGTAGGGGAATCCGGGCAGTTGACACTGCCAGTTCGGGGTGACCAGGCAGAAGCTGTCCCAGCGTCGCTCGCGCCATTCGTGGCCCACGCGGTGCTTCTCCAGCACCACGTGGTCGATGTCGAGCTCACTCAGGCAGGCGCTCATCGCCAGCCCTGCCTGCCCGCCACCGATCACCACGACCGGGTGGTGCGTGCCGTCGAGGGTTGCGCTCACGCCGGTGCCTCGGTGTGTGCGAAGCCCCGGACGAGCACGGCATCGGTCGGGCCGGCCGTCACGGCCAGCGCCTCGAGCAGTTCGAGCTGCGCCATCGCCTGGCCGCAGCCGAAGCCGTATTTGGCCCGCACGCGGTCGGAGCCGATGGTCAGCGCCTCCCGGGCGCGGGCGAGAAAGTCGGCGACGGGGTAGGCCTGGCCCGGCGTGAAGTATTCCTCCACGACCAGGGAAGGGGAGTAGCATCGCAAGCTGGTTCCGTCGGCCCAGACGGTGTGGATGTAGGTCTCGGGCATGACGACGAGTAGATCGGCCGTTGATTTCGGAATGGTTGAATCCGGAATGAGAGACCGTTCCAGAACCCTCACGTTCGTGACGATTTTGTTGCGACTCGCTTGCGCGTCACGCACAAGCGTCCGGCAGGCCCGTCGGATGCGGGCCGGCCGGACGCCGGTGATACGGGGACTTGCCTACTCGGTCGGTTCGTGGCGGATGGAAAGACTGTTGATGCAGTAACGCAGCCCGGTGGGCTGGTCGGGGGAGTCCTCGAACACGTGGCCCAGGTGGCCGCCACAGTTCTTGCAGCGCACCTCGACCCGACGCATGCCGTGCGAGGTGTCGACGATCTCCTCGACGGCGTCGGAGTCGGCCGGGTCGTAGAACGACGGCCAGCCGCAGTGCGAGTCGAACTTGGTCTCCGAGCGGAACAGTTCCGCGCCGCAGGCCCGGCAGGAGTAGACGCCGACGTCCTTGTTGTCGACGTACTCCCCGGACCAGGGCCGTTCGGTGCCGGCCTGACGGAGCACGTGGTACTCCTCCGGGCTGAGCTGCTCCTGCCACTCGGCCTCGGACTTCTGCACGGGGTAAGAGGTCGTCATGTTCACATTCAACTCGCCGGAGGCCGCGGTAATGCCAGGCGGGGGTCTTACGAGCGTGTGACATAGCGTCGTCCCATGGCGTCACCGTTCATCGAACTCGAGGTCGGCGAACGAACCGTGCGGGTGTCCAACCCGGACAAGGTGTACTTCGCCGAGGTCGGCATCACCAAGCTCGAGATGGTCGAGTACTACCTGGCCGTCGGCGACGGCATCCTGCGGGCGCTGGGGGACCGGCCGACCACCCTGGAGCGCTGGCCCGGTGGGGTTTTCGAGGGGGCCAAGAAGGCCACCCGGGCCGACCCGCGCGGGGATGCGTTCTTCCAGAAGCGGGTGCCCAAGGGCGCGCCGGAATGGGTGGTCACCGCGGAGATCGCGTTCCCGTCCGGGCGCACCGCGGACGAGATCTGCCCGACGGAGGCAGCCACCGTCGCGTACTGCGCCAACCTCGGCACGATCACCTTCCACCCGTGGCCGGTGCGCCGGTTCGACGTGGACCACCCCGACGAACTACGTATCGATCTGGACCCGCAGCCGGGCACCGACTTCACCGATGTGATCGAGGTGGCCGGTTGCGCCCGGACCGTGCTCGACGAGCTGGGTTGGGTCGGCTTCCCGAAGACCTCCGGCGGTCGGGGCGTGCACATCTATGTGCGCATCGCGCCGCGGTGGTCGTTCACCGAGGTGCGGCACGCGGCGATCGCGTTCGGTCGCGAGCTGGAACGGCGCCTGCCGGGCCGGGTGACCACCAAGTGGTGGAAGGAGGAGCGCGGGGAGACGGTGTTCGTGGACTACAACCAGAACGCCCGGGACCGCACGATCGCCAGTGCCTACAGCGTGCGCCCGACCCCGACCGCCACCGTGTCCACCCCGCTGCGTTGGGAGGAACTGCCGCAGGTGACGCCGGGTCAGTTCACCGTGCGGACCATGCCGGCGCGGTTCCACGAACTGGGTGACCTGCATGCCGCGATCGACGACGTCGAGCATGATCTGACGCCGCTGTTGGAGTGGTACGCCCGCGATGAGCAAAAGGGCCTGGATGACATGCCCTACCCGCCGGAATACCCGAAGATGGCCGGCGAGCCCCGGCGGGTGCAGCCGAGTCGGGCTAAGAAGTCGGACTGAAGCCCCTCCGCTTAGGGCGCGGAGGTAGCCAGGACCCCGCCCATACCGCCGCCGGACTCGCCCGGCACGAAACCGAGGCCGGACCCCGGCGTGGCCGAGGCCGGCCTCGAACCCGAGCCGCCCAAACCTGCGCCGCTCGGATTCACGGAGAACGGATTTGGGGTGGCGGAATTGCTGGTCGGGCCACCCTCGGATGCGCCGCCACGGCTGCCCGTGTCGATGACCGGGGCCTGGGATGGCTCGTTCTGCGAGCCGCCGGCGCCGTGCAGGCTCGGGCCCGAGTCGTCTTTGTGAGATCCGCAGCCGCCCAGCACCAGGCCGAGCATCGCTGTCGCCATGGCCAAGGTCTGCCGTCGTGTCGCCCTCATCGTTCGCACCTCCCGTTCGGGTGTCACCTTGACCCCTGCCCGGTGGGCGGAAGGGTCATGCCGGGGTGCACCCGAACGGGATCATGGCCGGTGGTTCAGGGGTGCCGGCTTGGACGGGCTTGATGGCCCGCTGCCGCCGGTCCCGTTGGTGACCGGTGGCTTCGGGAAAGCCGGCGCGGACGGCACCGCGGGTGGCGTCACGGCAGGTGGGCTCGGGACGGCGGGCGTGGTCGGCATCGGGCCCGGGTGATTGCGGTCGCCGGGTGCGTTCGAGTGATCGTTGTGGTCGAAATTCCCGTTGCCGGGGAACCGGTGGTCGACGCTGTTGTCCTGGTTGCCGTCCCGGTATCCATCCCCGTATCCGTTGTCGTGGCCGTCGTATCCGCGCGCGTAGTGGGGTCCGTCATCGCGGTGATCCCCGCTCGGGCCGTCGTCGGAGTGCACGGTTCTCGAGACGTCCGTGTTCGAATCGTTGTTGGTCACGGAGTTGTGGTCACTCGAGAAGGACTGCGTGCTTGCGGACGAGTCCGAGCTCGACGCGTTCGGAGCGGCGTTCGAGTCAGTGCCGGTGACCGCGCCGGTTTGCTGCTGTGGCGCGGTGTTGTCAGTGGTCGCGGCGGGAACCACCGCGTCGTTATTGGATCCGCACGCGCTCAAGCCCAGGGTCAGGAGGACTGCCGCGACTGCGGGGGCCACGGTGCGTCGCCGTAGCGGGTTCATGAGCCGACTCCTCGCATTGGCTGTGTGTCAGCAGTGGCCTGCCCGAGCCCACTGCGGCTCAACCTTTGCGTCGCCCGGGAAGCCCGGAGTTAACTGTCAGCGCACCAAGATCGGGTTTCCCGGAGGGGGCGCGGTGCCATCGCCGGGATCGGCGGTCGGCGGTGTGTCCGGGGAGGGCGGTTGGGTGTCACCCGGCGGCGGGTTGTTGTCGGCCGGCGGGCTCGCCGGGCTGTCGGTAGCCGGTGGGGTGTCCCCGGCCGGCGGACTCGCCGAGCCGTCCGGGGTCGGCGGCGTGTCGCCAGACGGCGGTGTCGATGGGTTGTCGGCCGGCGGGTTGTCTGCCGGAGGCGCGTCGGTCGGCGGGGCGTCGGTCGGCGGGTTGTCCGTCGGCGCGCCTGACGGTGTCGGCGCGGGGGCCGGCGTCGGCGGCGCGGACGGTGTTGGCGCGGGAGCCGGCCGGTTCGGTCGGCTCGGCGCCGGACCGGATAGCCCGGTCAGGCTGGGTAGCGCGGCCACGCCCGAGGCGGAGACCACGCCCTGGCCGTAGAAGCTGTTGGTGCTCAGTTGCTGGTCGCACTTATGGGTGAACGACTTGGGGCCGTCGGTCCCGTCGATGGTGTACGGGTAGGCGGCCGGGTCCGGACAGTCCTTACGCTCTGCGCCAACGGCCATCGCGTACTGGACCAGCCGCGGGTTCATGGTGATCGTGTCGCCGTTCGGAGTGCCCAACCGGCTGATGGCCAGCGCGGCCACCCCGGTGGCGTGTGGCGCGGCCATCGAGGTGCCCTGGAGGTATTGGTAGTAGCCGCACACGTGGTTGCTGCAGTCCTTCACCACGAACGGGCTGGTCGGGTTGCCCGAGGCGTCGATGTCACCGTTGGCCCGTCCGATGTGCTCCGGGTAGGCGGCGAGGATCTGCGCGGTCGGGTCGACCTTGTGGTCGGGGGTATCGAAGGCGTCACCGCCGGGTGCGGCGAAGTCCGCGTGGGTTCCGCCGTAGTTGGAGTAGTACGCCAACCGGCCGCTCGGGCCCAGCGCGGTGATGGCCAACACGTTGTCGGTCTCGGCGGGCACGGTCATGCAGTCCTGGGACAACGTCCGCGGATAGGCCTTGCCCGCCGGGTAGTCGGGGCTGGCGGCGTCCGCCTTGACGGTGCCGAGGTCCACACCGTCGTTGCCCATGGAGGCGATCGTGGTGACGCCCTTGTCGTGCGCATAGAACACGGCCTTTTGCACCGCCGCGATCACGGTGCGCTGCTCGCTCTGCGCGGACGCGTCGTCCTTCGGGTTGTTCGAGCAGTTGTAGACCCACGGGTCGACGAAGAAGCTCATGTTGACCACGTTCAGCCCGGCGTCGCCGGCGTAGGTCAGCGCGTCGACGACCGGCTGCAGGAAGAAGAACCCGGAGTCCTGCCCGGCCCGGACGTCTACCAACGTGACGCCCGGCGCCACCCCGGCGATGCCCATCCCGTTCAGCGGTGCGGCGATGGTGGACGCGACGTGGGTGCCGTGGCCGTTGTCGTCGACGTCGGCCGGGTCCTTGCAGGACTGCACCTCGCAGGGCCCGTCGGCGTCGGGGATGTCGGTGGTGAAGTTGCGTGAGTCCGCGGCGTCGAAGTTCGGCGCGATGTCGGGGTGCGAGCCGTCGATGCCGGTGTCGATCACGCCGACCTTGACCCGCGGGTCGCCGGGGTCGGTGGCGTAGGACTGCTGCGCGGTGGCGCCGATCATCGCCATGTCCCACTGCCGCGGGGCCAGCGGGTCCGGGGCGACCGGCTTGGGGTCACCGACCACAGCCCGTCGGGCCGCGGCGGCACGGTGCGTATTGATCTTCAGGTCGCCGGATCGGATGCGGCGCAGCGCCTCGGCCCGGTCGGCCGGCGACAGGCGCTCGGCGAGCTCACGGGCGGAGGTCGGCGGGGGAACGTGCCCGATCGGGCGGTTGTGCGCGGCGCCGAACACCGCGCCGCCACGGCGCACCGCGGTGCTGAAGTCGAGGTTCTTGGTGCGCACCAGCGCGGTACCGATCGCGGAGTTCTCCTCGAGGACCTTGCCGCCCGCGGCTTTGATCGCCGCCCGGGCGGACTTGGCGTGCGCGGTGTCCCGGTACAGCACGACGTAGTCGGTGGTCGGGCCCTTGCGCTCGGGGGCGGCCGACGCGTGGCCCCCCGGCAGCACCGCAGCAGTGGTGACCGCTGCCAATCCGACTACGCCCAGCTTCCACGTCAATCCGTGCACGCGCGCCCCTCCCGCTCCCCGAAGCAACGCCCAGTATGTCCGCTACGGGCGGTTGATTCCGTGAGCCCGGCCGGGTGTGGCCCGACCTTTCCCAACCCTGACCGAAGCCCTTGCCAAAATGCGCGAGCATTCCTCACTTTGAACCCTCCCGGCAGGATGGTGGGCATGAAGCTGCCCGTGATGCCGCCTGTGTTGCCGATGCTGGCCAAGTCGGTGCCGACCATCCCCACCGGCGAGCTGGGCTATGAGCCGAAGTTCGACGGGTTCCGGGCGATCGTGTTCCGGGACGGCAACGACATCGAGATCGGCAGCCGCAACACCAAGTCGATGAACCGGTACTTCCCGGAGCTCGTCGAGGCGTTCACGGCGCTGTTGCCGCCGCGCTGCGTGATCGACGGGGAGATCGTGCTGCCGGACGCGGCCGGGGTCCGGTTGGACTTCGAGGCGCTGCAGCAGCGCATCCACCCGGCCGCCAGCCGGGTCAAGATGCTCGCCGAGACCACCCCGGCGCGGTTCGTCGCCTTCGACCTGCTGGCCTTGGGCGACGAGGACCTGACGCAGCGTCCGTATGCCGAGCGGCGCGCGCTGCTCGCCGAGGCGCTGGCCGGCGTGCCCGCGCCGATCCATCTCACGCCGAGCACCGATGACCCCGAGGTCGCCACCCGGTGGTTCTCCCAGTTCGAGGGCGCGGGCCTGGACGGGGTGATGGCCAAACCGCTGTCCGGCAGCTACCAGCCGGACAAGCGCACCATGTTCAAGATCAAGCACGCGCGCACCGCGGACTGTGTGGTGGCCGGGTACCGCACCCACAAATCCGGCCCGGACGCGATCGGCTCGCTGCTGCTCGGCCTCTACGCCGAGGACAAGCTGATCAGCGTCGGGGTGATCGGGGCGTTCCCGTTGGCCCGACGCAAGGAACTGTTCGCCGAGTTGCAGGAGTTCATCACCGACTTCGATGGCCATCCCTGGGCGTGGGCCGAGCAGGAGGCGGGCACCCGCACGCCGCGGGAGGCCGAGGGCAGTCGCTGGGCCGCGGGCAAGGACCTGTCCTTCACGCCGTTGCGCCCCGAGTTGGTGGTCGAGGTGCGCTACGAGCACATGGAGGGCATCCGGTTCCGGCACACCGCGCAGTTCTCCCGCTGGCGCCCGGACCGCGAACCGCACAGTTGCACCTACGAGCAACTGGAGGAGCCGGTCTCCTTCGACCTGGCCGACGTTTTCGGCGGCCGACCCTGACGCAGCGTCAGGATGGGCCGGCGACGCGATATCGCAGGAACAGGTCCGAACCCTCGGCCAGCACCCCGGCCAACTCCAGCGGGGCGTCGACCAGCCCGCCGCGCAGGATGCGGAAGGCATCCCCGCCGAGCAGCTTGGCGCTCATCGTCACGCACAGCTCGTCCAGCACCCCGGCGGCGGCCAGCGCGGCCAGCCAGCGCGGGCCGCCCTCGCAGAGCATCCGGCGGTGTCCGCGTTCGGCCAGTGCGGCGATGGCGATCTTCGGGTCGACGACGGTGTCCCCGGCCACGATGACGTCGGCCACCTTCTCCAAGGCCGTGAGTCGCTCGGGTGGCGCGGAGGCGGTGGTCAGCACCAGCGTGCGGGTGTCCGCCTCGCGGAACAGCGCGGCATCCGGGTCCAGGTCCAGCCCCGAGGACACCAGCGCCAACGTCGCATGGGGCGGCTGTCCAGCGGCCGCACGGAACGCGGCGTCCTCCGGCCGCGCCTTCTCCGGGCCGTAGCGCTCCTTGGTCGCGGTGGACGATCCGACGATCACCACGTCGGCCAACGCGCGCAGCATGCCGAGCAGATCGCGGTCGGCCGCCGAGGAGATGCCCCGGGTCACCCCGTTGGGCGCCACCGCGGCCCCGTCCACGGTGGACACCATGTTCGCCCGCAGCCACCAGCCACGGGGTGGGATCTCCGGATAGGCGTAGGCCACCGCCAGCCCGGCCCGGTCCACCTCGGTGCCGGTCAGGTCCAGTTGTCGCACTCAGTCCACCTCGACGATCGCCACGGATTCCGCGGGCAGCCGCAGGGCAGCGGAGGTCATCGCGGGAATGGGCACCGGGGGATTCGGCACGGAGGAAGTCAACAGCACCGCTCGCACCAGCCCATCCAGGGGGACGTCCTGCGCCGACCCGGCGAGGTTCACCACCACCCGCAGCCCGCCCCGGTTCAGGACGAACCAGCCGGCCGCCTCGTAGAAGGACACCGCGACCCGATCCAGCCGCGGATCGGTCAGCTCCGGGCGGGTCCGACGCAGCGTCAGCAACGCGCGGTACCAGGCCAACATCCCAGCGTGGGGTTCCTTGGCCGGCTCCGCCCAGTCCAGTCGGGACGCGGCCACGGTTCCCTCGTGCTGCGGGTCGGGTACCTGCTCGGCCGTCCATCCGTGTTCGGCGAACTCCGATCGACGGCCATCGCGCACCGCGGCGGCGAGTTCCGGCTCGCCGTGGTCGGTGAAGTACTGCCAGGGCGTGTCCGCAGCCCATTCCTCGCCCATGAACAGCAGCGGCGAGTACGGCCCGCACAGCAGCAACGCGGCCCCGATGCGCAGCCGACCCTCGGACACCGAGGCGCTCAACCGGTCACCGGTCGCCCGGTTGCCCACCTGGTCGTGGTTCTGCAGCGAGACGACGAACCGATGCCCGGCGGTGTGCACGCGGTCCACCGGCGCCCCGTGGCTGCGGCCCCGGAACTCCGACCAGCGCCCGTCGTGCCAGAACACCGAGGTCAGCACGTGGCCCAGGCAATCCAGGGTCCCGAAATCGACGTAGTAGCCCTGCCGTTCCCCGGACAGCAACGCGTGCAGGGCGTGGTGCACGTCGTCGTCCCAGGCCGCGGTCATGCCCAGTCCGCCGGCCGCCCGCGGTGTCACGGTCAACGGGTCGTTGCGGTCGGACTCGGCGATCAGCGCCAGCGGCCGGCCCAGCGCAGTGGCCAGCGCGTCCACCGCGTCGGACAGCTCCGCCAGGTAGTGCAGCGCCCGGGTGTCGTGCAGCGCGTGCACCGCGTCCAGGCGCAGCCCGTCGAGGTGAAAGTCCCGCAGCCACCCGCGAGCTATATCGCTGCCCGTCGACCCGTGAGCAGCTGGAATATCAGAGCCACAACAGCCAGCACCAGAAGCAGATGGATGAAGCCGCCCAAGGTGTAGCTGCTAACGACTCCGAGTAACCATAGAACCAATAGAATGACGAATATCGTCCACAGCATTTCGCACCTCCATACAGTCGCGTAAACTGGCCGCACAAATTGGGTGCTTGTTGCGCGCGCAAGGTTGGGTGCAATCGAGAGTAGCTGGATACGGAGAATGAAATCCGGCAGTGATGTTCAAAAGGGTGACAGGTCGGTGAAGCAGCCGAAGGCCGTGTCGGGTGAATGACGTTCAAGTTCGGGAAGAGGGAATATGCCGGTAGCCACGGCGATGATCGGGCCCTTGCGCGCGCGAATCATCGCCAGGTTGGCCATGGTTTTGTCGTACATGGAGTCCTGGGGGACAAGGAAGACGGTGGGGGTTTTGGGATCGATGAGGGCGATGGGGCCGTGTTTCATCTCGGCGGCGGAGTAGCCCTCGGCGTGGATGTAGGAGATTTCCTTGAGCTTGAGGGCGCCTTCGAGGGCGATGGGGAAATTGTAACCGCGGCTGAGGAAGAAGAAGTCGTCGGCCTTGGCGTATTTGAGGGCGATTTTTTTGATGGCGTCGCTCTGGGCGAGGATGGATTCGAGTTGTTTGGGCAGGGCCTCGAGGGCGCGCATGATTTCGAGGGCGCGGCTGGCGGAGAGCATGCGCATGCGGCCGAGGTGGACGCCGAGGAGGGTGAGAATGGTGAGGGTGGAGACGAAG
>Ga0137412_10005478_pt1 | contig 10144 bp, 6 predicted proteins | sample CZODoug2_1_16fun_FD_122160 | JGI IMG/M metagenome (GOLD analysis project Ga0137412, IMG submission 122160) | Vadose zone soil fungal communities from Angelo Coast Range Reserve, California, USA - CZODoug2_1_16fungal (Hybrid Assembly) | ecosystem: Environmental > Terrestrial > Soil > Vadose zone... | reverse complement strand
ACCAGCTTGCTGATGTTGACCATCGGGTCGTTGCGCTTCCAGGCGCTGTTCGGGTCTTCCGTTGGGCCCCACATGTCGTTCGCCTTGTAGCCGCCCGCGTCACCCATCGACATGTTGATCAGGAACGGCCACGACCCCTCGGACGGGTTCAGGAAGCCGGACAGCGACGCGGCATAGACGAACTGGTCGGGGTGGTAGATCGCCAGGTTCATTGATGCCGAACCGGCCATCGACAGCCCGACTGCTGCCATGCCCGTGGGCTTGACGTCCTTGTTGGCCTGCAGATACGCGGGCAGTTCCTGGCTCAGGAACGTCTCCCACTTGTACGTCTGGCAGCCTGCCTTACCGCACGCCGGTGAGTACCAGTCGCTGTAGAAGCTGGACTGGCCGCCGACGGGCATCACAACGGAGAGGCCGGACTGGTAGTACCACTCGAAGGCCGGGGTGTTGATGTCCCAGCCGTTGAAGTCGTCCTGAGCACGCAAGCCGTCCAGCATGTAGACGGCGGGCGAGTTGGGGCCACCACTCTGGAACTGGACCTTGATGTCCCTGCCCATGCTCGCGGACGGCACCTGCAGGTACTCGACCGGCAGACCGGGTCGCGAGAAGGCCCCAGCGGTGGCGGAACCACCGACGACCGCAGCGAATACGGGCAATAGAGCGGCCATCACAGCCGTGATGAACAACCGGCGCACGAGATCTCCCATCATCAACGGGGGCGGCGTGTTCGCAGTTAGGCCCCTTGACCATTCGGAGCCGTTCCGCCGTCGGATGGGTTTCTCACATCGTCCGGCGGCGCCCGCGCATCGTCGCGCGGGCTCAACAGCTCCAGGAAAACGGTGCCACAGTCCACTGTCAAAACGCTGTGAGAATTCTATGGCGGGGAGGAATAGTCGAGGTTCAACGGTGGTAGTACTGCGTCGTGAACATCGACCTGACCGGAAAGACCGCCCTCGTCACCGGATCCACCCAAGGCATCGGATACGCCATCGCCGAGGGACTCGCAGGTAGCGGTGCCCGCGTCGCGGTGAATGGCCGGTCCGCCGACCGGGTCGCAGAGGCGGTCGCGGCGCTGACCAAGGCAGGCGGTGACGTAGTCGGCATCGCTGCCGACGTGGCCACCGAGGGCGGTGTCGACCAGTTGGTGGCCGAGCTGCCAGCGGTCGACATCCTGGTCAACAACCTCGGCATCTTCGGTGCGGTCCCGGCCCGTGAGATCACCGACCAGCAGTGGCGCACCTACTTCGAGGTGAACGTGCTCGCCGCGATCCGCCTCATCCGCACCTACCTACCGGGCATGGTCGACAAGCACTGGGGCCGGATGATCCAGATCGCCAGCGACTCGGCGATCGTCATCCCCGAGGAGATGATCCACTACGGCGTCTCCAAGACTGCGCTGCTGGCGGTATCGCGTGGCTTCGCCAAGGACGCCGCGGGCACCGGCGTGACGGTGAACTCGGTGATCGCCGGTCCCACCCACACGGACGGTGTCGAGGAGTTGGTCTACGAGATGGTCGACAAGTCACTGTCGTGGGATGACGCGCAGCGGGAGTTCATGCGCGTGCACCGTGCGCAGTCACTGTTGCACCGCTTCATCGAGCCAGAGGAGATCGCCAACATGGTCACCTACCTCGCGTCTCCGCTGTCATCGGCGACCACCGGTGGCGCACTGCGCGTCGACGGCGGCTACGTCGACTCGATCCTGCCCTGACACCAGCCCAGCCCAGCACGCCGAAACGCACGTTTTGCAGAAGAAGTGCGAGAAGACCTCTGCAAAACGTGCATCTCGCGGTGGTTCGAGGGCGGCGCTGAGGGTTAGTAGCGGATCGCCTCGACCAGTGGTCCCGGTTCGTCCATCAACGCCCAGAAGCGGTCCCGGATCGCGACGGTCAGCGGTCCCGGCTCGCCAGCCCGATCACCTTTGCCGATCTTCTCGCCGTCCAGCGAGTTGATCGGGGTGACGCCGCCCGCCGTGGTGACGGCCATCAACTCATCGGCGTCGTAGAGCTCCTGGCTGGTCACGTCGCGCAGGGTGGCCTCGATGCCCATCTGGTCGGCGAGTTCGTAAACCGTCTTGCGGGTGATGCCGGGCAGCGCGTTGCGTGACGGCGATGCCAGCTTGCCGTCCTTGACGACGACCACGTTGAAGCCAGGGCCCTCGGCCACGCAGCCGTCGGAGTCCAGCAGGATGGCCGTGCGCGCGCCGCGGTCCTTGGCCTCGAAGCTGGCGGCGGTCAGGTCGCCCCACTGGTAGTTCTTGATGGTCGGGTCGACGGTGTTCCGCCCGGCGCGCCGGACGTGCCGCGGCACGATCGCGGTGGTGCCGAAGATCTGCTCGGCAGGGGGGAAGGCCCACAGGTAGGGGATCGCGTAGATGTAGACCTGGTGGGTCAGCTTGGATAAGTCCTTCTCGCCCTTCTTCTTTCCGTAGCCGCGCGTGACGGTCAGGTTGACGAACGACTCGCGAAGCTGCGACAGCGACACGCAGCGTTTCGTGAGCTCGGCCAATTCTTCTTTGCTCATACCCGCGTCGAGGCGGAGCTTGCGTGCGCCGTCGAGTAGCCGGTCGATGTGGTCGTCGAGCCGGAAGATGTTGCCGTGCCACACATGAGCGACGGTGTAGGTGACGTCGGAGTGTCCGAACCCGGTATCGAAGATCGAGATCTTGGCGTCCTCGGCCGGGATGAACTCGCCCTCGATCCAGGCGACGCCGCCGGCGAACGGGCTCGAGGTGTCGAGCTCGTAGTCGCTGTACTGGATCGCCGAGCCGACGGGCGTGTCCTCGCGGATGGCGGCGCCGGGTTCGACGGCGACCAGGTTGCTGGTGCCAACATCTTGGATGGCGGTCATTGTTGTTCCCTTCGGTAAGGCGTTGTGAGTCAATCGAATTCAGGATTGGTGGGTCTTGGCGTAGTTCGGGCCGGCCGCGCCGGTGGCCAGCCGCTTGCGCAACCCGGTGAAGGCCCAGAGCGTCGTGAGCGCGACCAGGCCGAGGAACACATAGCCGTTGCCTGCGAACTGTGGGAGGAAGATCAGCGCGGCGCACACCAGGGTGAAGCAGATGGCCGCGATCACGGCGACCGGCACGCGCGCCCTGCCGAGGTTGAACGTTCCTGGCTCCGGCGCCGGCACGGTTCCGCGGCGGCTGGCGATCATCACGGCGATGGTCTGAAGGAGGTACATCGCGCAGACCGCCAGCGAGGAGAGCCCGAGGATGAGGAAGAACGCCTTTTCGCTGACCAGTGCAAATAGCAGCAGGATCGTCGAAAAGCCGAAGATTCCGAGCACCGCGTACGTTGGCGTGCGGTTCGACGGGGACACGTGCCGCCAGACGTGGGAGAACGGCAGCATGTTGTCGCGCGCCATCGAGTAGGTCAGCCGGGTGGCGACCAGGATGTTGGCCAGGATGCACGCCAGGACGTTGGTCAGGGCCACGGCGACGACGATCTTGCTGATGACCGGGCCGACCTGCTGGGTGATGATCTCCTCGATGGGGGCAGCCGATGCGGCCTGAACGGCGTCTGCATTCTTGATCGCCAGCACGTAGACGACGTACATGCCGAACTCGATGACGATCGACGCGGTCAACGCGTAGAACATCGTGCGCGGAATCACGTGGCGGGCGTTGACGGTCTCCTCGGCGATGTCCGCACTGGCCTCCACTCCGATGAGCCCGAAGAAGGGGCCGAGCGATGCGGCCAGCCAGGCCAGGACATACGGGGTACTGCCGTCAGCCGTGCCGCCCGTGAAGAGCACCGAGACGGATTGGTGGTTGTCCGGCGAGGAGAAGGCGACGATCGCGACGAGAATCGTTGCGCCGACGGTGATGACGAACTCGAGGCTGACGCCGATGTTGTTGACCATCGTCGCGAACCGCACGCCGTACAGGTTGATCAGCATGCAGACGGCCATCACGCCGATGGCGACGAGGATCTGCGCGGTCTGGCTCATGTTCCAGCCGAACAGGCTGCCGAGGTAGCCGGACAGAATGTAGCCGACGCCGGTCATGCCGCAAATCCATCCGGCGAGGGCCAGCACGCCGGTGAACAGCGCCATCGTCGAGCCGACGAGGCGACTGGTCCACTGGTACGAATAGCCGGCCAGCGGCAGCTTGGCGGTCAGGTCGGCAGCGATCAGCGTCCAGATCACGAACACCGCAGCGGCGAGCAGCAGGGTCCACACGAACGGTCCGCCTGCGGTGAAATACCCGGCGCCGAAGCCGGTGAACACCGCGGTGGTGGCGCTGATCGTCGCGAAGCCGATGGCGAAGGACGCGAGCCTGCCGACCGAGCGGTCGAGCTTCTGGGTGTAGCCGAGCTCGGCGAGCAGGGCGTCTTCGTCATCCGCCGGTTTCTTGGCGGTGGCGCGTGGTGCGGTTTCGGTCATTGGGAGCTCCAGGTCAGGAGGGTCGGAAGGTGCGACGACCGGGGTAGTCGAATGTTCCGAGGAAACGCCTCCTGAGCTGCATGCGGAAGTTCCAGTTTCTGATCTACTGATAACTTCGGTTTATCAATGGTTCGATTCATTAGAAGTTCGTCGCGGTATGCGCTTCAGGAGTAGGTCGCTGGTCGCTCCGTCGACTGCCCCTCGCCGAAGCTCCACTCGTCGCGGACCTGGCGGATCAACGCGGCCGCGTCGTGGCTCACGGCCGCGGGATTCCACGCCAGGGCGGTGTAGTTGCGCGGGCGGTCGATGATCGGCACGTAGACGATGCCCTGCCTGCCGTACAGCCGCGCGCTGGCCTGACTGGTGAAGCTGATGCCGAGGCCCCGCGCGATGGTCGTCGTCTCCTCCTCGTAGGTGGCGGCGACGGCCGCGATCGTCGGCGGCCGCCCGTCGCGCGCATCCATCGCCATCCAGTAGTCGCGCCATCGCCCTGCGCTGCCCGGTGCCACCACGATGGGGTCGTCCAGCAGTTCGGCGATCGACAACTCGGCGCGCTGTGCAAGTCGGTGATCTCGCGGTAGGCAGGCCACCCAGTCCTCGGCGTCGAGGATCAGCATCCGATGATCCGGCAGATCCACCGGTGGCCGGATGATGGCCACCTCCGTGGTGCCATCGGCCAGTCCGGCAGTGGGGTCTGAGAAGTCGAATTCCCTTGGCTCCACACTGATCTCGGGATAGGCCGTCTCGAAGTGGCGGACCAGCCGGAACAGTACGTCAGCCCCGGTGCCGATCAGATAGCCCAATCGGATGCGCCGGTCGCGCCGGGACGCCGAGACGAGGTCGTCGACGGCGGCGTCCACACCGCGAAGTGCGTCGTGCACCGTGGGCAGCCATGCGGCGCCGAGGTCGGTGAGTGCGACTTCCCTGGTGCTGCGGGTGAACAGAAGGACGCCGAGCTGATGCTCGAGCTGCTTGATCGCAGTGGACAGCGCGGGCTGGGTGATGAACAGGCGCTCGGCGGCGCGACGGTAGTTCAGCTCCTCGCCGAGCACGGTGAAGTACCGCAACTGGCGCAGCGTGATGCCGTCCTTGCCGCTCGTGACACCCTCCTAAGCCGCGATGTCACACAAGCGTGTCACGCCACTTTCGACCTCGGGCGGCGACCGAGGAAGCCGGCGGCGAATGCTCGGCGGCGTTGCCCTCGGAATGCGCAGGCGATGCCTAGCGCTGCGGCGCCGTCAGCCCGTCGTCAGTTTGCGGTGCGTGCGCGCAGGAGTTGTGCGAGTTCTTCGCGATCGGCGATGCCGAGTTTGGCGAAGATGCGGGAGAGGTGTCGTTCAACGGTGCGATTGGAAACGCTGAGGCGGTCGGCGACTTCGCGATTCGACCGCCCTCCCGCAACGAGCAATGAAACCTCTTGCTCGCGGTCGCTGAGCGGCGCCGGATTCTCGATCGCGGCGGTCGCCGGTGTGTTCAATCCGAGTTGGCTGGTGAGCCAGTGTGCGCCGGTGGCCGATTCCAGTTCCTTGCGGCGCGCGCCGGTGCGAACGTGTTCGATCGCGGCGTGGGCGGCCGCGTCCGCTGCCATTGCCAGTGCCCCGATGTCGTGGAATCGTTCGGCAGCTTCATCGAGTCGGTCGCCGTCGTGATCGGCCAGGCCCCGGCCGTGCGCCGACATGGCCGCTGAAAGTGGGCTTGCCAGAAGCTGATCGAGCTCGCCGAGCCGCAGAGCGTGGGAACGCGCCCCGAACCGGACGCATGTGTGTAGCGCCTGCATCTCGGTGGCCGCCATTCCGCTCGTCCGTGCCATCCGCGCGGCTTGCTCTGCGTGATTTTGGCCTGCGGCGACGTCGCCGGCGCACACCCTTTCCCAGGCGCGGGCAAGTTCGAGTTCGGGCCAGAACACCGCAAGCTGCGGTCCGTTGGCTTGTTCGGCTTGAACCAACGCGGCCGCGGCTGCCTCAGCATTCCCGTGCGCGGCTTCAGCCTGGGTGCACCACGCGGCGACGAGCATCACCCACCCTGACGGAAGTGCCTCCGACATCACGGGGAGGGCGTTCTGCAGCGCCTCGCGCGCGCTCGTCAGTGCGCCGCGGGCGAGGTCTGCCCGACCGCTCAACGCGTACGCCACGGGCACTGCCTGCGGCACACCCGCTGCCATCGCGGAGTAACGCTGGCATACGTCGTCCGCCCCGGTGAGATCACCGGTCGCCGTCAGCGCCAGCATCTCGGCCAATCCCATCGAGAATCGTTGCGGCTCCGATTCACACAGTTCGGCTGCATACACGCTGTGCTCGGCCAACGCTGACGCGTCCGCAAAACGGCCCGTGAGTGCCAACGCGCCTGCCGTGACTGCGGCGGTCCACACCATCGCCATCGGGGCCATGCCCGACTCGCACGCAGGGAGTCCGATGTCGAGCGTCGCCTGAAGGTCGTTGGAGTAGAACGCGAACACCGCATCCATCGCCGCGGCCAGACTGAGCAGCGGCGCCGACTCGACCCGGTCCCGCACCGTCGCGAGCGCCTCCCGCGCCGCGTCGACCTGACCACGGCCCCACAACAGATTCGCCGCGAGTAGACAGCCCCACAGGACCGACATCGATTCGTCGGCACCGTCTGGTTCGAAGCGCCCCAGCACTGTCTCCGCCTCCTCGCGGGGTCCCGCCCAACTCATCGCCTCGGCGAGCGCGATCGCGGCACGCTGCCCGCCGCCTTGCTCGAAGACAAATCGTGCAAGTCGTTGGGCGAGTGCGAGATTCGACATCGTCACGGCACTCTCCGCCGCTCGTGTCACGACGTCCAGTTCCGGTGCCAGGTCGCTGCGCATCATGAACTGGGCCAGCTGTATCCGGGTGCGGATGTCGGTCAACACGCCGGGGTCTCGAGCCTCATCGGTCAAGAAGGCTGACAACGCCTGCGCAAGAATGCCATTGATCTGCCTCCAGCGCACGACGCCGCTGCGCGTCCTGACCACGTCGCCGAGGATGGGATGCCCGAGGCGCACCATCGTGCGAGATCCGTCGGCGACGATCCGGATCAGGCCCCCGTTCTCCGCGCGCGCGGCCGCGTCGACATCGCATAGCGTGCGCAGGATCTCCCAATCCAGGACCTCGGCGGCAGCGACGGTCTCGACGACCTCCAACTCGTCGGCCGCAAGCGATCGCACGCGCGACCCCAACAGGTCGTTCAGGTCGGCACCCGCTCGCAACGGACCGCGCAGGCGCCACGATCCCGCTCGCTCGACCACGAGGTTGCCGTCCACCGCCGTGGTCAGCAGACTCCGCAAAAGCAGTGGGCTTCCCGACGTGAGGTCGTGAAGTTGATCGACGACGCTGCCGTCTACGGCGTCGCCGAGCACGCTGGACGCGAGATCGGCGGTCTGTGCGCGGGTGAACGCCTCGACGTCGAGACGCAACAGGTGCTGTTCCTTCCACAGTGTCGTCACTGCGTCGGGCACCGTCTCTCCCGACCTGATGGTCACGATCAACCTGGTGGAGCCGACGACGGCGAGTCGGTGAATCAACAACGCCGACAACGGATCCAGCCACTGGGCATCGTCGATGACCACCACCAAGTCGGCCTCGTCGGCGAACGCCCGATGGGCAGCGGCCAACATCACGGCGGGCTCGGGCGGGCAGTCGACGGGCACGCAGTGGTAGAACGCCCCGAGCGGAACCGTTTGCCCCGTCTGGGTGGCGACGATGAAACGCGCCGTCAGGGCACCCGACTCGAGAGTCTGGACCACGCACCGGGCCAGCGTCGACGTGCCGGCGCCAGCCTCGCCAAGCAGGGCCACCCCCCGATATCCCGAGCCCGGTGCCAGCGCTTCGACAGCACGTCGCAATTCATCGCCGCGTTCGACTATTGGCCAACCTCGCGCCTCCCGCTGGTGGGATCGACCGTCCGCGAGTGCAGCCGGTGCAGCAATGATCGTCGATGCAATCTTGTTGGCAGTCGTCGTCATTGGCCGCGACCACGAGCGATTGGGAATTCGGCACCTGCCGGACGGGTGTCGACGGCAGTGAGCCGCTGCGCGGGCAACCCCGCCAGCTGGCAGGTTCGTGCGACGACGTGCGCAGACTGCGCGGCAAAGAGGCCGAAGACGACCTCGTCGGTCGGCGCCGCCAGCGCTATCACCAGCCGAACGGGCGAACCCTCGGCCGATACCGCTGCCGCGCAGTGCTCCAGCGTGTCGACGGTCAGCTCGAGTGGTGCCTCGGGGGAGTACCACTCGACGAGGTAGCACGCGAGCCCCGGCTCGGGGATGCCCATGTGGGAGACGGTAGGGGATTTCCGATGCCACGAGCATCAGGGGTTTCCCTATGGCTTGGCGTCGCCCATGCGGTGGCCGAGTTCGGCGCGGGAGCCGATGCCGAGTTTGCGATAGATGCGGGACAGGTTGACTTCGACGGTCTTTGGGCTGATGAACAGTGCGGCCGCAACGTCGCGGTTGGTCATTCCCGATGCGGCGAGTTCGGCGACTCTCTGCTCGGCTGGGGTGAGCTCTGCGGCGCCGCGGACGACGGTGGTCCGCGCGAGTTCGGTACGGGCCCGCTGCGCCCACAACGGGGTGCCCAGATCTTCGAAGGTGTGCAAGGCTTCGCCAAGGGTCTGCGATGCGCCCTTCTGGCCGCGCCGGCGCTGGAGTTGGCCAACGAGCAGCAGGGTGCGGGCCCGTTCGAACGGCATTGGCAGCCGGTCGTGTTCGGTCATCGCCCGCGCCGCAGCCAGGCTCGCCCCCTCGAGGTCGCCGCGTGCCGCGAGCAGCATGGCGCGGCAGCGGCCGCCGTTCGCCAGCATCCAGGGGCGGTCGACCCTGCGGCCGTTGCGTTCGAAGAGGTCGATCAGTGCCTCGGCCTCGCTGAGTCGACCCCGCTGGATCAAGGCCTCGGCGAGATCGGGGACGAACGAGGCCCACAACATCTCCGTACTGTCCGGCGCCGCATCGAGCGTGGGCAGCAGGGGTTCCAGCGTGCTCAACGCGTCGTCGTAGTTGCCTAGCGATACCTCGAGAAAACCGTGCGCCGCGATCGGCCAACCCGCCGTCCTCGGTGAGCCGTACCGCCGGAGGGCCGCGAGCGCTTCGTCGAAATCGTGGCGGGCCTGGTCCTCTTGGCCCGCGTAGGCGGCCAGCGTGCCGCGCATCGTCAGCGCCGTGGCGAGGGGATAGTCGCGGTTGAGCTGCAGCGCGCGTTCCATCGCGTCCTCGGCGATCACCGTGGCCTCGGCGAAGTCGCCCCGCCAGATCGCGAACATCACGCAATGGAATGCGACGAGGATGAGTTCGTACTCTTCACCGTGCTCGATGCAGCGCCGCCGAACAGCCGTCATCGCCTCATAACCGCGCTCGAGCCGGCCGGTCCAGCCCAACAGCAGGGCGTTCTGAACGCTGGCGCGGACCCCCAGTGGGGTGTCGGCGTCGTGATCCTCCAAGGCCAGTGCGCGCGCCAGGCCTGACTCATCGATCCCGTCGCCGAGTGCGAAGCCGAGCATGATCCGAAAACTGAGCGTCTGGCTGAGCAGATGCGGCTGCCCATGCCGCTCCGCGTGTGCGACGGCGTCGTCGGCACTGACCACGGCTGCACCGAACTGACGGACGTTTACTTGGGCAAACGACAAGCTGACCAGCATCTGCCCACGCAGTGCAACATCGTCGCCGGCCTCGCGAAGGGCGCGTTCCAGCAAGTCGGCGGCCTCCACGAAATGGTTCTCGGCTACCCGCACGCGGGCGAGCAGATTCAACGCCTGCGCTCTGGTC
>Ga0137412_10005477_pt1 | contig 10145 bp, 5 predicted proteins | sample CZODoug2_1_16fun_FD_122160 | JGI IMG/M metagenome (GOLD analysis project Ga0137412, IMG submission 122160) | Vadose zone soil fungal communities from Angelo Coast Range Reserve, California, USA - CZODoug2_1_16fungal (Hybrid Assembly) | ecosystem: Environmental > Terrestrial > Soil > Vadose zone... | reverse complement strand
TCCTTGATGTGCTCCAGGTTGTCGCGCAGCGATGCCAGCTCTTCGAGCGCCATTTTCTGGTCGCTCATCAACTGCTCCCCGAGCGAGGTGAGGTATTCCGGCAGGCGCTTGCCGCGCTCGTCGTTGGCGAGGAAGTCGCCCACGGCGGGACCTTTTTCCTGCAGCAGGGCGGCCACGCGGGACACGCCCGACGCTTTGGACGTTTTGACACGCTCGGTCACGAGGCTCGCCGAGATGTTGACGCTGTTCAAGATGTTGCCGACGTTGTGCAGCACGTTGGTCGCGACTTCCGCCATGCCGGCCTGGCGCGAGGCAATCATGAGCTGCTTGTGCACCCGCTCCAACTCTTCCGCGGATTCCTTGCGTGCGCTGATGTCGCGCAGGAACTCGACCGAGTATTCGGGTTTGCCCTCGCCGTCGCGAACCAGCGCCGTCGTCATGCGAACCCAGAGAACGCTGGCGTCCTTGCGGATGTAGCGTTTTTCGAGATCCACGAATTGGAGGTCGCCATTCCACAGGCGCTTGAGTTCCGCCGAGACGCGCGCGACATCGTCGCCGTGAGTGACATCGCCGAGCGTCTTATTCGCAAGATTGTCCGGGTCGAAACCCAGCATCGTCCAGAACGCCTGATTGAAGCGCAGCAATCTACCGTGCCGATCCGCATAGGCAATACCGATCGGCGCTTGATCGAAGGTATTGCGGAACATGGTTTCCGCCTTTCGCAAGTGGTCGCGGGCATTGACCAGATCGGTGAAGTCGGCGATGGTGCCGACCCAGCCCGGAACGCCGTCGGCCGCGACCACTTGCTCCGAGAAATTACGAACCTCGCCGTCCGCTTGGGTGCGATAAGCGAATCGGCTGGAGTCGGGCCGGCGGCAGAAATCCGCCCAGGCATGTTCCATGCGCGCGCGATCGTCGGGGTGCACCCGCTGCGCCCAAGCATCGGGGCTATGTCCGATCTCGAGTCCGAATATGCGGCGGTACTCGGGATTGGCATAGAGCATATTACCGACCGCATCAGTGTGATAGATGGCAACCGGTGCGCTCTCGAGCAGGGCTGCGGCCGATACGGCATCGGGATGCAGTGATACCGCGCCAGGCCGCGCATCGGAGAGCAGGGTGAGCTCGGTCAGACGCGAGAGCAGCTCGACTCGGGCCACGGCTTGCTCGGCGATCAACCGCAGGGAGGCGCGCTGTTCGGCCGAAAGGCTGCGCGCCTGAGCTCCATACACGGCCAAGATCCCCAGCGTGTCGCCGCTCGGCGAGCGCAGCGCGCATCCGGCGTAGGCCCGGACGGCGAGCGTCCCGGTCACCATCTCGGACTCGCGGAAACGCTCGTCCAGGGCCGCGTCCGGCACTTCGAACACCTGGCCGGCTTGCGAAGTGCAGTAAGTGAACGGATTGAGCCGCGGCACGGCGGCGGGCGGCAGTTCCGCACCCGGCGTGCACCAGGCTTCGCCGAGGCCGGCAATCGCGATCGAGGCCAGGGGCGACCCGCAAGCGCTCGCTGCAAGCCGCGCAAGCCCGCGCCACACCGGATCCAGGGTTTCGGTGGTCCGCACGGCGGCCGCGGGCTGTGCCTGCCCTGTGAGCGTTCGACCGATAGGTTGCGAAGTCATTGCCCTGGAATTCCTCGCCGCCGTTTTCTTGCGGCCGCGGTTTTCTTGCGCCCGCGCGAAAGTCACGTCATCGGTGCATTTTGGCCGATTCGGACATATCCACGGGTGGCGAATGCATCACACGATGTGGCTCAATACAGCGAATTGCGTCTCAACTATGAGATCACTCAATCGTTTGCAGCATGCGTATGATGGCGTGACGCGGATGCGAACGATCGAGGGGCAGGCATGAATTCCGCCGACGGCGCTCAGGTGTATGGTCCATGGAATCCCGGCATTCGGTCGCAGGTGCCCAGGGAACTGCGGCACCTGTCGACGATCTTTCGGCCCGAGAACGTCTCTACCAGCATCGCCGCGGCGACCGAGATGCAAGGTCTGACCGGATTCTCGCCGAGCGAATTGGTCGCGTTTCGACCGCAGCGGCTCGCCCTGCACGAATTGCTGATCAGGGTGACCGCCGATTTCGCCGTACCCGACGGTTCCCGAATCGGAGACTTGGGCATCAATTTTCGCGAGATGGCGAGCCGCTTGTTCGAGCGTCATCTCGTTCCCGAGATGGATGCCATCACCGCGGCCTATGACCGCACCCGGCGCGAGCTGCGCAATGCAATCGATGCGGTGCTGGCGGGCGTGGTGCCCGAACATCCGCCGTCCGCCGCGCCCGCGAAGCGCTCGGCTTCCCGGCTGTTCGCACGCATCGCGCCGCGCCGCCGCGCGGCGGCGGTCCCGATTCCGCTCGACCGGGGCTGGGGTCCCCGCCACATCGCCGACTGCGAGCGGCTCGCGGGCCTGTCGATCGATCCGCAGCAGAAGATCGTGTACCGCACGCTCGCGCGGGTGATGTCGGCGCTGTTCGCGGCCCAGGGCCATGCGTGGGGTACGCGGGAGCTCATCGCGTCGGCGGCAACCGACATGGCGTGCAACGATTGCGGCAGCGATTCGATCGGCCGAACGATCGAAACCCTGCTGCTGCGCGCGGCGCGCAGCGAAGGCTATCGCTTGCTGCCGCGGCAGGAGCGGCCGGTCGTCATCAATACCAAAGGGGCGTCCGCCTCGGGCAAGAGCACGCTGCGCCCGTTGCAGAAGACACTGGCGGGCGACATCGGCGCGCAATGGAGCGATTTCGCACTGATCAGTCCGGACATCTGGCGCAAACAGCTCCTCGACTACGAGGCGCTCGGCGCGGACTACAAATATGCGGGCGCCTTCACCGCCGAGGAACTGCAGATCATCGACCAGAAGCTCGACCGCTACATGGCGCGCAAAAACCGGCGCGGCGACATGACGCACCTGTTGATCGATCGTTTTCGTTTCGACAGCTTTGCGCCGGATTCGGCGGAGGCGGGCAGCAATTTATTGACGCGCTTCGGCCAGACGGTCTATTTGTTCTTCATGATCACGCCACCCGAGTTGCTGGTCGAACGGGCTTGGACGCGCGGCCTCGAGTTCGGCCGCTACAAAGCCGTGGATGACACCTTGGCGCACGCCGTCGAGGCGTACACGGGAATTCCCGATGTGTTCTTCACCTGGGTCCGCCGCAGCGACAAGCAGATCCAATTCGAATTTCTGGACAACACCGTGCGCCTCGGAGAGCGTCCGCGAACCGTTGCCTTCGGCAACAACGACGCCTTCAATGTGCTCAACGTCAAAGGAATGCTGGATATCGAGCGCTACGGACGCGTCAATATCGATGCCGCCGGCCCCGAATCGCTCTATGCGGATCGCGGACTGCTCGATCCGGAACACAACACGCGATTCCTGCGGCGCTGCATGGAAGTGTTTCGCGAGGTCAATTTCGCCGAACAAGCGACCGGGCGGATCTATCTTCGTATCGAGTCCGGAACGCCGGTGTGGATGGACGCGGCCGCGATGCGATCGGCCATTTCGGATCCCGATACCTCGAGCGGCATCAGGGCGGTCGTGCCGGCTGCGTTATCCGGCGGTGTGCCGGACGCGGGCCCACCGCAGTATCTGCGCGGCCAAACCGGCATTCCCATTGCGCCCACGCTCGGCCAATGGGGGAACGGTTAATCCAGGAAATCGCAAAAGCGGTCGACATGCGCCGCGAGGTCGAGGGTGTGTTGCCGGGTCAGCTGTTCCGCCAACTCGGTGTCGCGCCGCTCCAGCGCTTCGATGATCTTCAGATGATCGATGATCGAACGGGCGGCACGGTCGTTTTGTATGATCGTCGCGCGGCGAATGGCGCGCACGTGAATGAGAAGATTGCGCGTCGCATCGACGATGGTTTGCGAACCGCCCAGCGCGATGACCGCGGTATGAAATGCGATATTGGCATCGGAATACTCATTCAGATGCTCGGAAGGCGGCGAGTTTTGGAACTCGTCGAACAAGTGCCGCAGAGTTGCGATTTCAGCGTCACTGGCGTGCAGGGTCGCGAGCCGCGCCGCCATGGACTCGAGCGCCGCCCACATTTGGATCATTTCGATCATGTCGCGCTTGGACTTGCGGATGATGTAGATACCGCGCCGCGGTATGGTGCGGATGAACCCTTCCTGCTCGAGCAGCGACAGCGCTTCACGAATCGGGGTGCGGCTGACGCCGAGCGCCGTCGTGAGCTGCCGCTCGTCCAGCCGCAGTTCTTGGCTCGGATCGTAGATATCGGTGTCTGCGATCGCGTTCTTGAGAAGCGCGTAGGCTTGATCGCGCAGACTCGTTGCGTTCAGCGGCGCGAGCGTGAGCGGAGCCGCGGCGGACGTCCGTTGTACCAGTCTTGCGATGGTGTTCATCGGCTGCCTCGGCTCGCAGCGAATATTGCCGACCCTATCGTTTGCATCATTGCTTCCTTACGGGCCGCAGATTGCGGTCCGTACCAGTGGCCAAGACATCGAGAATTCAGTTGGGCTGCGCGCATGGAGCGGTCCGGCGCAGCACTGCCCAGATATTATATTGCACGGGACTTTTTGCCATTGATAAATCTGCCTAGCCGCGTTTTCGATCATGACGTCCGACTTCCTCTCCTAAGCACGATCCCGCGCTGACCAACCCCACGCCTTGTCGCGCTGACCAAGCCAAGCCCATCGCGCTGACCTACCGAAGCCACGAGCCCTAAAACATGAGACACACGAGTCCTAAAACATGAGACATGAGGCGCGCCGGTGCGTGAACTGGATGTCGCTTGACAGTCCGAAACTTGTTCATATATGGTATACCACGAAAAGAATGTAAGGGCTGGTTTACGTTCGGACGCAGTGTCCGAGCTACATGAGGGGGGCTTCCTTGAGTCAGTCTCGGCGCGTCCGCAACTTGCATCGACGACCTTCATGAAAGTGCCGCGGGTCGCCCACCTTTCCCGATCGCTATTACTTCAGATGTCCATTACGGGCGTGCGCATCCGGCATGCAGCCGGCGCAGCCCGGTCGGGCGGCCGGGAATCATTGCTCAGTCACTATCCGCCAGACGTTTCCGCATCAACCTTTCGGTGATTTTCCGTATCGACCAGGGTGAATAAGGAGAACTATATGAATGCGAGTGTGAGTCCCCAGCAATCAACCTCGGCGCTGGCAAATCCGTGGGTGCAGCTGATTCTCGGCGTCATCTGCATGGCCTGCGTAGCCAATCTTCAATATGGATGGACGCTGTTCGTCAATCCCATCGATGCCAAGTACCACTGGGGGCGCAGCGCCATCCAGATCGCCTTTACCATTTTCGTGCTGATCGAAACCTGGCTCATTCCCATCGAAGGCTACCTGGTCGACCGATTCGGCCCGCGTTGGGTGGTGCTCGGCGGCGGAATTCTCGTAGGCATCGCGTGGGTCTTGAATTCGACTGCAAGCTCGCTCGCCGTGCTGTATTTCGCAGCCGCGATCGGCGGTGTCGGCACCGGTTGCGTCTACGGCACCTGTGTCGGTAACGCGCTCAAATGGTTCCCGGGCCGGCGAGGCCTCGCCGCCGGTATCACCGCGTCGGGCTTCGGCGCCGGTGCGGCGCTCACCATCGTACCGATCTTGAACATGATCAATTCGTCCGGTTACGAACAGGCGTTCATGTTTTTCGGCCTGCTGCAAGGTGGCATCGTGTTCGTGGTGTCCTGGCTGCTGCTGGCGCCCCCCGCTCAACTCGTCGGCGCCAAGGTGAAACCCAATCAGACGGCGCGCGGCTATACCCCCGGCGAGGTACTGCGCAGCCCGGTGTTCTATGTGCTCTATATAATGTTCGTGCTGATCGCCTCCGGCGGCCTGACCATGGCCGCGTCCATGGCGCCGATCGCCAAGGACTTCAAGATCGACAAAGTCCCTGTCGACCTGTTTGGCGTCACGATGGCTGCGCTCGCCTTCGCGTTGTCGCTCAATCGGATCTTCGACGGGGTGGGCCGGCCGTTCTTCGGTTGGCTCTCGGATCAGATCGGCCGCGAGTACACGATGGCTTTGGCGTTCTTCCTCGGCGCCGCCGCTCTTTACACGCTCAGTCAATCCGGATCGAACCCGGCTATGTTCGTGCTGGTCACCGCCCTGTACTTCGGCGTCTACGGTGAAATTTTCAGCCTGTTCCCCGCAACCCAGGGCGATACCTTCGGCGCCAAGTACGCCGCCGCCAATGCCGGCATGCTGTACACCGCCAAAGGCGCGGGTGCGCTGCTCGTGCCCGTCGCGGCCGGTCTCTCCAAGGCTCACGGATGGTCGGCGGTATTCACCCTGGCGATGACATTCAATGTGATCGCCGCGCTGCTCGCGCTGTTCGTGCTGAAGCCCATGCGACTGAAGCATTTCGCCAAGGGACAGGAGTCGTTCTCGTCGGCATCCGAGGGCGTGGCGGGCGCGCCGCGGCCCACATGATGGCGAAACGGCCTCGATGATTTGAGGATGGATGATTTTACCGACGCTTCGGGCCGGCACTGGTGCCGGCCCGAGGCCAGATTCACGAAGTTGGAGGCAACATGGCAACCGTAAACCCCGCGTCGATTCAGCCCAAGACCACGACTGCGGAAGATACCCTGCAGCGAAAGAGCCGCGACGCGAGCGTGGTCTCGGGAGGTCATCTGGTCGCGAAGGCGCTGAAGAACGAGGGTGTCGACACGATATTCACTCTTTGCGGCGGCCACATCATCGATATTTATGATGGCTGCGTCGATGAGGGCATCCGCATCGTCGATGTTCGCCACGAACAAGTCGCCGCGCACGCGGCCGACGGCTATGCGCGCCAGACGGGCAAGCTCGGCTGCGTCGTCACCACCGCCGGACCCGGGTGCACGAATGCCATCACCGGCATCGCCACCGCGTTCCGTTCGGAGAGTCCGGTTCTGCACATCGGCGGCCAGGGCGCGCTGACTCAGCACAAGATGGGTTCGCTGCAGGACCTGCCGCACGTCGATCTGATGACTCCCATCACCAAATTTGCTTCGACGGTTTCCAGCACGGAACGCGTCGCCGACATGATCTCCATGGCCGCGCGCGAGGCGTTCAATGGCGCGACCGGTCCGGTGTATTTGGAGATTCCCCGCGACATACTCGACCGCGAGGTCGACGTCACCAAGGCCGTCATCCCCCAGCCCGGCAAGTACCGTGCATCGACACGCTCGATCGGCGACCCGCGCGACATCGAGAAACTGGCCGACATTCTGGTGAATGCGGAGCGGCCGGCCATCCTGTACGGTCAGCAAGTCTGGACCGCGCGCGGCCACAAGGAGGCCATCGCGCTGCTGCGCGGCCTCGACATCCCGGGATATTTCAACGGTGCGAGCCGCGGGCTGCTGCCGCCGGGCGACCCGCATCATTTCGACCGCACGCGAACCCAAGCTTTCGCCAACGCCGACGTGCTGTTGATCGTGGGCACGCCGTTCGACTTCCGCATGGGCTACGGCAAGCGCATCAGCAAAGAGCTCACGCTGGTGCAGATCGACATGGATTACCGCACCGTGGGCAAGAATCGCGACATCAGTCTGGGACTGGTCGGCGATCCGGGCGCCATCTTGGGCGCGGTGCTGCAGGCGGCGTCGGGCCGCATCAAGAATGACAAGCGCCAGGCCCGTCAGCAGTGGCTGAAGCAGCTGAGCGAGGCGGAGACCGTCGCCACGGAAAAGCTCATGCCGCTGTTCAAGTCGAACAGCGTGCCGATTCACCCCTATCGGGTCGCTTGGGAGCTCAACGAATTCTTGGGCGACGACACGATTTACATCGGCGACGGGGGCGATGTGGTCACCATTTCGGCGCAGGCTGTGCGGCCGCGGGGTCCCGGCCAATGGATGGATCCGGGTGCGCTCGGCTCGCTGGGCGTGGGCACGGGATTTGCCATTGCGGCGGGACTTGCGAACCCTTCCAAGGAAGTCCTCTGTTACTACGGCGATGGCTCGTTCGGCATGACCGCCTTCGACATGGAGACGGCCAACCGCTTCGGGGTCCCCTACCTCGCGGTCATCGGCAACAACTCGGCGATGAATCAGATTCGCTACGGCCAGCTGGCGAAATACGGCGAGCAGCGCGGCAATGTCGGCAATCTGCTCGGCGATGTCCCCTTCGGCAAGTTCGCCGAGATGCTCGGCGGCTACGGTGAAGAGGTGCGCGACCCCGCGCAGATAGGGCCGGCACTGCAGCGCGCGCGCGAGTCGGTGCGCAAGCTGCGCCGCTCGGCGGTGGTCAACATCTGGGTTGATCCGCGCGAATATGCGCCCGGCACCAAGAATCAAACGATGTACAAGTGATCGGCGCGGGAGTGTTCCATGAGTAAGGCATTGGATGGGGTCCGAATTCTCGATTTCACCCACGTGCAATCGGGCCCGACCTGCACGCAGCTGCTCGCCTGGTTCGGCGCCGACGTGATCAAGGTCGAGAGGGCCGGCGCCGGCGATATCACGCGCGAACAGCTGCGCGATATTCCGAACGTCGACAGCCTCTATTTCACCATGCTGAATCACAACAAGCGGTCGGTCACGCTCGATACGAAGAGCGAGGGCGGCAAGCAGGTGCTTGAGAAACTGGTGAAGCACTGCGATGTCCTGGTGGAGAACTTCGCGCCGGGCGCTCTCGATCGGATGGGGTTCACGTGGGAGCGGGTTCAAGAGCTCAATCCGCGCATGATCGTCGCGTCGGTGAAGGGTTTCGGGCCGGGTCCCTACGAGGACTGCAAGGTGTACGAGAACGTCGCGCAGTGTGCCGGAGGTTCCGCCTCCACCACCGGCTTCGACGATGGGCCGCCGCTCGTGACGGGCGCGCAAATCGGCGACAGCGGCACCGGTCTGCACTTGGCGCTCGGCATCGTAGCCGCCCTGTACCAGCGAAACGCCACGGGCCGCGGCCAGAGAGTGCTGGCGGCGATGCAGGACGGTGTCTTGAATCTGTGCCGCGTCAAGCTGCGCGATCAGCAGCGCCTCGATCGCACTCATATCATGAAGGAGTATCCGCAGTACCCGAATGGCAAATTCGGCGCCGCCGTGCCGCGCGCCGCCAACGCATCGGGCGGAGGCCAGCCGGGAACCATTCTCAAGTGCAAGGGCTGGGAAACGGACCCGAACGCGTATTTGTATTTCATCGCGCAGGCGCCGATTTGGAAGGAGATCTGCAAGGTGATCGGCAAGGAAGACTGGATCAGCGATCCCAATTACGCGACGCCGGATGCGCGCCTGCCGAGACTCACCGAAGTGTTTGCGACAGTGGAAGCGTGGACGGTAACGAAGACCAAGTTCGAAGCCATGGCGCTGCTCAATGAGCATGACATTCCCTGCGGCCCGATCCTGTCGATGCAAGAGTTGGCCAACGAACCGAGCTTGCGCAAGACCGGCACCATCGTCGAGGTGGACCATCCGCAACGCGGCAAATATCTGACGGTGGGCAACCCCATCAAGATGAGTGACAGCCCGACCGAGGTGAAGCGCTCGCCCCTGTTGGGTGAGCACACCGATGAGGTTTTGGCCGAACTCGGCTACGCGACCGCGGATATCGCCGCACTGAGATCGAAGAAGGTAATTTGATGGCACACGACAAGAACGCCGTTCGCAAGATTCTGGATCAGGCCAAGGCCGCCAAGCGCGAGGCTTTGACCGCACCCGAGGCCCGGGGCGTGTGCGAGGCCTATGGAATCACCATTCCCAAAGAGGGGGTGGCAAGGACCGCGGAGGAGGCGGGCAAGCTCGCCTCCGACATCGGGTTCCCCGTCGTCATGAAAATCGTGTCGCCGCAGATTCTGCACAAGACCGAAGCGGGTGGAGTCGTCGTCGGGGTCAAATCGGCCGAGGCCGCGAAAGACGCGTACGCGACGATCGTCGGCAATGCCAAGAAGTACGACGTCAAGGCTGAAATTCTCGGCGTGCAGGTTCAGCAGATGCTGACCGGCGGCCAAGAAGTCATCATCGGCGCGGTGACCGACCCGGCATTCGGCAAGCTGGTCGCCTTCGGGCTGGGCGGCATCCTGGTGGAGGTGCTGAAGGACATTACGTTCCGATTGGCACCCGCCACCAATGAAGATGCGCTGTCGATGCTGGACGGGATCGCGGCGGCCGAGATTTTACGCGGCGTGCGCGGCGCCAAGCCGGTGCATCGCGCGGCGCTCGCGGGGATGATCGAGAAAGTGTCGACG
>Ga0137412_10005476_pt1 | contig 10147 bp, 11 predicted proteins | sample CZODoug2_1_16fun_FD_122160 | JGI IMG/M metagenome (GOLD analysis project Ga0137412, IMG submission 122160) | Vadose zone soil fungal communities from Angelo Coast Range Reserve, California, USA - CZODoug2_1_16fungal (Hybrid Assembly) | ecosystem: Environmental > Terrestrial > Soil > Vadose zone... | reverse complement strand
TTCCTTCCAATTTGAAGGAGGTGGCCCAGCTTTACCACTTCTCTACCTGGCAGAAATGGAAGGTAGTGATCCTGCCTGGGATTTTTCCTTACCTGGTGACCGGCCTGGTGACTGCATCCGGGGGCGCGTGGAACGCCAGCATTGTTGCGGAGTATTTCCACCTGAAAGACCGGACCTTGCAGACGCTGGGCCTGGGGGCGCAGATCAGCGCGGCCAGCGATCACGGCCAGTTTTCGATTTTGCTGCTGGCCACGATCATCATGTCGCTCATGGTAGTGACGGTGAATCGGCTGGTCTGGCGGCCGATGTTTCACCTGGCGGAGAACAAGTTCCGGCTCGATACGTAGAGTGGGCAACTCGGTACGCGGGGCGGCATCTTGGATGTGAGGGGTTTTATGCCTAAACCGACCAAGAGGAAAGAACAGCCGAAAGACAAGGAAAAGAGCCCGCACGATCGGGCGCCGTATCAGAAGAATGCGGATCGTGACCCGGTCAAGAGCGCTGAGGAAACCCGCAACGTCCCTACCCAACATGGAGCGATTAAATAGGGGGTTGGGAGTACTCGTCGTCGGTGACGTGTTCCAACCACACGACATCGCTGCCGTGCTCATCGGTTTCCTGCATGGCCAGGTGGGTCATGGTTCTTCCCGGCGCGGCTCCGTGCCAGTGGCGTTCTTGCGGCGCGATGGATACTGTATCGCCGGGGCGAATAATCTGGGGAGCCTTGCCGGCGGATTGCACCAGACCGAGGCCGTCCAGCACGTGAAGGGTTTGACCCACAGGGTGCGTGTGCCAGGCAGTGCGGCTGCCCGGGGAAAACCAGACACGAATCGCCTTGAGATGCGAGGGCGGCGTTGCGCCCACAATTTCGTTGAGCCAGACGGTGCCGGTGAAGTAGGCTTCGGGTCCCTTGCGGCTGGTATGAAGTTCAGAGGTGAGTATCTTCATAGAGTCCCCATTCTATCGACAACAAACCCCGGGTACCCCATATCCCCGATTTCCTGTGAAGTTTCTTGGGCTCCATGCGCCTTTCCTTAATGAAAGGCGCACACGCTGCCATGTCCAGTGCAGCGTGCAGGAAATTCGGGGTATCTCGCTCGTTTTTCGCGAGATGTGGGATTCCACCAATCTAAAATCTTAAGTCCTGATAGGAACCCGAAGGCTTCGGGTTGAGCGCAGTGGTATCCCACATCTCGCGAAAAACGAGCGAGATGTGGGGCACCCAGAATTTGTTTGGGATCAAGAGCTCAGAGGACGTTGAGGCACCCGTCCAGTCCCTTAAGCCTCGGTCGCAAAGACCGATTCGGTCCTGTTGCCTCTCGGGTTTGTTTGGGACTTAGTGCGCCGCTTGATAGACGAATTGGAAGCCGATCGTCATGAGCCAGAGGGACAGGGCGAAGCGCAGTCGACGGTTGGGTATGCGCGGAGCGACGCCGCTGCCGGCAATGGCGCCGAAGACGCCGCCGATGCCCAGTTTCCACAATAAGGCAGAGTCATAGGAGCCTCCGATCATGTGGACGCCGGTTCCCACGATGGAAAGCACAAGACCAAAGGTAAGGTCGGTTCCCACTACCTGGGCGGCGGTCAGGGACGTGAGTCCGAGCAAGGCAACGGTTCCCAGCGCACCCGCTCCGGAAGAGGAGAAACCTACCTCAGCGGCAATAGGAAAGGTGATCAACCCCATCCACTTGGTGCGGTCCGTCGTGGGCCGAGAAATGGCGTCGGGACGAAAGTGGCGGAATAGCTGCCAGCCGGAGGAGAAGATGATGATGGAGCCGAGCACGATATAGAGCAGCGACTTTGGACCGTGTTGGGCGACGTGATGGAAGAAGAGCGAACCGAGGATGACGCCGGGGACGCCGCCGAGCAGCATCCAGAGCAGGATCCGGTAGGAGACCTGCTTACGAACAATTTGTACCGGAACCACGATCAGCTTGACCACCGCTGCGTAGGCCAACGCGGTGCTCACGGCAATCTCCACCGGCACATGAAGGAAAAGAATCAGTAACGGCGCCGTAACCACGCCCGCGCCCACGCCCGTGAGCGCGATGACCACTGCTATCGAAAATCCTATCGCCAACTGCAACATAGGAACTCTCTTTTACTGCGGTTGCACGTGGATACCACATTCCTGCTTACGGCCGCCCCAGCGGCCTGAGCGAGGATCATCAGGATCGAACGGCAGGCTGGTACATGGCTCACAGCCGATGCTGGTGTAGCCCTTGTCATAGAGCGGCAACAGCGGGATATCGTATTGCTCGGCGTATTGCCATACGTCGCGGGTCGTCCAGTCGGCCAAGGGGCTGATCTTTTGTAACTGCTTGCCCGTGGGCAGGGTGAAGGCGTCCACCGGCTGCAGATTGGCACGGGTCTTGGCCTGTTCCCGCCGCAGCCCGGTAAACCACAAGCGATAGGGTTCGAGGGATGCGAAGAGCGGGCCTACCTTGCGCATGCCACAGCAGCGATCGGGTGCTGTCTGATTCAGGATGCCGAATTGCGACTCTTGCTCGGCTACCGTGAGCGCGGGCAATACATTCACCAGGTTCAGGTTCCATTCCTGGGCCAGGCGGTCGCGATACTCGTAGGTCTCGGAGAAATGGTAGCCGGTATCGAGAAAGATCACGGGCACGTCGCCGATGGCTTCCCGCACCAGGTGCACGACCACCATGTCTTCCGCCTGAAAGCTGCTAGTTACGCAGACGTCTTCCCTGATGGCGGACGCGATCTGTTGGTTCACGAGGGTGCGCGCGGTGGTGATTTTTTCCTGAAGACTCATGGGTTGCTCCTGTTGAGCGCACGTAGAACCATGTCGATGGTTGGTTCTTGCAGCGGCTCGAAGACCAACGCAGCAGGATCATGGGCGATCGAGATCTCGGCTGGAAAATCAGCCTGCCCCTCAGCCTCGATTAAGACCACCACGCCGATCTGTAACAGTTTCTGCCACAGATCGCGATTGGCTGTGCGCGTGGTTACCACCTGCACCCCGGCTTCGATCAACGCGGTTTCGAGGGTGCGCAGACGTTCCGGGTTGCGGATGGCGATGGCGGCCACGGTGGCCGCGTCCTGCACGCCTCCCAACACCTCGCGCACCATGCCGGCAGCGACGGTTGCGTGGGATACGGGGTCGATCAGGATGAAGCTGCCGGTCAAACGGTTGGCGGCATAGGGGTCAAGAAACAGCGGGCGCGTAGTCTCAACGTTTACGACGCCGATGCTGTTGAGTTCTAAGGTTGCCGCCGGCTCGGCATCCAGCGTCTGCATGTTCACACGATGCCTGATGGCGGTTATCCTGGCCTTCACCGTTTGGGAAGTATGCTTCAGCAGGTAGCTCTTGCCTGCATCGAGGGGCTGGGCGTCCATCCAGACCAGGGCAGCGGAGAAGTTCGCCGCAACTACGGGCGGCTGGTGGGCCGCAGCCAGCATCTCGCCGCGGCTGATATCCAGCTCGTCTTCAAGCGTGACCGCGATCGACATGGGCGCTACGGCTCTGGCCAGGTCTCCGTCGAAGGTAGTAATGCTCTTGACGCGGCTGGTTTTGCCGGACGGCAGAGCGACGACGCGATCGCCCGGCCACACGGCGCCGGACGCGATTTGCCCAGCAAAGCCGCGATAGTCCTGGTCAGGGCGGATCACTCGCTGGATCGGAAGGCGAAAGGGACGCCCCGTGACGTCCTGGCCCAGCGGGACGGTTTCCAGGTATTCGAGCAGCGTCGGACCCTCATACCAGTCCATGTTTTCGCCGCGGTCGACCACATTGTCGCCGAGCAATGCGCTGATGGGAATCACCTGCAGATCCGCAATGTGCAGCTTGTGTGCCAGCTGGTGCAAATCGCGCTGCAACCCGGCGAATACCTCGTGGGAGTAGTCCACCAGATCCATTTTGTTGACGGCGGCGACGATGTGGCGTGTTCCCAACAGCGAGGCGATGTAGGCGTGACGGCGCGATTGGGTCAGGATGCCTTTGCGGGCATCGACCAGGATGATGGCGACATCCGCAGTGGAAGCGCCGGTGGCCATATTGCGTGTGTACTGCTCGTGGCCCGGCGTGTCGGCAATGATGAACTTGCGATGCGTGGTGGAGAAGTAGCGGTAGGCAACGTCGATGGTGATGCCCTGTTCCCGCTCGGCGCGCAGGCCGTCGGTGAGCTGGGCAAAATCGATCGCGGCCGCGACGTTCGCGGTAGCCGCTTTGGTCACCGCGCGTACGTGATCTTCGTAGACGTTTTGCGAGTCGTAGAGCAGACGGCCGATCAGGGTCGACTTGCCATCATCCACGCTGCCTGCGGTGCTGAAGCGCACCAGCTCCTTCGCCTGCTCCGCGGCGAGAAAATCTTCCATGGAAAACATGTCTTCTGCGGGGCCACTTAGATCGGAAAGGGAGAGGGGCATTAGAAATAGCCCTCGCGCTTTTTCAGTTCCATCGATCCGTCCTGATCGTGATCGATCACGCGGTTAGCCCGCTCGGATGAACGGAACGCCACCAGCTCGCTGATAATTTTGGGGATGGTGTCGGCATCGGAGCGGATGGCGCCGGTGCAGGGGCTGCATCCTAACGACCGCAGACGGCACCGCACCCACTGCTCTTCTCCGGGCAGGCCCTGAACGAATGATTGTTCGATCGGGATCAGGCTGTCGTGGCGCACCAGCATCCTTCGTTCTTTTGCGAAATAGAGCGGGACTACCGGAATGTCTTCCAGGTGGATGTAATGCCAGACGTCCAGTTCGGTCCAGTTGGAGAGAGGAAATACGCGGATGCTCTCGCCTGGATTGACGCGGGCGTTATAGAGGTTCCACAATTCGGGGCGCTGGTTCTTCGGGTCCCATTGCCCGGCGCTATCGCGAAAGGAAAAGATGCGTTCCTTGGCGCGGGACTTTTCTTCGTCGCGGCGGGCTCCCCCGAACGCAGCGTCAAAGCCGTGGGCACGCAAGCCATCCAGCAGTGCGGTGGTCTTGAGTAATCCGCAGCAGCGGCGTGTTCCCAGCGCCACCGGATTGGCTCCGCCGGCAAGCGCGGCTTCATTGCGCCAGACCAGCAACTCCACGCCAAGCTGACGGGTATAGTCATCGCGAAAGGCGATCATCTCGCGGAATTTGTATCCGGTGTCGACATGCAAAAGGGGAAACGGAATGGGCCCGGGATAGAAGGCCTTCTGCGCCAGCCGCAGCATGACGGACGAGTCTTTGCCAATGGAGTAAAGCATCACCGGCTTCTCGAACTCAGCCGCCACCTCACGGAAGATGTGGATGCTCTCCGCCTCCAGCATCTGGAGGTGGCTCAGCTTCGCAGGGGAGCCTGCCGGCATGGTTTCGACATCCAGAACTGGCAAATGGGGGGCTGGCAAATTGGCTCCTTTCCGTTTTGGTATCAAATAAAAAACCGCTCGCCAGGGCCGGCAGCGGTTGTGTTTCCTTAGTCTGAGTTATGCGAAAGGCTGGTAGGGATTCCCTACCTCTCTGCTATGAAAACTCACACCCGCTCGTGCTGCATGACAAAGGACAACACTTGTCACAGCAACAACAGCCAGCGGGATGGTGCAGAGTCTGCATCAGGATTTAATACTCTTGCCTTGGTGCCTGTTTGTCAAGCTACGGACACCCTAGTAGGAAACTCCGGAACCGGCAAAAGTAACCAAATTCCCCTTCACGTATAAAGATTCAAAGGAGAGGCGCAGGACTCATGAAATGCATCCAGGTTGGGCTGATTGGGTTTGGATTCGCGGGACGCATCTTTCACTCGAACGCGATTCAAGCGGTTGAGGGCCTGGAGCTTGCCGCCATCGTACAGAGAACCGGATCCGAAGCGGCCACGGCGTTTCCTCATGCCAGGATCCTGACTTCGGTCGAGGATTTACTGAAGGACAGCAGCATCCGCCTGGTGGTCGTAGCGACGCCCAATGCCAGCCATTTGCCCATCGCCCGGCAGTGTTTGCTGGCTGACCGGGACGTGGTCATCGATAAGCCGTTTGCCCTGAGTTCCGTGGAGGCTGCGGAGCTGATCCAGCTGGCCCGGGCGCGGGGAAGGCTGCTGAGCGTTTACCAGAACCGGCGCTGGGATGGCGACTTTCTGACAGTGCGTAAGCTGCTGGAGAACGACCGGCTGGGGCGGCTGGTGATGTTTGAGTCCCACTATGACCGGTTTCGTCAGTTGCCGCGGCTGCACGCCTGGCGGGAGGACGGCGGTCCGGGTGGGGGTGTGCTCTGGGACCTGGGAGCGCACCTGGTGGACCAGGCGCTGGTGCTCTTTGGTGTTCCCGCTTCGGTCTGGGCGAGTGTCCGGATGGAACGCGAGGGCGCACGGGTTGACGACGCCTTCGACCTCTGCCTGCACTACCCCGTATCTCATACACAGGTTGTGCTGTCCGGTCTCAGCGTCTGGCTGCGCGCGACCTGCCTGGCGCGGGATCCAGGGCCTCGTTTTACCCTCAACGGCACCCAGGGCACATTCCGGAAGTTCGGCATCGATTGCCAGGAGGCCCATTTACTAGCCGGGGATATGTTCTCTTCCAAGCCCTGGGGAGTGGAAGGGCCAGAGCACTGGGGCACACTCACCCTCGATGAGGGAAGTGAGCCGGTAAGCGCGCGGATACCGACTGAGGCGGGCGACTACCGTTGCTACTACATCAATATTCGCGATGCGCTCCATGGGAATGCGGCTCTCGCGGTCACTCCGCTGCAGGCGTGGCGAACCATGCGGGTGCTGGAGATGGCGGTGGAGAGCAGCCGTACGGGCAGCACCATCCCCTGCGATTGGAGCCGGGAACCTTAAGTCATTGCTGTGGGCCAGTCGCAGGATTCTGGTGTTTGTTGGTTAGCTTGTCGCCCACTTTGTCAGCTCCGGTCTTGGTTGCGTCCACTGTCTTGTGGTACCCGGTCTTGGTTCCCTGCACCGTTTTGTCGTAGCCCTTCCCAGTCGTAGATGCGGTTTTGTGATACGCGGTCTTGGTTCCGGACTTGGTTTTGTCGTATCCCTTCCCGGTGGTGGCTGCCGTCTTGTGGTACGCCGTCTTAGTGCCGGACTTGGTCTTGTCGTAGCCCTTTTCGGTTCCCGAAGCGGTTTTGTGCGCGGCTGTTTTGGTTCCCTGGCTAACGCCATGCCCGGCGCTGGTGGCGGCGTGCTTGGTGTCGGAGCCGGCGTCCTTCATGTCTTGTTTGGCGCCGGAGTCAGTGGCTTGAGCGAACGCGGCGGGAAGGGCCAGGACGAGAACGGCGGACATAGCGAACGATCGGAATCGGCCAGGGTTCATGAGAAGTTCTCCTTGTTGGTAGTTGTTTAGATGCGGACTGGGCAGGCTTGAGCCGGGTTCGGAGGAGATATCGTAGCTGCCACCGCCTGCCGGGCTGTAAAGCCTTGGCCTATGCGGCGTCTCCGCGGCTTCTCCAGTCGTCGATGGCGTTACGGATCGCAGCGGGCGCCAGGTTGCTGCAGCGCATCTTGTACTCGGGAATGCCTCCCAGTGCCTCGGCCACGGATGTTTCGCTGATCGCGTAGGCCTCCTCGACAGACTTTCCTAACACCATCTCTGTAGCCATGGACGAACAGGCGATGGCGACCGCACATCCCATGCACTTGAACTTCACTTCCTGAACGATGTTGTCCTTGATGCGCAGTGACACGAGCACCGTGTCGCTATCCAGCGCGCTTTTGACCATGGACTTGCCGGAAGGGTCAGGGATGCTGCCAACATTGCGCGGATTGGCGTAATGGGCGCGGACCTGCTCGCTATACATGGCAGCGCCCTGCAGTTGAAGCGTTTAACGACGAAAGAATATGATACCGATTCAAGGATGTTCTCCGACCTCTATACCAAAGCGGCTGAACTTGCCTGCCAGGGCCAACCCTTCGCCATCGCTACCGTGGTTCGGGTGGAGGGTTCTTCGTCGGCGCGCCGTGGCTCCAAGGCCATTATCGATCAGTTCGGGAAACTGGTGTTGGGATGGGTGGGTGGAGGGTGCGCGGAGAGCGCGGTTCGCAGTGAGGCATTGACCAGCCTGGAAACGGAACGGCCGCGGATGATTACCGTGGACATGAGCGATGAAGTATTGGGCGTCGGCATGCCCTGCGGAGGCACCATGGATATATTCATCGAACCGGTTCTGCCCAGGCCCGAGCTTTTGATCGTGGGCCACGGCCGCATTGCCGAAACCCTGGCGGTGTTGGGCGACCTGATGGGGTTTTCCATCACCGTGAATGACCCGGCTGCCGACCGCAGTGCATTCCCGCAGGCAGAGCGGCTGGTCACTGAAGATTTCGACCTCACGGAAACGCCGATCGGGCCCAAGAGCTTCGTGGTCATCGCCACCCAACACAAGCGAGATCATTTGTGGCTGGAGAAGGCGCTTCAAGGCAACGCGGCCTATGTTGCCCTGATCGCCAGCCATCATCGAGCGAGGCTGGTGCTGGACTACCTGCGCGCCGGGGGGATGGCTGAAGAAAAAATCGCCACCGTGTACGCACCGGCCGGTTTGCACCTCGGTGCTGCAACACCGGAGGAGATCGCCTTGAGCGTGATCAGTCAAATGGTGGCGCTCCGTCGTGGCGGGGGCGCCTCCTCTCTGCCACTACATGAGGACCGGCTGACCGGACGCGATTTTGTTACGGACGCCGTCATTCGTCAATGCGAGGCGGATGTTGCTCCCTGATGCTCAGCGTAAGCCGGTCGTAGTCGTCCTGATTGTCGATGTCGAGCAGGATTCCCGGATCTTCAACTTCCACTTTAAATATCGCGTCCAAATGGTTGGCGAAGATGGCGCGGCAGCCAGTGTCCCCTTCTAGTGCCATCACCTCGGGAAAAACTGAGCGACCGAGCAATACGGGATTACCGCGTTTGCCCTGATACGAGGGAATAACAATCTGCGCCCCGGACCGATGGTATCCCGCCATGATTTGGTGGAGGGTCTGGGGACGAACGAGGGGCTGGTCCCCGAGGATGATGAGGGCGGCGACGGTCTGGGTATCGAGCGCGGAAAGTCCTTCGCGGAGTGAACTTGCCATTCCCTTCGCGTAGCCCTGGTTGACCACCACCTTGAGACCTTCCAGGAGGGACTGAGGGAGCTGCCGGCGAATGGCTTCGGCGGAAGCGCCGAGAACAAGGACAATCTCAACCAATCCGGCGGAACGGACGTTTTCGATCGCGCGCGCCAGCATAGTGGTCCCATCCAACGGCAGTAGCTGCTTTGGCTGTCCCATGCGCGTGGATGTGCCTGCCGCCAGGATGACCGCGCCTACCTGCGCGTTCGGGTTTTGGGTGCTGTTCATGATTTGCATCAAAAATTCATCTGTCAAAAATTCATCTATCTTGGCTGCTGCCACCGTCAGTGTATGAGCAGTCATCTTCCTACAGTAGTATGGTGAACTGTCTATTTCGAATGCGGAGAGTCTGATGCAGAGTAAGCCGAGTCTGTCTGCCGTTCTGCTGCTGGTCATTCTTCTCTTGTTCCAGGGTTTGGCTCCCGATCTGCAGGCACAGATGCCGCCGGTGCCCACACCCCAGGAGCTGGATCAGTTGCTGGCGCCGGTTGCGCTGTATCCCGACGCCCTATTAGCGCAGATCACAACGGCTTCCACCAACCCGCAGGAGATTCTGGATGTGGACAACTGGCTGGGGCAGAACCAAAACCTCTCTGTATCCCAGTTGACCGCGGCTGCCCAGCAACAGGGGTTTGATCCGGCATTCATCGCGCTGGTCGGTTTTCCCCAGGTGATCGAGATGATGGCGGAGAATATCGACGACTATGCCGCGATCGGAGCGGCCGTCACGGCAGATCAGGGGCAGGTGTCGGCGGCCATCCAGCGTTTGCGGGCCCAGGCCTATGCATCGGGTGCCTTGCGCAGCACTCCGCAGCAACAGATCGAGGTGCAGCAAGCTGCCGGGGCGCCCATCTACGTGATCCAACCGGTAAATCCACAGGTGGTCTACCTGCCGCAGTACGATCCCACGGTCGTATATACGAGCGGCGCGGGTGCGGGGCTGCTCACGTTCGGGATTGCCATCGGCATCACCGCGCTACTCGTCAACCAGCCCTGGGGATGGGGCGGTTGGGGATGGAACTGGGGCGGCCGGCGGATCTATTACAACCGCGGCCCATGGGGCGGCTGGGTAGGCGGCTATCGGCCACCGCGGCCGTGGTATCGCCCTCGCCCGGTGGT
>Ga0137412_10005475_pt1 | contig 10147 bp, 11 predicted proteins | sample CZODoug2_1_16fun_FD_122160 | JGI IMG/M metagenome (GOLD analysis project Ga0137412, IMG submission 122160) | Vadose zone soil fungal communities from Angelo Coast Range Reserve, California, USA - CZODoug2_1_16fungal (Hybrid Assembly) | ecosystem: Environmental > Terrestrial > Soil > Vadose zone... | reverse complement strand
GGACCGGGCAACCCGCCTGCCGAGACCGGCGGTTCGCCCTACGCTGACCCCGTGCGCGAGCGACCCGAGTTGGTGCTGGTAGCGGTGGACGAGCCGATGGCGGTGGCCTGGGACGGGCTGGTCGCCGGGCGGCCCTGGGTCCGGGTGTTCCGGGGCTCGGTGACCGACCTCTCGGTGGCCGCCGTGGTCAGCCCCGCGAACTCCTTCGGCTGGATGCGCGGCGGGATCGACGGCGTCTACGCCGGCTGGCTGCCCGGCATCGAGGACCGCGTGCGGGTGGCGATCGCGACCGAGTCCCGCGGCGAGCTGCCCGTCGGCGAGACCGTGCTGGTGCCGACCGGGGCGACCGCGCCGGCGCCGGCCTGGCTGATCAGCGCGCCGACCATGCGCCGGCCCGGCGAGCGGCTGCACCGCGCCGGTCACGCGGCCGGGGCGGCCGCCCGCGCGGTGCTGCTGCGCTGGCGGGACGGTGTGCTGCCGGACGGCCGGGCGGTCCGCGACGTGATCGACTCGATCGCGCTGCCCGGCCTCGGCACCGGCGTGGGCGGGCTGCCGCCGGCCACCTGTGCCCGCCGCGTCCGTGAGGCGCTGGACGAGGTGCTCGGCTAGCCGGGTGCGCTTCCCAGCGGGACCGGCCTGAGCTAGAGCAGGCCCAGGTCAGCGAGTTCGGCGGCCGGTGCCTCGGCGGGGCCGCAGCCGCACCGCGCCAGCAGCCCACGCACCGCGCCGCCGGCCGCTTCGGACAGCTTGCCGACCTCGCGCACCAGCACATTGGGGTCGGTCTCCGCGAGTGCGCCGCGGACGTCGCCGTTCACCAGCGCCCTCGCCACGCCGACCAGCAGGTTCAGCATGCCGTGATCGGCTCGGCCGTTGGCGTCCGCCTCGGCCCTGCGGACCGCGTGTGGCACCCCCAGGCTGGTGGTGAACCCGGCCGGGGCGCCGTCGGCGGCGGCGACGAAGTCGGCCACCTCGTCGATGGTCGGCACGTCGGACGGCCGGGGGCCGCCGCAGCGCAGCTTCGGGGTGCAGCCGTGCTCGGAGACCCGGCGCACCGCCTTCAGCCACTGGGCGGTGTCGCCACCGAGCGGGCGGCGCGGCTCGACGACCGGCAGCACGTCGTCGGGCACGAACTCGGAGACGCGCTCGAGCCAGGTCGAGTCCACGTCCGGCGGCGCGGCGGTCTCCACCGTGCAGGGGGTGAGCAGCGCCTCCCGCGACATGACCAGGGACAGCGCCTTGGGCACCGCGCCGAGGCCGGTGTCGACCACCAGCGACACGTCCACCGGCTCGAGCGGGGCGAGCTTGGCCAGCTGGCTGACCACCTCGGGCAGCCGCGACACCGGGCAGACCAGCTGACCGGCCATGCCGCCGTAGTTGCCGTCCCGAACACTCAGGTAGCGCGCCAGCACGTCAGCGATCGGAGGGATCAACGACCGGGGCAGCAACAGCGTGGTGTCGTCGACGAGGTGGGCGAAGAGAGCCGGGATCGGGGTGGAGGATCCCCCGGGTTCGCCCTCATGCACGGTCGACACCGATCGAACCTAGCCGCTCGGCACAGCTATATCCAAAACGGCTGGGCACAGGCCTGGCGATGCTGAGGGTGTGCCAGTGCACTCCCATCGGGGGTATCGCCACCCTCAACTGACTAGGTTAGGCTCACCTAAGAAACTGGGAGGTGTACCTGTGGGCAGTACCCGACTCCGCCGGCCGCTCGCGCCGTCCAACGCTGAGCGCGCGCGCAGCATCGCCAGCCGAGGGGGCCACGCCGCCGTCGTTGGCCTGGATCAGACTCAGCGGGTCGTGCCGCTGTTGCACCACATGGATCCGGACGGCGCGGCGACCCTGCTGCTGCCCACCGACCACGAGCTGATGGCCTGCGTGCGGGAGGGCCCGCGCAGCGGCCTGCCGGCCATGCTGGAGATCACCGACACCGCGCCGGTCGCGCTGCGCGAGCCGGTCCGTGGGCTGCTGTGGGTCAGCGGCTGGCTGGTCGCGCCTGGGCCGACGTACGCCCGCCGGCTGGCGCTGGACGTCGCGGAGAAGCGGCCGCACCCCCGCCTGCTGGACCTCGGCCACGGCGCCAGCCTGCTCCGGCTGCGCCCCGGCTCCGCGGTGATCGCCGACGCCGAGGGCACCGGCCCACTCGCGCCGGCCGAACTGTCCGCCGCCTCGCCCGACCCGTTCTGCCAGCTGGAGAACGGCTGGCTGCAGCACCTGGAGGAGGCTCACCCGGACGTGTTCTCCTCGCTGGCCAGGCACCTGCCGGAGCCGCTGCGTCAGAAGTCGGGCTGCCGGATCCGCCCCCTCGGCGTGGACCGCCTCGGCATCCGGCTGCGCGTCGAGGCAGAGGACGGCGACCACGACGTCCGGCTCGCGTTCGAGTCGGCCGCCGAGACCGCCGAGCAGCTACGGGCGCAGGTCGGGCTGCTGGTCGGCTGCCCCTTCCGGGCGGCGCACTGAGCGGGCGCCACGCCCGGCGGCGACCTTCTTCGGCGGCATCGCCCGGACCAGCTTGGTGACCTTGCGCTCAGCGTAGAACGACACGAACGGGATGGTGCCGGCCAGCGCGACCAGCAGCGCGCGCACCGGCGTCCACCGGCACCGCTCCGCCAGCACCAGGCTGCACACCACGTAGATCATGTACAGGAACCCGTGCAGCGCCCCGACGATCGCGACCGGCTGCCCGTTGCCGCCGATGTACTTGATCGGCATGGCGATGCACACCAGCACGATCAGTCCGGTACCGGTGATGTAGGCCATTATCCGGTACGCAAGGAGAGCAATAGCTCGACTGTCCACGTGGACGAGTGTACGCCCGCCCAAAATATGCCCTAAGAGGGCTGCACAATGAAATGGCACTGCCTAACTCGCTCAGCGCCGTTCACATAGAAGATCGCGCAGGATCGACCGTAGGTCGGTAGCGTCCGAGTATTCGGGATCGCGCGGACGATGTCATACTTTGCGCAGTTGGTCGCTTGGGGTCCACGATCGGTGCGGTAGATCTTTCCCTCCGCGTCCTCGTACTGGAAGTCGATTCGCCAGTTACAGAATCCGCTCTCTACCACTGCCGGCCCCATCGCGACGATATCCGCCAGCTCCTGAGTGATGACGAGGCCGCTCCCATGAATGGCGTGCTGAAAGAAGAAGCCATTCGGAACCGTGAACTTCAACCCCTGGAAGGTGTAGTCAAAGGCGCCTAGAGCCGTAATTCCGTATGCGTCGGCGTACGCGGGCGACGGAGCGACAAACATCGGTGCGGCCGCCAGCACCAACGCCAGAAAAACTCGAGTCCGCGAGCGCATCGCTCGCCCTCACCACACAAGCTTACAAGGCCGGCAACGCCGGATATGTGCAGGTGTTGGATGCACAGCGGCTGCATCAGCAGGCGCAACTCGGGGAGGTGCAGGCGTACCGCCAACGTTATGTGGATGCCGTGAAGCTGCTGCTGGCGGCCGGTGGGCGCGTCGACTTACACGCAAACCGATAGTGCACCGAGAAGTGAGGGTTTCAATTGAAACCGCGATTCAGCTTGTCGCAACCCAGCTGTGACTCATGACGTACAGTCTGCCGGAAATTGTGTTGTACGCGGTCATCTCTCTCGGAGGCAAGCCCATGCATTCGTTCCGACTGTCCAGAAGCCCATCGGCTGTTTTCGCCATGCTTGGCGCATTGTTGGTCGTCGGCGCATCGGCGTCCGCTCAAACTTCAGCCAATTCCAATGCTCAGGATGCAGGCCAAGCGTGTCCGCACGATGACAGCGGGTTGAAGTTGCCGGCTGGCTTTTGCGCCACCATCTTCGCTGACGGTGTCGGACATGCCCGCCACATGGTGATCGCACCGAATGGAGTCGTCTACGTCAACACATGGTCGGGCCGCTATTACGGGAACGACACGCCGCATGCCGGTGGATTTCTGGTGGCTCTGCAAGACACCACCGGCACGGGAAAGGCCAACGTCAATCAGCGCTTCGGCGAGACCGTGCAGAGCGGCGGCGCAGGCGGGACGGGCATTGGTCTCTACAAGGGTGCATTGTTCGCCGAGATCAACGATAAAATCGTGCGCTATGCTCTGCCGGCCGCCGCGATCGTTCCGAAGGGGCCCGCGGAGACGATCGTGTCCGGTTTGCCGCTGACCGGCGATCATCCCATGCATCCATTCATCATCGGCGCCGACGGTTCCATGTATATCGACGTCGCCACTGCGACCAATGCCTGTCAGGTGCAAAACCGTTCGCCGAAATCGCCGGGAATCGATCCATGTAGAGAACTCGAGACGCGCGGCGGAATCTGGCGCTATGACGCGAATAAGACGAACCAAAAATTCTCGCCGGCCGAGCGCTTCGCGACCGGCATACGCAATGGCGAGGGCTTTGCGATCGACACGGCGGGAAACCATATGTTCGTCACGATGCATGGGCGCGATCAGCTGCATACGAATTGGCCGGACGTATACAAGGAGGCTGACGAGGAAGCGACGCAGCCGGCTGAAGAGTTGCTGCTCCTGACGCGGGGCGGCGACTACGGCTGGCCCGAGTGCTACTACGACGCGGTGCAGAAAAAATTGGTTCTGGCGCCCGAGTATGGCGGCGACGGGGGCAAGAAGGTGGGTCCGTGCGCGACCAAGCTCGCTCCGATCGCGGCGTTTCCGGCGCATTGGGCGCCGAATGGGATGGCGCGGTATGACCAGCGGCAATTCCCCGCGCGTTACCGTGACGGCGTGTTCATCGCGTTTCATGGATCTTGGAATCGAGCACCGTACCCGCAAGGCGGCTACAACGTCGTGTTTCAGGCGTTGGCCGGCGAGCGCGCGTCCGGTGGGTGCGAAGTATTTGCCGATGGTTTTGCAGGGGCGGTGGAGACACCGGATCAAGCCGCGCATCGTCCGTCCGGCGTGGCCGTTGGACCCGACGGCTCGCTCTTCGTCTCCGACGACGTGCGCGGACGGATTTACCGGATCGTCTATCGCGGCGGATCAGGGAGCGGGAGCGGCGCTGCGCAGGTCACTCCGTGTCCAAGCGCTTCGGCGCCGGCCGGCAGCATCAGTGCAGTGGACGCCAAACCCCCGGAAGGCACTCATCCGGATGCCGGTAACGCCGCCGAAACGGCGAGCCTTCCCGTTCCGAATGGGGCGACCAAGGATATGGTCGTACTGGGCGATCGCGTCTACCACGGTCAAGTCGGCGGAGCGACGTGCACAGGCTGCCATGGCGCGGCCGGCACGGGCACGCCCCTCGGTCCCAATCTCACGGACACTCAATGGCTGTGGGGCGACGGCAGCTACCGTTCTATCGCGAAAACGATAACCGCCGGCGTGCCGGAACCCAAACAATATCGATCGCCCATGCCGCCCATGGGTGGGGCACAGCTCACCCCCGATCAAGTATCGGCGGTCGCGGCCTATGTTTGGGCCTTGAGCCATCGTGCGCCTCAATAACTTGATTAGGTCCGCAGGTAGCTGGCGCCGTTCACGTCGATGATGCTGCCGGTCATTGCCGCCGGAGCATCGAGGGCGCAAAACACAGCGGTCCGCGCAACTTCGTCAGGCATGGTGATCCGGCCCAGAGGGTGCTGCGCCAAAATATCGGCGCCGCCTGGGCCGGCCAGAGAACCCGCCGCCATGTCGGTCTCGACAAAGCCCGGTGCGAGGCAATATACATACACGGCACGCGCCGCCAGTGCCTTCGCGAGCGATTGGCTCAGGGAATTGAGGCCCGCTTTGCTAGCGCCGTAGGCGGGCGAATCGGGTTCTCCGCGGAACGCGCCGCGTGAGGAGATGTTGACGATCCGGCCGCGTCCCCAAACCGGATCTTGAGATTCGGGCTGGGCGGCCATCGCCTGGGCGGCGAGCAGCGACAGATTCGCGGGACCGATCAAATTCGTTCCGATGGTTCGCCGCCATGCCGCCTCCCAGGCAACGAAATCCGTGGTGAGGGGCGGGTGATCGGCAAACACACCCGCATTATTTACCAGAACGTCGACCCGCCCGAGAGCCAGGACAACATCGCTCCACAATTGCGCCGTCGCCGCCGCATCCCCGAGATCCGCGGAGCACAGGATATGTCCGTCGCCGGCGAGTTGCGTGCGTGCCTCTTTTGCGGCCTCGTCATGGGTGTGGTAGTGCAGAGCAACCCGCACTCCGCGCGCAGCGAGTGCGCGAGCGATCGCGCGGCCGATGCCGCGTGATGCACCCGTTACGAGAGCCGTCATTCGCCATTGGTCAAGTTTCATGGGACAAGTGTAGCGCATGCATATGCAGCTAGGATTCCTGCATCAGGGAAGCAGAGCGCCGTCAACAATACGGAGGAGACCAATATGCGCGGATTTTTCGTCAGTTCGCTGCTCGCCGCCGCCCTTGTGGGCGCAGCGGCGACACCGGCTGCCGCCGCGGACCCATGCACGGGGTTCAAGTGGGACGTCGCCAAAGAGCACGCGCTGTTCACGGGTTCGCCCGCCCCCTTGTCGGCCGGCAAGGACTCAGCCTCGGCGCCGACGATTGCGGTGGACCGTTTGTATCAATTGCAGCTTACTCCCCAGAACCAGGTTAGCTTCTCCGTGTCCCCGGGCAAGAAAATGCTCACAGACGGCGCCTACGCCGGTATTGCTGCATTCAAAGTCGACGCTCCCGGCGCGTATCGAGTGTCTGTCGACGTTCCTTTCTGGATCGACGTCGTTGCCGACGGCAAGCTGGTCGCAACCAAGGATTTTCAAGGTCTGCACGGCTGCGACGCACCGCATAAAATCGTCGAATACGAACTCGCTGCTGCCCAGCCGTTGTTGCTTCAGGTCAGCGGATCGACGGCGCCCACGGTGCGTCTGACCGTGACACGATCCCCGCATCCGCAGCCGTGAAGCGGGAACGTCCGATGCGTCGGGTCCGGCTTGATCGTTGGTGGTCTCAGCCGAGGCGCTTGAGCAGGGCCATCGCTGCAGCCGGATTGCGCACCTTGTGGCCGCTGATTACATAGAGGTAGACGTCGCGGGCTTTGCCGTCCGCGCTGCGCGAGTCGACATAGTCGAGACCATCGGCCATCGCGCCGGCGGCCCAGGCGCGAGCTCGCGCGGCCCAGGCATCGAGGGCAGCGTCGGAATAACCGAATTCCGCCGCCTGCTTGGTCCCCATGATTCTGGCGTAGACGAAGGGAGCGGTGGCATCGGCGATCTGCGGGTAGGCGGAGTCGGCAGCGATCGCGACGGCGACACCGTGCTCGCGCACCATTCCAATGAATTCGGGACAGCGAAAGCTCGCGTGTCGAACTTCGACCACGTGGCGTATCGCACGTCCATTTACTTCCTTCGGGAGGAGTTTCAGGAACGCCTCGAAGTCGATAGGATCGAATTTCGTGGTAGGTAGGAGTTGCCAGTTGATTGGACCGAGCTTGTCCGCGAGCTCCATGACGCCGCCCGCGAAGAACCGCGCGATGGTGCGGCCCGCATCGGCGAGCACGCTGCGATTCGTGGCGAAGCGCGGTGCCTTCAAGGAGAAGACGAAACCGTCCGGCGTTTCGTCACGCCATTTGGCGAAGGTCTCGGGCTTTTGCGCGCCGTAAAAAGTCCCGTTGATCTCGATCGATGTGAGCTGGCGGCTGGCATATTCGAGTTCGCGTTTCTGCGTCAATTTGTCGGGGTAGAACGTTCCCCGCCAGGGCTCGTAGGTCCAACCGCCGATCCCTACCCGAATTGCACCTGTTCCGCTCATCTGCGCCCCCATGGATCCCGACTGAGAGGGTGAGTATTCCAAACACCGGGCCCGAACGGCAAGGCCATTGAGATTCGTTGGCGTCACCGTAACTATTACGAGTGAAATGCCGCGGGCGGCCCCTGCAATAGGCGCAAATTCTTCGGATGCCACTCTCTTCCCAACCCGACGGCACTTCCGCTCGCCGGACTTAGGAGAAGGACATGACTAATTCAAAGGTGAGATTCGGATTTCCCCTGGCGGTTGCGCTCGCGATGGCAAGCGCGGCGGCTGTTGCACAGGAGACGACGGTTTCAGGCGATGCGCAAATCAAGGCCAGTGTGGTGGAATCGCTCGATCGACATGCGGAATTGAGAGCCCCAAATCTAATCAGCGTGCAGACCCGCGGTGGCGTGGTGTATCTGAACGGTCAAGTCAGTGCGGGCCAGCAGAGCGCAACGGCCCAGATGGTCGCCGAGAGAACCCCGGGCGTGACACGGGTGGTGAACTCGATCTCCATATCCCGTTAAGGCCAATGGTGTTGTGTTCGAAGTTGGTGCCGGATATCTGGCACTAACTTCTTTCTCACCCGCTCCCCGGAACGGATTATGCGACGCTGCGCGCCTCCCCCCTGCGGGGCCGCCGGTCATGCAGCGCAGCACACGTCGGGCGGGAAGACCATCCCAGCAATATTTCATCTGAAATGTGTCCGTTGCATTTTGTAATCTGAGCGGCGCGCAGGCAGCTTATGCTGTTTCGGCATTTCGGAGTCGCTCCGATGCCCCGTACGTAAGCATGGTTCGAGGGCTTTTCCGAGGAATTGTCTGGCATGGCCGACGAGATCGCATCGACGCTGCAGCGGTGGTCGACCGAAGAAGGCGCGAGCATCTGGAAATCGGCGGTCAGCGTTGGTGACGACGATCTGATGGTCGCCGTTCAAGCGCACGATGGGCGGGCGCTGACGAGTCTTTACCTTCGCTACTTCGGACGTCTCGTCCAGTTCCTGGTGCGATTTACCGCGGACGGCGAACAGATAGAAGACATGATCGACGATGTATTTGTCGATGTTTGGCGGGATGCGAAGGAGTTTCGGTTCACATCCCGGGTTAGCGCGTGGATATTCCGATTCGCTTACCGAATTGCGCTCGGTTCCGCAGAACCTCGACAAACGCTGCTCTCAGTTGACTCGCAGCACCTGAACGAGCCGTCAGATTGCGGACTGACCGGGCTATCGGTCGAGCAGCTCGCAACCGTGGCTCTTGCCTATCAAATGCGGTTTTCGCTGCAAGAAATTGGGATGATAACGTCGTGCTCGATCGATACCGTCAACTCGCACATGGTTCAAGCTCGTTCCGGACTCCGTGACTCCAGCGAAACCAGAATACAAATGACTCCCTAGAACCTCAAAAATCGCCTGTAAGTGATTGTAAACGGTAGGTCTAAGGGAGATATTCCATGATGATTAACAGACGTACTTTCACGGCTACCCTGGTTGCAGGAGCCGCCGCTTCATTAACATCCACCCGCAGCATGGCGGCGACCGCTGCTCCCGCCAAAGCGCGCAACGTCGTCCTCGTGCACGGTCTTTTCGCCGATGGATCATGTTGGTCCGAGGTGATTGCACGATTGCAGGCGGCGGGGCTCAATGCCACAGCCGTGCAGAACCCTCTGACGACACTGCCTGAAGCGGTTGCATCAGCCCAGCGAGTACTGGCACGGCAGGATGGCCCGACGGTTCTGGTCGGGCATTCCTTTTCAGGGATGATTGTCACCGAGGCCGGCGTGCATCCCAATGTCTCGGCTCTCGTCTATGTGGCAGCGCGGGCGCCGGATGCGGGCGAGGATTACACGGCGCTGGCCAAGACATTTCCCACGCCACCGGCGTCCGCCGGCATCATTTTCGACGGCGATGAAGGGCGCCTCAGCGAGCAGGCGTTCTTGCGCGATTTCGCAGGCGACCTGCCGGAAGCGAAGGCGAAGGTGCTCTATGCGGTCCAGGAGCCGTTCCAAAAGGCTCTGCTCACTGGCAAGACCACGCAGGCGGCCTGGCGGTCGAAGCCGAGTTTCTATGCCGTCTCGACGGAAGATCGGACGATCAATCCCGATCTCGAGCGGTTCATGGCCAAGCGCATGGACGCCAAGACCATCGAGGTGAAAGCCAGCCATCTGTCGCTGATCTCCCACCCTGACGAGATCACGAATCTGATCCTGGAGGCTGCGGGGCAACGCAAGTAGCAGGCTACGAGCCCGGGCGCGGAATGCGCAGTTGCGCCACGACAGCCACGGCTTCGCTCAGCCCTTGTCGTACTCGTCGTGGCGGCGCCACCAGGGAGCAGTCTCGTTGCGCCCCTTGGGGGCGCGGTCGAGCCACTGGTACATGCCCCAGAGGCCGTCCAGTCCGCGCGCATAGGTGGAATACGCGTGGTAGACGACGCCGTCCTCGAGCACGAACGCGCTCATGCCCGGCCTCTCG
>Ga0137412_10005472_pt1 | contig 10149 bp, 6 predicted proteins | sample CZODoug2_1_16fun_FD_122160 | JGI IMG/M metagenome (GOLD analysis project Ga0137412, IMG submission 122160) | Vadose zone soil fungal communities from Angelo Coast Range Reserve, California, USA - CZODoug2_1_16fungal (Hybrid Assembly) | ecosystem: Environmental > Terrestrial > Soil > Vadose zone... | reverse complement strand
GTCTCCATTATGGCTCCCGGATTTGCCGCCCATACCGTAGGCAAGGTTGAGGTCGCGGCGGGTACCATCTACACGCTGCCAATCATACTCGAGCCGGCCCAGATGACCACAGTGGTCGAAGTTTCCGCCGCCGCCCTCACGTTAGACACCACGACGCAGACACAAAACACGACACTTACCTCCGATGTCGTCCAGGATGTTCCGCTGAATGGGCGCGACTTCACGCAGTTGATCGCCGTGACCCCCGGCTATGGGGGCTATTCGGTCGGAGGCTTCGGTTCGTTGAACGGGACTCGCCCCAATCAAACGAATTGGCAGCTGGACGGTGTGGATAACAACGATTTATGGCATAACGTCCCGGCCATCAATCAGGGAGGGGTCTCGGGGATTGCGGGCGTTGTGCTGCCGATCGACTCAGTTGACGAGTTCTCCGCGCAGACACAATCCGGGGCCGAGGTGGGACGCAATGCCGGTGGGACCGTAAATCTCGTGGTCAAGTCCGGCACGAACCAATTGCACGGCTCTGTCTACTACTACAACCGCAATGAATTCTACGCAGCAGCTTCGCCTTTCTTTACGAAGAGCGCGACAGTCCCGAAAGCACCGCCGTTGCGCAACGAAAACTATGGCGTTTCTTTGGGCGGACCGGTTATCAAAAACAGGACTTTCTATTTTGGTTCATTCGAGAGACAGCAGTACATCATTGGCCTATCGGGCTTGGCAACGGAACCTTCTGACGCTTGGATCAACCAAGCGCTAGGTGTGCTAGCCGACCATAATGTTCTCGAAAGTACGCTCTCGAAAACGCTGATTGGCCCGAACGGTTTCTGGCCGAGGAATCTGATCGGCAGCCTGCCGCCAAAGACTGAAAATTTCTTCAGTCCGATCGCCTCCGCTGGCCACAGCAACAACGGCGTGGTCAAAATCGACCACAATTTTAGCCAGAATCACCACCTTTATGTGCGGTGGTTCGGTGGGGAGGGCAGCCAAAGCCAACCGCTCGGTAGCAGCCCTGAGCTGGGCACGGCCAGCTCGAATTTACAATATTATTTCGAAGTTGCACCCCTCCACGTCCACAACTTTTCGGCTGTTTTGAACTCGGCATTCTCCCCACGCCTGACGAATCAGCTGCTCTTTGGCGTCAACTACTTCAATCAGATCTTCCACGACTTCAATAACAGCTTCAATACGAAGGCAATGGGCCTGTACCTTAGCCCGGACGCCACCAACAACGGGCAACCCATACTCGGAGCTCCCAACATCATAATCGGGCCTCCTGCCGGTTCGGGCGGGAGCGGGTTTGAGCAGATCGGTCTCACTCCTCCAGAAGGTCGACATGACCTTACTTGGCATTTGACTGATATCGTTTCCTATTCTGTCGGGAATCATCAACTTCGCTTCGGTGGTGAATTTCGCCAAGGCCGCGTGGATGAGTTCTATCACCGTAGCGGGACGGGGTCGTTCACCTTCGATGGATTGTCCCCACTGAGTCCGTGGCGGACCGACACAAACGTGGATCCCACTACGAAAGCGTTGGCTGATTTCTTAGCCGGTAACGTGGCAGGACCAAGCGACTTGGATCCGAAAGTGACCGGTTCAACGATCGCCGTTGGAAATCCGGAGCGTCTGGTTCGGGTCAATGCCTTCGACTTCTTCTTTGCCGATACATGGCAAGTTGTCCGGAAGCTAAGCCTGGATTTGGGCCTGCGGTACGAGTATTTTGGTCCGCTACACAGCGATCGAAAGGACATCGCGAACTTTGTCCCAGGACGAGGACTGCTGGTGCGGGTCTCGATTCTGTCTACCCGCCGGATTGGAATAATGTCGCGCCTCGATTCGGCTTCGCCTATCAACCCAGGGCAAGCGGCGACATAGTTGTGCGGGGAGGATTCGGCGTCTTCTACGACCAGATCAACATGAACCCATTCCTGGACTTTCGCCCACACATCGCTGCGGCGCAGGGCATCCAGGGCAACCCGGTCGGCGCGTTTCCTGTTTCCACCTACAGTCGAAACGCGTACAACTGGCAAGCTGTGCAGGCGGGAGGCGCCTCGATCTTCCCTGGAGTTACGCCATGCGGCGATCCCAATTGCCCTGGAAATCCCGGTCTGAATATATTCTCGGTCAGCCAGAACTTCCGCACGCCCTACTTCTATAACTATAACTTGCAAATCGAGAAGAGCTTCGGCAAGGCCACGGCATTGCAAATCGGATATGTCGGCAGCCAAGGGCGCAAGCTAAATATCGCGTCCAACATTAACCAGAATGGTGTGTTTCCAAACTTCGGGTCCATTCTTCAACTCAACAGCATCGGCACATCCAACTACAATGCCCTTCAAACGATTTTCAGAGTCAGATCGTGGCGGGGCCTTACGTCTCAATTTGCCTATACCATGGGTCATGGTTTGGACGAGATCAGTGAGTACCGTGCGGTAATCCTGGATGACGCCTTCAACCTTAAGCGGGACTATGGCAACAGTGATTTCGATACGCGGCACCTGTTTACCGCAAGCTTCATCTATGATCTTCCCAGAGCTTCACGGGTTTCCGGATGGTCAAGCCGGATTGTCAACAATTGGCAGTTGAGCAGCATGTGGAATTTCCACACGGGACAACCGACAAACGAGGTGCGTTCGGGCCTGTATCTGATTGGAGACCCCTATGCCGGGGTCTCCCACAAATTCTCTGCGGCGGGCGGGGGAACACAATGGTGGAACCCGGCGGCGTTTGCTGCTCCATGTGTGCTTTCCGCTACGATTACAGGTTGTCCGGCAGGTGTGGGGACCAGTCCGTATGGAAACATTTCTCGCAATAAGTTCTACGGCCCTGGCTTCGGGGACGTGGATTTCTCGGTAATCAAGAATATCCCCTTCAACGAACGAATCAAACTCCAACTCCGAGCAGAGATGTTTAACCTGCTCAACAGAATTAATCTCGCCTCCGGACCCGGATCAGTGGGCAGCAGTTGCTCGCCAAACGGGGCTGCAGCGAATCCGTTTCAATGTACCCCAAGCGCTGGCTTTGGCCGCGTGAGGGACACCATTGGTGACTTCAATGGCGCTCCGGGGATAGGGCCCGGCGAAGCCTTCAACATGCAGCTTGCAGCGAAGATCATTTTCTAACGATTGCTCGATCTTCCGACTGCCCGTGTTGTCATGGTTCGAACGAAATCTCAGACCCGTATTGCGCGAGGGCGAATTCCCACGAAATGATGATGAGAGAGGCATACCCCCCGCTACACAGCCCTGCATTCCCGTGTGCGTGAAGGCAGGCGGCGCCTTTGTTCTCGTCGATGCAGCCGCCAAACCTATCTACGAGTTAGACGATCGGCAAAAGCCCGCTCGGATTGCCGAACAGGATGACACAATTCACGTCACAGCCATCCAACCGGGTAAATAAACATAAGCAGGAAAAGTCCAGGACTCTTGCTTACTTACTGGCAGATGCGGCCGCACCGTTCTTGCCGGCCAGATAAAAGTAGCCGACCTTGTTGTTCGGCGCCGATCCATACCACATCCGGCCTTGGGAATCGCGGAAGAATTCCCGCATGGCGAGTTCCGAGTGCGGGACCGGATACTCGATCACTTTCCCTGTCCTCGGGTCAAGGCGCCCAATGATGTCCATGTTGTGGGAGTCATACCAGAGATATCCGTCAGCATCAAAACCCAGCGCGTACGGACTGGGATCCGGGCCGGGCAATGGAAATTCCTTAAAAGTCTGTGTCTTGGGGTTGAACTGCAACATCTTGCCGCCGGCATATTCTCCGGAATAGATCATGCCGTCGGGCCCTATTTCCATCCGTCGAGGATAAGAGTCCGCCGTCGGCGAGGACCATTGTGAAACTTTCATGGTTTTCCCTTCGACCTTGCCGATCTCGTTTGTCCGCGGGTCCGTAAACCAGACATCGCCATTCTTATCCGGTTTGACATCGTAGGCATACTCACCCTCCCGGAAGCGGGTGAATTTCCCGGTCTCAGGATCGAAGCGGGTCAGAGGGACACCGCTTGTCCACACCTTCCCACTCGGGTCGAGCCGGATCGTGTGCTTCGATCCACCATCTTCTATCCCTTCTTTCCCAGGAAGATAGAGATCCTGGTATTCGGTAACCCTCTCTGTTACGGGATCCCATCTTCCAATCTTGTTCGAACCTTGCTCAGCCAGCCAGACGGAACCGTCCAGCGCAGGTACGGCCGAATGGACGGCAGCAGTGCCGATATTGGGAACGGGGAAATCTCTCATCTCTCCCGTCTTGGGATCGAGCCGAGTAATCTCGTTTGCTACTCCAAAGTCTGGGATCCAAAGGTAGCCATTCTTGTCGGGCGCGGCGCTGAAAGGCATGCGGCTCGGGCCCGGCATGTCATACTCGACGTACACAATGTTCATGGCATCGCTACTGAAGGGCCGCAGCGTTTCCTTGTACCCGGTCACATCTGCTGGAGATTTCGGCAACACGGAATCCGGACCGAAAAGACTCGTCAGATACGACGCCACATCCGCGGCATCCTGATCGCTGAAATGCGGACCCAGGAAAATGCTGAAATGCATGGCTTCCCGCATGAATGCGACGCGGTCTCTCCAGCCCTCCGCGTCCCGCGTGACGGAAGCCATGCGGCTCTGAAATTGATGGCAAATGTTGCATTGGCTGAAAATCAAGTCTTTCCCTCTTGCCGGAGGGAAGAGTCGTCTCCCCTGATATTGGGAAATCTCATTCCAACGGACCACACCCTTCTGCAACGTAAAGTCAAAGGAGGCGTCCTGGTCGGAGGTGAGAGTCACGGCGTTGCGAGGATCGGCGCGAAAGCCAACGGCCTTGATTTGAACGCGATAATCCCCGGCGGCTAGATCGGGAATCCGATAGTGGCCCTGAGCATCAGACAGCACGATAACATTAATCTTGGTCTTCGCGTTCTGCGCCTCGACGAACGCGCCTTGAAACGGCGTGCCATCCGCACCTCTCACTGTGCCGGTGATGGCCGCGCCGTAACAAGCTGAGCTGAGGAAAACAATCAAGCTCAACAGCCCGCAAACCCTGGTTTGTGGCCTCATCCGTGTGTCTCCCTTCCTACCCGTCGTCCCCGACCACTGATCGAAAATTACACGGTGCGCGTCGATTCGTTGAAAATAAGTTCTACGCATCCGGTAACCCGCAATGCTAGCGTCTTTTTCGTTTTCGTTCACTACAATTCCAATGCGCATTCCTGCGAACCACTACCAAAAGCCGCTCTACATTGCCGCAAGCATGCAGGTCCGAGGTTGACAGGAGACGACACCGGGCATAAGGTCTTGCGCAAGGAACGATTCAAACTCGCAAACTTGGGTGAATCGCATGAAACGAAATCGACGAGATCAGAACGGTTTCTCACGCAGGGATTTCATCAAGGCGACAGCCGCAGGCGCCGGCGCGGCCGCGTTGACTGGCGTTGGCGCCGAGGAAGCGCAGGCGCAAGGGCGGCCGGGGCACTGGGACAAGGAAGCGGACGTCGTTGTTATCGGCGCGGGAGCTACGGGTCTGCCCGCGGCAATTCAAGCGATCGAAGGCGGGGCGTCTGTGATCCTGATCGACGCAAACACGGATGTTGGCGGGCACGCGATCCTGAGCGGTGGAAACGTCGCTTTGGGCGGCGGAACGAGCAGGCAGCAGAAATACGGCGTCGTCGATTCGCCCGACCTCTTGTACTCGGACCTGACGGATTGGTCGGTCGTGGAACCGAACGGGTTTCCCGATTACAGGTACAACGACAAGGAAGTCATCCGCGCTTTTGCCGATGAGAGTGCCAAGACCTACGAATGGCTGGTAGCGCATGGCGTCACATTTGTTGACAAAGCCCCGGACACGCTGGGCGGACACGCAACCGGGAACTCCGCTCCTAGGGAGAACCATGCCGCGCCGCTGGCGTGGCCGCTGGTTCAGGCCGGCGGGCCGGTGAGCCCCGAACGTGCCGCGACCACGTCCTCGGGCGTCGGCCTGATCCGGCCGCTCGAAGCTACCGCGAGAAAATTGGGTGTTCAGATCCTCTTGCAGCACAGGATGGCCAGCATCATCCGGGAAAATCAAAACTCGGGAAGAGTTCTGGGAATTGCTGCCACGAATCAAGGCAAGACTGTAAACATCCGCGCCAGGAAGGGCGTCATCATCGGGACGGGCGGTCACAGTAGCAATGTTAATTTTCGCAGAATTTTCGATCCGCGACTGACCGAAGAGTATCAAGTGGCAGGCGAGCCATATTCTTTCCAGGACGCCAGCGGAGAAATCGCAGCGATGGCCATCGGCGCATCGCTTTGGGGTGCATACAATCAGTCTGGAGAATTTGGGCAGAATGTTACGAAGGCAGGTTGGATCGGGTGCCAATACGGTTATGTGAATCTGTCTTGGCAGCCCGATAGTCCAATCTTTTCTCAGGCGCGCGCGACGGGGCTCTCCGTAAAGGATTACCAAAACGCGATCCTCGTGAACGTGGCGGGCCTGCGATTTTATGATGAGACGCAAGGCCAATTTCCGGCGAACAACTACAATTCAATCAAGCCCTACATTCCTCGCAGCTACCTTAACGCTGCAAATATCAAGTATGAATCTTCCAATTTCATTAATGCCGCCCTGGCAGGAACCGGCGATACAACTCCTGGAGGCGGGCCGATCTGGGCGATCTTCGATTCAGACGCGGCGAAGCGCGAGAGCTGGACGGTTACACCTCCTCATGTGGATCCTGCGCAAGGATATTTCTTCTCTGCAGACACCATTCCGGAATTGGCTGGGAAAATTGTGAACAAGTATCAGCGAAAGCCGATGCCTCCCGATGCGCTCGAAAACACCGTTGCGCGCTACAACTCTTTTGTGGATGCAGGCAAGGACGCCGACTTCGGAAAGCCCGCGCCAAAATTCAAGATTCAAACGCCGCCGTTCCATGCAGCTTGGGCAACGCCCGTGATCCACGACACTCGCTCTGGCCTAAGGATCAACGCCAAGTGCCAGGTGGTGGATCTTAACGGCAATGTCATTCCAGGTCTTTACTGCGGAGGCGAGTCCGCGGGGGGATTCAGCCTGCACGGTTTGGCGCGCTGCACCGTGCAGGGCCGCATCGCCGGCAGGAACGCATCCGCGGAGAAAGTCTGAGGGCAAGATAGTATTTTGAGGGCTTGGCTTCAGCGGAAGACGCTCCGACTTTCAAGTCAGCTTGGCATCACGCGGGTCGGTGACAGATGAGAATATCCTGAGCCAAAGCGAACTCTTAGGTTTGGCCTGCTTCTTTTTTGCAACGTTGCGTCGTCTCCCTGCAAGAAGCCGTTGGTTCCGTGTTGATGAACGACGCTTTGGCCGAGAGCTATTCCTTGGCTTCATCATTTTCCAGGCAAGGTATTTCCTGTTGGATATCACTACCACCTCTTCAGTCATGCCATTTCCGCGAGCAATCGAAAAACGGCAGCCAGAGCGCCGCGGCGCACGCAGAACTAAACGGTCTGCGACATCGCCGCGGCCACACGACTCACGCGGGTCTTGCCATGATGGCGGTCACAGCAAGACTCGGCCCCGCGCGAAACTTAAAGAGCAAGTGCGCCCCGTTCCTGATTCCGGATACGGATGGTTTCCTCCACCTTGGACAGGAAGATTTTCCCGTCGCCGATGCTTCCCGTTGATGCGGTCTTGAGAATGGCATCGACAGCGGAATCCACCAGGTTCTCGGGCAGCACAAGCTCCAGTTTGATTTTCGGAAGGAGATCGACCGTGTATTCCCGGCCTCGGTAAACCTCCGTGTGGCCCTTTTGGCGTCCATGGCCACGCACATCGCTAACGGTCATGCCGCCTATGCCAAGCTCGGTAAGTATTTCTTTCACGGCTTCAAACCTGGACGGCTGGATGATCGCTTCTAGTTTTGTCATCATGTTTTCTTATCCTTAGTTTGCATTAGCGGATTCGAATCCTAGTTTGTCTTGCTTTTCTGCGAGTCCCGTTGGCCGTGTTTAACTTGCCTTCCGCCACACCCTCCGCCGTGCCTTCCTTCCCTCCTGCTCCGCGTCGATTTCCGGAAGGCCCGGTGAGAGAAAAAAGCTTCGGGCGTCCGCAAAAGCGAAGAATTCGATTCGGGACGCCCTGCTATTCAGCGATTCAGTCGCCGTGTGCCGGTGCTGCTGCTTTCATGGGCGAACCGGAGGGCTGTTTTTGGAGTTCAGCCAAGCCCTTGGGCGAGCCCAGAGCCGTTATGACATATTCGGGGTAGGCGGCAATGCCGTGCTCGTGCAGGTCCATACCGTAGAGCTCGTATTCTGCCGGTAGGCGGAGGGTTCCAGTTGCGTTGACTGCGAGCATGACTATCATCGCCACTCCGAACGTTGCGAGCGCGACGCATGCACTGCCGATGGCCTGCGCAACCAACACCTGTGTACCGCCGCCGTAGAATAGACCCTTTAGCGGTGCGCTATTGTCGGGAGCGAATGGTCCTGTCGCACCGAACTGCCCAGAGGCAAACAGTCCGAGTGAGAGAGTCCCCCAAATGCCGCAAAAGCCGTGCACTGGAACTGCTCCGATGGGATCATCAATCCTCAGATATTCCAGCAGGTCGATTCCCAGAATGACCAGTACACCGGCGACGCCGCCAAGCAGGACTGAGCCCGTCGGAGTGACCCAATAGCAGGGGCAAGTAATTGCGACGAGTCCGGCAAGGAATCCGTTTGTGGTGTAGCCCGCGTCCCACTTTTTTGTCATCATGTAGCCGTAAAGGATGGAGCTGAGCCCGGCTGCGCATGCGGCTAAAGTGGTGTTCGTGGCCACGCGACCAATCCCTACAAAGTCCATGGCCGAGAGGGTGCTTCCCGGATTGAAGCCGTACCAGCCGAACCAAAGAATCAAGCCACCAGATACAGCGATGGTCAAGTCGTGAGGCAACATGGGAGCGCCGCCGTCGCGCTTGAATGTTCGGCCGAGCCGCGGACCGAGAACAATGGCACCAGCCAAGGCGATAAATCCGCCGATTGTGTGGACGACCGTTGAGCCGGCGAAGTCATGGAAGCCCATTCCCGAGGCGGCCCAAAAATGACCTTCACTGCCCATCAATGCCAGCCAGCCGTCTGGACCCCAGGCCCAGTGGCCGATGACCGGGTAAATGAAACCGGTGACGCAGAAGCTGTAAAGAAGGTCGCCGACGAAACCCGTCCGTCCGATCATCGCACCGGAGGTAATGGTCGAGCAGGTATCGGCGAACGCAAATTGGAAGATCCAAACCGCAAGAAACGCGACGCCCGTGGATTCATACGTTGCCGGCGCATTTTGCAGGAAGAACCAGTGGTAGCCGATGAAGCCGTTGCCGTGGCTGAACATGAACGCAAAGCCGATGGCGTAGAAGAGGATGCCGCAAAGACAGGTGTCGACGATACACTCCATCAGCACGTTTACGGTTTCCCGCGACCGGCAGAAACCCGCTTCGAGCATCGTGAACCCGACTTGCATGCCGAATACGAGGAACGCGGCGATCAGGGTCCAGGCCGTGTTAATAGGATTGACGATGTCGTTCCCTTTGATCAAGGAAAAAGAATCTTTGCCGCCGCTCCCGAGCCGAAAGAGTTCTACACGATTCAGGGCTCGCGCCACAACGATACGTATATCATTGGCGGCGAAGCCTATTTCAAAGCTTTGAAAGATTTTATCGACAAGGCCGAACTGCGGCGTTGAATCTCAGGCCCGTGAGTCGTCGTCTTTCTCTTAAACGGGTGCGTGGAATGGTGTCGGCTCTTGACGAGCGGAAACTTCAAACGCTTGGACGAAGGCATGCTCAGAGTGGAAAACGGAAATCCTCCTCGATCGTGTTTTCCATGCCGTAGCGTAGCAGGTCTTTCACGTCCAACTTCGTCTCATCCTCTTCTACGTCGATGAAGCGCGCCTTTGTCGCCGGGTGTTTCGGCACGAAAAGCTGGCAGCAATCTTGATCCGGGACCGAGGAAGCTTCGAATGTGCCGATGCGCCGTGCTTGATCGATAATTTCCTGTTTATCCATTCCCACCAAGGGACGTAGAATCGGCAAGCGTGCGGCTTGTTGGATCACCGCCATGTTATCGAGCGTTTGCGAGGCGACTTGCCCCAAGCTTTCGCCTGTAATTAGGGCTTTGGCTTTTTCCTGCCGTGCGATCGCTTCGGCGATGCGCAGCATCATGCGCCGGTAA
>Ga0137412_10005471_pt1 | contig 10149 bp, 13 predicted proteins | sample CZODoug2_1_16fun_FD_122160 | JGI IMG/M metagenome (GOLD analysis project Ga0137412, IMG submission 122160) | Vadose zone soil fungal communities from Angelo Coast Range Reserve, California, USA - CZODoug2_1_16fungal (Hybrid Assembly) | ecosystem: Environmental > Terrestrial > Soil > Vadose zone... | reverse complement strand
GCCGTGAAGGTCAAGCCGAGCGTCAAGCCGATCTGCGACAAGTGCAAGGTCATTCGTCGCCACGGTCGGGTCATGGTGATCTGCGAGAACCTGCGCCACAAGCAGCGCCAGGGCTGAGAGCCATACCGCAAGCGCACGCCTGATGCCGTTCCAGGACGGCTAATTACCCCCGGACGAAGGCCGGGGCCGTCTCAACCGAGACGGACGGGTGCGCCATCACACCTTCGCGAACAGAACCAGGAGAACCACCCCGCATGGCACGTCTTGCCGGCGTCGACCTACCGCGCGAAAAGCGCCTGGAGGTCGGACTCACCTACATCTACGGCGTGGGACGCACCCGCGCCAAGCAGGCACTCGAGGCCACCGGCGTGAGCCCGGACCTGCGCGCCCGAGACCTGGGCGACGAGGACCTCGTCAAGCTGCGCGACTACATCGAGGCGAACTTCCAGGTCGAGGGTGACCTGCGCCGCGAGGTGGCCGCCGACATCCGCCGCAAGATCGAGATCGGATGCTACGAAGGCATTCGGCATCGTCGCGGCCTGCCCGTCCACGGACAGCGCACCAAGACCAACGCGCGCACCCGCAAGGGCCCGAAGAAGACCATTGCCGGCAAGAAGAAGGCAGGTAAGAAGTAATGCCAGGGCCCGCTAGGAAGGCTGGCGCGAAGAAGGTTCGCCGCAAGGAGAAGAAGAACATCTCCCACGGCCACGCGCACATCAAGAGCACGTTCAACAACACGATCGTGTCGATCTGCGACCCGCAGGGCAACGTGATCAGCTGGGCATCAGCCGGCCACGTCGGCTTCAAGGGTTCGCGCAAGTCCACGCCGTTCGCCGCCCAGATGGCCGCCGAGAGCGCCGCCCGCAAGGCCCAGGAGCACGGCCTGCGCAAGGTCGACGTCTTCGTCAAGGGCCCGGGATCGGGCCGCGAGACGGCGATCCGCTCGCTGCAGGCCGCCGGGCTCGAAGTCGGCACCATCGCCGATGTCACTCCGCAGCCGCACAACGGCTGCCGTCCGCCGAAGCGTAGGAGGGTCTGATGGCTCGCTACACCGGACCCGCGACCCGGATCTCGCGCCGCCTCAACGTCGACCTGGTCGGCGGCGACAAGGCGTTCGAGCGTCGCCCGTACCCGCCCGGCCAGCACGGCCGCGCTCGCATCAAGCAGAGTGAGTACCTGCTGCAGATGCAGGAGAAGCAGAAGGCCAAGTACAGCTACGGCGTGCTCGAGAAGCAGTTCCGTCGCTACTACGAAGAGGCCACCAAGCGCCACGGCAAGACCGGCGACAACCTGCTGCAGATCCTCGAGTCGCGCCTGGACAACGTCGTGTACCGCTCGGGCCTGGCCCGCACGCGGCGCGCGGCGCGCCAGCTCGTCAGCCACGGCCACTTCATGGTCAACGGGCAGAAGGTCAACATCCCGAGCTACCGCGTCACGCAGCACGACATCGTCGACGTCAAGCCCAAGTCGCTCGAGACCACGCCGTTCCTGATCGCCCGTGAGACCCAGGGCGACCGGCCGGTGCCGGCCTGGCTGCAGGTGATCCCGAACCGGCTGCGGGTGCTCGTGCACCAGCTGCCCGAGCGCGCCCAGATCGACGTCCCGCTGCAGGAGCAGCTGATCGTCGAGCTCTACTCCAAGTAATGGTCGCGATGGGATCCGCCCCTAGGGCCGGGGCGGATCAATCGCGACAGGTCAACAACTAAATAACCCACATTGATGGACGTCATATAGCGGGCGTCCTGACCCAAGGAGAAACAACTGTGCTGATCTCTCAGCGCCCCTCGCTCACCGAGGAACCCATCGCCGACAACCGCTCCCGGTTCGTGATCGAGCCGCTCGAGCCCGGCTTCGGCTACACGCTCGGCAACTCGCTGCGGCGCACGCTGCTGTCGTCCATCCCGGGCGCGGCCGTGACGAGCATCCGCATCGACGGCGTGCTGCACGAGTTCACGACCGTCGAGGGCGTCAAGGAAGACGTCACCGACATCATCCTGAACCTCAAGGAGCTGGTGATCAGCTCCGAGAGCGACGAGCCCGTGGTGATGTATCTGCGCAAGCAGGGCCCGGGCGAGGTCACCGCCGCCGACATCGCACCGCCGGCGGGTGTCACCGTGCACAACCCCGATCTGCCGATCGCCACGATCAACAAGAAGGGGCGCCTGGAGATCGAGCTGGTCGTCGAGCGGGGACGCGGCTACGTCACCGCCGTCCAGAACAAGCAGCCCGGCCAGGAGATCGGCCGTATCCCGGTCGACTCGATCTACTCGCCGGTGCTCAAGGTCACCTACGCCGTCGAGGCGACCCGTGTCGAGCAGCGCACCGACTTCGATCGTCTCGTCGTCGACGTCGAGACCAAGTCGTCGATGACCCCGCGCGACGCGGTGGCCAGCGCCGGGCACACGCTCGTCGAACTGTTCGGCCTGTTCCGCGAGCTGAACGACGAGGCCGAGGGCATCGACGTCGGCCCGTCGCCGGCTGAGGTCGCTGACATCGCCGCGTTCTCGATGCCGATCGAGGAGCTCGACCTGACGGTCCGCTCGTACAACTGCCTCAAGCGCGAGGGCATCCACACCGTGGGTGAGCTCGTCGGGCGCAGCGAGGCCGACCTGCTCGACATCCGCAACTTCGGCTCGAAGTCCATCGACGAGGTCAAGATCAAGCTCTCCGGCCTGGGGCTGGCGCTCAAGGACAGCCCGCCCGGGTTCGAGGTCAGCCACGTCGAGTCCTACGGCGATGACGACTTCGACGGCGGCGACACCGACTTCGCCGAGACCGAGCAACTCTAAATCCCTCACCTTCTACGGAGTACGACATGCCCACGCCCACGAAGGGTCATCGCCTCGGCGGCGGCCCCGCGCACGAGCGGCTGATGCTCGCGAACCTCGCGACGGCGCTGTTCGAGCACGACCGGATCACCACCACCGAGACGAAGGCGAAGCGGCTGCGCCCGCTCGCCGAGCGGCTCATCACCTTCGCCAAGCGCGGTGACCTGCACGCCCGCCGCCAGGTCATGAGGGTCGTCCGGGACAAGGACGTGGTGCACAAGCTGTTCGCCGAGATCGGTCCCAACTTCAGCGAGCGCCCGGGTGGCTACACCCGGATCGTGAAGGTCGGGCCGCGCAAGGGTGACAATGCGCCGATGGCCATCATCGAGTTGGTCGAGGCGTTGACCGCGGCGCAGTCCGTCGTCCGCGAGGGCGAGCGGGCTCGCGGCACCAAGTCGGCTCCTCGCAAGGCGGCCTCGGGCCGTACGGCCGAGATCGCCGAGGACGCCAAGGCCGAGTCGCCGACCGCGGCGTCGGTGGCGACTTCGGCGGCGTCCCAGGTCGTGGTGACCCCGGACGACGTGATCACCGAGGAGTCCGACAGCACCGACGAGGCGCCCTACGGCGAGGGCTCGCACGCGGCGCTCGAGGACGATGCCCAGCCCGACGGCTTCCCGGTCAAGGGCAACGAGGACTCGATGCTCTACCACGTCCCGGGTTCGCCGTTCTACGACCGCACCGTCGCCGAGGTCTGGTTCGCGACGCCCGAGGACGCCGAGGCGGCCGGCTTCTCCCTGCCGCCCTCGCAGCAGGACGACGCCGAGGATTCGGGCGACGACGCCTGAGTCCGCGCGCACCGAGCCCGCCCTTCCGTATCCGGGGGGCGGGCTCGTTCGCGTCCGGTTCGACATTGCCTATGACGGGACGGAGTTCTCCGGCTGGGCGGTGCAGCCGGGGCGACGCACCGTGCAGGGTGTACTGCAGGACGCGCTCGCGCAGATCAGACGGGCGCCGGTTGCGCTGACGGTGGCCGGTCGCACCGATGCCGGGGTGCACGCGCTCGGCCAGGTCGCCCACGCCGACCTGCCGATGCCGCCCGAACCGCGGCGCCTCAACGGCGTGCTGCCGGCTGATGTGCGAGTGCGAGCGGTCACCGTGGTGCCCACCGACTTCGACGCCCGCTTCTCGGCGCTGTGGCGGCGCTACGTGTACGCGATCGCCGACGGCTCGGTGAATCCCTTGCGGCGCCGGCAGGTTCTGGCGCTGGGAAATCAGTCGCGATCTCTCGACGTCGTGGCGATGGCCCGCGCGGCGACGAGGCTGATCGGCGAGCACGACTTCGTGGCGTTCTGCCGCTACCGCGAAGGGGCGAGCAGCGTGCGGGCGATCCAGTCGTTCGGCGTCACGCGCGATGGGGACGAGATCGCGGTGACCGTGCAGGCCGACGCGTTCTGCCATTCGATGGTGCGCTCGCTGGTCGGGGCGCTGATCGCCGTCGGCGAGGGGCGGCGGGACGAGGCGTGGCCGGCGTCGCTCCTGTCGCGCACCGCCCGGGCGAACGACGTCACCGTCGCCCCGCCGCACGGGCTCACCCTCGTCGAGGTCGGCTACCCGCCCGACGCCGAGCTAGCCGCCCGGGCCGAGCAAACCCGCCGCCGCCGAGCTTGACCGCGATCGGGGTTGGTTTGCCCCGCCTACGGGGGCAAACCAACCCCGATCCGCTGGGCCGGGCCCGCTAGTCGGCGAAGGCGGGTGCTGGCTCGCGTCGCCGGGCGGTTTGGGCTACTCCCACCCCGGCCAGCACGATGAACGCCCCGATGAGTTGGGCGGTGTCGAGCGCCTCGCCCAGCCACAGCCACGCCACCGCGAACCCGAAGATGACCTCGGTCGTGGCGACGATGCCGGCCGGCGTCGCCCGCAGGCGTCCGATCGCGACGAACGACAGCAGGAACGGCAGGAACGAGCCGAGCGCCATCACGTAACACACGAGCGCCCACACCGGCAGCACCGTGCCCGACAGATGCCCGCCCAGCGACACGCGGTGGGTAAGCGTCGCTGGATCGATGTTCCACCAGCCGCTGAACGCTGCCCAGAACAGGGCCGCGAACAGCATGGACCAGAACGCCGCCGCCAACGGCGAGGTCTTCGTGACGAGCCGCTCGCCGAGCAGCAGATAGGTGGCGAACGCGAGCGCGGCGAGTCCGGCGACGGCGATACCGGCCGGAGGAAGGTCGCTCGACCAGATCTCGGCGACGACAGCCAGTCCCACGAGTACGCACCCGATGGCCAGCCACAGGCGGGGCTTGACCTCCTCGGCGAAGAACACCCGGCCGACGACGGCAACCATCAGCACGGCTGTATATTCGATCAGCAAGGCGATGCCGACCGGCAGCCGATCGATCGCGATCGCGTAGAACCACTGCATCAGGGCGACTCCGACGATGCCGAGCACGGCCAGGTTGACCAGTTCGCGCCGGCTGACCCGCAGCGCGCCGCGGTCGGTGGCCAGGAGCACGGCGCCACCGACGAGTGCGGCGGACAGCGATCGGAACAGGGTGAGCTGCGCCGGGGTGATGCCCGCGCCGAGCACGACCTTGGCCACGCTGCCGTTCGCGCCGAACAGGAGCGCCGCCATCAGCGCGCAGCCGTAACCCATGATCACTCCCCGTTGCGAGGTCAGGTTCTAGTAGCCTGTTAGGTCATGACGCTAACGGGACGCCTCGTCAGGAGTCAATGTGGTTTTAGCCCATGACACATCTCGGGACATCGTGGCCGCGGCGGCGCTGGTCAACACCAGCGTGCGAGGTACCGAGTCGCTGACCAACGTCGGCGCGCTGGAGGTGTTCCTCGACAAGAACGGGTTCGTCACCGGACGCCGGGACGGCACCTCCGCCGAGCTGGCCCACGTCCAGGCGCTGCGACCGCGGCTGCGCGCCGCCTGGGAGGCCGCCGATACCCGGACCGTCGTCGAGTTGGCCAACCGGCTGCTGCGCGAGGCCCATGCGCGTCCGTGGCTGATCGACCACGACGGATGGGGCTGGCACCTGCACGTGTCCGAGCTCGACGCCCCCCTCGCCGACCGGCTGGCCGCCGAGGCGGGTATGGCCTTCGCCGATCTCATCCGGGCCGGCGAGCTCGACCGGCTGCGTGTCTGCGCCGGCGAGGACTGCGACGCCGTCCTCGTCGATCTGACCCGCAACCACTCCCGCATCTACTGCGACACCGGCAACTGCGGCAACCGCCAGCACGTCGCCGCCTACCGGGCCCGGCAACGGGGTGAGTCGTGAACCAGGGCCCGCCCGATGCTCGGCAGGTTCCCCGGTTCGCCGGACCGGCTACGTTCGCGCGGCTGCCTCGCCTGGACGAGGTCGCGCGCGCCGATGTCGCCGTGCTGGGCGTCCCGTTCGACACCGGCACGACGTACCGCCCGGGTGCGCGCTTCGGCCCGGAGGCGATCCGCGCCGGCTCGAAGCTGCTGCGTCCGTACCACGTGGGCCTCGAGGTCGAGCCGTGGACGTCACTGCAGGTGGCCGACGCGGGCGACGTGAGCGCCAACCCGTTCGACATCGTGGAGGCCGTCGGCCAGATCGAGACAGCCGCGAATGCCCTGTACGACAAGGCTGATCGCATCATCACGCTCGGCGGCGACCACACTGTGGCGCTCCCGCTGCTGCGGGGCGCACATGCGCAGCACGGCCCGATCGCATTGATCCACTTCGACGCCCACCTCGACACCTGGGACACCTACTTCGGGGCCCGGTTCACGCACGGCACGCCGTTTCGGCGGGCGTCCGAGGAAGGGCTGCTCGCGCTCGACCACTGCGCTCACGTGGGCATCCGCAACTCGGTGTTCGCGGCGAGCGACTTCGACGACGACCGCCGGCTGGGCTTCGCCACCGTCACGACGCTCGACGTCGCTCGTCGGGGAGTCGACGAGGCGCTTGACCGCGTCCGCGAAAGGGTAGGCAGCCATCCTGTATACGTAAGCATCGACATCGACGTGCTCGACCCGGCCCACGCGCCCGGCACCGGAACACCCGAGCCCGGCGGCCTGACGACCCGCGAGTTGCAATTGTTCCTGCACGGCCTGGTCGACCTGCCGATCATCGGCGCGGACGTCGTGGAGGTGTCGCCCGCCTACGACCACGCGCAGCTCACTGCTCTCGCGGCGGCCGGCGTCGTCTACGACCTGCTGGCACTGCTCGCGGTCAGGCGCCGCCACGCCGACGAATGACCTTTGCCCCTTCTCCCCCGACTGGCCAGGTTGTACCGTTCGCGGCACATGGGAGGTCAGGATCCGGGTGCGGGCCAGGCGCCGTGGCGATCGGAGGCGCTGATGGGCGAGCCCGACGAATCCGGATTCATGCTCTTCGCCGAGGGCTGGAATCAGACCGCCAAGGGCTGGTACCACGAGGCGGCCGGCGCGGTCGAGGGCGGCGTGGACGGTCTGCTCGGTGACGAGGGCGGGGCCGCCGAAGGCGCGATCGAGGCGGCGGAGGGTCACGCCCAAGCCGAGCGTGGCAAGAACCTCATGGGCGACGGGGTCAGCGAGATGCTCGGCCTGGTCGATCACGGTTCGCCGGGCCTCGCAATGCCGGATCCGCCGCCCGACGAGGGGTCGGACCCGGGCTATGACGACGGTGGGGCGCCCGACGGCGGCGATCTGGACGCCGGCCGGGCGGGCGGCACCTGAGCCCGGCGCCCGTGGGGATTGGGCAGCCACCCGTCCATGATCAAGAGAGGAAAGTGGTCGCCCCAGCAGCCACTTTCCTCTCTTGATCATGGACGTTGTGCGGCGGCGAGCCGCGGCTCAGGCTCAGGCGATAAAGGCGAGATTGTCGCGGCCGCACCAGTCCAGCATCGCCGGCCAGGGTCCGTAGCCGGCCGCGAGGTTGAGGTGGCCACCGCCGGCGATCACCGTGGTCGGCATCTTGAGCGGACGCCCGTACGCCGCCGCCGCGCCCTCCGGGCAGTACGGGTCGTTGTCCGCGCCGACCAGCACCGTGCCGTCCGAGGCGTGTCGCACCAGATCGACGTCCAGCGGGGCGGGCAGGAACGGCGCCAACTCGGGAACCGACGTGCGCGGCGACGGGGGAGACACGAGCGCGACTCGGGCCGGCCGAGGTCCACCGCCGGCCTGGACGTGATGCAGCCACAGCAGCACGCCGAGCGAGTGGCACACGACGTCGAAATTGTCAGCCGGCAGACCATCTAGCGTGTCGGCCAGCGCGGCCAGCCAGGCGGGCAGCTGGGGCGTATCCGCATCGGGCAGCGTCGGGTACCGCACCTCGCGGCCGGCCTCGGCGAGCTGGGCGGCCAGCCAGGTCTGCCAGTGTTCGGGCTCGTTGCCCTGCCAGCCATGGACGATGACGGTCGGGACGGTCCGGGTGGGTCGGCGCGGCACGGAATCGAGCCTACGGCGCCGGTAATCTCGCCCGGTGAGCCCGCCTGAGGATGCGACCCGCGCCGCGTACGACGCTGTAGCGCAGGAGTATGAGAAGCAGCTCGCCGACGAGCTCGACGGCAAGCCCCTCGATCGCGCCCTGCTCGTCGCCTTCGCCGAGATGGTCGGCCCGGGCATCGTCGCCGACGTCGGCTGCGGACCGGGCCACGTCGCCGCCCAGCTGCGCGCGCTCGGCCGCGAGCTGATCGGCGTCGACCTGTCGCCGTCCATGATCGAGATCGCGCGGGAGCGGTACCCGGCGATCGACTTTCAGGTCGGGTCGATGCTCGACCTCCCGGCCGGCGACGGCGCGTGGGCCGGGGCCGTGCTGATGTACTCGATCATCCACTTGCCGGGCTCGCAGCGCGGGCCGGCGTATCGCGAGTTGGCCCGGGTGATCCGTCCCGGCGGACTGGTACTGCTTGCATTCCACGTCAGCGACGCCAGCCATGCGCCCGGCGACGTCAGCACGATCGACGAGTTCATGGGGCAGCCGGTCGAGCTGACCCACCACTACCTCGGCCCGGACGAGGTCGCCGCCGGCCTGACCGACGCGGGCTTCGTCGAGGTCGCCCGCCTCGAGCGCGAACCCCATCCGGGCGCCGAGTATCCGAGCCGACGCTGCTACCTCATAGTGTCGCGCTAGGGAAGTATGTTCACCATCTGCGGCGCCAGAATCGACGATGGCTGCGTTGTCGTCGTCGCCGATACAACAGCGGTATCGGCTCCTCCTCCGCCTTGCCATCCCCGATTCTGATCACCGCATCTGGCAAACGACTTCCCTTGCACGACACTGGCGCGTCGCGGAGGACACTGAACGGATGGACGCTGCCGTGACCGATCCCGCGGCGCTCGCGGCTGCGCTGGATCGCACCGGGTACCTCCCCGACGAGGGGCTCGCCACCGCGGCGTTCCTCGCGCTGCGCATGCATCGTCCGCTGTTCCTGGAGGGCGACCCCGGCGTCGGGAAGACCAGCCTGGCGACTGCGCTGGCCGAGGTGCTCGATGCCCGGCTGGTGCGGCTGCAGTGCTACGAGGGCATCGACGCCGCGCAGGCCTTGTACGACTGGGACTTTCCACGTCAGGTGCTGCACCTGCGTGCGGCCGAGACGGCCGGCCACCACGACGCGGACGAGCTGGAGCCGCCAGCGTCGAGTGGTGGCGAAGGCAGAATGGACAAAAGACCAGGCATTTGCTTAGCGTCTTGTGTTCCATCCAACCAACACATTGTATTTTTCGCACGTTTCCACGATTCACCAAAATCGTTCATGCGATTCTTGAGGATTGAGGTGAGACGAGTAAGACCATCACCAGTGTGTTCGGTTTCTTTTTGATGATCACCAATAGTGATACCATCAATCTTAAGTTCTGTCCAGTTAATAGCAAGAGTTGCCTGAACTTCCTTCCACGAGTAAACCGCACGAAGCGAATTCGCCCCCGTAGAGATATTCAAGGAATCATCTGCACTATAACCCTGTAAGAATCCTGCTGTATCAGACATAAAGTTAACCTGCACAGGTTCGCTAATTTGCAGGTTACCCGACGAGAACGTCTCTTGGTTCGACTCTAGAAACTCCAGAGCTGGTTTATTTTGCGTAGTCTGTGAACGCATTTCTTCCCTAATGTAGAAGATCAATGCCATGTTCGACAGGTCCGCTGCTGTTGCTGCACCAAATTGGGCCATTTGTGTTTGTCTTTCTTAAACGTCCTTAGGACTTTTGAAGTTGCTCGAAGCGGAGTTTTACTGCCTCTTCAAGTGTTTTTGCCTTCATTGGGTCCGTATTGGACGAAGTTGTTTTAGAACCATTAGAAGAAAGATTTCCACCACATCCAGCACCAGTACAACTAGCTACATTCAAATTAGTAATAGTTGCATTTGTTTCTACAGTATTTGCAATTTGTGCATTAAGTACCGCAAGTGTATTTGTACCATTGTTC
>Ga0137412_10005470_pt1 | contig 10150 bp, 8 predicted proteins | sample CZODoug2_1_16fun_FD_122160 | JGI IMG/M metagenome (GOLD analysis project Ga0137412, IMG submission 122160) | Vadose zone soil fungal communities from Angelo Coast Range Reserve, California, USA - CZODoug2_1_16fungal (Hybrid Assembly) | ecosystem: Environmental > Terrestrial > Soil > Vadose zone... | reverse complement strand
CTGATCGACTACCTCTGCGACGAATTCAAGAAGGACCAGGGAATCGACCTGCGGAATGACGTGCTCGCGCTGCAGCGCCTGAAGGAAGCTGCGGAAAAGGCGAAGATCGAGCTGTCCTCGAGCGCGCAGACCGAGATCAACCTGCCCTACATCACGGCCGACAAGAGCGGGCCCAAGCATCTCGCCATCAAGGTCACGCGTGCCAAATTCGAGAGCCTGGTCGAGGATCTGATCGAAAAGACGGTCGAGCCCTGCCGCATCGCGCTGAAGGACGCGGGGCTCAAAGTCTCCGACATCGAGGACGTGATCCTGGTCGGTGGAATGACGCGCATGCCCAAGGTCCAGGAGACGGTGAAGGACTTCTTCGGCAAGGAACCGCGCAAGGACGTCAATCCGGACGAAGCCGTCGCGGTCGGCGCCGGGATCCAGGGCGGCGTGCTGAAAGGCGATGTCAAGGACGTCCTCCTGCTCGATGTCACGCCCTTGTCGCTCGGAATCGAGACGCTGGGGGGTGTCTTCACCAAACTCATCCAGAAAAACACCACCATCCCGACCAAGGCGCAGCAGGTCTTCTCGACCGCCGATGACAACCAGTCGGCCGTGACGATCCATGTGCTGCAGGGCGAGCGCGACGTGGCCTCGGGCAACAAGAGCCTCGGCCAATTCAATCTGGAAGGCATTCCGTCCGCGCCGCGCGGCATGCCGCAGATCGAGGTCACCTTCGACATCGACGCCAACGGCATCCTGCACGTGTCGGCGAAGGACAAGGCCACCAGCAAGGAAAACAAGATCACCATCAAGGCAAACTCGGGGCTCAATGAATCCGAGATCCAGCGGATGGTGAAGGACGCAGAGGCGCACGCCGCCGAAGACAAGAAGCAGCTCGAGATCGTGACGTCACGCAACCAGCTGGATTCGCTGCTGCACTCGGTTCAGAAGTCGTTGAAGGAATACGGCGACAAGATCTCAGCGGACGAAAAATCGAAGATCGAGGCTGCGGTCAAGGATGCCGAAGAGGCGATGAAGTCCGAGGACAAGGAGAGAATCGACGCCACGGCGCAGGCGCTTGGGCAGGCAGCGCAGAAACTCGGCGAGAAGATGTACGCCGAAGCGCAGCAGGCGCAAGGTGCACAGAGCGGCGGCGATGCAAAGACATCGAAGCCGGCAGATGAGGCTGATGTCGTCGACGCCGAGTTTACCGAGGTGAAGGACAAGAAGGGTTAAGCGCCGCGCGTGAATCGCGCGGCCTTAACTGGCCGAGTTCGAGCTGACGCGCAAGCGCGCAGCTCAACTCGGCCTTTGCGTATCTAGCAAGGGAAGAGCTGAGCAATGGCGAAGCGGGATTACTACGAAGTGCTGGGCGTCAACCGCGACGCCGACGAGGAGGCCATCAAGAAAGCGTATCGGCGCCTCGCAATGAAGCATCATCCGGATCGCAATCCGGATAACCCCAAGGCCGAAGAGCTGTTCAAGGAGGCAAAAGAGGCGTACGAAGTCCTGACCGACGCCGGCAAGCGCTCGGCCTATGATCGTTTTGGCCACGCGGGAGTCGATCCACGCGCGGGCATGGCCGGCGGCGGGGCGGCCGGCTTCTCGAGCTTCGCTGACGCTTTCGGCGATATCTTCGGGGACATCTTCAACCAGGCCCGCGGCGGTCGTTCTTCGGTGTACCGCGGAGCCGATCTGCGTTACAACCTGGAGATCCCGCTGGAACAGGCGGCACGCGGCACCGAGACCCGGATTCGCATTCCGACTTACGAGGATTGCGACACCTGCAAGGGATCGGGGGCCAAGCCCGGCACGAAGCCGCGAACCTGCGCGACCTGCGAAGGACAGGGCCAGGTGCGCATGCAGCAGGGATTCTTCTCCATCCAGCAAACGTGCCCGAAGTGTCACGGCACCGGAAAGATCGTCGCGGAACCCTGCCCTGCCTGCCACGGCGCGGCGCGGGTGAAAAAGCAAAAAACGCTCTCGGTCAAGATTCCCGCAGGCGTAGACGATGGCGATCGCATCCGTCTTTCAGGAGAAGGCGAGCCCGGGGTAAATGGCGGCCCGGCAGGCGATCTTTACGTGCAGATCCAGGTCAAGTCTCATCCGGTTTTTCAGCGCGATCACGACGACCTGCACTGCGAAATGCCGGTCAGTTTCGCGACGGCGGCGCTCGGCGGAGAGATCGAAATCCCGACGTTGGACGGTTCGGCGAAGATCAGAATCCCCACCGAAACTCAATCGGGAAAGATATTTCGGCTGCGCGGCAAAGGCATTCGCGGTGTGCGCAGCCGGGAACACGGCGACCTGCTTTGCCACGTCGTCGTCGAAACCCCGGTGAATCTGACCGACCGGCAAAGGGAGTTGCTGCGCGAATTCGAGGCGATCAGCCAGACAGACAGCGACAGGCACAATCCCCGCGCCAAGTCCTGGATGGAGAAGGTCAAAGAATTCTTCGCTCAATAGCGAAGGCGAAGGGGCACGGTTCTGCCGGGGGGCGACTCCGCCCGCGCAACCCTGATACTCAGGGGCGGCGTCGATAGTCTTTAACTATCATCGAGTTGAAGAAGCGCGTTCGAGGCTATAATCCCTGTGTATAGCGGACATCGTGCCGGCCCGGCTTGGCAACATACCCAGTCCGTTGAGAGTGTGCTTGATCTAGAATCAGCGGGTCGAGTGGCATTCCCACAAAGGGGCCAGATGATTCGTGTGAGTTCTATCACGTGTCCAGCTGCGCTCCGGACCCGTGTCCGGCCAGGTACCGGGGGTAATTTCCAGAAGACACAAGAGCGCCGATATTTCAGCGGCCGATTTTCCCCATAACGAGGAGAGAGAGCGATGACGATGATCCGCACGTGGACCGCCGCGGTTGGAGCACTGGCGTGCGTGTTGGCGGTCGGCGCCGGCCACGCCCAGGGCGTCACCAAGACGACCATCCTGATCGGCCAATCCTCTCCGTTTTCCGGCAGCAACAAGGAACTCGGCGATGACATCCGCGAAGGACTCCAAGCCTACTTCAAGCAGGTCAACGCGGCAGGAGGGGTCAACGGGCGCACCCTCGAGCTCGTCGCGCTGGACGACGCCAACGACGCCAAACGCTCCGGCGAGAACGCAAGGATCTTGATAGAACAAAGAGGCGTGCTCGCGCTGATCGGTTATGCCAGCGCCACATTGAGCCTCCCCGCGCTTCCATTCGCCGAAAAGAGCAAGGTCGCATTCGTCGGACCGTTCACCGGCGCCGAGCCGATGCGCACGTTTCGTCGCAACGTGTACAACATTCGCGCAAGCTACGCAGACGAGCTCGAGAAGATCGTTGATTTCTATGCGACGACCGGAATGAAGAAATTCTCCATCATCCACTACGACGACGCGGTCGGCAAAGAAAATCTTGCCGCCGTGGAACTCGCGCTGACCCGGCGCGGATTGAAACCGTCGTCGATTGCGACTTTGAAGCGCAATCAGACGGACTTGGGTGCCACCGTTTCCGACGTAGTCAAGGCGGAACCTGACGTCGTCATAGCGACCACGCTCTACAAGACAACGGGCGATTTCATCAAATCGGCAAGAAAGGCGGGATCAGGCGCGCAGTTCGCCAGCACCTCGTTTGTCGGAGCCAGCGCCCTGGCCAACGAGCTCGGCGATCAAGGCACGGGCGTCGTCGTTGCGCAGGTGGTACCGCCCTACGCCAGGGCGTCAATCCCCATCGTACGGGAATACCAGGCGGCAATCGAGAAATCACTCGGCAAAAAGGAATATTCCTTCACTTCGCTGGAGTCGTACATCGGGGCAAAGGTGCTCGTCGAGGCGATTCGACGCGCCGGCGCGAATCCGACGCGCGAAGGCCTTCTCAAGACGCTCGATTCGATGCAGAACTTCAATGTCGGCGGCTATCTGGTCGATTTCAGCGCGTCGAATCACAACGGCTCCAAGTTCGTGGAGTTGACCGCCATCAGCAAGGCCGGAAGGTTTGCCTACTAGCTTCGCTGCGGATCAGTTTCGCCGCCAGGTGGTGTCCTGAGGACCGTCCTCGAGTCCGACCCCCTTCCGAAGCAACTCGTCCCGGATCTCGTCGGCACGCCGAAAATTTTGCGCCCGGCGTGCCTCGTTGCGTTCAGCGATCAGCGCTCCGATCTGCGCTTCGGAAATCTCGCCTTCCGTGCCGGCACGCAGGAAAGTCTCGCTGTCCCGCCCTAGCAGGCCGAGCAGACTTCCGAGCGCGCGCAATTGGCGCGCGAGCGCCTTTGAGTGCGCGCGGTTGACTTCGTTCGCAAGATCGAAAAGCACTGCCACGGCCTCGGGAGTGTTGAAGTCATCGTCCATCGTTTCCCTGAAGCGACGACCGTGGATTTCGTCCCAGTCAGGCGACCCCGCGTCAGGGGCCGCCCCTTTCAGGGCGGTGTATAGCCTCGCCAACGCGTGCCGCGCGTCTTCCAGATGCTGCTCGGCGTAGTTGAGAGGGCTCCGGTAGTGCGCGCGTACGACGAAGAAACGCACGACTTCCGGATCGTGGCGTTTGAGCAGCTCGCGGATGATGGCGAAGTTGCCGGTCGATTTCGACATCTTCTCGTCCCGCAATTGAACAAAGCCGTTGTGCATCCAGTATTTGACGAAGGCTTGCGTGTCATTTCGATCCAGGACACCCTCGGACTGGGCGATTTCGTTCTCGTGATGCGGAAACTGCAAGTCCTGCCCGCCACCGTGAATGTCGAAATGCGCCCCCAGCAATTTGGTGCTCATTGCGGAGCACTCGATGTGCCAGCCCGGACGCCCCTTGCCCCAGGGCGACTGCCAGAAAGGCTCGCCTTCCTTGGCGCGCTTCCACAGGACGAAATCGAGCGGGTCGCGCTTGGTCGCGTCGATCTCGACCCGCTCCCCGGCGCGCAGATCCTCGAGCGATTTCCCCGAGAGCTTGCCGTAACCTGGAAACTTCCGGACTGAGAAATTCACGTCGCCGCTTTCCGCCCTATAGGCGATGCCGCGCTCCTCCAGCCTCCCGATCATCTCCAGCATCTCTGCAACGTGGTCGGTTGCCCGCGGCTCGTAGTCGGGCTTCTGCACCCCCAGCGCGGCGAAGTCCTCGTTCATGTAGCGAATGAAGCGCTCGGTCAGCGCAGCGACGGATTCGCCGGTCTCCGACGCCCGGCGGATGATCTTGTCGTCGATATCGGTAATATTGCGCGCATAAGTCAGCGGATAGCCGCTCGCGCGCAGCCAGCGTTGTACGATGTCGAACACGATCATCATCCGCGCATGCCCGAGATGGCAGAAGTCGTACACCGTGATCCCGCACACGTACATCCTCACCCGCGCCGGATCAAGGGGAACAAAGGGTTCCTCCACTCGGGTGAGGCTGTTGTAGATTTTCAGCATGGCATCGAGATCGGTTCGCGTCCGTCTCTCATCGTGCCAGCCGGCTGCGCGCCGTTATGTGGCGGATCGAGCTTCCCGGCATCGGCGTAATTCGGCCGCGGAGCGGCTGCCGGAGAGAAAAGCGATACAATCGAGGAAGTTCCCGCAAGGGGCTGATTACTGTAGACTTTGCGAGCTTCTTGATAGAATGGCGTGTGCCCTTTGGGACAAAAAAAGTATAACACAATGAATGACATCGTCCGGCCTGCCGCGCGGCTAGCGGTCCTGCTTTTCACGCTGATATTCTCCGCGTCGACCGCGCGCGCGGACGAGCTTCAGGATATCGATCGCCTCCTGAAGCAGGGCCACCATGCTCAAGCCCTTGAGCGAGTCAATCAGTATCTCGTGCAAAAACCGCGCGACGCCAAAGGCCGCTTCATCAAGGGACTGATCCTCGCCGAGCAGAACAAAGTCGCGGAGGCGATCGAAGTCTTCACTGCGCTCGCGCGCGACTATCCCGAGTTGCCCGAGCCCTACAACAATCTTGCGGTTCTATATGCCACTCAGGGCCAGTACGAAAAAGCGCGGCAACAACTCGAGATGTCGATCCGGACCCACCCGAGTTACGCGACTGCGTACGAAAATCTCGGCGATGTATACACCAAGCTTGCGAGTCAGGCTTACGACAAAGCCCTGCAGTTCGATTCGTCCAATTCCGCGGCAAAGAACAAGCTTTCGCTGATTCGCGATTTGATATCCAGCAATCGCCTTCCGCGCGCCTCGAGTGCACCTTCCGCGACGCCGGTGGAATCGGCGCACCCCCCCGCAGCGAAGGCAGTACCGACGAAATCCGCCGACCAAACCAAGCTGGCCGCCGTACAGGTGAAACCTACTGCGAAGAAGCCCGACGAACCACGGGCGGGTACCCAGGACGGAAACAAGGACGAAGTGCTTCAGGCGGTGCTCGCTTGGGCGAGCGCCTGGTCCGGCCAAAGCGTGGAGACCTATCTGGCTTTCTATGCCGCGGACTTCAAGACCCCGAAGGGAGAGGACCGCCCGAAATGGGAAGCCTCGCGCAGGGAACGCATCACCAAACCCAAAAAGATCGAGGTCGCGATCGAATCGCCCAAGGTTACGTTCAAGGGGGACAGCAACGCGGTGGTCACCTTTCGGCAGGTATACCGCTCTGACAGCCTGAAAATCAGCGGCGGCAAAACGCTGGTGCTGGTCCGAAGCGACGGGCGCTGGCAGATCCAGCAGGAGCGAGCTGGGGGCTGATGTCGAAGCGAATATTCACCTGTGTCGCGGTCGCGGCTCTCGCCTTCGGAGTCCCCTCCGCTCTTTCACCCGCAAAGGGCGCCCGTGTGGACGTGACGGCGGACGCCCTGCTCGCGACCGTCTACGACGAGATCGTGCGGGGACACCTCGATGTAGCGTTCCAGAATATCGAGGGGTTGATTCGCGTTAAACCCAACTTCCGTCTTGCTCACCTGATCAAGGGGGACCTGTTGCTCGCGCGAGCCCACCCCATCAGCACGATGGGCGCAGTACCCAACGTGCCGGAGGCGCGCACGGACGGACTGCGCGCCGAAGCGCTCGCGCGCCTGCGCGCCCACCGCGAGCCGCCCCCGGTTGACCGGGTGCCGCGCTATCTGCTGCAGTTGCGCGAGGATCAGAGATACGCGGTCGTCGTCGATATGCGCCGCGCGCGGCTCTACCTGTACCAGAACGACGACGGGAGACCGCTCTTCGTCGCCGACTATTACGTGAGCTCGGGCAAGAACGGCCCGCTGAAAGTCCGCGAAGGCGACGAGAAGACGCCGATCGGCGTCTATCATGTTACGGCGAGCCTCCCGCAACAAAAGCTCTCGGATTTCTACGGCAGCGGCGCATTTCCCATCAACTACCCGAACGAATGGGACCGCATTCAGGGCCGCAACGGCCATGGCATATGGTTGCACGGTACGCCGTCGGACACCTACAGCAGGCCCCCGCGTGCGAGCAACGGCTGCGTTGTCCTCGCCAACTCCGACCTCGACGCGCTCGCGCGCAACCTTCAGGTGGGCCTGACGCCGGTAATCATCAGCGAGGACGTGGAATGGCTCAGCCTCGACGATTGGGCAGGCGAGCGCAAGGCCTTCGGCGGCCAGCTGGAACAGTGGCGGGCCGACTGGGAAAGCCTCGACACCGAGCGCTATCTTTCACACTACTCAAAGAGATTCTCCGCGCCGGGCCAGGACTTCGAGGGCTGGAGCCGGCACAAACACCTGGTGAACGGCGCCAAGAGTTGGATCAAGGTCAACGTAAGCAACGTCAGCATCTTCCGCGATCCCGGCAAGGACGCCCTGGTACTCGTGAGCTTCGACCAGGAGTATCGATCGAACAACCTTTCCAACACGGTGAAGAAGCGCCAGTATTGGGTCCGCGAAGACGAGCACTGGCGCATCATCTACGAAGGCTCAGGCTGAGGGTGCTCCCATGCGCGAACACGATCCGCAATCTCTGATGAATCTGCCGTTGAAACGCGTTGTCACGCTGGCCGCCCTCTTTCTCGCCATCCCTGTCGCTTGGGCGCAAAATCCGCGCGTTGAATTCAAGACCAATATGGGCAGTTTTGCGCTCGAGCTCTATCCCGACAAGGCTCCCAAGACGGTCGCGAATTTTCTTCAGTACGCCCAGAGCGGTTTCTACAATGGCACGATCTTTCATCGTGTCATCGACGGTTTCATGATTCAGGGCGGCGGGTTCGAGTCGGGAATGCGCGAAAAAAAGACCCGTGCTCCAATCGAAAACGAGGCCGGGATCGCACTCAAGGCGGGGCTGAAGAACGAACTGGGAACGATTGCGATGGCGCGCACACCGAACCCGAATTCGGCGACCGCGCAATTCTTCATCAACGTCAAGGACAACGGCTTTCTCGACTACCGCGAGCCGTCCCCGCAGGGATTCGGTTACGCGGTGTTCGGACGCGTGGTCGAGGGGATGGACACGGTGCTGCGGATTTCAAAGGCGCCGAGCACGACCGTCGATCAGCACCAAAACGTTCCTCAGCGGCCCGTCGTGATCGAATCTGTCGCACTGAAACCAGCCAAATAGCGGGGCTCCATGGTCAAGCTTCAAACCAACTTCGGCGTCATCGCACTCGATCTTGACTCTGAGCGCGCGCCGGAGACGGTCAAGAATTTCCTCGCTTACGTCGAATCGGGGTTCTACTCCAATACCGTGTTCCACCGCGTCATCGACGGCTTCATGGTCCAGGGCGGCGGCTTCGAGCCTGGGATGCGCCAGAAGCCGACCCGGGGAACCATCAAGAACGAGGCCGGCAACGGCTTGAAGAACGACTGCTACACCATCGCCATGGCGCGGACCTCCGACCCGCATTCGGCCTCGAGCCAGTTCTTCATCAACGTCAAGGACAACGACTTCCTGAATCACACGGCGCCCAGCTCCCAGGGTTGGGGGTACTGCGTGTTCGGCAAGGTCGTCCAAGGCCAGGACATCGTCGACAAAATCAAGCGGGTCAAGACCGGCAGCCGCGGGGGACACGCCGACGTTCCGGTCGAGGACGTCGTCATCGAGAAGGCGGAGGTCGCGTAGGAGAGGAATGGCGGTCCTTTTCATTTCCGACCTCCACCTCTCGAGCAGCCGGCCGGGGATCAATCAGGTCTTTTTCCAGTTTCTCCGCGAGCGCGCCGTCCAGGCGCCGGATCTCTACATCCTCGGCGACCTGTTCGAGTACTGGGCGGGCGACGACGACATCGGGGATCCCTTCAACGCGAAGGTCGTCGCGGCCCTTGCAGAATGCGCCCGCGGCGGCACGCGCATCCTGTTGATGCACGGCAACCGCGACTTCCTTTTCGGGCCCGTGTTCGCGCAGGCGAGCGGCGCGCAACTCGTCGACGACCCGGTCGTGCTCGACCTGTTCGGTAAAAAAACCGTCCTCACGCACGGCGACGCGCTGTGCACCGACGACCGCGAATACCAGGCGTTCCGCAAGGAAGTGCGCTCGGAATCCTGGAAGCGGGCCTTCCTCGCACAGCCGCTCCCCGAGCGCAAGCAGCGCATCGCGGCGCTGCGCGCGCGGAGCGAGATCGAGAAGAAGCGCAAGCCGGCCGAGATCATGGACGTCAACACCGGCGCGGTGGAGTCGCTGCTGCGCGCGCACGACTACCCGCGCCTGATCCACGGCCACACCCACCGCCCCGCCCGGCACGAGCACCGCGTCGACGGCAGAGTCTGCGAGCGCTGGGTGCTGACCGACTGGTACGAGTCGGGAGGGGTCCTGGTGTGCGACGAGAAGGGGTGCCGGGCGGAAAAACTCTAAGGGGGAGCTAAGTCTCTAACCCAGCCCCCGCGCGAGATCGTCCCGCAGATCGCGCACCGATTCGAGCCCGACGGCGACGCGCAATAGGCCCTCGGTGATCCCGGCGCGCGCCCGCGCCTCCGCAGAGATTCTGCCATGCGTGGTCGTGCCGGGATGCGTAATCGTGGTCTTGGTGTCGCCCAGGTTCGCCGTGATCGAGATCATCCGCGTGGAATCGATCACCCGCCACGCCGCCTCGCGCCCGCCTTTCACGACGAACGAGACGATGGCGCCTCCCGAGCGCTGCTGGCGCATCGCGAGCGCGTGCTGCGGGTGGGACGCGAGCCCCGGGTAGTACACGCGCTCCACCCGCGGATGAGACTCGAGCCACCGGGCGAGCTCGAGCGCGCCTCGCGATTGCGCCTCCATCCGTATCCTGAGCGTCTCTATTCCTTTCAGCAGCACCCAAGCATTGAAAGGCGACAGAGTGGGGCCCGCCGTGCGCAGGAA
>Ga0137412_10005468_pt1 | contig 10150 bp, 18 predicted proteins | sample CZODoug2_1_16fun_FD_122160 | JGI IMG/M metagenome (GOLD analysis project Ga0137412, IMG submission 122160) | Vadose zone soil fungal communities from Angelo Coast Range Reserve, California, USA - CZODoug2_1_16fungal (Hybrid Assembly) | ecosystem: Environmental > Terrestrial > Soil > Vadose zone... | reverse complement strand
CCGCCGAGGCCGGTAGCGCGCGCCTTGCGATCGGTCATGACGCCCTTGGAGGTGGACACGATGGCGACGCCGAGCCCGTTCATGATGCGGGGCAGCTCGTCGCGCCCCTTGTAGACGCGCAATCCCGGGGTGGACACGCGCTCGATTTTCTCGATCACGGGCTTGTCCGCGTAGTACTTGAGGCCGATCTCGAGCTCCGGTTTCCCTTCTTTTTCGCGGACGGTGAAGCCGTCGATGTACCCCTCGTCCTTGAGCACCTGCGCGATGGAAATCTTCAACTTGGAGGACGGAACGCCGACCGCGGTCTTTCCGACCATCTGGGCGTTGCGGATGCGGGTCAGCATGTCGGCAATGGGATCGGTCATGCTCATGCGGAAAACCTCCTACCAGCTCGCCTTGATCAGGCCCGGGATCTCCCCGCGCAGCGCGATTTCGCGCAGCTTGTTGCGCCCAAGCCCGAACTTGCGAAACACTCCGCGCGGACGGCCGGTCAGGCTGCAACGGTTCCGGAGCCGCACCGGCGAGGCGTTCCTCGGCAGCTGCTGCTGCTGCTCGCGCGCCTCCTGGCGATCTTCATCGGAGCGCCTGGAGTCGTTGATGATTGCGAGCAGCGCGGCGCGTCTGGCGGCGTACTTGGCCACCGTCTTGCGGCGTTTCTTGTCGCGGTTGATCAGGGCGAGTTTGGCCATGGCGATCCTTCAGGTCTTGAACGGAAAGCGAAAGGCGGCGAGCAGCGCGCGCGCCTCATCGTCGTTTTTTGCGGTCGTGGTGATGCTGATGTTGAGCCCGCGCAGGGTGTCGATCTTGTCGTATTCGATTTCCGGAAAAATGATCTGTTCCTTGACGCCGAGGCTGTAGTTGCCGCGGCCGTCGAACGCGCGGCTCGAGATACCGCGGAAGTCACGGATACGCGGGATGGCCACGGTGACCAGACGATCCAGGAACTCGTACATGCGCTGGCCGCGCAAGGTCACCATGCATCCGACCGGATATCCCTTGCGGACCTTGAACGTCGCGATCGACTTCTTGGCCTTGGTGACCACGGGTTTCTGGCCGGCGATCTTGGTGAGGTCGGCAACGGCGTTGTCCAGGATCTTCTTGTCCGTCGTCGTCTCGCCCACGCCCATATTGAGCGTGATCTTCTTGATGCGCGGCACTTCCATCGAGGTCTTGTACCCGAACTTCTTCATAAGATCGGGTACGACGTCCTTGCGGTAGTAGTCTTGCAGGCGGGCCATAGGAAGGTTTCTGTCCTCGTGGATCAGGCGTCGACCATCTCGCCGTTGGACTTGAACACGCGCACCTTGCGCCCGTCCTCCATCAGCTTGAAGCCGATACGGTCGGCTTTTTTGGTCTGCGGATTGAACAGCGCGACGTTGGAGATGTCGATCGGCATGTCCTTGTCGACGATGCCGCCGGTCAAGCCCTTCATGGGATTGGGGCGCTGATGTTTCTTGACGCGGTTGACCCCCTCCACGACGAGGTGTCTTGCATCCACGATCCGCAGCACCGTCCCGCGCTTTCCTTTGTCCTTGCCGGCGGTGACGATGACGTCGTCGCCTTTTCTGATTTTCTCCATTGAGCTGTCAGTCGCGGCGGTTGATCACAAGACTTCAGGGGCGAGCGAAACGATCTTCATGAAGCGCTCGGTGCGAAGTTCCCGGGTCACGGGCCCGAAGATGCGCGTGCCGATCGGCTCCAATTTGGGCGTGAGGAGCACCGCCGCGTTGGAATCGAACCTGATGCGGCTGCCGTCAGCGCGCCGCACGCCGAAGGCCGTACGCACCACCACGGCGTGGTAGATCTCGCCTTTCTTGACGCGACCGCGCGGTGCCGCGTCCTTGACGCTCACGCGGATGACGTCGCCGATGTTGGCGTAGCGGCGCTTCGAGCCGCCGAGCACCTTGATACACATCACAGCGCGCGCGCCGGTGTTGTCGGCGACATCGAGCACCGTCTGCATCTGAATCATTTATCCGTCTCCAACTTGTCCGGCCCGATGCGCTACGGGCAGGCAGTTTTGGATCCCGTCCGGGACGTGAAAGGCAGCGAATTCTACGCGAAATCAAAACCTTTGCCAAGCCTTAAAACCCTTGCCAGGCCAAATCCGGCTACGCCGCCCGCGCCTTCTCGACCAGTTTGGCGATGCGCCATGCCTTGGTCCTGGAAATGGGACGGCACTCTTCGATCATCACCAGATCGCCTTCGCCGCACTCGTTCTTTTCGTCGTGGGCGTGGTACTTCTTCGAGCGGGTCACGATCTTTCCATACATCGGATGGGTCACGCGGCGCTCGACCAGCACCGTTACGGTCTTGTCCATCTTGTCGCTGACGACTCGCCCGGTCAGCGTCCGGGTGCTCTTGGCTTCGCTCATTTCACTTCCGCCTTTTCATTCAGGATGGTGCGCACGCGCGCGATGTCCCGGCGCACTCTTTTCAGCTGGCTGCTGTTGGTGAGCTGCTGCGTCGCCTTCTGCATGCGCAGGCCGAACTGGGCGCGCAGCAGCTCCTCGAGCTCCTTCGAAAGCTGCGCCGGATCCTTGGCGCGGAGTTCACTGGCTTTCATGATCGTATTCCCTCACCCCATCTGACGCAGTACGAACACCGTCCGTAGCGGGAGCTTGGCCGCCGCGAGCGCAAACGCCTCCCGCGCCGTCGGCTCGTCCACGCCGTCCATTTCGAAGAGCACCTTGCCCGGCCTGATTTCGGCGACGAAATACTCCGGGTTCCCCTTGCCGTTGCCCATTCTGACCTCTGCGGGCTTCTGCGAAACGGGTTTGTCCGGAAAGATGCGGATGAAGATGCGCCCGCCGCGCTTGATGTGGCGCGTCATGGCACGGCGACCCGCCTCGATCTGGCGCGCGGTCAGGCGTCCGCGGGTGGTCGCCTTCAGGCCGTATTCGCCGAAGGAAACCTTCGTTCCCCGCGTGGCGACACCCCTGTTGCGTCCCTTTTGTTGCTTGCGGTATTTGGTTCGAGCCGGTTGAAGCATGGAATCGCTCCTCGCCCTACGCCTTGGGCTTTCTGGACTTCTTCACAGCGGTTTTCGGCTTCGCTTCCGACCTAGCTTCGGCCTTTGCCTTCGCGTCCCCGGCCTTTTTCGCGGCGGCCGGTTGAGGCCGGGCTGCCCTGGCCTTGGCCTGGGGCGCGGCGGAGCTCACTGCGTCGGATGCCGCCTTGGTTGCGGCGACCGGTTCGGGCTTCTCCTCGGCGGCGATCGGCGCAGGCTTGGGCGGCGCTTTCTTCACTTTCTTCGCCGCGAGAGCCTCGTCGGCGGTCGGAGCCGGAGGCGCGACCGGCTGGTCGCCCTTGGCCATCACTTCGCCCTTGTACACCCAGCACTTGATGCCGATCACGCCGTAAGTGGTCTTCGCCTCGGAAAAGCCGTAGTCGATGTCCGCGCGCAGCGTATGCAGCGGGACGCGCCCCTCGCGATACCACTCGGTGCGCGCGATCTCGATGCCGTTCAGGCGTCCCGCGCTCATGATCTTGATCCCTTGAGCGCCCAGGCGCATGGCGTTTTGCATGGCGCGCTTCATGGCGCGGCGGAACATGATGCGCTTCTCCAGCTGTTGCGCGATCGAATCCGAGATGAGCTGGGCGTCGACCTCGGGCTTGCGGATTTCCTCTATGTTCACGTGCACCATCTGTACGCCGAGGAGCTTGCGCAGATCGGCCTTGAGCATCTCGATGTCCTCGCCCTTCTTGCCGATCACCACACCGGGCCGAGCGCTGTGGATGGTGATCCGGGCGTCCTTGGCCGGCCGTTCGATCACCACTTTCCCCACCGACGCGTGGGCCAGCCGCTTTTTCAGATAATCGCGGACCTTCAGGTCCTCGTTCAGCATCGTGGCGAAGTTCTTGCTGTTGGCGTACCAGCGCGAGGACCAGTTCTTGTTGACGCTGAGCCTGAAGCCGATCGGATGAATTTTCTGTCCCATGAGGGCGTCCTATTTCTTTGCTTGCTTGGCCGGTGCCTTCTTCTTCTCTTCGTCCCCGACCGTTACGAAAATATGGCAGGTTCTCTTGGTGATACGGTTGCCGCGGCCCTTGGCACGCGCCTGAAAACGCTTCAGGGAGGTGGCCTGCTCGACAAAAATGGTCTTGACCTTCAACTCATCGACGTCCGCGCCGTCGTTGTGCTCGGCGTTGGCGATCGCGGATTCCAGCACTTTCTTGATGATGAGCGCGCCCTTCTTCGGACTGAAGGCGAGCAGATTGAGCGCCTTTTCAACCGGCAGCCCGCGGACCTGGTCGGCGACGAGCCGCCCTTTCTGGGCCGAAAGCCGTACCCCGTACAGGGTCGCGCGCGTATCCATGGTTTCTCCTTACTTCTTCTCGCCGCCCGCGGCGGCAGGTGCCGGGGCGGCACCCGGCGCCGGCGCTCCCGGCGCCGCAGCGGCTCCCGATCCCCCGGGCCCTCCCCCGCCGGATCTCGCGGCAGCGGCGGCCTCGAGAACCTTCTTGTCCGCCATGCCGTGGCTCTTGAAAATGCGCGTCAACGCGAATTCGCCCAGCTTGTGCCCCACCATGTTTTCCGAGATGTACACCGGGACGTGCTGCTTGCCGTTGTGGACGGCGATCGTCAGCCCGACGAAATCCGGCAGGATGGTGGAGCGCCGCGACCAGGTCTTGATCGGGCGCTTGTCGCTTGCCGCACGCGCCGCGTCGATTTTCTTCACCAGATGGTGGTCCACGAAGGGACCCTTCTTGACCGAGCGTCCCATGGTCTAGCCCTTGTCTCGTTTCTTGTGCCGGAATTGAATGATCATGCCGCGAGTGCGCTTGTTCTTGCGGGTCTTGTAGCCTTTCGTGAGGGTGCCCCAGGGACTCACCGGATCCTGGCCCGCGGCGGTCTTGCCTTCGCCTCCGCCGTGCGGATGGTCGATCGGATTCATCGCGACGCCGCGCACGGTGGGCCGTACGCCGCGCCAGCGGACGCGGCCGGCCTTGCCGATCGTCTCGAGGCTGTGCTCCTCGTTGCCGACTTCGCCGATGGTGGCGCGGCAGTCGACGTGCACCTTGCGGATCTCGCCCGAACGCAACCGCAACTGCGCGTAGCTGCCCTCTCGCGCGAGCAGCTGAACCGAGGCGCCCGCAGCGCGCGCAAGTTGCGCGCCCCCGCCGGGCTGCATCTCGATGCAGTGAACCGTGGTGCCGACCGGGATGTTCCGCAGCGGCAAGGTATTACCCGGTTTGATCGACGCCTCCACCCCGGACATGAGCTGCGTGCCGGCAGTCACACCCTTGGGCGCAATGATGTAGCGGCGCTCCCCGTCGGCATAGCAGAGCAAGGCGATGTTCGCGCTCCGGTTCGGGTCGTATTCGAGCCGCTCGACCTTGGCCGCAATACCGTCCTTGTCGCGGCGAAAATCGACGATGCGGTAATTCTGCTTGTGCCCGCCGCCCTGGTGGCGCACCGTGATGTGCCCGTTGACGTTGCGGCCGGCCTTCTTGGATTGCTTCTCGACCAGGGGCTGATAAGGCCCGCCCTTGTGCAGATCCGGATTTACGAACTTGACGAGTTGCCGCCGGCCGGGTGAGGTGGGTTTGTATTTTACGAGCGGCACGGTCTACTCCTGGGCCTGAAAGGTGATTTCCTGCTTCTTGCCGTCGGGCCCCGGCAGCAAGGAGACGTAGGCTTTTTTCCAGTTGCGGCGACGCCCTTCGAAGCGCCCGAAGCGCTTGTCCTTGCCCTTGACGTTGGTGACCTGGACCGACTTCACCTTGGTCTTGAACATCAACTCGACCGCCGCCTTGATCTCGGGTTTGGTCGCATCCGCCACGACTCGGAACACGTACTGGTTGTTCTTCTCGCCGACGAAAGTGCTCTTCTCCGAGACTAGCGGCGCGAGCAATACCTGCATCAGGCGCGTTTTGTCCATGACCGCGCTCATTTGAGTATCACCTCGAACCTCGCGACGGCTTTCTTCGTGAGAATGACGTTGTCGAACCGGATGAGCGAAACGGGATCGGCGTGATTGACGTCGAGCACGTGGAAGTTGATGAGGTTACGCGACGAAAGCAACAGGTTCTGGTCCAAGTCGTCGGTAATGACCAACGTCGACGTGAGGCCCATCTGTTTGAGCTTTTGCGCGAGAAGCTTGGTCTTCGGCGCCTCCACGCTGAAGCTCTCCACCACCTTGAGCCGTTCCTCGCGCGCGAGCTGCGACAGGATCGCGCACATTCCGGCGCGATACATCTTGCGGTTCACTTTCTGGGAGAAGTTCTCGTCGGGTGAATTCGGAAAAATCTTGCCGCCCCCGCGCCACAGCGGACTCGCGACATCTCCGGCGCGCGCGCGGCCGGTGCCCTTCTGCCTCCAGGGCTTCTTGTGCGAATGGCGGACGTCGCTGCGCCCTTTCTGCGCGCGGGTGCCGCGGCGGGCGTTCGCCTGGTAGGCGATGACTATCTGATGCACCAGCGATTCGTTGAACTCGCGTCCGAACAATGCGTCGGAGGCGGCCACGGTGGCCGCGCTCTTGCCTTGCTCGTTGATGAGCTTGAGCTCCATCACGCCCCCTTGGCTGCCGGCGCAGGTGCCGCCGCCTTGGCCGCCGGCGCGGGTGTCGCCTTGGGCGCAGGCGCGGCCTTGGCCGCTCCAGTTGCCGCCTTCGACGGCGCCGCCTTGGGCGACGGACCCTTGACCCGTGTCGCTTTTGTGGTCGGCCGCACGACGATGTCGCGGCCGCGGCTCCCCGGAACGGAACCCTTTATCAGGAGCAGTTGGCGCTCCGCGTCGACGCGCACGACCTCCAGGCCCTGAACGGTGCGTTGCGCGGCGCCCAGATGGCCGGCCATGCGCTTGCCCGGGAACACGCGGCCCGGATCCTGTGCCATCCCGGTCGAGCCCGGCTTGTTGGTCGAGAGCGAATTGCCGTGACTCGCGCGATTGGAGGAGAAGTGATGGCGCTTGATCACCCCGGCGAAACCCTTGCCCTGCGACATGCCGGAAACATCCACCTTCTGTCCTACCTTGAAGATGTCGGCGCCGACTTTTCCGCCGAGCTTGAAATTTGCGAGCTCGCCTTCCGGCACGCGGAATTCTCGCAGGACGTGACCGGCTTCGACCGCAGCTTTCGCGAGATGGCCGGCGGCGGCCTTGTTGACGCGGGAGGCGCGGCGCTTGCCGAACGTGACCTGCACGGCGCTGTAGCCGTCGGTCGCGGCGGACTTGATCTGGGTCACGCGGTTGTCGGACACGTCGAGCACCGTGACCGGCAGCGAGTCGCCGTCGTCGGTGAAAACGCGGGTCATACCGACCTTCCGGCCGACCAATCCTAACGTCATTTTCTTACCCTTTTTTAAAAAGGTGCCGACTGCTATGGGTCGGCGGCTTAAATCTTTGTGCGGCTACTGCTTTTACAGCTTGATCTCGACATCGACTCCCGCCGGCAGATCGAGCTTCATCAGCGCGTCCACCGTCTTGTCGGTCGGATCGATGATGTCCATCAGGCGCAAGTGCGTCCTGATCTCGAGCTGGTCGCGCGAGGTCTTGTCCGCGTGCGGACTGCGCAGCACGTCGAAGCGCTCGATGCGCGTCGGCAGCGGCACCGGCCCCTTCACGACGGCCCCCGTGCGCTTGGCTGTATCCACGATCTCGAGCGCCGACTGGTCGATCAGGCGGTAGTCGAACGCCTTCAACCTGATCCTGATTTTCTGGCTTTGTACGGCCATATTATTCGATCACTTTCGCCACCACACCCGCGCCGACGGTCTTGCCGCCCTCGCGGATGGCAAACCTCAGGCCCTGCTCCATCGCAATGGGCGCGATCAGCGTCACCACCATCTTCACGTTGTCCCCCGGCATCACCATCTCGGTCCCCGCAGGCAGCTCGCAGCTGCCCGTCACGTCGGTCGTCCTGAAGTAGAACTGCGGCCGGTACCCCGGGAAGAACGGCGTGTGCCGCCCGCCCTCTTCCTTCGAGAGCACGTACACCTCGCACTCGAACTTGGTGTGCGGGGTGATGCTCGCGGGCTTCGAGAGCACCTGCCCGCGCTCCACTTCTTCCCGCTTGGTGCCCCTCAACAGCACCCCGATATTGTCCCCCGCCTGCCCCTCGTCCAGGAGCTTCCTGAACATCTCCACCCCCGTGCACACCGTCTTCAAGGTCGGCTTCAACCCCACGATCTCCAGCTCCTCGCCCACCTTCACGATCCCGCGCTCCACGCGTCCTGTCACCACCGTGCCTCTTCCTGAGATCGAGAACACGTCCTCCACCGGCATCAGAAACGGCCCGTCCACCGCGCGCTTGGGCATCGGGATGTAGCTGTCCAGCGCCTCGGCCAGCTTGTAGATCGACTTCACCCCCAGATCACTGTCTTCCCCTTCAAGGGCCTTGAGCGCACTGCCGATGATGATCGGGGTCTTGTCCCCGGGAAACTCGTACTTCGACAGCAGCTCTCTGACTTCGACTTCCACCAGCTCAAGCAGCTCCTTGTCGTCCACCGTGTCCGCCTTATTCAGGTACACCACGATGTAGGGCACCCCCACCTGCCGCGCCAGAAGTATGTGTTCGCGCGTCTGCGGCATCGGCCCATCGGCCGCAGAGACCACCAGGATCGCCCCGTCCATCTGCGCCGCCCCCGTGATCATGTTCTTGATGTAGTCCGCGTGCCCCGGGCAGTCCACGTGCGCGTAGTGCCGCTTCTCCGTCACGTATTCCACGTGCGCGGTGTTGATCGTGATCCCGCGCGCCTTTTCCTCCGGCGCCGCGTCGATCTGGTCGTAGTTCTTCGCCTCCCCGCCGTACTTCTTCGCCAGCACGTGCGTCATCGCCGCCGTCAGCGTCGTCTTGCCGTGATCCACGTGTCCGATCGTCCCCACGTTCACGTGCGGCTTGGTACGCTCAAATTTGCCCTTGGACATGATTCGACTCCGCTATTTATTTCTTTTCGTCTTTGCCGGTAACCTTGCTGATGACGCCCTCGGCAACCTGTTTGGGCGCTTCAGAATAGTGCTTGAATTCCATCGTGTAGGTCGCCCGGCCCTGGGTGAGCGAGCGCAACTGCGTCGAATACTGGAACATCTCCGCGAGCGGCACTTCGGCGCGAATCACCTTGCCGGCGCCGAGGTCTTCCATTCCCTGGAGCGTGGCACGGCGCGACGACAGGTCGCCCATGACGTCGCCCAGGAACTGCAGAGCAACGGCGCCGCACAGGTGACGATGGTCCAGCGGAACCCCACCTGCGTGGTCAGCCTCGTGCCCAGCGGCACCCTGGTCTACTCGCTGTACTCCGAGGGCCCGCCGAACGAGGACATCGACCTGATCACGGCGGCGATCCCCTACCCGGTGCTGCGCGACACCTACCAGTGGATCACCAAGACCACCTGCCGACTGGACAATGAGCTGCTGGACAAGCTCAACGCGGCCGGCTTCGAGACGGACTTCGAACCGGACGCCACCGGCTTCCACATGAAGTACCTGCGCCGGGGCGGCGGCTACTACATCAACGTCGGCTGCTCCGACCTGATCGCGGACGGTGCGATCGGTGTCGTGCAGGCCAGGGACATCGACCGTTTCACCGAGGGCGGTCTGCGTCTGGGCGACGGCCGGACCGTCGAGGCCGACCTCGTCGTGCTGGCCACCGGTTACCAGAACCAGCAGGAGGCCATCCGCCGGTTACTCGGCGACGAGGTGGCGGACAAGGTCGGGCCGGTCTGGGGCTTCGACGAGGACGGCTTCATGCGGAACATGTGGAAGCGCACCGCCCAGGACCACTTCTGGATCATGGGCGGCGCGCTGAACGAGTCGCGGCTGTACTCCCGGGCACTGGCCCTGCAGATCAAGGCAGAGCTGGAGGGCCTGCTCCCAGCACAAAACCCCAGCTAGGCGCACTAGACGATCAATTCCAACGGGGTGATGATCTGCTGAAGGCCACGCCGGAACGGGCGCCATGGCGCCCGAAGGTCGGGATCGCACTGAAGATCACCGACGCTGAGCTGATCACGTTAGCGGTGCCTACGATCACTGACCCCTTGGAATCGGTCATCCAGTGAGGCATCGCCTCGGACCGCCGAGGTGGTGGTTGACCTGGTTGAGACGGGCAGCGACGGTCACAGTCGGTGATCGGCGGAGTGAGTTCAGGCTGCTGACCTGGGAGCGGCTTTCGTCGAGGTCGACGTGAGTCTGGGTCCCGGCGAAAAATA
>Ga0137412_10005467_pt1 | contig 10151 bp, 7 predicted proteins | sample CZODoug2_1_16fun_FD_122160 | JGI IMG/M metagenome (GOLD analysis project Ga0137412, IMG submission 122160) | Vadose zone soil fungal communities from Angelo Coast Range Reserve, California, USA - CZODoug2_1_16fungal (Hybrid Assembly) | ecosystem: Environmental > Terrestrial > Soil > Vadose zone... | reverse complement strand
GTGCGGCTGCAATGGTGGCGCGATATCGTCGCTGCGGACCATGATGGTGGAGCCATCGGCCATGCAGTCGCCGACGCGCTGAAAGTCACCATCAATGCTCACACGTTGCCGAAACCGGCATTCGACAACATGCTCGAGGCGCGCATCTTCGACCTATACGACGATCCGATGCCGTCGCGCACCGACCTGGAAGGCTATTGCGGTGAGACGGCAGCGGCTCTCATCCAGCTTGCGGCAATGGTGCTTGATGCTGTTGAAGCGCCGCGTTTTGCCGAACTTGCGGGCAGGGCTGGTTGCGCGCAGGCGATGACCGGTCTGCTGCTTCTGCTGCCATTGCATCGCAAACGCGGGCAGTGCTTCTTGCCAGCGGACATTCTGGCTGCGGCCGGTTCGTCGCCCTCGCGCAGATGCGCATCACGGCGTTCAGCGCCGCAGCGCTTGCGCCCACGACGACGACTCCGGCCCCGGCGGCGGCCGTCGAGACCCCGCTGCCCGCCAGCGCCGAGCCGATCCGGATGAGCCGCGCGGTGCGCGCCGCGCTGCGGCACGAGCTGGCCGCCGACCCGCGGGTGTTCCTGGCGGGAATCGACGTCGGGGCGGGCGGCAACGTCTTCGGCCTGACCCGCGGCCTGCTGGAGGAGTTCCCGGGGCGGGTGCGCGACACCCCCATCGCCGAGACGGCGATCATCGGGATGGGGGTCGGCGCGGCCATGGCCGGCCTGCGCCCGGTCGTCGAGATCATGTACTCCGACTTCATGGCCGTGTGCTTCGACCAGATCATCAACCAGGCGGCCAAGCTGCCGTACATGACCGGGGGCCGGGTCCGCGTGCCGGTGACCGTCCGCACGCAGTTCGGTGCGGGCCGCTCGTCGGGGGCCCAGCATTCGCAGAGCCTGGAGGCGATGCTCGCGCACGTGCCGGGGCTCGCGGTCGTCATGCCGGCGACGCCGGCGGACGCCTACGGCCTGCTGCGGTCGGCGATCGCCTACGACGGTCCGGTCATCGTGATCGAGCACCGGCTGCTGTATGAGAAGAGCGGTCCGGGCTTCACCGAGGATCACTTCGTCCCGATCGGGAAGGCGGCGGTCAGGCGGACCGGTGCGGACGTGACGATCGTGTCGTACTCGCGGATGGCCGCCGAGAGCCTGGCGGCGGCCGGGCGCCTCGCGCAGGACGGCATTGACGCCGAGGTCATCGACCTGCGCACCATCGCCCCGCTGGACTGGGACACCGTGGCGACATCCTTCGCGAAGACGAACCGGATGGTCATCGCCCACGAGGCGGTCACCGACTTCGGCGTCGGCGCCGAGATCGCCGCGCGCGCCGTGGACGCGGGGTTCTGGAGTATCGACGCGCCGGTCTTGCGGGTCGGCGCGCCGCCGACACCGGCGCCGTATGCGCCGGCCCTCGAACAGGCATGGGTCCCGACCGGCATTCAGGTCGAGGCCGCGGTGCGCCGGCTCATGAGCTTCTGAACGGGGATGGCAATGACCGAACTGACCGTGCACACCCAGGACGGCGTCGCGGTCCTGACCCTCGACCGGCCGCGGCGCCGCAACGCGCTCACGGCGGTGCTGATGACCGCCATCGCCGAGACGATGGCCGGCCTCGACGCGGACGCCAGCGTCGGCGCGATCGTGCTGACCGGCCGAGATCCGGCGTTCTGCGCCGGCCTGGACCTGGCCGAGCTGTCCTCGTCCGGTGACAACCTGCACATCGACGAGACGGGCCGCCCGTGGCCGCGGCTGTCCACCCCGGTCATCGGGGCGGTCAACGGGCCGGCCGTCACCGGCGGCCTGGAGCTGGTGCTGCACTGCGACTTCGCGCTCGCCTCCGAGCGCGCGGCGTTCGCCGACACCCACACCCGGGTCGGCGTGCTGCCCGGATGGGGACTGTCCGTGCTGCTGCCGCAGGCCGTGGGGCTGCGCCGGGCCAAGCAGATGAGCTTTACCGGCAACTACGTCACGGCCGAGGTGGCGCTGCAGTGGGGCCTGGTCAATCGGGTTGTCCCGCACGCCGAACTGCTCTCCGTGGCCACGCAGCTCGCGCGGGACGTGTGCTCGAACGACCGCGAGGCCATGGCCGCGCTGCTGACCCTGTACGACGACAACGCCGCCGACCAGACCGGCCCCGGCCAGCAGCGTGAATGGCACCTGGCCCGCGAGTGGCGCGACCGCAGCTACCGGCCGGAGCGCGTCGCCGCGCGCGAGGCCGCAATTCGCGAACGCGGCCGGAGCCAGCTCACGTGACCGAGGCGAGCCCCGCCGGCTGGGCCGGCCGGGTCGCCGTGGTGACCGGCGGGTCCCGCGGGATCGGGCGCGCCGTGGCGACCCGGTTCGCCGAGCGCGGCGCCCACGTCCTGCTCACCTCGCGCAAGGCGGAGGCGGTCGCGGCGGCCGCGGAGTCGCTCGCGGGCGACGTCGTCGGCGTCGCCGCGCATGTCGCTGACGAGGCGGCCGCGCGCAGTTGCCTCACTCAGGCCAGGGAGCGATGGGGCCGGGTCGACGTCCTCGTCAACAACGTCGGCGTCAACCCGCACCTTGGCCCGATCCTGGAGGTCGACCGGGCGCGCTGGGACAAGATCTTCGAAATTAACGTATGGGCGCCGCTGATGTGGACCCGGCAGGCGGTGGAGGCAGGCCTCGGGCACACGGAGGGGGCCGCGGTCGTCAACGTGTCATCCAACCTGTCGTTCGCCGCGGGCAGCCCGTCCGGCGCGTACGGCGCGAGCAAGGCCGCGCTGAACTACCTGACCCAGCAGCTTGCCGTGGAACTGGCGCCCAGCGTCCGGGTCAATGCGGTCGCGCCCGGCGTCGTCGATACCGACATGGCCGCGATGCTGGTCGCGCAGGGCGAGCGGCTCACCCGGCAGTGGCCGGTGCCGCGGTTCGGCGCCACCGCCGATATCGCGGACGTGGTCGAGTTCCTCGCCGGGCCGCAGTCGTCCTGGCTGACCGGGCAGATCCTCGTCGTGGACGGCGGCGCGCGCCTGGTCAGCAGCACTGATCTGGTCGAGGCAGCCGCCCAGTAGCGCTGGGCAACGGCGGCTACTCCACGGCCTCCGCCGTCACCTCGGCCGACGGCTGGGCCTCCCGGTGCTCGGCTTCCCGGTGCTCGGCCTCAAGATGCTCCGCCTCAGGGTGCTCAGCGTGGGTGCCGATATAGGCCTCGAGCACGTCCGGGTGGTTGCGCACGTCGCTGGGCGTCCCGCTGTAGAGGACCGACCCGGTGACCATCACGGTGACCCGGTCGCACAGCTGGAGGACCATGTCGAGGTTGTGCTCGACCAGCAGTACCGCGATCCCCCAGTCGCGGGCCAGCGACCGGACCAGGACGCTGAGCTCGGCCGTCTCGACCTCGTCGAGGCCGGCGGCCGGCTCGTCCAGCAACAGCACCGACGGCTCGGCGGCGACAGCGCGCGCGATGGCCACCAGCCGGCGCCGTCCGAACGGCAGCGACTCCGCCCGCCGGTCGAGGTCCGCGGCCAGGCCGAAGTCCTCGACGGCCTGCAGCGCCGCCACACTGAGCCGGACGCGGCCCGGGCGGACGAGATCCGACAGGTAGCGCAGCGGGCTGCCGCCCGACTCGCAGGCGACCGCGAGGTTCTCCCGGACGGTCAGGCCTGCGAACAGCTCGACCGACTGGAAGGAGCGCGCCACTCCTCCGGCCGCGCGACGCCGGGCCTTCCAGCCGCGGATGCTGACATCGTTCAGCCGGATGTCGCCGCCGGACGGGCGGACGAACCCGGTGACGGCGTCGATGAACGTCGTCTTGCCCGCCCCGTTCGGGCCGATGAGGCCGGTGACCTCCCCCGGGATGACGGTCAGGCTGGCGTCGGCGACCGCGGTCACGCCGCCAAAGGTGACCCGGAGCCCATCGGCGCGCAGGGTGACCGGCGCCACTCGGACCGCCTTCGCCGGCGGTACGGCCGGGTGCGTGGCCGGCCAGGCCGCACCGTGGCCGGGCTCGCCTGCAGAGCTCGCCGCGGAAGCGGGCCGGCGGCTCAGCGACAGCCGGCCGGTCAGCCGCTGGTAGGCGGCCACGATCAGGTCGCGGTTCATGGCGAACAGGCCGTCCTGGTTCGTGCGCAGCACGAAGATGACCGACAGGCCGCCGATCAGCGGCAGCCACGAGTTCAGGGCCTGGAAATTGCGGAAGATCTCGGAGAACAGGCCGTTGGGGATGAGCAGCGCCCCGAGAGCTGAGCCGCCCACGAATCCGGTGCCGCCGACCACCGTCACGGCCACGTAATTGATCGAGGACAGCTGATCGAACTGGGCCGGCAGCACCGCCGACTGCATGAAGGCGAACAGCACGCCGCCCAGCCCGGCCACCCCGGCCGCGAGCATGAACGCGTACAGCTTCACCCAGTACACGCTGATGCCCAGGGCGGTCGCGGCGCGCTCGTTCGAGCGCACCGCGAGCAGCTTGCGCCCGGCGGCGCCGCGCCGCACGTTGGCGATCCCAAGACCGACCAGGAACAGTGCCGTCACGCACACCATGGCGTAGCGGTCCTGGTGCAGGAGCGGATCGATACTCCAGCCGAACAAGGTGGGCGGGTCGACCGCGATCCCGGCGGTCCCCCCGTTGTAGGAAAGGTTGTTCAGCACCAGGCTGAACAGCACGACCGCGAGGCCCAGCGTCACGATGGCCAGCGTGATGCCCCGCGTCCGGAGGGCGGGTATTCCCATCAGCGCCCCGGTTGCCACCGCGACCGCGACGCCGACCAGCGCGGCCAGGACGAATGGCCAGTGCGTGGTGCCCCCCGCCAGCTGCGCGGTGACGAGGGCGGCCAGGCCGCCGATGACGTACTGGGCCAGGGACAGCTGCCCTGCGTAGCCGGTGACGACGAGGATCGAGAGGCAGAAGAACATCGCGACCAGCGTGACCGTGGTGGGAAGGATCCACTCCACCGGCAGCACCCGTCCGAGCAGGACCATCAGCACCGCGTAGCCGACGAGAAGCGGGATGATGCGCACCCGCCCGGTACCGACGGACGCGAGCCGGTCGAGGACAAAGCTGCGCAGCGGCAGCCCCCGTCCCCGGATCAGTACGACCGCGATGATGATCAGGAATGCGGCGCTATCCGACCAACCGGGATTGCTCACGTACCTGGTGGTCAGCGACTCGCCGATGCCGATCACGAGGGCTCCGAGGAAAGCCAGCGGGAACGATGCGAAATTGCCGACGAGCGCCGCGGCAATGGCTGGCACGACGAGCAGGGCCAGCTGGTTCGGTTCGAGGAATGTGATGGGTGCGATCAGGACGCCGGCCAGGCCCGCCAGGCCGGCCCCGATCATCCAGTTGACGACGGCGATCGTGTCAGGCGAGTGGCCCAGCGCGGCGGTCGCCCGCTGGTTCTCGGCTACCGCCGACGTGAGCCGGCCGAAGGGCGAGAAGCGGTAGGTCGCCCAGAGCAGCGCGGTGATAACGAGGCCGACCACGAAGATGATGACGACGTTAAGGCCGACCGGCACGGTGGGAAGGATGTCGACGCTGCGCGTCGGCAGGTACGACGGGACGGAGAGTACCTGATGGCCGTAATGCAGTGCGGCGGCCGCCTGCAAGGTAATCAGCAGGCCGAGCGTCACAACCACCCGCGTGAGCGGCGAGGAGTTGCGCATCGGGCGCAGCACGACCAATTGCACGAGGGCACCGAGCAGCGCGGTCACCGCGATGGTCAGGATCATCGCCGGCCAGAAGCCCAGGCCAGCGCGCGTCGTGAACTCATAGTCGGCGTAGGCACCGACCATCACGAACGCGCCTTGCGCGAAGTTGACGATGCCGGAACCCCGGTAGACGGTCACCAGTCCGGCCGCTATCAAGGCGTACAGGGCACCAATGCCCAGGCCGAGGACTGCGTAGCGGACGATTTCCATGCTGAATCCTGCCTACCGGGGGTTCCGACGATCACTCATCCAGGACGGCTAGGTCGCCCCGCGGATCAGGGTGCCAAGGCCACGCGTGCGCCGGTCGCCACGACCTGGGCGTTCTCGATCTTCTCCGGGACGTAGCTCAGCGTGTCCTTGGTCAGCCGCGGGTAGGCGCTCAGCGGCTCCGCGCCGTGACCCGGCGACACCCATGGCCCCGACAACCCGAGGGTGATGGGCGTCGTGACGTTCTGCAGTGCCTTCATCAGGCTGGCTGCGGTTACGTCGCCGGTGACCGTCTTGGCCACCTGCCCGAACAGGTCGAACCCGTTCCAGGCGTGCTCGGCGATGCCGTCCCTGGACGCCGACGGGTCCTGACTGTTCATCGCGCTCACGAACGCCTTGACCCCCGGGTTCTTCGTGTCGGTAATGGGATCCAGCAGGCCGGAGACCAGCAGGCCGTTGGCACTGGCAGCCATGGCCTTGACCGTGTCGGTGGTGACGAACGGGTCGATGAGCGCGATCGGCCCCTTGAAGTTGGCCTGGCGAACCGCCGTCACCAGCTTGGGGATCGACTGGGTCGCCGAGGCCAGCATGACGCCGTTCGTGCCCCCGGACGTCGCGGAAGCACCCTGGGCGGTGTACTGAGCCTGCGCCAGCGGCGCGGACACCAGCTTGATCTGGCCGCTGCCGCCGATCTTCGTCCAGTAGCTCTGGGCGAACTTGGCGGAGAGGCCACAGGCCGCCGTGTCGCAGTACATGATGGCCGGCTTGGTCACCCCGGCGTGCTTCATGAGTGCGGCCTCCCCGTAGTACCAGCCGATCTCTCCGGCGTCCGCGGGGAACGAAACCTTGCTTTGGAACTCGGCCAGGGTTGTGCCGTTGCCGCCGATGAACGGGATGCCGGCCCGCTCCAGCAGCTTCATGCCCGTCCCGAACAGCAGGAACGACCCGACAACGGCCGCGACCTGGTCAGTCACCGCCTGCTGGAAGCAGGCCGTCTCCTTGTTCGGGTCGAGGTTGCTGTCGCACACCTCCAGCTGGATCGGATGGCCGTGGATACCACCCGACGCGTTAACCCGCTTCACGTAGGCCTTGGCAGCGACTGCCGACTGCGGGTTCGAGAACGCCGGGTTGGACAGCACGGCGATCATCAGGACCTTGATCGGCGTCTTGCCGACCGCGCCCGCACCGCTGCCACCCGCACTTGCGGACTGCGCGCCGCTCGATGCGCAGCCGGCGAGTCCCAGCGTCACCGCACCGACGAGCGCCACACACCACTGCAGCCGTTTTCGGATGGTCATCATTGATCCTCACTCGTCATCGGGTAGGTGGCGCCGAACCTAACCTTGCTTGGTTATGTTGGTCAAGTAACGATTGGATAGCGACGAGACATCCTCGCCTGGCGGCGGCCTGGTCCGTGGTAAGGAGGCCGACCGCATCCGCAGCCCGTGGCCGACGAAAGGCCGGTACGCCAGTAGGGCGTTAGGAGGGAACCCGGCTGGAACTGGCGTGTCATCGTCGCTCCTCAGGCGGGCGTGGCCGGTGACCGGCCCCGGCATGACCGGTTCCGGCGCTGGCTGGCCCAGCCGGTACTGGCGCTTGGTGAGCATGCGGCACCGGCGCTGGCCGAGCTGGTCGTGGTTCTGCATGTGCGGCGCCCACGCACCGCCCGCCCCGGAGGAAGCAGATGAAACAAACATCGATAGATTGACTCGCCTGGGTCCCGTTGTCAAGAGGTGCCGCCTGCCCCAGCCCAATTCCGCTGGGACCTTGCGCGGCCGCTGGTTGCCCCGGAAGATAGGCAAACAGTGCTAGGTTTATGAGTCGTTCGAGGTGCCTGCGATGTTGGAGGACCCGTGGACTATGACGTAATTGTCCTGGGCGGGGGCGGAGCGGGCCTGGCCGCGGCCGCCGAGGCTGGTGCTCAGGGCTCGTCGGTCCTGCTGCTGGAGGCCGCTGGCGAACTTGGTGGCTCGACGCGGATGTCGGCGGGTGTCTTCTACGCCGCAGAGACGAGCGTGCAGCGGAGCGCCGAGGTCATCGATTCGGTCGAGCGCATGTTCACCCACTACATGGCGCTTAACCAGTGGTTTGTCGAGCCCGCCCTGGCCATGCGCTTCTGCGCGGAGTCCGGGCCCACGCTGGAATGGCTGATCAAGGCGGGGGTTGATTACCCGACCGAGGGCCTGTACCAGTCCGGCGTCGATGACACCCGGCGCGGTCACCAGTGCACGGGCGGTGGCGCGGCGCTGGTGCAGGCGCTGGCCGACCGGGCCATTGAGGTCGGCACCGAGATCCGGTGCGGGGTGCGCGTCCGCGAGCTCGCGGCGGAGGGCAACCGCGTGCGCGGGGTCCGGGCCGACGGGTCCGTCGTCCGGGCCCGCGCGGTCGTGATCGCCACCGGCGGGTTCGGCGCGAATGCCGATCTGCTGCGCGAGTACTTCCCCGCTGCCCTGGCGCACGGGCCCCGGTGGACCAACTACTTCGGCAGCCCCACGTCGCGCGGTGACGGCATCACGATGGCCCGCGAACTTGGCGCCCAGGTCGTCGGCCAGGGCTACGGGATGCTGAACTGGACCGCGGGCTTCAGTGACGAGCCTGCGGACTTCTGCCCTTCGTGGATCGTGTTCGTCAACACCAGCGGCCAGCGGTTCATGGCCGAGAACGCGCCGTACGCGGTGGCTGGTGACCTGATCCAGGCGCAGCGGGAGTCCAGGTGTTTCGCCATCATGGACGAAGCGGCGCGGGCCAGTTCAGCCGACGCGAACGCCCGGCGTGACCAGCTTGGCGTGGGCGAGTACACATGGGGCGCTGAGACCATCCAGCGCCAGTACCAGGCCGGCCGGGTAATCCGCGCCGACACGCTGGCCGAGCTGGCTGAGCTGGCGGCCATCGAGCCCAACGCGCTCCAGAACACGATGGCCGAGTACAACGAGGACGCCCGGAACGGGCACGACCGGCGTTACCTGAAGGCGGGAGAACTCCGCGAGGTATCCTCGGGCCCCTTCTACGCCATCGAGGTCCGGGCCTCCACATTCGGAAACACCTTCCCCGGCCTGCGGATCGACAGCGACGCACGGGTCCACGACGAGGCCGGCGCGGTCATCGGCGGATTGTTCGCTGCCGGTGAGGCCGCGGGCGGGGTCATGGGACCGCGGTACGTCGGCGGCGGCAACTCGATCAGCAACGCCATAATCTTCGGCCGGATAGCCGGCGCGAGCGCAGCGCGGGCGGCGCTGACTGGCTCGGCCACGAGTCCTTGACCGATCGAACCAGACATCGTTAGATTAATGTACGGAGGACTGTTCGGAGACCGACGGTGCGCAGGAACCGGCAAACCACGATGCGCCACGCGTGAGTGAGGTGTCAGGCATTGACGAGTAGTGCCCACCAGGCGGCCACCGTGCCTGACGGTCCAGACCACCCGGTGCCACGCGATCCGGTGCCCGGACGGTCACAGCGGCCGTGCATGCTGCGCGTGAGCGGGCTCGTCGCCGGGTACGGCGACCTCGCCGCCGTGCGCGGCGTAGACCTCGAGGTGCATGCCGGTGAGGTCGTCGCCCTCCTCGGCCCGAACGGCGCCGGCAAGACCACGACGCTGCTGACGCTGGCCGGGGAGCTGCCGAAGATCGCCGGCGAGGTCCAGTACATGGAGCGTCCGTTCAAGGGCCCGCTTCACCAGCGCGTGCGGCGCGGACTCGCTTTCGTCCCCGAGGAACGGTCCGTGTTCATGGGCCTCTCGGTAGCCGACAACCTGAAGATCGGCGGTCGCAGCGCCCGAGTGCTGGCCATGTTCCCTGAGCTCGGGCCGCTGCTCGGCCGCCGCGCCGGACTGCTGTCAGGCGGCGAGCAGCAAATGCTGACCCTCGGCCGCGCCCTCGCCATGAAGCCAAAGATGCTGATGGTCGACGAGCTTTCCGTCGGCCTGGCGCCTCTCATCGTCGACCGGCTGTTCGACGCCCTCATTGCCACCGCGCACGAGGACGGCACGGCGGTACTGCTCGTCGAGCAGCAGGCCCGCCGCGCGCTGCGGGTCGTCGACCGCTGGTACCTGCTCAGTCGCGGCGTGCTCGCCGCGAAGGGCGATGCCAGCGACAGCGATGCGCTGTGGGAATCGTACGTCTCGTAAGGCTGGCTGTGGCCCGCCGGAGGCGGCGACCCGCTGTACAGGAACCCCTGCGACTGGGTCATGATCTGCGGGTTTGCGGGTAGCTGCGGGGTATGCAGCGCAGTGAGGTGATCGGGCGTACGCGGCGAGGCGGCGCGCCGGCCGGCGGT
>Ga0137412_10005466_pt1 | contig 10153 bp, 13 predicted proteins | sample CZODoug2_1_16fun_FD_122160 | JGI IMG/M metagenome (GOLD analysis project Ga0137412, IMG submission 122160) | Vadose zone soil fungal communities from Angelo Coast Range Reserve, California, USA - CZODoug2_1_16fungal (Hybrid Assembly) | ecosystem: Environmental > Terrestrial > Soil > Vadose zone... | reverse complement strand
GGCGATACTCCAAGTGCCTTACACCAAAGAATTAGATACATAGAGTAGTCTTCCAGAACGCGATGCACGAATGGTGCCTGCAAAGGTTTATACAGCTGGTAAACACAGCCTCCAGGAACTGGTCACATCGATTCCAGGCGGTTTGTTGGCAACACGGAAGTAACAGCCGCAGAACGTGCCCAATCCACTATCGGTCACTTCCATCGGGCTGCGGTCACGCACCTCGAACCGCGCTGACAGCAGCGCATTTGCCACAGCCATCCGGCGCTCACCGTCGGAGCACTCGAATCGAGCTCCCTCGTCGAACCCGGAGCGAAGGTGCACGACAGCTGATCTTTTTGTGTTCCGCTTTAGTTGCTCACATAGCTCGGCCGATACCGCACCGACCTTCCCAGTTCAGTAGGCCAGCCTTTTTCTGCCGCTCATTTTCTGGGCACTGCTTCAGGCTAATTCCTGCGTCCTGCAGCTTCGCGGCTTCTGCTTTCCCGGTTCCGGCTTTACACCATTGGGTTCCCTCCCATGGAGCGGAGGGAGTGGTCAGCGCGCAAGTTTGCCTTGATAAGAATAGAATGATATGTCATTCTATTGTTGAAGAGGGTCCCAATGACCAATCGTAAATTTGTCAGTTCCACGAATCACTTTGTCGTGGTCAGTCTGCTCGTTTCTTGTTCTCTTGTGTTTCTTCCGAAAACGCTCGCCGCACAAACCACGCCGTCGTCCGCAACGGTCATGGTTGAAATCCAATGCAAGCCGGGAACCGCAGAGGCCTGGCGCGAGGCATTTGTTAAGGAAATCCTTCCCTCGATCCGCGAAGCGATCCGGAAAGGCGACGCTTTCACTAACTTTACCTACTTTGAGGCCCCGCTTCCTGCCCAAGATCTTGACTTTGTTCTACTCTTTGAGCTCAAGAGCTTCAGTTCTTTGGACACCCGACGAATTCCTCCTCACTACGAGGTGCTGTTCCAGCGTCTCGGCCCGGAGCGCGGGGAAGCCCTCCTGAAGGAAATGGGAGGTTGGGAGGAGAAGGTAACAGTGAGAATCCTGCGAGCCAACAAGGTGTAATCATGCCTTCCGTTCTCGTTACCGGCGCGGGCGGATTTATCGGACGGCGTGTCGTCTCCGCCGCGAGCCACGCAGGCTATCGCGTTTCTGGCATTGTTCGGCAGGCGACTTCTCTCGCTGGTGCCGGCACCGTGATTCAGCACGACCTGCGAAACCCCTTGAACGGCCCGCCCTCCGCCGATTGGGTTTTTCACCTTGCCGGTGGGTACGCTGGCGCAGGTAAAAAGGAATTAGATCGAGTAGACGCCCAGACAGCGCACAATGTCATCGATTGGGGGTTCGCGGCAGGCATCAAGAATTGGATCTTCGCCAGCGCCGCTGAAGTGTATGGGGACGTATGTGGCATAGCTAATGAGCAGGCACTCCAACACCCGGTGATTCCTTATGGCTGGCTCAAACTCACCGTAGAGCGTCTCTTCGCGGAGAGGTTGAAAACTCTTTCCAATCACAGGATCGTCATTCTAAGGATCGGCGAAGTCTACGGCCGGGATGGGCGGCTGATCCGTGAACTGACCGCGCGGCTGAAACGGGGGTTCTGCCCGTGGCCTGGGCCAGGACACGTCCTATTGAGTTTCGTGCACGTCGACGACGTAGCTCAAGCCTTTCTGTGTGCCGCCCGCACGGCTCCAATGGGTATTTCGGTCTATAACGTAGCTGACGATATGCCGGTCACCTGGCAAGGTTTCCTTCTGCGCGTTGCTCAGTTGCTGGGCACAAAACCTCCCGCGTTCTTGCCCGTGTCCTTGGTTCAGGCCTACGCGCTTTGTAGCACTCTCGCTCATCGAGCGACGCGAACTGAACCCATTCTGACCATGCATGCACTGCGGCTTCTGTTGACCCCGAAAGCACTCTCCAACGCTCGCTTAAAGAGCGCGCTCGGCTTCACACCACAGTACCCGACCATTTCGGAAGGGTTAGAGGAAGCATTTCGTGGCCTATCACACGACTCCTAAGATGGCGAAGCGTAAGGAGGCGCATCGAACTCGAATCCTCCACGCAGCCATCCATTTGTTTGGAAAGCTGGGCTATCACGCCACGACGGTACCTCGTATCGTGCGTCAATCGGGCAGCTCAATTGGTGCTTTTTATTTCTATTTCCGCAATAAGGAAGATGTTTTTGCTGCGGCACTCGAAGCCATTGGCGAGCAAATCGCCGCTGCGCTCAACAAGGCCATCGCCGCGGCTGGCGACTCGACTCTTGCCCAGATGCGAGCCGCCGTCAAAGGCCTCGTCATTTACTTGTCTCAACACCCTGCGGAGGCGCGGATCTTGATCGTCGAATCTTCCGGACTCACTTCAAGACTGGCGAACATTCGCCGCTCGATCATCGCAAGTCACTGCCGAAGCGTTGAACGCGTGCTCGCGAGCATTCCTCATCTGAGTCCTGGTGCGAATTTGAAAGTGGCCGCGAGTTGCTGGGTCGGCGCAGTTCACGAATCTCTCTACCAGTGGCTCGAAGCTCCCCAGGGGAAGCGAATTCCTGCCGAAAGCCTCGCCGCGGAAATTTCACGTTTCAATTTGCAAGCAATAGGGGTACACGAGGGAACCTTATGAAAAAGCTGTTGGCCGTCTTGTGGATGTCCGCAACAATCGCAAGCGCTCAGACCCGAAACTGTGATCTGAAGGAATCGGAAAGGCAGGTGCGCGAAGTTATCGGGAGAGTGATGGATCTCCGTTCACAGCAGGACGACCGTTTCCTGACATTTTACGCAAGCGACGAATATTCCTTCCCGGGGGAATCATGGGTCTTTCAGGGCCAACAGCGCGCCGCGGAGCGTACGCAAGACACGCACGCTGCGCGTCGATCCGGAACAACGTGGCGCATGGAAATCCGCGATCTCCACTTGAAGGCGGGCTGCGACATTGCCTGGATCGCCGGCATCATCCACGCGCAACAACTAGATTCGCAGAACAATCCGAAATACGAGGCCGAATGGCGGCTCACGGCGATATTAGAGCGCCGAGAATCCGCATGGCTGATCGTTCACCAGCACTCGTCGCTCCCAGTCACAGAACCGGAACAGTGGTGGAAAAAAGCGCAAACAACACCCAAGCCATAGGTTGCTAGGAGGCGAAAATGGCAGGCACGCCGGAAAGAATGCCAAAAGAAAATACCCCATCTAATCGAGGCTTCGGAATCGCGTGGTTACTGTTTGCAATTGGACTTGGCTTCCATGTTGCGGATGAAGCGACGCACAATTTCTTGTCTACCTATAATCCGACCGTTCGTGCAATCCGAGCGCGATTCCCATTTCTTCTGCTTCCAACGTTCACCTTCGCGGTTTGGCTCACTCTCTTGATAGTGGGGATCCTTCTCTTGCTCTGCCTCTCGCCACTGGCCTTTCGCGGAAGCGGCCGGCTTCGCATCGTTTCGCTCCCCCTAGGCATCGTGGTAGGCGTGTTGAATGCCGCCCTGCATATCGGCAGCTCAGTCTATTTTCACCGGTGGATGCCAGGTGTCTTCAGTTCACCTTTGCTGCTGCTTGCCGCCATCTATTTGCTAGCAACTAGCACCAGCGACTTGAAAAAAAAGCACGTGTCTTCAAACTGCCCTTCACTCTTACGCCCCTCCGGCACCGTGCCTCCAGGATCCTTCTGAGTTCGGCAGGCCACCGTTTTTCTGCCTCGCATTTTCCTGGGCACTGCTTCAGGCTAATTCCTGCGCCCGGCAGCTTCGCGGCTTCTGCTTTCTCGGTTCCTCCCGAACAGCACAGGTCCCTCCCATAACACCCGCTCGCCTTGGGAACTGGTGCGGACGCGCATAAAGGTCATCTCCGACTTTATTGAAGCCTTCGGGTGCCTCGGCGCGATGCGTCAAGAATTCTGTGTCCGGTGTCACGAGTAACAATGGTGCGGGCGTCCCGCTCCAGCCGGGCCAGATCAGATTCTGAATCTGAGAAGCGAGTCGATAGAATTCGCGGATGCGGACAGCGTCATTAGCAGCGAGTTGCGCGGCGGGCAAATGTTGCTGTCGCGAGCAGCAAGAAGCTGATCAAGGGCCGCAGTTGCCGGGTTAGACGCATGTGGTGCACGCGAGGAACCAGGCGCATTGTAACAACTATCGCTGACGGCTTGCCCGGATTAGCATTTGGCGAACGTTCCGTCCTCCTGCCATCTCCAAAACGGTGAAACCCTTTTTGTCTTTGGCATTTATATCTGCGCCCCGTGCCAGCAGCTCCCGGGCGATCTCTAGCTTATCCGCCATTGCCGCGTACATCAGCGCAGTATAGCCCCGAGCGTCTGCAGTATTGACCTGCGCGCCAGCGTCGATCAGTAAGCGCGTTTTCCTCAAATTCCGCTGTTGAACCGCTATCAACAGTGGAGTGTCACCATCGGGAGCCTGAGCGTTCACGTTCAAGCCGGTTTGAATCAGCCCCGTCATGCAGTCAAAATCACACTTCGCCCAGCGCGGGGTACCGGCCACGCTATCGATTCGCTCCGCCAGCTTGGCTAGATCCACTTGTGGACCTGACTTCGCGCCTTCGCAGCCCCCGAAGTAGTTGCTGACCTGTTTGCTCTTTCCGTCCACAGCAATGGAAATGATCGCAGTGGGCTGATCAGTGCAGGTTTCGAAGTACTGGTCCTGAAGATCAAAGAAATGGATATCCTCAAAAGCCTTCAACAGGTCTTTCACTCTCCCAAGTGGAATCCGGCCCGTTTGAGGCCCTGGCACGTCTACGTGCCATTCTCCCAAGTATTCCACGAGCCCACTCCCCTGGATGGAGACCGTATATACAGGGCACGTGCCTTCGCAGGCCGTGCGCTTCAATGTCACGGAGACAGATCTCAGGTTTCTTGGATGAGCAATACTATGACATCCGACAGCGAGCAAGACGCCAAGTATCAAGGCAAAAGAAAACGCACGACGTATGGAAGTGACATTCATGCACGCTGCAGGCTGGTTCAATTGGCCACTGGCCTCTAATAGTGGAACGGCGTCGACAAGAAGACTTGCACAGAAATTCTGGCAATTTCCATAGCAGACGATCTCAGTGTGGGCGAGATATTACTGCCTGGCGGTTTTTTCTAATAGCTGTGTTCCCCAGGATGCATACGCAGAATTGGTAATCGACAGCGTCTTTCACCTATAGATCGGCAACTTCCATCGGTTGCGGTCACGCACTCTAGCCACAATCGCCGAGCGCATTTTCCATAGCCATCCGGCGCTCACCGTCGCAGGTGCCACTCGAATCGAATACCATTGTGGAACCTATGGCGATCGTGACGCGACTGATTTTTTCTGTTTCGCTTTACTTGCTCACATGTCTCCGCTGATACCGCAGCGATCTTCCCAGTTCAGCAGGCCGGCCTTTTTCTGCCACTCATTTTCTCGGGCACTGCTTCGGGCTAATTCCTGCGTCCTGCAGCTTCGCGTCTTCTGCTTTCCCGGTTCCTCCCTTACGCCATTGGGTTCCCTCCGATAAAGCAGCCGCTCGCTTTGGAAGCAGAAGCCACTCGCTTCTGTGTGCCCCAAGAAAATGGGGCAAGAAAAAGGAGACATTTTCATGTCCTACTTGAACTCAGTAACGATCGTCGGATTTGTTGGAGCCGACCCGGAGCAGCGTCAAGCGCGGAACAACGGTTCGAAATTCACCGTTCTTTCCGTCGCCACACAACGCTCCTGGAAAAACGCAGAAGACGAATGGGTCTCGAAAGTCGAGTGGCATCGCATCGCGATTTTTCGCCCTCGCCTGGCCGATTCTGTTCTCAACACCATCAAGAAAGGCGCTCACGTCCTCGTCGAGGGCGAGCTCGTCAGCAGCACCTACGAACGCCCGAACGGCAAGAGCAAGAAGTCGGCGACGACCAAGATCACGTCTTGGTGCATCCGCGCGGACGTCGTGCGCAAGCTCGACCGCGGCGAACCCCAGCCGGAGGTGGTCGCTTCTGCCTCGGCCGCTTCCGGGCAAGCTCAAGAATCAGCCGAGGAAATTCATTACTAACTTCCGCGTTACATCGGGCCCTCCGACATTGTCGGAGGGCCCTTTTGTATTTTTAGGCTTCAGTCCGCCGCTTTCGCCGCATCGATCTGGACAAGGGATTCAGCGCGGAGCTGAACGGGTGTTTGGCCAGCGGGCGTCGGAACATCAGCAACGACTCCAGTGCGGAAACACCATCATCGAGCGCGGCCAGCTCCGCATCGCTGAAGGGAATCTCTTGGCGCATACGCAGCAAGTTGGTCTTGCCTTCCAATAAGGCTGCCGCCGTAGATTCCTTGGGAATGTATAACGAGCATTTTGCACACGCCATCCCGTGTGGACATTGATCGAAGAAGTCGTATGTGCAGTAGCCGTGCCCGAGATCGTAGAACTTCCACGCTTCCTCAGCACCGACACCGGCTCGAACCTTTTCTTGGTCGATGAGCACTTCGATCGCGCGCAGATTGCGACCAAAGTAACCCGCATCGGAATAGGACTTCATCAGTTTCGTCGGTGTGATCTTCGCATAGCGTTGTGTCGAGGACGCCAGACGATGTCCGAGCCATTCCTGCAACTCGAACAGGCTCATCGGCCGACGAGTGGCAGGTCAGAACCGAGTGGCACCGCGTCGTGGCCTTCAACCGCCTAGGCGAGTCCATCGCGGACACGCTCCACAAGGGCGACCATGTCCTGGTTGACGGACAACTCGTCAGCTCGAAGTACGAAAGCGAGAACGGCAAGTCCAAGAAAGCCAAGGCCACGAAGGTCACCATCTACTGGAGCGTCGCGCCAACTCCGTCCGGCGGCTGAGCCGCGCAGAAGCGGAAGTGCCTGCTGCAGCGTCTCCGGAGCCTGCGTCGGAAGACGCTCCGTATTGAACTAATCGAACACAAGGCCCTCCGGCTCAGGCCGGAGGGCCTTTTTGTTTGTCCTGCATTCCTGCCAATTCGAAAAAAGATTCACCGCGCTCCGCCCGAGGCGCGGAGCATACGCCTCCTCCGCGGATTGTGTCCGCGGTCATCAACGGCGGTTCGTCCCCGCTACCGACGACAAAACCTTGCTGCCCTTCAGGGCCGAGCGTACGCCTGCGCTCTCCCGCAAGAGAATTCTGTGCGGCCTGAAGAGAAGGGACGCGCCCGTGACTTCCAGACCAACGTGCCGTTGTCTGCTTTGCCGCGTCGAAACGCAACTTGTAGACGAACTTGCTTCCTCAATCGCACCCTACGACGCCATCCGCGGTTCCGCCACAAATGGCTTGCGCGCTTTCCCGTCGCCCTTCCACCTTCTATCCCACCTGAAGGCCACGCAAGCCGGCCCTTCTTCCGATGAACTCTTTCGCGAATTGCTCGCGGCTCGTGCCGTCGAACCGCAATTCGTCGAAACATTGATGATCGTCGCTTTTGTTCCCGTGCTGCACGGGACCGTTCGCCGCATCGCCAAGCAGCAGTCGCGGCTCGCTCGCACCGATATTACCCAGCAAGCCTTGAGCGTCTTTCTCGAAGTGTTGCGTTCCGAGCAGATCGAAAAACGTCAAACGCACTTTGCGTTTGCGATTTCTCGTGCTGTGAAGCGGCACCTCTTTGAATGGGCTGGCCGGGAAGGCGCGGTCCCTGGACCGGGCAGGGAAGAAGAGCCGCAACTCTCCCTTCCGCCGATGGATGACGACTTCATGGAACATCACGCGGTGCTGAGGCACTTCCTGCATCGATGCATCACGAAAGGGCTTCTCGCCGACAGGGAGGTCGACCTTCTGATTCAAATCAAGCTCGACGGAAACACCGGGGAGGAGATTGCCGAAGCGAATTCGACCACATCCAACGCCGTTCGGCAAAGGATGAAACGGCTTCTTGCCAAACTTCGGCGGCTCGCCGGCACAGCACGTCTTCGAAATTAAATACCGAAGGCTTCTGCTCGCTCCGGTCTAACGCGACACATTTTTTCCAAGAACTACTGAATGGATAGATAGAGGGGAGTTCGCGCCGAAAGAGTCATGCGGCGGGAAATTGCACAACGAAGCGAGCCGAAAGGCTCGTCGCCGTTCTGTGCGTCCGCCGCGGCTAAAAGTACCGCCGAGGATGGCGTGATACTCCCCGAACTCTTGCTCAACAAAACTGCGAGGGATTCCATGAGGAAACGATACGGAAAGATTTACAAATGCTATTCCATCGCGCGCTGTTTTGTAACGTCGCTTGTGGGACTTGTTCTCGCGGTTCCGACGTTTGCCCAGACGAACTCTCCGTGGGAAAACGCTGTCAATGTCTTGCAGCAGGCTTTCACCAGCACCATTGCCCGCGGATTGTCCCTCGTCGCCATTGTCGTCTCCGGACTTACCTTCGCCTTCGGAGAAGGCGGATCGAAACGCGTGCTCGCCGGGGTCCTCTTCGGCGTCGGCATGGCCATCGCCGCCGTCAATTTTCTCGCGTGGCTGTTTCCGTGAGATTTGGTGGGCCGTGGAGAAACAGACATGACACAGACGCGAAGGATCAATCAAGTCCAGCGATCGCTCTCACGCCCGCTCACCATTTTGGGCGCGGAACGAAAGCTCTTTTTCTTCGCCATGTGTCTCGGCGCCGCCACCTTCAATCTTCTCGGCAGCCTCATCGGCGGCTTGCTCATGTTTCTGCTTCTCTATTTCATCGCCCGCTGGGCGACCGCCACTGACCCGCAGATCCTCCGCCTGCTCTTCCATGCGGCCAAGCTACGCCGCCAATACGATCCTATGAAGCGGGCGCCCGTTTCCTTCTTGCGCAGGACGCCATGCTGAAGCTCAAACGCATCTTCAAGAATTACGAAGAGACCGGCTCGCTGAACGCCATGGTCAATCTCTTCGGCTTCATCGGCCCCGAGGTGTTTCTCACGAAATCCGGCGAAGCAGGTATCGTTCTCGAACTGCAAGGCGTCGACTATGAGTGCCTGGATGTTTCCTCGATTGATACCTTCACCAAGCGCCTCGAATCCGCTCTTCGGTTGTTTGATGAGAACTATCGCGTCTATCAGCTTCTCTTCAAACGGAACCACCAGGCGATTCCGCATACGTTTTGCGGCAACGCTCTCGTGGACGCTGCAATCCGCGATCGCGTGGCCTACTTCACCGGTAAGTCCGACAATCTGTTCTCTCTTTCCATCTACTTCGTCGTTCTGTGTCCTGCGATTTCCGCTCGCCGCTCGCTGGCCGGCAGCCTCTTCGAGTTCAGCAAGAATCCACACGGATCAATCGCCGAACTTCGCGCCCACTTTTCCTCCCAAGGTTCGATCCGCCTCGACGACGTGCAGTTGACCCGAGCCGAGACGGTTCTCAAACGGAAGGTCGAAAGTTTTCGAACCCATGTCAGCGACTTTGTCTCCGTTCGCATCCTGGGAAAAGAGGAAGCTTTTCTCGTGCTCAAACGAACGCTCAACTTCGATCCCCTGAAACTTGACTCTGCCAAACTGAAACACGACACCTTTCTCGATTACTTCCTTTGTGAATCGCACCTCGAATGCCATCGCAGCCATCTGCGCGTCGACGACTACTTCGTCAAAGTTCTCACGCTCAAGGAACCTTCCGCCCACACGTTTCCTTTGCTGCTCAAAGGGCTCCTCGACGTGCGCGCGAACTACCACGTCGTCACCGAATGGAAAAAGGAAGAGCCCGGCAAGACGCGGCGGACCATTCAAGCCAAGCGGCGGCACTTCCACAACACCAAGCGCTCCTTCTTCAGCCAGGTCAACTTGAACGATGCACCGGCGCAAGACGCTCTTCTCGACGACGCCAAGGAATCCCAGGTGCGTGAGCTGGGCAAGGGCATCGAGGAGATTGAACTGCGGGGAAACTACTTCGGACACTTTTCACTGACCGTAGTGATTTACGACCGCGACCTCGCTGCGGTCGAGCGGGCGGCCGCCGAGTTTTACAAGGTCTTTGGCGTTCATGACGCTCAGCTGCATGACGAGCGTTACAACCTTCTGAATTCCTTCCTCGCGGCCGTTCCGGGCAACTACGCCTTCAACCTTCGCTACCTCTATCTCCTCAACACCAACTACGCCGATTTGTCGTTTCTCTTTACGCTCGATTCCGGAGAAACGCGGAATCACCACCTCCGCCGGGAATATCTGGCCGCGCTCGAAACCAATCACGGCACGCCCTACTTTTTGAACCTCCACTACCGCGACACCGCGCATTCCATGATCTT
>Ga0137412_10005465_pt1 | contig 10156 bp, 8 predicted proteins | sample CZODoug2_1_16fun_FD_122160 | JGI IMG/M metagenome (GOLD analysis project Ga0137412, IMG submission 122160) | Vadose zone soil fungal communities from Angelo Coast Range Reserve, California, USA - CZODoug2_1_16fungal (Hybrid Assembly) | ecosystem: Environmental > Terrestrial > Soil > Vadose zone... | reverse complement strand
CTGGTTTGCGAGCCAGCTCACGAAGGTGGCGGCGCATTCGGTGGAGGGCTTTGCGGCAGACGCGGTGGTACCTGTACCCTTGCATCCAAGCCGCCTGCGCGAGCGCGGCTATAACCAAGCCGAGCTGATCGCCCGGCCCCTCGCGCGGCTTCTCGGTATCCCATTTCGGGCCTATCTCCTAGTCCGCACGCGGCCCCGGCCAGATAAAGTGAGGCTCACTCGCCGGGAGCGCTGGGAGACGGTACGTGGCGCTTATGCTATGCATCACAGAGCTAAAGTTGACAAGCTACGGGTTTTACTGGTAGATGATGTATTTACCACTGGGGCGACACTAGACGCGTGCTCCCGGGCACTTCATAGAGCCGGGGCCGTCCGGGTGGCGGGCATGACAGTTGCGCGAGCGCTGCCGTCCTTTGTGGAGCCGGACGCGGCTACGGCGTATCAGGACCAAGCAGAATGAACTCATTTGGCCATGGCGGTAGAACTTCCCGGCCGAAGCCCCTGCCGGCAGCACAGGGCGAAAAGCGCCCGCCAGGTGCTCTGTCCCCCTCTGCTCGAAAACCAGCCATCATGCAAGACCCGGTTCTGGTCCTGAATGCGACCTTTGAGCCGATCAACGTCACCGCAGTGCGGCGCGCGATGGTGTTGATGATCAAAGGCGTCGCGCAAGCCGAGGAAATCCATCACACTCAGGTGCACTCCGCTTCGCGGGCGCTGCCGGTACCGTCGGTGATTCGCCTGCTGGCCTATCGCCATATCCCGCAGCAGACTCGAGCCCTATCACGGAAGAACATCCTGCTGCGCGACCGTAACACCTGCCAATTCTGCAGCCGCACGCTTCCTGCCTCGGAGCTGACCCTGGATCACGTCGTACCGCGATCTCGCGGCGGACGGTCGTCCTGGGAGAATCTGGTCGCCTGCTGCTACCAGTGCAACAACAGCAAGGGAGACCGCACTCCGGAAGAAGCCGGGATTGCTCTGGCGCGGCGCCCTCGCCCCTTCACACTGCATACCTCCCGGCAACTGATGCGCCTGATCGGCAACAAGGATGAAAAGTGGCGCAAGTATTTGTTCTACTGAGCCTTACATCTCAGCCATCGGTTTCTAATCCGCCGAAAAATAAAAACTTTGGTATTTACTTAAAATTTTTCTCCCCGATGCAACCTTTTGCGATTTCTGGCGTCTAATTCTACAAAACCACTTCAAGGACACACCCCGGGAAGCAGCGGCGGCTAAGCCAAAGCTGCTTCTCTTTTTTTTGGACCCTTTTCGCTGTGGATCCCTCGGCCCTTGTGCCTGCCCGTCACTGCCTGAAGATAACCCGCAACCCCCGGCGCCAATTTTCTCCCAACCCAATTCTTACAACTTCAACATCCTTCGACAAATATCGGAGCAAGAGGTCACTCGAAGGATGAAATCGGAATCCGGGCGCAACCAGGAATAGCAGCGGCGGTTTGGGTTGCAACGTCACGTCCGGGAAATATCCATACCTGCGAAAGTCGTCTTGTTCGTGATGCCAGCGAACGCGCAGCCAGTAATCCACGGCTTGCATCACGAGTTGAATGTCCTCGGAAGCTTTCAGTTCCAGCACCGCGAGGCGGCCGTCTCGCGTCACACTGAGGAGGTCGATGATACCCCTGTCACCCGCGGAGGACGCGGGAACCTGTGTGTAAATGTGCTGGGCGTCGAGTCGGGCATCCATCCTCGCCGGGTCGGCGGCAACCATCGTCTCAAGCCACCGCTCCGGCTGCGCGCGGAAGAGCCTGTGCCTGGTATCTGTAACCAGTGGATGGCGGTACGTTTCCAGCTGGTGGACAAGTTTTTCGAGGGCGGGCCATCGCTCTGGGATCAACATTTCCTGGTGGTCGCCCAGTCCAAACCACACCATCCCCTGCCGCCAGCGGGCAAACTCCAACCCGCGGAAACGCAGTGTCACGTCCTGTGTCAGGGCGGCAACCGCGACGCGAATGGCGTCTGGAGCCAGACGCCGGATGCGTTCCACCTCCGGCAAAGCCGCCGTGAGCGCCTGGTCCAATTCGCGGCGAGGCACCAGCCAAGTCTCCAGATTCCCCGCGTCCGAAATGGCTATCCGGCGCATGCGCCAGTACAGCGGGTCGTATTCGTATAATTCGATTTCCTGTGGGGCGGCGAGCGCGGTCAGTCGATGCGCCGTAACGCCGGAGGTGCCGCGCGGTAAAAAAAGACGCAGCCCGCGGACCGATCGGCCCCTGGCCCGCTCGCGCGTCCGGTCAAGCCAGATCAATCCGAACGTCAAGATGCCGTCGATCGTCGCGGCATCTTCTTCCGGCGCCGCGCTCAGCACGGCATAGGCATCCGAACCGCGATGCATGAGGCCGCGCGTGTACGAACCCGAAATGGAATGATGCAAATCCGCGCTGGTGGCCAGAGAATCAACGATTTCGTCGGGGAACCGGTCGGTCAGGAGTTGGTGCAGCCGCGCGCGGAATTGTTCCCGGCCCCAACGCCTGTCCTCGTGGGCCACGCCATTCACCAGGAATTCGAGCTTCGCGTGGCGCGCGCGCCCGAATCGCGAAACATCAAGCACCACACGTCCGGGGGATTGCTCGGCGACACGCACGACGCGCCGGACCAAACTTTGCCGTGCGCCCCAGAGGTGCAGAAGCGCTGCGTCGCCCTGCGAGCGCACCTCATATTGCAGGCCGCCCAGGGCCGCGAGCCACTCGCCGTTTTCGCGCACCTCGGCCGGGCCCGCGGTACACACCGTCGCCAGAGCGCGTTCGAGTTCAGCAGCCAGCTCCATGCGGGCCGATTATAGCTGATTACAGACTGGTAATCATGTAGCGGAATTGCGTTCTTGGCCAGAAAGGAGTCGCGCTGAAAACTGCGGCCTAATCGAGAGCGAGCCCGGTGACGCGGATCGTAGGATACACGTTGTTCCATTGCGCGGAGACGTGCTCGTACCCAACCTGAAAATCGCGCTGCTGTCCCGCGGCGAGGGGCGCATCGTATTTTGTAAACAAACGCTGCTTGTCGCGCAGCACCACCTGGTTGAACGGATCGTGAAATTCGAGCGTGATTTCAATCTGCTTGATGCGCCGGTTGCCGCCGTTCTCGAGCGTCCCGAACACAAATGTTACTTCCTGGTTCAAAAAATTGGCCGCGCGGCTCATTTTCGGTTCTAGAAAATGGATTTGTGGAGCGTAAGCCTGTTCGGAGGGACCCATGGGTAGAGGTCTGAACTCTTCCGATCCAGCGGGCGTCGAGTAACGGCTGAGAAGCACGGCGGCGCCGATCAGTAAAGTCACAATGACCAATCCAGCGCCGAAGGCTACCGGAAGCCGGCTGCGTTCTGCGGAAGGGATCACTTTCTACATCCTCCCCAAACAGGGTGGCTGTTCGTCATGGCTTCGTCCCGTGCTAACGGCCTGCCGCAAGCCGCTCAATGAGCGGATCGGGGAGTCCGGCGCTCTGCATGCGCGCCTGCACCGAGGCAACATCATACGGGACGCGCCAGAATTCAATCACGTGATGGTCCAGATCGGCGATGGCGAACGCCGAGCGCGGGTCGCCGTCCCGGGGTTGGCCGATCGATCCGGGATTGAGCAGATAACGCGTTCCCGGGTCCAGGCGCAGCGCGGCAAAATTCGGTCCCGGCACCGGCGTCAAATGAATCACGCCGATCTGGCCGTCGCGGTACGAAAATCCGCCTTGGTAATGCGTGTGTCCAAAAAAAGTCACGGCGCTGGGTGATTCGAGCAAGCCGCCCACCGCTTGCAGCGGAGCAAAGACGTATTCATCCTCGTCGTGATACGCGCCATGAACCATCGTAAGACCATTTGTGTGGGCGGGTCCGGCGGGCAACTGCGCAATATATTTCAAGTTGTCGGGTTTGAGCTGGTCGCGTGTCCATCGCGCGGCAATCTGCGCCACAGGATTGAAATCCTCCATGTCGCCGAGTCCAGTCACAGCCTTGTCGTGGTTGCCCCGGATGATGAATGGATCGAGCGCCTTCACTCGCTCAGTCACTTCGTTCGGATCCGGCCCGTAATCCACCACGTCACCCAGGCACAGGACGCGCTCCCAGCGGCCCTCGGCGGCCGCGAGAGAGGCCTCCAGCGCCGTGGAATTTGCGTGAATATCACTCAGTATAAGAAATCGCATGGATGCACAGTCGCAGACCGCACGTAAGTATAGTCGAAATCCACCCGCCTGCGACGCACGAAGGCCGCGATATTTAGCGAATCCACATGCAATCCCCGTAGCTGTAGAAGCGGTAGCCTGTTTCCACCGCATGGTGATACGAACGCAAAATCAGCTCGCGGTCCGCGAAGGCACTGACGAGCACCAGCAGCGTGGATTTGGGCAAATGAAAATTCGTTAGCAACTGGTCGACCACGCGGAAACGATGGCCGGGCTTGATGAAAATGCCGGCCTCCGCACGGCCCGGTTCGACGAGGAAATCCGGACACGCGTCGTGGGAGTCAGTACCCCGCTTGGCGGCTGATTTCGCAGCGGCATCTTCGAGGGCTCGCACCACCGTTGTTCCCACCGCAAGGATAGGCCGGGAATCGCGCCGCGCGTTGCAAATGGTTTTTGCCGCCTGCACTGGAATCTCGTACTGTTCCGCGTGCATCTGGTGTTGTTCGATTTCCTCCTCATGAATCGGCTGGAAAGTGCCTAGACCCACATCGAGCGTGATCGCAGCGATCTCAACACCACGTTGCTTGATCTGCTCAAGAATCGCGGGTGAAAAATGCAACCCCGCAGTGGGCGCCGCGACAGCCCCGGGCCTCTCGGCGAAGATCGTCTGGTAGCGCTCACGGTCCGCTGGTTCGTCGCTGCGCGCGATGTAGGGAGGCAACGGAATATGGCCGAGCCGTTCAATCGCTTCGTGCACGTCGCCTGGGGCTGTGAGCCGAAGCCGGCGCAACCCGTATTCGCCGCGGCCGACCACTTCGCCGGTAAGTTCTCCCGTGCCGAAATCAACGCGTTCCCCTAGTTGCATTTTTTTGCCTGGCCGGACCAGGGCCTCCCATTCTTCCGGTGACACCTGCCGTGTCAGCAAGACCTCAATTTCGGAGGACAAAAACTCACGCACGACGCGGGGGTTGCGGCCGGGTTTCTCCGCGCGAATGCCGGCGCGCCGCCCGAACAGCCGCGCTGGAACGACTCTCGCGTTGTTCACCACGATGAGTTCGTCACCCTGCAGACGCTCCGGCATACTTCGGAATGAGGAGTCCTCCCAGTCCTGTCTGGCACGATCCAGGATGACCATTCGGGATGCGTCGCGCTGGTCAAGAGGGCGCTGTGCGATGCTCCCAGGAGGCAAGTCATAGTTGAAATCAGAAAGTCGCATGGTTGCGTGGGACGACTATAGAGCAAGAGGAGGAAAATGTGCAACTTCCTACACACGCTAATAGATAAGTCATTTGTATGCATATAAATGGAAGATTTCCATTTTTAACTCCCAAGGCGCAAAAATACTTGACACTGATATGCGCATATTATATGATCTCGTTGAAGTCAGTAGGCCATATCCAGAAGGAGGACTAAAAACCATGAACACAGTTGTTCGATATGAACCTTTTCGGGGGCTTTCCACACTTCATGACCAAGTCAACCGTCTTTTTAACGAGACCATGTTCCGTGGCCAGGGAGAGGACTCTGCCATCACAACCTGGGCCCCGGCCGTGGACATCTTTGAAACACCGAACGAGCTGGTGGTGAAGGCGGACCTGCCAGATGTGGATGAGAAAGACATCGACATCCGCGTAGAGAACAATCTGCTCACCATCCGCGGCGAGCGCAAGTTCGAGAAGAGCGTATCCGAGGACAATTACCTTCGCGTCGAGCGCATTTACGGAGCGTTCAGCCGCAGCTTCTCCTTGCCAACGACGGTAAACGCGGAGGCGATTCACGCGGAATACAAGAACGGCGTCCTAACCGTGAACTTGCCGAAGCGCGAGGAGTCCAAGCCGCGCCAGGTGAAGGTTAGCGTGAATTCTTCCAGCAATGGGAAGTAAACTGGAGACGGGAAATCGGCTTGCCGAGTCGCCGAAAGATCGTGGGGTCGGCGCTTAGCCGGCCCCGCGTTTGCAAAAGAAGGTGAAAGTACATGTTCCGCTTCGACAAACTCACACTAAAGGCGCAGGAAGCAGTTCAATCGGCGCAGGACATCGCAGCCCGGCACGATCATCAGCAGATCGAGCCGCTGCATCTCTTGGCTGCTCTCGTGGCGCAACGCGACGGGATCGTTCCGCCGCTGCTGTCCCGCTTGGGCGTCCGCCCGGAAACACTAGCAGCCGAGATTGAGGCGGGCTTTGCGCGCCTGCCGAAAGTAACCGGCGTGGCGCAGCAACAATTGAGCCCGGCATCGAACAAAGTTCTGGAGGGTGCGTTCGTCGAAGCCGAGCAGTTCAAAGATGAGTACGTTTCCGCCGAGCACATCCTGCTCGCGATTGCCACGATCCGCAAAGATGAAGCGGCCGAATTGCTAGCCAAGCACGGCGCGTCTCGCGAAGCAATTCTGCAGGCGCTCACAACCGTGCGCGGCAGCCACCGCGTGACTTCGCAGAATCCTGAGGCCACATTCCGCGCCCTCGAACAGTACGGCCGCGACCTGATCGAGCTCGCGCGGCGCGGGAAACTCGATCCCGTGATCGGCCGCGACGATGAAATCCGCCGCGTGATGCAAATTCTTGCCAGGCGGACGAAAAATAATCCCGTCCTGATCGGCGAACCCGGGGTCGGCAAGACTGCGGTTGTCGAAGGCCTCGCGCAGCGGATCGTTGCGGGCGACGTGCCTGAGGTTCTTCGCCCAAAGCGCGTTATCGGGTTGGATCTCGCCGCCCTGGTCGCGGGAGCCAAGTATCGCGGCGAATTTGAAGACCGGCTGAAAGCGGTGCTCAAGGAAATCACCGAGTCCGACGGGCAAATCATCCTGTTCATCGACGAGTTGCACACGCTGGTGGGCGCGGGCGCGGCCGAAGGCGCGATGGACGCGTCGAACATGCTGAAGCCGGCGCTGGCCCGCGGAGAGTTGCGTGCAATCGGCGCCACCACGCTCAACGAATATCGCAAATATATCGAGAAGGACCCCGCGCTTGAACGGCGCTTCCAGCCAGTCTTGATCGCCGAGCCCTCGGTGGAAGACACGATCGCGATTTTGCGCGGCTTGAAGGAACGATACGAATTGCATCACGGCGTGCGCATCAAGGACGCCGCCATCCTGGCGGCGGCTACGCTCTCACACCGCTACATCACCGACCGGTTCCTTCCGGACAAGGCCATCGACCTGATCGACGAATCCGCCGCGAGCCTGCGCATGCAGATGGATTCGCTTCCGATCGAAATTGATGAAATTGAGCGGCGCATCCTGCACCTGGAAATCGAACGGCAGGCGTTGCTGCATGAATCGGATGCGCACTCGAAAGAGCGCCTGAAACAGCTCGAAGTCGAACTGGCCGGACTCCGCGAGGAATCGAACGGGCGCAAGGCGCGATGGCAGGTCGAAAAAGATGCGGTCGCCAAGATCCGCAAGCTGAAGGAGCAGATCGAACAGCTCAAGGCCGAAGAACAGCGCCTGGAACGCGCCGGAGATCTCGCGCGTGTCGCGGAAATCCGCTACGGAAAGCTCGGTACGGTCGAGCGGGAACTGGCCGCCGCGCAGAAGAACCTCGAAGACCTGCAAAAGGACGGCGGCATTCTCAAAGAGGAAGTAGGCGAAGAGGACATCGCCAAGCTGGTGAGCAAGTGGACCGGCATTCCCGTGGGACGTTTGCTCGAGGGCGAAGCACAGAAACTGGTGACGATGGAATCGCGTTTGCGCCAGCGTGTGATCGGGCAAGACGCCGCGCTCGAACGCGTGGCGAATTCCATTCGACGCAATCGCGCGGGGCTCTCCGATCCGAACCGGCCCATCGGGTCATTCATTTTTCTGGGGCCCACCGGCGTGGGGAAAACCGAACTGGCGCGCGCTCTCGCGGAGTTCATGTTCGATGACGAACGCTCCATGATTCGGCTCGATATGTCCGAATACATGGAGAAACACTCGGTCTCGCGACTGATCGGCGCGCCTCCCGGATATGTGGGGTACGAAGAGGGCGGGCAGCTCACCGAACAAGTGCGCCGGCATCCCTATTCCGTTGTGCTCTTCGATGAAATTGAAAAAGCGCATCCGGACGTGTTCAACGTGCTGCTGCAGATTCTGGAGGACGGCCGCCTGACCGACGGCAAGGGCCGCACGGTGGATTTCCGCAACGCTGTGCTCGTCATGACGTCGAATGTCGGCTCGACGGCGTTGTTTGAGCTGGCCGGCAGCGATCCGGAGCGCGCGCGCAAGGAAGCCTTCGAAGCGTTGCGTCAGGCGTTCCGGCCAGAGTTCATCAACCGAATCGACGAAATTGTACTGTTCAACCCGCTAGGGCGCGAGCAGCTCGATAAGATCGTGGACCTGGAATTGGCGAAGGTGATGCGCCTGCTTGCCGAACGCAAGGTCCGCATCGAGTTGACGCCCGCTGCTCGTGAACGGGTGGTGGTCGATGGCTACGATCCGGCGTACGGGGCGAGGCCGCTGCGGCGCACGGTGCAACGGCTGGTGCAGGATCCTCTCGCGATGCGCATTCTAGACGGCAGCGTTCTGCCGGGCGATCTGGTGCGGGTTGACATTGACCCGGAATCGGACTCCATGCGATTCGAGCGGGTGGAAGAAAAAACGGCGACTGCTCCCGCAGCCCAGGCAGAGGCGGCCGGGACGGCTGGGTCCGCAACGAAATCCAGCCGCAAGCGTTGAAGATCGATTGCGTGGGGCGCGCCGCAGGTTGACGCACCCTTCACAAACTTCTAGACTGATTTTGAGAGGTCCATAGCTAAATTTATGAGAGCAATAAAAACATTATTTTTGCTGACAGCATTAACGCTGTTACTTGTTCTGGGCGGACAAGCAATTGCCGGGGAGAGAGGCATGACGCTCGGCCTCGTCATGGCCGTGGTGATGAATGGGGTCGCCTATTTTTTCTCAGACAAAATTGCTTTGATGTCGAGTGGCGCGCAGCCGGTTTCGCGCGAGCAGCTTCCACGGCTTTATGAGGTGATGGAGCGGCTGTGTGGCAAAGCGGGTCTGCCGATGCCGAAACTCTACGTGATTCCTCAACCGGCGCCGAATGCATTTGCAACGGGCCGCAATCCGAAGCACGCGTCGGTTGCAGTCACCGCGGGCCTGATGGAATTGATGACCGATGACGAACTTGAAGGCGTCATAGCACACGAACTTTCGCACGTCCGCAATTACGACATCTTGATCACCTCGATTGCCGCCACCCTCGCGGGCGCGATCACGTGGATTGCCTCCATGGGACGCTGGGCCATGATTTTTGGCGGTTTTGGAGGCTCCCGCGACGACAATCGCGGTGGCGGAGGGTTAGCTGCGCTTATCATGCTGATCGTCGCACCGATCGCCGCGATGTTGATCCAGCTCGGGATTTCGCGACAGCGTGAGTTTGCCGCCGACGCGTCGGGCGCACGCATGGTTGGGCATCCGTATGGGCTGATCAGCGCCCTCGAAAAATTGGGAGCATACAACAAGCGAATCCCGATGGACGTGCCTCCAGCAACCGCGTCGTTGTTCATCGTCGCACCGCTGAGCGCCGGTCAGGTCTTTTCCGGGATGTTCAGTACACACCCTCCCCTTTCGGAGCGGATCGCGGTTCTCCGCAATATGACTGTAAGCCGGTAAATCATTTGGGATCATAAACTTAAAGGGATCGTCCGCAAACTATCTCGCGATTACCCCTCACTTGAAACATATCCACCAGCAGTCCATCCGGATCGAGTTGGTAAGAATGCGTCCCAAAACGAAAATTTTCCCATTCCTGCTCCGCGTCCGGAGAGAAAGCCAATTTGATAATCTTGTGCTAATTCCTTTGAATCAGATGGTTAGGTAAACTTCCGTTCACATAGGGTTTTGGTCGATTGCGTGCTCTAAGGTAATCGCCGGGAAGACCCAGTTCTCGGGGGGCCAAGTTATGAGCATGACATGCAAGGCGACAATTCGACTGATTTGCGAATATCTGGAGGGGCGTCTCGCACCTCAAGTAGCAAGTGAAGTTCAGCGCCATTTAGGGCAATGTGCAAACTGCCGCACCATTTTCGATGCCGCAGCCCTTACCCTCGAAGT
>Ga0137412_10005464_pt1 | contig 10157 bp, 6 predicted proteins | sample CZODoug2_1_16fun_FD_122160 | JGI IMG/M metagenome (GOLD analysis project Ga0137412, IMG submission 122160) | Vadose zone soil fungal communities from Angelo Coast Range Reserve, California, USA - CZODoug2_1_16fungal (Hybrid Assembly) | ecosystem: Environmental > Terrestrial > Soil > Vadose zone... | reverse complement strand
CCGTTGGCGATCAGCGCGCCGAGCACGGTGGCCACCACGGCCCGCCAGTTCCACCCGGCGGAGTACCAGTACTGCCCGTCCGGGCGGTACAGGTCCGCGAGGTTGATCCGGGTCCGGCCGAGCACCCAGTACCCGGCGATCAGCACGCCGGCCACCGAGGCCAGCACGCCGCCGTAGAAGCCCAGCCAGGTGAAGATGTAGGTACGCGGGTCCGACACCAAACGCCACGGCTGGATGAGGATCCCGATGACCCCGGTGAGCAGCCCGGCGGTGCGGAAGTTCAGCCAGCGCGGCAGCGCGTTGGAGAAGTCGTAGGACGGGCTGACCACGTTCGCCGCCACGTTGCAGGACATCGTCGCCAGCACGGCCATGAGCAGCCCGATGATCACCGCGACCGGGCTGGTGAACCGGCTGGCCACCTCCACCGGGTCCCAGATCGCCTGGCCGTAGAGCACGATGGTCCCCGAGGTGACCACAATGGAGATCATCGAGATGAAGGCCATCGTGGTGGGCAGCCCGTAGATCTGGCCGAGCACCTGCTTGCGCTGGCTGCCGCCGAAGCGGGTGAAGTCGGGCATGTTCAGCGAGAGGGTGGCCCAGAACGCGATCATGCCCATCAGGGAGGGCGCGAACACGGTCCAGAACTCCGGACCCCAGCCCAGCTTGGAGGGCTGGTCGAAGATCGGGCCGAACCCGCCGACCTGGATCACGATCCACAACATCAGGGCCAGGAAGGCCACCGTGACCAGCGGGGCGGCCCAGTTCTCGAACCGGCGCAGCCCCTCGATCCCGCGCCAGATCAACGCCATCTGGGCCAGCCAGAACACCCCGAAGGACAGCCACATCGTCCACGGGTGCCCGCCGAACGCGGTGGCGTGGGTCCATGTGTCGCCGGCCAGCACGCCGACGATGACAAAGATCGCCTGGCCGCCCACCCAGGTCTGGATGCCGAACCAGCCGCAGGCGATGAACGCGCGCAGCAGCGCGGGCAGGTTGGCCCCACGCAGCCCGTAGTACGCCCGGGCGAACACCGGGAACGGGATGCCGTACTTGGTCCCGGCGTGGCTGTTGAGCAGCATCGGGACCAGCACGATGAGGTTGGCCACGGTGATGGTGAGGAACGCCTGCAGCCAGTTCATCCCGAGCGCCACCAGCCCGGAGGCCAGCAGATAGCTCGGGATGTTGTGCGCCATGCCCATCCACAGCGCGGCGTAGTTGTAGGTGGTCCACTTCCGTTCGCTCAGCTTGGTGGGCAATAGCTCCTCGTTGGCGAAGCGGCTGCCCAGCAGGGCCGAGCGATCGGCCAGGTCTACTCGGCCATCCGCGTCGGTGACCTGGGTTTGTGATGCTGTGGACATAACCATCGGTGCCTCACTCGGGATGGCCAACTCGGGGTATCACAGCGCTGCGATCTGAGCTGGGATGGAGCACTCTAGACCGACACGGGCCGATCTGATCAGCTCATCGCCGGAATGATGTGCTCGCCGTAGGCGTCGATGGTCGCGTCCTTGGCATCGTGCATGTCGTAGACGGCGAACTGGTCCACGCCGAGCTCGCGCAGCTGTTGCAGCTTCTCGATGTGCGCCTCGGCCGGGCCGATCAGGCAGAACCGGTCGACGATGGTGTCCGGCACGAAGTCGGTACTCGGGTTGCCGGCCCGCCCGTGGTGGCTGTAGTCGTAGCCGGCGCGGCCCTTGATGTACTCGGTGAGCTCCTGCGGCACCAGGTCCGAGCTCTCCCCGTACCGGGTGACCAGGTCGGCGACGTGGTTGCCGACCATGCCACCGAACCAGCGGCACTGTTCGCGGGCGTGCTCGATGTCTTCTGACACGTAGGCCGGTGCGGCCACGCAGATGGTCACGTCGTCGGGGTTGCGGCCAGCCTCGGCGGCCGACTCGCGGACGTGCTTGACCATCCACTCGGTCAGATACGGGTCGGCCAGCTGCAGGATGAACCCGTCGGCCTGGGCTCCGGCCAGCTGCAATGCCTTCGGGCCGTAGGCACCCATCCAGACCGGCAGTTGGCCGTCGGTGACCCAGGGCAGCCGGACCGGCGTGCCGCCCAGGTCCACCTCGCGGCCCTCGGCCAGCTCCTTGATCGCGTGCATGGCCGCGCCCAGCTCGGCCAGCGTGGTCGGCTTGCCCCCGGTGACCCGCACCGCCGAGTCGCCCCGGCCGATGCCGCATACCGTCCGGTTGCCGAACATCTCGTTCAGCGTGGCGAACCCGGAGGCGGTCACCGTCCAGTCCCGGGTCCTCGGGTTGGTCACCATGGAGCCGACGATCAGGTCGGTGGTGTGCTCCAGGATCTGCGAGTAGATGACGAACGGCTCCTGCCACAGCACGCAGGAGTCGAACGTCCAGCCGTAGCCGAAGCCGGCCTGTTCGGCCCGGCTCATCCGGGTGACCACCTCCTTGGCGGGCGGGTCGGTCTGCAGAACGATGCCGAAGTCCATGGGGGCTCCCCTCAGGAGGTGCTGCCGGACGGGAAGGCCAGATCGAGGCCGGAGCCGCGCGGAGCGGTCCAGCGACTGGTGACGACCTTGCCCCGCGTGTAGAAGTGGACGCTATCGCTGCCGTAGATGTGGTGGTCACCGAATAACGAGCCCTTCCACCCCCCGAAGGAGTGGTAGGCCACCGGCACCGGGATCGGCACGTTGATCCCGACCATGCCCGCCTCGACCTCTCGTTCAAAGCGTCGTGCCGCGGCACCGTCGGCGGTGAAGATGGCGGCGCCGTTGCCCCACGGGCTGGAGTTGATCAGCGTCATGGCCTCGGCGTAGGTGTCGGCGCGCACCACGGACAGCACCGGGCCGAAGATCTCGTCGCGGTAGGCGTCCATCTCCGGGGTCACCTCGTCGAGCAGGCTCACCCCGAGGAAGTGCGCCTCCGCCGGGCCCACCGGCTCGGCCGTGCCGTCCAGCACCACCTCGGCACCCTGCTCGCGCGCGGACGGCAGGTAGGAGGCCACCTTGTCCCGGTGCGCGGCGGTGATCAGCGGGCCCATCTCCGAGGTGTCCTGGTCGCCGGGGCCGATGTGCAGCCCACGGGCCCGCTCGGCGATCTTGTCGACCAGCTCGTCGCCGATCCCGCCCACCGCGACCAGCACGGACACCGCCATGCACCGCTCCCCCGCCGACCCGTAGGCCGCCGAGACCGCGCTGTCCGCGGCCAGGTCCAGGTCGGCGTCCGGCAGCACCAGCATGTGGTTCTTCGCGCCGCCCAGGGCCTGTACCCGCTTCCCGGCGGTGGTGCCGGCCTGGTAGATCGCCTGTGCGACGGGGGTGGAGCCGACGAAGCTGACCGCGTCCACATCCGGGTGTTGCAGCAGCCCTTCCACCGCGACCCGGTCGCCGTTGAGCACGTTCAGCACACCCGGCGCCAGCCCGGCCTCGGCCATCAGCTCGGCCACCCGCAGCGACGCCGACGGGTCCTTCTCGCTGGGCTTGAGGATGAAGGCGTTGCCGCAGGCGATGGCCATCGGGAACATCCACAGCGGCACCATGGCCGGGAAGTTGAACGGCGTGATGCCGGCGACCACCCCGAGCGGCTGGCGGAGCTCCCGCACGTCCACCCCGGTGGACACCTCGTAGGACCCCGCGCTCTTGAGCAGCTGCGGGATGCCGCAGGCGAACTCCACCACCTCGATGCCCCTGGCCACCTCGCCGAGGGCGTCGGCGTGCACCTTGCCGTGCTCGGCGGTGATCAGCCGGGCGATCTCGTCGCGGCGGCGGTCCAGCAGCTCGCGGTAGGCGAACAGCACCCGGGTGCGGGCGGACAGCGAGGACCTTCCCCAGTCCCGCGCGGCGTCGGCGGCGGCGGCCACCGCCAGATCCACGTCCGCCGCGCCGGCCAGCGCGACCTCGGCGGTCCGCTCCCCGGTGGCCGGGTTGGTGACCGGGCCGGTGCGGCCGGACTCGCCGTCGACGTGCTTACCGCCGATCCAGTGCGAAACGGTTTTCATGCAGCCCCTTCTTCTGTGGGTGGCTCGACAGCCAGCTCTACAGGTAGTCGCAGGTGGAACGGGTCAGGTAGCTGCCCCGGCCGGGGCGCCCGAAGTACTCGCCGCCGTCCACGACCACCTCGCCCCGGGACAGCACGGTGCGCACCTTGCCGGTGATCCGCTTGCCCTCGTAGGCGGAGTAGTCCACCGCCATGTGGTGCGTCTGCGCGGAGATGACCTGCTCGGCGGCCGGGTCGTAGATCACGATGTCGGCGTCCGAGCCGGGCGCGATGGTGCCCTTTCGCGGGTGCAGGCCGAACATCCGGGCCGGCGCGGTGGCGGCCAGCTCCACCCAGCGGCGGCGGCTGATGTGCCCGTCCACCACGGCCTGGTGCAGCAGGTCCATCCGGTTCTCCACGCCCGGCATGCCGTTCGGGATCTTGGAGAAGTCACCCCGGCCCATCTCCTTCTGCCCCTTGAAGCAGAACGGGCAGTGGTCGGTGGAGACCACGGACAGGTCGTCAGTGCGCAGCGCCCGCCACAGCGCCTCCTGGTGCTCCTTCGGCCGCAGCGGCGTGGAGCAGACGTACTTGGCACCCTCGAAGTCCGGTTTGGCCAGGTCGTCGGTGGACAGGAACAGGTACTGCGGGCAGGTCTCAGCAAATACCGGGAGCCCGGCATCACGTGCCGCGGCGAGCTGCTCGACCGCCTGCTGTGCGGACACGTGCACCACGTACAGCGGGGCGCCCGCCACCCTGGCCAGCTGGATGGCCCGGTGGGTGGCCTCCGACTCGAGCAGCGCGTGCCGCACGTCGCCGTGGTAGCGAGGGTCGGTCCGGCCGGCCGCGAGCGCCTGCTGGACCAGCACGTCGATGGCGATGCCGTTCTCCGCGTGCATCATGGCCAGCGCGCCGTTGCCGGCGGCCTGCTGCATGGCGCGCAGGATCTTCCCGTCGTCGGAGTAGAACACCCCCGGGTAGGCCATGAACATCTTGAAGCTGGTCACGCCCTCGCCGACCAGCATGTCCATTTCCTTGAGCGACTGGTCGTTCACGTCGGCCAAGATCATGTGGAAGCCGTAGTCCACCGCACAGCGCCCGTCGGCCTTGGCATGCCAGGCGTCCAGACCCTCACGCAGGCTCTTGCCCACGGACTGGATGGCGAAGTCGATGATCGTGGTGGTGCCGCCCCACGCGGCGGCGGCGGTACCGGTCTCGAACGTGTCGCTGGCGTAGGTGCCGCCGAACGGCATCTCCATGTGGGTGTGCGCGTCCACCCCACCGGGGATCACGTACGTGCCGCCGGCGTCGATCACCCGGTCGGCGTGCTCCGCCAGCCCCGAGCCGGGCGCCAGCAGCGCCACCACCCGCTCCCCGTCCACCAGCACGTCCGCGGTCACCTCAGCCGTCGCTGAGATCACCAGCCCGCCCTTGATCAACGTCGTACTCATGCGTCATCTCCGCTGGTCACGACCCGTGAGTGGTATTGGTCGCTATAGCGACCAATACCACTCACGGGGTCTGAGCTGCAGTTTTGAGGGCGGTGAGGAGGATGGCGGCGCCGTGCTCGGCCTCGTCGGCGGTGAGGGTGAGCGGCGGGGCGATGCGCAGGATGTTGCCGTGCAGGCCGCCCTTGCCGACCAGCAGGCCGGCCGCCTTGGTCAGCTCGAGGACCTCGGTGGCGGCTTGCGGACTGGGCTGGCCGTCGCCGTCCACCAGCTCGATGCCGATCATCAGCCCCTTGCCGCGGATGTCGACCACCCCGGGCAACCCGGCGGCCTTGTCCAGCGCGGCGCGCAGGACCGCGCCGATCCGGGCGGCGTTGCCCTGCAGGTCGTGGTCCAGGGCGTAGCGCAGGTTGGCCAGCGCTCCGGCGGCGGTCACCGGGCTGCCGCCGAAGGTGGAGATGGAGTTCGCCGGGACGCTGTCCATGATCTCCGCGCGGGCCACCACACCGGCGATGGAAAGTCCGTTGCCCAGGCCCTTGGCGAAGGTGACCATGTCCGGGGTGGCGCCGTCGGTGGCGTGTGCCTGCCAGCCCCAGTAGTGCTCGCCGGTGCGCCCCCACCCGGTCTGCACCTCGTCGGAGATCCACAGGATGCCGCGGGAGTCGAGCACCTTCTTGAACTCGCCGAACAGACCGTCCGGCGGCATGGCGAAGCCGCCCACGCCCTGGATCGGCTCGGCGATCAGGCAGGCCACGTTGTCCTTGACCTGGCCCAGCACGTCCTCCAGGTCGGCCACGCAGGCGGCGGTGAATGCGGCGTCGTCCAAGCCGTGAAGCCCGCCGAGCGGTCCGTTCAGCCGGCGACTGCCGTGCACGTAGTAGGTCTGCACCGGCGACAGGCTGGTCGGCGACCATCCCGAGTTGCCGGTGATGCCGATGGAGGAGAAGGACCGGCCGTGGTAGCTGTTGCGCAGCGCCAGCACCTGGTTGGACGCCCGGTAGCCGGTGGCCAGCAGCAGCGCGGTGTCGGTGGCCTCGGTGCCGCTGGAGGTGAAGAACACCTTCGGCTCCGGGATCCCGGACACCTCGGCCACCTGTTCGGCCAGCTCCACCATCGGCCGGTTCAGGTACAGCGTGGAGCTGTGCAGGATCTTCCCGGCCTGTTCGGACACCGCCGCGGTGACCTCGGGCAGCGCGTGCGCGGTCATCGTGGTGAGGATGCCGCCGAAGAAGTCCAGGTAGCGGTTGCCCTCGGCGTCCACCACGTGCCGGCCCTCGCCATGATCGAGGTCGATCGGCTCGGCGTAGAAGGTGGACAGCCAGCTGGGCAGCACGGCCTGGCGGCGCTTGAGCAGCTCGGCGTGTACGCCGGTCATCTGTGTCTCCGTCTTCGTCAGGGCTGGGCTGGGCTCACGGCTGGGCCGGGCTCAGGGCTGGACCAGCGGCTGGTAGGCGTCCGGGCGGCGGTCCCGGTAGAACGCCCACTGCTGGCGGACCTCGTCGATCACGTCCAGGTCCAGGTCGCGGACCACCAGCTCCTCGTCGGTGCCGCTGGCCGGCTCGCCGACGAACTGGCCGCGCGGGTCCACGAAGTAGCTGGTGCCGTAGAAGTCGTTGTCGCCGTACTCCTCCACACCGACCCGGTTAATGGCCGCGATGAAGTACTCGTTGGCCACCGCGGCGGCCGGCTGCTCCAGCTTCCACAGGTAGGAGGACAGGCCCCGGCTGGTGGCCGAGGGGTTGTAGACGATCTGCGCGCCGGCCAGCCCGAGCGCGCGCCAGCCCTCCGGGAAGTGCCGGTCGTAGCAGATGTAGACGCCGACCCGGCCCACGGCGGTGTCGAACACCGGCCAGCCCAGGTTGCCCGGCTTGAAGTAGTACTTCTCCCAGAAGCCCTTGACCTGCGGAATGTGATGCTTGCGGTACTTGCCCAGGTAGCTGCCGTCGGCGTCGATCACCGCGGCGGTGTTGTAGTAGAAGCCGGAGCTCTCCACCTCGTAGATCGGCACCACCAGCACCATGCCGAGTTCTTTGGCCAGCGACTGCATCCGCGCCACGGTGGGCCCGTCGGGCACCGGCTCGGCCCAGCGGTAGTGCTCGGCCTCCTGGACCTGGCAGAAGTACGGCGCGTTGAAGACCTCCTGGAAACCCATGATCTTCGCGCCCTCCTGGGCGGCCTCCCTGGCGTACTTCTCGTGGAGGTCGATCATCGAGGCGGAGTCCCCGGTCCACTTGGTCTGGACCAGAGCGGCGCGGACGAGGTTCGGCATGCCCAACTCCCCGATTGAGGTGTGCGACTAGAGGGAGGACGATATTGTTCCTCTTGTACTGGGGCAATACAGGTTTTGTTACAGGACAATTCGACTCCGGCAGTGTCGCCGAATGGGAGTAGCGGATGGAGCCCGAGGTCGCCCGGATAGCGCAGGCGGCGTCCAGCCGTTCCGCCGCCGGCATCGCGGCCGCGGTGAACCGGCTGATCAAGTCCGGCGAGCTGCCCGCCGGTTCCCGGCTACCCACCGTGCGTACCCTGGCGAAGGCCCTGGGCACCAGCCCCACCACGGTGAACGAAGCGTGGCGGTCCCTGGTCCGGATCGGCGCGGTGCGCACCGAGGGCCGCAACGGCTCGTTCGTCGCGCAGACCTCGCACGCCGGCTGGCCGACCCGGTTCTGGCGGATCGCCAGCGCGGCCGGCGGGTTCGCCATGGACCTGTCCGCCGGGGTGCCCGACCCGGAGCTGCTGCCCTCCCCGCACGACGTGCTGGCCGGGCTGCGCCGGGGCCCGCAGCTGTCCGGCTACCTGGACCCGCCGGTGCTGCCCGAGCTGGAACTGGTCATCCGGCGGACCTGGAAGGACATCTGCGACCCCGAGTGCCTCACCGTGGTCGACGGGTCGCTGGACGCGGTGGACCGGGTACTGACCAGCCTGGTCCGCCTGGGCGACCGGGTGCTGGTGGAGAACCCCACCTTCCCGCCGTTCCTGGACCTGCTGGAGCTGCTCGGCGCGCAGCCGGTGCCGGTGCCGATCGACGCCGAGGGCATGCGGCCGGATGCGCTTCGCGCCGTGTGGCACAACGGCGTGACGGCGGACGCCGCCGGGGCTGGGGACGCCGCGGTGCTGCTGCTGCAGCCGAGGGCGCACAACCCCACCGGCGCCAGCATGACCGCGGCCAGGGCCGCCGAGCTGGCGCAGGTGCTGCGCGAGGGCGCGCCGTCCTGCGTGGTGGTGGAGGACGACCACGTCGGGGAGATCGCGGTGGCTCCCCCGGTCAGCCTGGCCACCCACCTGCCGGAGCGGACCGTGGCCATCCGCAGCTTCTCCAAGTCGTACGGGCCGGACCTGCGGCTGGCCGCGGTGGGCGGGCCGGCCGACCTGATCGAGCCGGTGATCGCCCGCCGCAACCTGGGCCCGGCCTGGTCGTCGCGGCTGCTGCAGCAACTGCTCGCCGAGATGCTCACCGACGAGCGCTGCGCCGCCACCGTGGCCAAGGCAAGGGACGCCTACGTCCAGCGGCGGGTCGCGCTCACCGATGCGCTCGCCCAGCGGGGTATCCCGGTGCTGGCCCGGGACGGGTTCAACGTGTGGGTGCCGGTTGCCAGCGAACGCGACGCGATGGTGCTGCTGGCCGCGCAGGGCATCGGGGCCGCGCCCGGCCGGCCGTTCCTGGCCGCCCCGATCGACGGCGACCACCTGCGCATCACCACCGCGCTGCTGCCGGTGACCGACGCCGAGCAGGTGGCCGATGCCCTGGTCGGCGCGGCAACCCGGCGGCGCGGCGCCCTGCACCGCTAGCCCGGCCCCGCCAGCGTCGCTAGCCCGGCCCGGCCCGGCCCGGCCCGGCCCGGCCCGGCAGCGTCGCTCGCCCGGCCCCGCCCGCCGGTGCCGCTGGCTGGTTCCGCTCGGTATCCGTGGCAGGCTGATCAAGCATCCCCCGGCCGTGCTGTGACTGGCCGACTCGCGGCGGAAGGAAACTGCTGATGACCACACCTGACACCACCCCAGCTGACGTGCTCCAGCGGTTCAATCGGATCACCGTGGTGGGGGCGGGCACGATCGGGATCTCCTGGGCGGCGTTGTTCCTCGGCCACGGGCTGACCGTGACGATCAACGATCCGGCGCCGGACATCGAGACCCGGGTGCGCGCCGAGCTGGCTGACCTCGCCCCGATGCTGGCCGAGCTCGGCCTGTCCACCGAAGGTCTGACCGACCGGCTGGGTTTCGAGCCCGACCTGGAGCGGGCCGTCGCCGGTGCCGACGCGGTGGTGGAGAACGGTCCGGAGAACCTGGCGTTCAAGCGCGAGCTGTTCGGCCGGATCGAGAAGGTCGTCGGGCCCGAGGCGCTGCTGCTCACCTCCACCTCCGGCACCCGGGTCACCGACATCGCCCGGGACCTGGACCGGCCGGGGCGGCTGCTGGTCGGCCACCCGTTCAACCCACCGCACCTGGTGCCGCTGGTCGAGGTGGTGCCGGGCGAGCGCACCGACCCCGCGGCGGTGGACGAGGCGGTGCGGTTCTACCGGGCGCTGGGCAAGCGGCCGATGGTGCTGCGCAAGGAGGTGCCCGGGTTCGTCGCCAACCGGCTGCAGGCGGCGCTGTTCCGGGAGGCGGTCCACCTGGTGGAGCAGGGCGTGGTGGACATCGCCGAGCTGGACGAGGTGGTGACCAGTTCGATCGGCATGCGGTGGGCGGCCTGCGGACCGTTCCGCACCTTCCACCTGGCCGGCGGCCCCGGTGGCCTGCCGCATTTCCTGGCGCACCTCGGCCCCGGGCT